>QWCH01000529.1_pt1 | contig 68312 bp, 71 predicted proteins | sample 1972671 | NCBI WGS metagenome assembly QWCH01 (sample SAMN09866713, study PRJNA288562) | Human gut metagenome isolate term3_stool, whole genome shotgun sequencing... | isolation source: gut | host: Homo sapiens | place: USA: California
GCGGTATTCCGCTTTGCGCTGGAAAGAGGGGGTGAGGACGATGGGCAATAACAAGTACAAGATCCTGATCGTAGAGGACGAGGCCAACATCCGAAGCTTTATCAAAGCCAATCTGGAAACCAGTGACTATCAGGTGCTCTGCGCGGAGACCTGTGCGCTCGGCATAATGATGTACGCCTCCCATCGTCCGGATCTCATCGTTCTGGATCTCGGCCTGCCGGATCGGGATGGTTTGGACTTGATTCAGAAAGTCCGGGAATCGGACACCGTGCCCATCATTGTGCTCTCCGCCCGCTCCAACGAGCGGGACAAGGTGGAGGCGCTGGATCTGGGGGCGAATGATTATATTACCAAGCCCTTTGGGACGGAGGAACTGCTGGCCCGTATCCGCGCCGTTCTCCGCAGCCATCGGCACAGCAAAGAAGAGGAACGTTCCCCCGGCGGAAAATTCCGCCTTCAGGATCTGCTGATCGACTATGATACGCGGCAGGTCTTTGTTGGCAAAGAAGAGATCGACCTGACTCAGACGGAGTACAACATCATGGCGTTTCTCTCCGTCCATGCGGGAAAGGTGCTGACGTATGCCGCCATCATTCGGGCGGTCTGGGGGTATTCAGACTATGGCAGCGTCAAGAAGCTGCAAGTCAACATGAAGAACATCCGTAAGAAAATGGGCGTGACGCCCGGTGAAAAGCGCTACATCATCAATGAGCTTGGCGTCGGATACCGGATGCTGGCGGAGGATGAGGCATAGCGCTGCCAAAGTTCTGCGCCGCTTGACAGGCGTGGTACAACATAAATGAGCTTTTTCCGTTTCTATACCAAACGGAGAAGGCTCATTTTTTGTTTGGAGGATCAAAAATGAAGAGAACATTCAGCACGGAGCTTGCCTATGTATTCGGCATCGTATTTGTCGCGCTGGGCGTTGTCCTGATGGAAAAGGCCGACTTCGGCGCTTCCATGGTGGTCGCGCCTGCATACCTTCTTTACCGCTGGCTGTCTCCCGTGTGGAGCTTCGTCACCTTCGGCATGGCGGAATACTGCTTGCAGGCTGTGCTGCTGCTCGCCATGTGCCTGCTGCTGCGCTTCCGCGTGTCATATCTCTTCTCCTTTGTCACGGCGGTCGTCTACGGCTTTGTGCTGGACGCCTTCATGCTGCTTGGCGCCATGCTTCCGGCGGGCAGCGTCTGGCTGCGCGTGATCTACTATGCGCTGGGGATGTTTTTTTGCGCGGCCGGTGTTTCCGCCATGTTCCACACCTATAGCAAGCACATCCGGTGTCCGGACACACGGTCAAAATGCGCGTTTCAGCCCTGCGGGCAGACTGCACATTTCGACTTTTGGGATGCTCCCAAACCCTGCCTGATTTTTGCAAAATCGCCGTGGATCCGGGGAATCGCACGCGAACTTAACGACATCTTTGCAATGACGCTTTTTTGTGATTTTGAAGCCTCTCAGGCCGCCATTTCCACGATGATTTCCCGGCTTTTCACACGGAAATTGGCATACAGATTTTTACTGAATGCCATTGCGTAACTGCATTGTTTGCTGAATAATTAAATAGCCAAATAGTCATATCTCGCATAGCAGATTGCGGAATATGACTATTTGCGGGAGATTTTAAGTTGTCCTTGCCGGGGGAATGATACCCTGCAAGACTGATAGGAACCGAATTACATGTACAGACGATATGTGAAGCGCATCATTGACGTGATTTTGTCACTGGTCGGTCTGATCCTGGCCTCGTGGCTGTTTCTGCTTATCATGATTGCCATCGAGATCGACGATCCCGGCCCGGTGTTTTTCTCACAGAAGCGCGTGGGCATCCACAAAAAATATTTTCAGCTCTATAAATTCCGCAGCATGAAGATGTCCACGCCACACGATATGCCCACGCATCTTCTTGAGAATCCGGAGCAGTACATCACGCGGGTGGGGAAATTCCTGCGCAAGACATCGCTGGATGAGATTCCGCAGCTCTGGAACATTCTGCGGGGTGATATGAGCGTCATCGGCCCGCGCCCGGCCCTCTGGAATCAGGAGGACCTGCTGGCTGAGCGCGACAAGTACGGTGCCAACGATGTGAAGCCGGGCCTGTCCGGCTGGGCGCAGATCTGCGGCCGGGATGAGCTGGAGATTTCTGACAAGGCGCGTCTGGACGGCGAGTATGTGCAGCGTATGAGCTTCAGCTTTGATTGCCGCTGCTTCTTCGGAACGGCCATTTCCGCATTGATCGGAGACGGTGTGGTAGAGGGCGGCACCGGGGAGCTGCACAGGATGGAGAACAAGAAATGAAGATTCTGATCGCAACCAACCATTCCTATATGTTCTACCGCTTCCGCAAGGAGCTGGTGGAGGCGTTGATGCAGGAGCACGAGGTCATTCTCAGCACGCCCTTTGTGGGGCATGAGGACGATCTGCAGGCCATGGGGCTGCGCTGCATCGAGACGGATATTGACCGCCGCAGCATCAACCCCTTCAAGGATATGAAGCTGCTGAAGACGTACCGGCAGATGCTGGACGAGCTTCAGCCGGACATGGTGGTCACCTATTCCATCAAGCCCAATATCTATATGGGCACAGCCTGCAAGGCCAAGGGTATCCCATACGTCGCCAACGTGCAGGGACTGGGCACGGCGTTTGAAAAGCCGGTGCTGTCGTCTGTGGTGTCGGTGATGTATCGCAGCGCCCTGCGCAAGGCAAAAACGGTGTTCTTCGAGAATGAGGAGAACGCCCAGTTTTTCCTGAACAAAAAGATCATCTCCCACCGGCAGGTAAGTGTGCTTCCCGGTGCGGGCATCAATCTGGACGAGTATCCCTGCGTTCCCATGGGGGATGACGGCGTGTGCAGCTTCCTGTTTGTGGGGCGCATTATGAAGGAAAAGGGCGTGGACGAGTTTTTCTCTGCGGCCAGAACGCTGAAAACGGAATTTGGTGGGGAAGTCGCCTTCGATGTGGTGGGCTTTTATGAGGACGCCTACAAAGAGCAGGTGGATCAGCTGGTTGCCGATGGCATCGTGCGTTTTCATGGGTTCCAGACGGATGTGCATCCGTTTTATGAGGCGGCGGACTGTGTGGTGCTGCCGTCCTATCATGAGGGCATGTCCAACGTGCTGCTGGAGGGTGCCGCCACAGGCCGCGCCCTGATCACCAGCGATATCCCCGGCTGCCGCGAAGCGGTGGAGGATGGCGTCAGCGGGTATCTGTGTCCGGCACAGGATGCAGAGGGCCTGACCCAAGCCATGCGTGATTTCGCGCAGCAATCCTTTGACCGGCAGGTGCAGATGGGGCAGAGCGGACGCGCGCTCGTTGAGCGTAAGTTTGATAAACAGCTTGTGGTGGCAAAGACGCTGGATGGCCTCGGCCTGCCTGCGGCAGTGAGGAACTGAGCATGCGGCAGCTGATTTTGCTCTATTGGGGCTGCGTCTTTCTGATGTATCTGTCTCAGGTTTATTATCCCACGTCCATGCAGTTGGAGGGCCCCCAGACTGGGCGTTGCCACTTCATGCTGCGCAAGGCGGACGTGTTTATGATTGCCGCGATCGTGTGGATGACATGCTTTTCGTTCCTACGGACAAGCTATAACGATACGGGAACATATATCGCCCACTTTATGGACTCAGAGTCTGTCGCAGACTATTTTGCAAGAAACGGTCTTTTGGACTGGACGGGTAATCCTCTTTCGGAATTGTATCGTGATGCTATGCGTGATATCACGACTGACTATCATATTTACTTCTTTTTCCCAGCATTCCTCAGCAGTTTTGCGGTTGTTAAGCTTTGTAAGAAATACTCTGTCAGCCCTGCGCTTTCACTGCTTGTTTTTTTCTCTATCGGTACATATGTCATGTATATTGCGGCACTAAAGCAATGCTTTGCAATGTTTTTCCTGCTTTTGGCATTGCCGTATGCAATAGACAAGAAATATGTGAGATTTTACCTGCTGGTGTTTGTCGCGGTCCTGTTTCATACCCATGCATTCATGTTTGCAATTGTGCCGCTGCTTTTTGGAAAGCCGTGGGGGAAAGTTACCATTGCATTTTTCGGAGCTGCCCTTTTTGCAATGGCGACTTACGATGCAACCCTTGGTGCGTTTATGGAATATGCGCAGTCTATGGGAGCATTGGTGGCAGAGATCGAGGTGTTTGATAATAACGCCATCAACGTTCTGCGCGTTGCTGTTTACTGGGTGCCTGCGTTGCTCACATTAGTGTTTCGTAAGAGGCTTTTTTCAAACTCGACAAGGGTGGAAAATCTGTTTGCTAACATGAGCCTCATCAGCGCATTTATTTTGATGATCGGATTGGTTCAGGCGGCAAATCTGTTTGCGCGAATGGCAGCATATTTTGAGATTGCCACGGCGATCACGCTTCCGTGGATGATAAAGAAGCTGTTCACCAAGCGTTCCGCGCAATATGTTACAGCTTGCGCAGCTGTGCTGTATTTCATCTATTTTCTGTACGAATTTGGCGTATCGAAAGGATTTGGCAGCGGATACTCATCTATCACACTGTGGCAGTTTATCACAAGTCTTTTTGGAGGTTAGGGTTATGATGGTCTCGGATGTTCCTCAAATAATTGAATCCTGTGGGTTTTGCCGCGCTGAGAAGGTTAAGAGTCTCCGGGCAATGAAAAGCGGAATGACCAACCGTTCCTATTCGTTCTGCATGGACGATAAGCGATATATTATCCGCATTCCGGGAGAGGGCACGGATCGCCTGATTAACCGCAAACAAGAGCACGCGGTATATAATGCAATTTCATCTCTGGGAATCAGCGAGGACGTTTATTATTTTGATCCAAAAACAGGAATTAAAATTGCGGCCTATTTAACGGATGCCCACGTCTGTGACAGCAGTAACTGGGAAGAAGTTGAGCGTTGTTTATCAGCATTAAAAAGATTCCATGCGCAGAAGCTGCACGTTTCTCATAGCTTCGATCTTTGGGAACGTCTCGCTTTCTATGAGAGCCTTTGGAATGGTGCGCCTTCCGTTTACGCGGATTATGATAAAACGAAGCAGACTGTCCTTAGCTTGAAAAGCTATATTGACGCACAGCCAAAGAGCATCCAGCTCTGTCATATCGATGCTGTTCCGGATAACTTCCTGTTTGTGACTGGAAAGGATGGAAGCGAGGAGGTTAAGCTCACCGACTGGGAGTATGCTGGTATGCAGGACCCGCACTTGGACGTCGCAATGTTTATTATCTATGCAATGTACGATAGAGACTCAGCTGAGAAACTGATAGACCTGTATTTCTCTGATGGCTGCGATAAAGCCACCCGCCTGAAGATATATTGCTATATTGCTGTCAGTGGCCTTGTGTGGAGCAACTGGTGCGAGTTCAAGCGTCATTGCGGTGTGGAGTTCGGCGCTTATGCACAGCGACAGTATGATTACGCGAGAGAGTATACCAAAATCTTTTTCAAGGAATACAGGGAGGCATTTGGCAGAGATTATGTCTGAACATATTGTAGAACGTGCAATCATTATGGCTGCGGGCATCGGCCAGCGGCTGCGCCCTGTGACCCTGACGACTCCCAAACCGTTGGTCACAGTAAATGGCGTGTGCATGATCGATACGATCATCGCGGCGCTTCACGAGAATGAAATCCACGAGATTTATGTCGTGGTCGGATACCTAAAAGAGCAATTCTATGAATGGGCGAAAAAGTACAACGGCATTACGCTGATAGAAAATCCATGGTACGCGGAGTGCAATAACATCGCGTCCCTCTATGTCGCGCGTGAATACCTGAACAACGCGATTATTTTGGACGGCGATCAGATCATCCGCAACCCGGCGATCCTTCACCGGGAATTTACCCGCTCCGGGTGTAGCTGCGCCTGGACAGACAGAGCTACAAACGAATGGCTGTTGACGGTTAAAAATGGGATCGTTACAAAATGCAGCCACACAGGCGGCGATCACGGCTGGCAACTCTTCAGCGTGTCACGCTGGACAGCAGAAGATGGGCAGCGGCTCAGAAAGCACTTGGAACTGGAATTTGTGCAAAACGAAAATCGGAGCATTTACTGGGATGATGTTGCAATGTTTTGCCACCCTGATGAGTACCAGTTCGGCGTTTACCCCATTTCAGCGGAAGATCTGCGCGAAATTGACAGCTTCACAGAGCTTTGCGAGGCTGATTCATCATATAGAGGAAGGGTTAATTGAGATATGAAGAAAAACACACTGAAAAAAGAGCTTGACTGGGTATCTATGCTGGTGCCGCTGGCAATCGTACTGACGGTATGTGCGCTGTTTATGATTTTTCCGGAAGGCTCCAAGCTCGTCCTTAGCGTGGTGCGCGGCTTTCTGGGGGATGACTTTGGCCTCTACTATGCACTGCTCGGCGTTGGCATCGTAGGCTGTACGCTTTACATAGCCTTTTCCAAATTCGGCAAGATCAAGCTTGGCGACTGTGAGAAGCCGCAATATCGCTCTTTTCAGTGGGGCACTATGATTTTTACGTCCACCATGGCTGCGGATATTCTGTTTTATTCGCTGTGCGAGTGGGCGCTGTATGCCAATGAATCGCAGGTGGAAATGATGGGCGGCATGCAGAAATGGGCGTCCACTTACCCGCTTTTCCACTGGGGACCTATCGCGTGGGGCTTTTATATCGTGCTCGCGGTTGCATTCGGCTTTATGATCCATATCCGCGGCCGTGATAAGCAGAAATTCTCTGAAGCCTGCCGCCCCCTGCTGGGAAGCCGGGTAGATGGAGTTTTGGGGCGTGTGATCGACCTGACTGCGATTTTTGCGCTGATTGCGGGCACAGCGACGACGTTTTCTCTCGCAACGCCGCTGCTTTCCAGAGCAATCAGCCGTGTGTTTGGCCTGCAGGACAGCATCGGGTTAACGATAGCAATCCTTTTGATGATCGCGGCAGTCTACACCTTTACGGTCTGGTTCGGCATGAAAGGAATCGCGAAGCTCGCCGCCATTTGCAGCTATTGCTTCTTTGCACTGCTTGCATACGTTCTGTTTGGAGGCGGTGAAACCCGGTATATTCTTGAAACAGGCTTTTCTGCCATAGGCAATCTTGTCCAGAATTTTATCGGCCTGTCAACATGGATGGATCCGCTGCGGGAAACGAGCTTCCCGCAGAACTGGACGATTTATTACTGGGCCTATTGGATGGTCTGGTGTGTTGCAACACCGTTTTTTATCGGCGTGATCAGCAAGGGTCGTACTATTCGCAATACGATCCTCGGCGGTTACGGCTGGGGCCTTGCGGGCACCTTTACCTCGTTTATCATCCTTGGCAATTACGGCCTTGCACAGCAGCTCAAGCATGGCCTTGACGTTACCGGCTTTGTCGCAGCGGGCGGTGACTATTCCGAGGCAATTATGAAGATCTTTGATACGCTTCCGCTAACGGAGGTCGGCCTGATTCTGCTGGCGGTTACAATGATTGCCTTCTACTCCACCACGTTTGATGCGCTGACAATGGTTGTTTCGAGCTATTCGTACAAGAGGTTGAAGCCGGAGCAAGAGCCGGATAAAAGAGTCCGCACCTTCTGGGCTGTGGTATTCATTCTTCTGCCTATAGCGTTGATATTCTCTGAGAATTCCATGCACAGTCTGCAATCTGTATCAATCATCGCGGCATTTCCCATTGGAATTATCATCCTCATTATCGCAGCGAGCTTCTTTAAAGATGCGTCCGGCTACTTACAGGAGAGAAAGGACACATAGGCATGAAGCAAATATCAGATCAGCTCCAGCAGCAGATTTGGACGACCGAGCAGGAGATATTGGATGTAATCCATCAAGTCTGTACAGAGTATGGGCTGCGGTATTCTCTGGCGTATGGTACGTTGATTGGCGCTGTGCGGCATAAGGGCTTTATCCCGTGGGACGATGATATTGACTTGATGATGCCGCGGGAGGACTATGAAAAGCTTCTTGCCATCTGGAATGAAGCCGCACCAAAGGGGTATATTCTGCAAAACACACGAACAGATCCGGATTTCACACAAAATTTCACCAAAATCAGGAAAGATCATACGACGTTTTTGCAGGGCGAATCTGAGCGGGAAAAGCACTATCACAAGGGGATATTCGTTGATATTTTTCCCGGCGATCGGGTCGCCCCCAGCAAGTTGGGGAAAAATGTTCAGTACATTGCCTGCGCTGTGAACCTGCTGTACAGTCGAGGGCATACAAGTGGTTCCGGCGGATTGATTGGAAAAGTCGAAAATATCTTACTCAGGGCGCCAAAGGAAAAATACACCATAAGACGCGAGCGTGCTGAAAAATCAATTCGCAGATGGAACGGCAATACGACCCTGCAATATGTTTTCCCTAGCACGATTGCATGGAGCCGTCAGTATTACCCTGCAAATCTGTTTGAAAACATGAGAACGATTGAGTTCAGTGGAAAGCAGTATATGTGTATATCAGAGTATGATTCGATTTTGCGCTTGGATTACGGCGACTATATGCAGCTTCCGCCGGAGGAAGAGCGAGTATGGAAGCATCATCCGATCCTGATTGATTTCGAACACAATTATGAGGAGCTTATGCAAGGATAAGAGGCAAAAGTATGGATAAACCGATCCGAGTGCTGCATGTTATCGGTATTATGAATCGCGGTGGAGCGGAGACAATGATTATGAATCTCTACCGTCATATTGACCGCAGTAAGGTGCAGTTTGACTTTGTGGAAAACAGCAGCGAACCGGCTATATTCGATGAGGAAATTATCAGCCTTGGCGGAAGAATTTATCGGTGTCCGCATTACAATGGGAAAAATCACTTTACCTATGTCAAGTGGTGGAATGAGTTTTTCCAAGCGCATTCAAAAGAATATCCTATTGTGCATGGGCATTTAGGGAGTACGGCTGCGATTTATCTGGCGATTGCGAAGAAATATGGGGTATATACCATCGCGCATAGCCACAATACAAATGCGAATAGGTCATTGCAACAAGTTGCCTATGCTGTTTATTCCTTTCCAACGCGATTTGTCGCAGACCACTTTTTTGCCTGTTCAGCAGAGGCCGCGCGCGACCGCTTTGGGAGAAAGATTTCAGAGAATCATCAATTGTGCCAGGTGCTAAAAAACGCCATTGACTTGCAGCAGTTTTTCATTTCGGCATCAAATAGAGAATATATCCGCAAAAAATATGCTATTGACAAAGATGCATTTGTAATAGGCCATATTGGAAGATTTGCAGAGCAAAAAAATCACCGCTTTTTGATTGAGGTGTTTGAACAAATCGTTCGAGACTTTCCAAATGCTGTGTTGTTGCTGGTTGGAGATGGAGAACTCCGCAGTAAAATTGAGAATATGGTTTTCGAGCATAACCTGACCCAAAACGTGATATTCGCCGGTGTTCAAACCAATGTGCAGGAGTTCTATCAAGCTATGGATGTTTTTGCCTTTCCGTCATTGTATGAAGGATTGGGCATTGTCTTGATTGAAGCGCAAGCGTCAGGCCTTCCGTGCTGTGTTTCTGATTCGGTATCTCAAGAAGCGATACTAACAAAATTGATACAGCAACGTCCGCTTAGTGATGGAGCTAAGGTTTGGGCTAAATGGATTCTTTCTCGCAAAAATGAACCTCACCTAGATACAACGGCAGAAATTCAACAGGCTGGCTATGATATCAGAACCACTACATTATGGCTACAACATTTTTATGAGGACGCAGCGAAAAAACATGGATAACGTGACTACTATCCTTACGATTTTCACCCCCGCCTACAATCGCGCCCATACGCTGCCGCGCACCTATGAGAGCCTTTGCCGCCAAAGCTGCAAGGACTTCATCTGGCTCATTGTGGACGATGGTTCCACGGATAACACAGCCGCGCTGGTGCAGCAGTGGCAGAGCCGCGATAACGGGTTTGAGATTCAGTACATCTACAAGGAAAATGGCGGCATGCATACGGCCCACAATGTTGCCTACGCTAATATTCATACAGAGCTGAACACCTGCATTGACTCGGACGATATGCTGGCAGACGGCGCGGTGGAGAAGATCCTGAGCAAATGGGCGGAGGTCAAAGATAAAGGCTATGCCGGTCTTGTCGGGCTTGACGCTGATTTCTCCGGGAATGTAATCGGAAAAGGCTTTCCGGTCAATATGACGGAGACAACCATTTCCGGCTACTATGCTGCCGGGGGGGCAGGCGACAAAAAGCTGGTCTACCGCACGGATGTGATCAACGCTTACCCGGAGTACCCTGTGTTCGAGGGTGAGAAGTATGTCAGCTTGTCTTACAAATATCTCCTGATCGATCAGAATTATAAGCTGGCTGTGCTGGACGATATCCTGTGCAACGTGGAGTATCAGCCGGACGGCTCCAGCAATAATATGTTCCGGCAGTACCTGAAAAATCCGAAGGGGTTTGCCTTCTGGCGGACGGTCAAGATGCAGTACCCGGAGTCCTTCAAGCGGCTGGTTATGGACTGCATCCACTACTGCTCCAGCAGCCAGCTCGCCGGAAACCGGCACTACATCAAGGAATCCCCCCGCAAGCTGCTAACAGTGCTGTGTACACCGGCTGGATGGGCACTGACGGGGTATATCAGGAGAAGGGTGTCATGTTGAAAATTCTTTTCCTCATCCATGATCTTGGCCAAGGCGGCGCAGAGAAGGTGCTGGTCAATCTGGTCAATAACATGGACCGATCAAAGTTTGACATTACGGTGATGTCGCTGTTTGGCGGAGGGGTGAATGAACAGTTTTTGAAAGCTGATATTCATTACCAAAGTGTGTTCCAACACACGTTTCGCGGTAATAGCCATATCATGAAATTGTTGTCGCCAAAGCAGCTCCACAGGCTTTTCATCAAAGAAAAGTTCGATATCGAAATATCGTATTTGGAGGGGCCGTCTGTACGCATCATCAGTGGCTGCCAAGCCAAAACTACAAAGTTGGTATCGTGGGTGCACTGCACGACGCATAACAGGAGTGATTTCTCAATTGGCTTTCGAAACAGCAAAGAAGCTGCAAATAGCTACAAAAAAATGAACACCGTTTGCTTTGTATCAAATGAAGTCATGAATGCATTTACGAGACTATGTGCTGTAGAAAAACCTTATGTCTTGTACAACATAAATGATTCTGAGACTATTATTCGGCAGAGTCGGGAAGAATTGATTGGCAGCATTTTTAAATCGGATGAATTTGCAATATGCGGTGTAGGTAAGGTCGTATCGGTAAAAAGATTTGACCGCTTAGCACGCATCCATAAGCGCCTGCGTGACGAGGGCTATCCCGTTCACTGTTATATTTTGGGCAACGGTGAGGAGCAGAAGAAAATCCAAGCGTATATTGATGAAAACGGTTTGGCGGACTCGTTCACCTTTTTGGGCTACCAAACAAACCCGTATAAATACGTCGCAAGGACCGATCTGTTTGTGTGTTGTTCGCTGTCAGAGGGCTTCTCTACAGCCGCGACAGAGGCATTGATCGTTGGGACACCGGTCTGTACTGTTGAAGTCTCCGGTATGAAAGAGATGCTAGGTGAACACAACGAATGGGGCATTGTGACGAAGAACAGCGAAGAGGCGCTGTATCAGGGAATCAAAGACTTACTTGATCACCCAGACAAGCTGGCCTACTACAAAGAAAAAGCCATTGAGCGAGGGAAGAGCTTCAGCACGGAACATACCGTCCATGCGGTGGAAGAAATGCTGTTGGGGCTGTGAAGGAATATAATGCTATGCGAAGATTATTAAGAGAGTTTGTCTACCGACTGCGCGGAGAGTATACAACAGAAAAGCTTGTTTCTATGGGAATGAAGGTTGGCAAGAATTTCAAACGTTTGAACGGAGTTATTCTCGACCCATCTCACTGCTGGCTTATTGAAATTGGTGACAATGTGACCATGGCTCCTAGAGTACATATTCTTTGCCACGATGCAAGTACAAAAACATTTTTAAACTATACAAAGATTGGCAGGGTGTCGATCGGAGACAATGTGTTTATAGGCGCGGAGAGTATCGTGCTTCCGGGGGTCACAATCGGAAGTAATGTGGTAATCGGAGCTGGTAGCGTAGTTACGCACGATGTGCCGGGCGGAATGCTTGTTGCCGGAAACCCGGCAAGGACTATCTGTTCGTTGGAAGATTACCTTCAGAAGGAGCGACTACGAATGGGCGGGGCTCCGTGTTATGGAGAGGAGTATACCCTGCGCAAAGATGTTTCGATGGAGCTGCGTATGAAGCAGAAGGCTGAGTTGGACGGAAAGATTGGGTATATTGATTAATGAGCGAGAAAATATCTGTTGTTGTGCCGGTATTCAATATTGAGAAATACGTTGAACGTTGTGCATATAGCATTTTGAATCAAACATATGCGAATCTGGAAATCATCATGGTAGACGATGGTTCCACAGATGGTAGCGGGAAGATTATCGATCAAATTGCTTCCAATGATTCCCGGGTAAAGGTGATCCACAAAGAAAATGGGGGCGTGACCAGCGCCCGGATGGCAGGGATTAAAAGCGCCACAGGTGAATGGATCGGTTTCGTGGATGGCGATGATGAGGTGGAACCGGATATGTTCCGGCACTTGCTCCAAAATGCTATTATCTATCAAGCAGATATTTCCCACTGTGGATATCAGATGGTATTTCCGGATGGTCGTATTGACTACTATTACAACACGGGTGTTCTTGAACGGCAGGATAATATGACAGCTCTAAAAGAACTGTTATCTGGCACGAGGATTGAGCCGGGATTGTGCAACAAGCTCTTTCACAAAAACTTGTTCGACAGTTTGTTACACGATAACTCCATGCCAACGGATATCAAGATCAATGAAGATCTCCTGATGAATTATTTCTTATTCAAGGAAGCCAAACAAACGGTGTACGAGGATTTCTGCCCATACCACTATATTCTGCGAAAAGGATCTGCGGCAACCTCAAAGAAACGTTACCATGTAACTGATCCGCTTCGCGTACGCGATATGATTCGGAAGGATTTACACGGTGATACACAGCTGTACCCGGTAGCCTATTCTCGATATGTATATACGTTGATTACCGCCGCTGTGCAAAAGCAGTGGCCAGAGGAAAGCAACGTTGCCAAAAGGCAGTTGAAACAGGAGTTTCGCTCTCGAGAGATTTTGAACTGCGATTCAAAAAAACTGCGCCTGATGGCATTGGGAGCGGGCTTTATGTTGCCTGTATACCGGAGTGTGCGGTGGGGTTATGACCGGATTACGGGCGTTTCCAGAAAGTATGATATCTGAATGGAGCGGGCGTTATGGAACTGATCAGCATCGTTGTCCCGGTTTATAAGGTTGAACCCTATCTTGATAAGTGCATTTCCTCCATCGTGAACCAGACCTATAAGAATTTGGAGATCATTCTGGTGGACGATGGTTCGCCGGATAATTGCCCAGCTATGTGCGATGCATGGGCTGAGAAGGACAATAGGATTCGCGTAATACATAAGCCAAACGGGGGCTTATCAGACGCCCGCAATGCAGGAATGTCCGCAGCTACAGGCGAACTGATGGCTTTTGTGGACAGCGATGACTGGATTGCGCCGGATATGTATGAGCAACTTTATCGCCGCCTGACAGAGGATGGTAGTGACATCGCGGCCTGTGGTGTACAGATGGTGTGGGGGGATAACACCTTGCCCCGTATGTTGACGCGCCCCGGTAACCGTATTTTGAGCCGAGATGAAGCTATGCAGGCAATTATTGAGGAGTCATGTCTCAAGCAGCCTGTCTGGTACAAGCTCTATAAATCAAAATTGGTTCGGGATATCCGCTTTCCTGTCGGAAAGTACCATGAGGACGTTTTTTGGAGCTATCAAGCCGTGGGAAAGGCGAACAGAGTATCGGTTTCAGATAACGTCGGGTATTATTATCTTCAGCGTGGCGGGAGCATCATGGGCGAGGGATATTCAACAAAACGGCTGGATGCAATTGAGGCAAAAGTGCAGCGCTGTGATTATATGCGTGAGCATTTCCCGCAATTATTTGCATTGAGCCTTAAAGATTTATGGTTTTCGTGCATTTACCAGGGGCAGTGCGCTGTGAGCGAACTTGACAGCGATGACGCGGAAAAAGTCTTGACTTTTTTAAAAAGTGAGTTGATAGCAAATCCACATCAAGCGAATGTGTGCACTATAAAAGAAAAAATATGGTTAATAATGGCAAAAATCAGTTTAGCTATGACGTGTCAGATTCGCGATTGGTTGAAGATCGGCCTATAACTTGATGAGAGGTAGAGATATGACGATTGCCAATGTGTTGAAGAGAATTGCCCGCGGGATGGGAACGACTCCGGAGAAAGCCGCAATGGACTATTGTTTTGCTCACGGTTTTACAGCAGGAAAGAATTTCCAATATAACAGCGGTTATCCGATTGATGCGAATTGGCCGTGGTTGATTTCGATTGGGGATAATGTGACGTTGTCTAGTAATGTGCGGATTCTTGCGCATGATGCTAGTACCGTCAAGGCTGGTGCACATACAAAAATAGGAATTGTCCGGATAGGAAGCAATGTGTTTATTGGAGCAGATAGTGTCGTTCTCTGCAATACACGCATTGGGGATAATGTGATTATTGGTGCTGGATCGGTGGTGACGCACGATGTGCCATCGAATTGTGTTTATGCAGGAAACCCCGCAAGATTTGTGTGCGGATTTGACGAGTTTCAGGAAAAGCACTTAAAGAATCTCGAAACGAAACCTTACTTTTGTGAGCATCAGTGGAATGAGTGGATAAATGTGTCAAAAGAAGAACAACAGCAGATGCGAGAGCGTTTGGAATCAACATTTGGCTATGTATAACTAATTGAAAAGAGGATCATTCGATGATTTCCATTATCGTTCCGGTTTACAACTGTATTGAATCACTAAAATATTGTGTGCAGTCGATTCAGCAGCAAACGTATATGAATTGGAAACTGGTTCTTGTGGACGATGGATCTACCGACGGCACTGCGGGACTGTGCGATCAGCTTGCAGAAATGGATAGCCGAATTGAAGTAATCCACAAATTGAATGGAGGCGTTTCATCCGCACGAAATGCAGGAATTGACGCGGCCATCGGGGAATATATCACGTTTTGTGACAGCGATGACTATCTTGAACCAGATTATCTTGTATCTCTTCTTCAAACAGCAGAGAGCAATCCTGACTGCGGGCATATTTGGTGTTGCTTTCAAACGGTAACCGGTTATCAAAAGGAAAATGCTGTTCCAAATTATTCTGCCGCAGAGGACATCCAGCGCTATACATTGCAGGACTACATGACACTCCATGAAATGTGGTTAGATACGAACCCTTGGAATAAGCTATACCGAATGGACATCATACAGGATAGGAGCGTTCAGTTTCCAGAAGATTTGTCCCTAGGTGAAGATTGGCTCTTCAACCTTGCCTATATTGATGCATCTGGAAATAGTAAGATTGCGGTTATAACAAAGCCTCTCTATAACTATGTGCGCGGGAACAATGAAAGTCTGGATTCTAAGTATCGAAGTGATTTGCTGGATATTTATCGCAGACTGAACGATGCTTGCCTGACCCATCTGCAAAAGTGGAGGATATTGGATGCACAGATGGCAAAGTTCTTTGACAGCAGATTTTATCTGTATGAACGTGTATTACGGAACACCATGCGCGCACCGAATAAAAGTCTGAGCGAAAAAATGCGATGGAACAATGCCTTCCTGCGTAGTACAGAATTTCGAGAAGCACTGGAAGCGAGGGAGTGTTTTGTGCACCCTCTCTATTTGCGCGCGTATAAGAGCGGAAGCTATCGCATGGTACTATTTTTGAACCTCCTGCATAAGTGGAAGAGCAAATTCCTAAAATAACATTTAGTCGATAAGGTCTTGAGAGCATGAACATATTTACCCGCGTGGCTACCAGTGTGCAGGCCCGATATATAATTCCTCATCAGCAGTCCCATTTCAGCCGCACAAAATATGGAAAGCGGCTGGCCCTGTACAAGGGAAAATTCGCAGGGAAGCGTTGCTTCTTGATCGGCAACGGCCCCAGTCTGCGAGCCGAGGACCTGACGCGACTGCATGAGGCCGGTGAGATCACATTTGCCTTCAATCGCATCTACAACATCTTTGACCAGACACCCTGGCGACCGAACTTTTACATTTCGCAGGACGAAAAGATGCTGGCTGGCTGCGCTGATGCTGTGTGCGGCCTGAAAGTGGATGCCAAATTCATTCCTATCCAGCTCAAATGGTGGAACGACATCGCCATTGACGACGCGAAATACTTCAATATCGTCGGTCAGCAGGTGGATGATCCACAACAGTTCCTGTTTTCAGACGATATCCCGCGCTGTGTCTATAATTCTTCCACCGGCATGTACACGGCGGCACAGATCGCGGCCTATATGGGGTTTGCGGAGATCTACATGATCGGCGTGGATCATCATTTCCGGGTCAGCCAGAACAATCAGGGCGAAATCGTTGTGGATCCTTCGGTAAAGGACTACTTTACAGACAAGTACAATGAGGACAAGGACAAGCTCTATATCCCCAACACAGAGCGCAGTACGCTGACCTATGTGGCTATGAAGCGCCACTGCGATTCGCGGGGAATCCAGGTGTATAACGCCACCCGCGGCGGCAAGCTGGAAGTGTTCCCTCGCGTGGATTTTGATACTCTTTTCAGGTAAAGGAAATTTTTACATATGGCACAGGAAAAAAATAAATCATTCTTTCACACGCATATATCTGCAAAACATCATCCGATAGACTTGAAGATAAGGGAGGTGTGGCAATATCGCGACTTGATTGTGTTGTTTACCAAAAGAAGCTTTACACTGACATATAAACAAACTATTTTAGGCCCGGCTTGGATATTTCTAAATCCGCTGATCAGTAGCCTCATCTATGCGTTTGTCTTTGGTGGTATTGCGGGAATGAGCACGGAGGGGGTCCCGCAGATCTTGTTTTATTTATCCAGCAACGCTGTGTGGATTTTTTTCTCGGCATGCGTAACAAAAAACGCAAGCACTTTTACAACGAATGCAGGCGTGTTTGGTAAAGTTTATTTTCCAAGATTGACCATCCCGATCTCAAATATGCTGTCATCTGCCATACAGTTTGGCGTGCAAATGTTGATGGTAGTAGCATTGTTGGTATACTATGTGATAACGGAGCAGGTTTCTCCTTGCTGGGAAAGCTGGCTGCTTCTGCCTGTTGTGCTTCTGCATCTGGGGCTACTGGGACTAGGCTGTGGCATCATGATATCCAGTCTAACCACCAAGTATCGTGATTTAGCCATTCTCGTTACATTTGGCGTTCAACTCTGGATGTATGCTACGCCTATTGTGTACCCGCTGTCGCAGATAGGCGACGGATTGATGAAAACTGTCTTGCTTATAAATCCAGTTACTGCTCCGGTGGAGATATTTCGTTATGCTGTGTTGGGTCAGGGAAGCGTTATGCCCAGCTATCTGGCACTAAGCTGGGGCATTACGCTACTGGTGGTTGCAGTTGGGATTACCATTTTTAATAAGGTTGAGCGAACCTTCATGGACACTGTGTAAGGCGGGTGAAACAATGGAAAATCGCGAAATTGCCATCCAACTCTCCGGAGTAAGGAAAATGTATAAGCTTGGACAAATTGGTGGTGGAACGTTGCAGGGGGATTTACAGAGTTGGTGGGCTAGAATTCGAGGCAGGGAGGATCCCAATACAAAGATCGGCTCAACTCAAAGACTGGTTGGACAAACTTTTATGGCTCTGAATGGAATTGATTTGATCGTGTACAAGGGAGAAGCCTTGGGGATTATTGGCGGAAATGGTGCAGGGAAAAGCACCATGCTAAAACTTCTCAGTCGGGTCACTGCCCCCTCGGCGGGCGAGATTGATATATATGGTCGCATCGCATCTATGTTGGAAGTAGGAACAGGTTTCAACGGTGAGATGACGGGTCGGGAAAATATCTACATGAACGGTGCTATCTTGGGTATGACAAAGGCCGAGATTGATGCCAAAATGGGGAATATTGTTGAATTTTCCGAGGTGGGTGACTTCATAGATACCCCAGTAAAGCGCTACTCCTCTGGCATGTATGTAAAGCTTGCGTTTTCCGTAGCGGCACATCTTGATTCCGAAATCATGATCATGGATGAAGTCCTAGCCGTAGGCGATATGGCTTTTCAAAAAAAGTGCTTGGACAAGATGCGTGATGCAGCCAATAAGCAAGGTAGGACGGTACTCTATGTTTCACATAATATGAATACCATACGTCAGCTTTGTGATCGGTGCATCGTGCTCGATAAAGGAAAAATCGTCTTTGACGGAGATATTGAAGAAGCTATTGAGGTATACATAGGTGAATCTTCCAGCACATCGAGTCAGTATTTGTATTCAGCTCAAGATCACACAGACAAAGGATCCAAGAGCCTGACGGTTAAGTCGCTCATCATGCCGCATAAAGGAAGTAGTCAAATACAACCGGGTGAAATTGTTGAAATTTTACTCAAATGCGAAGTCAGAATTCCTATTTCCAATGTGAAATTTAGATTTGAAATACAGTATGCCGACGGAACCGTTGTCGGAACGGTAATGTCCGGGAATGATGTTGATTTCCCGGAAGCTGGAATCTGTGGCGTGCAACTTCTTTTTGACACAACTCATTTGGTGCCGGGCCGCTATAAGGCTGATCTTGTTGCATATTCGACCGATGATCTGGGTAATGACATTTATATTGATGGCATCATTCCTGCCATGTTTTTTTCAATTTGCAGTTATGATGATATAGCTGATTGGCCGCATAAATATTGGGGACATGTGCGGCTACATAGCATGAATATTTCGAGGAATTACCCGGAAAATCAGATTATCTCGGAGGGAATATGAAGAATTGTCTGGTTAAGCGAAAATTAATTGCTCTATATGAATTGTTTTATGAAGCAAGACGCATATTAGTCCTGCGGACCAAATATAGATTACGGATTATGTCGCCAGAGCACACCTTGCGGTATATAAAAAGAGAAAAATGCTCCATCGCTCGATATGGAGACGGTGAATTTGATCATATTCTCGGTTTAAAAAGCGAACTATTCCAAGCGTATTCGCGTGAATTAGCAGAGAGATTAATTAAAGTACTTAATTGCAAGGATAAACGATTACTGCTTTGTATTCCGCGTTGCTATAACACCACAAAAGGGTGTAATGAGCACTCAAGAACCTTCTGGATTGAGTGGGGGAAGAAAGACGATCATCACAAAAAAATCGTCAATCTTATTCGATCACATACCGGAAGGAACTATCTGTTCGGTGATGCTCAGATTACTCGTCCATACATAGATTGGGTGAATGATAAACGGGCAAATCGCACCTTCCCAATGCTCAAGAGGCTCTGGGAAGGGCAAAATATCTTAATTATTGAAGGCGAAAAGACACGTATGGGTGTAGGGAACGACCTTTTCAGCGGCGCTTCCTCTGTGAGACGCATTCTCGCCCCCGCCGTTAATGCTTTTGAATGTTATGACGCGATAAAAGATACTGTGATTAGAAACTATCGGGGTGAATTGATTCTTATGGCATTAGGACCGACGGCTACATTACTTGCGGCAGATTTTTCAATGATGGATATGTGGGCTCTGGATATTGGACATATTGACATCGAATATGAATGGTACCTTCAAGGGGTGAAACAGCGGATACCCATTTCCGGAAAATTCACAAACGAAGCTACGGATGGCCATAATGTCGCAGATTGTGAGGATAGCATCTACTTAGCGCAGATTGTTGATAGGGTTTGTTGCTGAATGATAGAGGGAGATATGTCTAAAATTTCCATCGTAGTTCCCGTTTACGGAGTAGAACAGTATCTGGAAGAATGCGTTGACAGCTTGATAAACCAGACATTTAAGGACATAGAAATTATCCTGGTCGACGATGGAAGTCCAGATAACTGCGGCAGTATCTGCGATGCATTTGCTACACGTTATCCACAAATCAGGGTCATTCATCAAGAAAACAGTGGACTTTCAGTTGCGAGAAATATTGGTATTGATTCATCATCTGGTGAATATATATGCTTCGTAGACAGTGATGATATGGTTGCTCCCGATTATTGTCAGCGATTGTATGAGCTCCTGGATGGATCATTATATGATTTCAGTTTTTGTGGGGTGTGCAGATTTCAAGATGGTGAGGTACCCGCGTCAGGCGGTCAAGACACAGAGCTTCATGTAGCAAATATCCAGTATTTGAAAATGCAGCTTGAGCGGAAGTCCGAATTTGGCGTCTGGAACAAACTGTTTCGTAAGGATATCTTCAAGCACATTCGCTTTGAGTCAGGTCGGATACACGAAGATGTGATTTTCTCTGCGGAACTCGCGGGTAATTTGCATCATGGGGTAATCTATACAACAAAGGAGCTGTATTTTTATCGTCAACGAGAGAATGGTATTGTCTCTACTCACAAGAAAAAATGTAGCCCCGACCGTATTTATGCAGGAGAATGTATCCTACGTGCTACAAAAAATTTTGCTCCGGAATTAATAGAAATAGCCGCTCAATATGCCATAGAATACCCGTGGATGTTCATAGACCCTATATATGTCAACAGGAGTTTTAAGAAGAACAAGTCCTTTATGGATGCGGTGCAGCAATACCTGAAAGACAATATTCAGCTATACAAGCAAAATAACATTTTTTCTGATATACAAACCAGAAGATTAGATTTGTTTTCCAAGAGCAAATTCCTCTATGGGTTCAACGCATATGCGCGACTGATCCGCTTGTATATCTATCGCCTGTTTAGAAGAGACGCATATAGTGATGGACATGGAATTTGATGTTAAAACCTAAGCAAGGAGGATACAATGAAAATCATCGGTATGATTCCGGCGCGGGGAGGTTCGTCCCGCTTCCATATGAAGCCGCTGGCGCAGATCTGCGGCAAGCCCATGCTGTACTGGGTCTGGAAGCACTCCAAAGAGGTCGAGTGCTTTGAGGAGGTCTATGTCGCCACGGATAACGAAGAGATCCGTTCCGTGGCGGAGGGCTTTGGCGCAAAGGTCATTATGACCTCGCCTGACTGCGAGACGGCCACGGAGCGCCTGTATGAGGTTTCGCACAAGGTGGAGGCTGACCTCTATGTTATGGTCAACGGCGATGAGCCGCTGGTGCAGGCGCAGGACATTGTCAAGTGCATTCCGCAGTCCATTCCTGAGGACGGCTTCTACGTCTCCAACCTGATGACCGATTTTTCCAATCCGGTGGAGGTCGTTGACCCCACCAATCTGAAAATTGTCACCAATAAGGACGGCGTCTGCCTGTTCATTTCCCGTGCCCCCATCCCCTTCCCCAAGGGTGAGATGAACTATGCCTATCAGAAGTTTGTGGGCGTTGGGGCCTTTACCCATGGCGCACTGGAGTATTATCACGCGACGCCGCGTGGTCCGGTTGAGAAAATTGAGGAGAACGATTCCTTCCGCTTCATCGAAAACCGCAAGGATTGCTACTATATCAACGCACACTGCAAGACGCTCTCCGTGGATACCCCCAAAGACCGCATACAGGTGGAGCGCTACATGATCGAAAACGGCTTAGCATAAGGAGCGTAAAAATATGTTTCAACTGATAGCGGGGCCGTGCGTCATCGAGTCGGAGGAGATGGTTCTCTCCATTGCGGCGCGGATGAAAACGATCACGGACGAACTCGGAATCCCCTACACATTCAAGGCATCCTTTGACAAGGCCAACCGGACTTCTCTCAGTAGCTTCCGGGGGCCGGGACTGGAGGAAGGACTTCGTATCCTGAAAAAAGTGAAGGATACCTATGGCCTGCCTGTTTGCACCGACATCCACGAGCCTTGGCAGGCGGAGCCTGCCGCTGAGGTGGCGGATATTCTGCAAATTCCGGCCTTTCTCTGCCGTCAGACTGATCTGCTGGTGGCTGCTGCAAAGACCGGGCGGTGCATCAATATCAAAAAGGCACAGTTCCTTGCCCCGTGGGATATGAAGAACTGTCTGGAGAAGGTGCGGCAGTCCGGCAACGACAACGTTATGCTCTGCGAGCGGGGAACCAGCTTCGGATATAACACGCTGGTGGTGGATATGACCGGCCTGCGTGTGATGAAGGATTTTGGCGTACCGGTGATTTTTGACGCCACCCACAGCGTTCAGAAGCCCGGCGGGAACGGCACAAGCACCGGCGGAAACCGGGAATATGTGGAGTATCTTGCCAAGGCTGCCGTGGCCGTGGGAGTGGACGGGCTCTTTATGGAGACGCATCCGGATCCGGACCACGCAAAGTCAGACGGTCCCAACATGGTGCCACTGAACGAGATGGAGACGCTGCTGAAGAAGCTGATTTTGGTGTACAACGCAGTACATACGGAGATTTGACATGGATATCGTAAAAGAAGCGCAATGGGTGTTTGACACTGAGATCGCTGCCTTGCAGGCGACCAAAGCCAGCCTTGGCGAAGATTTCGAGACGATCGTCCGGCTGGTAGTAAACTGCACGGGCAAGGTGATCATCACCGGTATGGGAAAGCCCGGCCACATCGGAACAAAGATCGCGGCATCTCTGGCGAGCTTGGGAACGCCATCCTTTTTCATGCACCCCGGCGAAGCCATGCATGGCGATTTGGGCATGGTGGCGGAAAACGACGTGGTCATTCTGATGAGCTACAGCGGAGAAAGTGATGAGATCGTCCGCCTGCTTCCTGTATTGCATGAGATCCATTGCACCACAGTGGCCATTACCGGAAATCCGAAGTCCACGCTGGCCATGGGATGCCAGCACCACTTCTGTTTCCCGCATTTTGAAGAGGCTTGCTATATGCACCTTGCGCCCACCAGCAGCACCACGGCGCTTTTGGTGCTGGGGGATGCCATTGCGGTGGTGGCCTCCAAGCTGCGCAACTACACAAAAAGCGACTTTGCGCTGCATCACCCCGCTGGTGCGTTGGGGAAAAAGCTGCTGGTGAAGGTGGAAAACATCATGCACACCGGTGCGGAGAACGCAGTGATCCCGGAGGGAAGTACCCTTCGCAAAGCCATTGTAGAGATGAGCAGCAAGGGATTGAGCATGGTCACGGTGGTTGACACGGAAAGCAAGCTCAAGGGAATCATTACGGACGGTGACCTGCGACGGATGCTGGAGCGGGGCGTAGATGTTTACAACGGGATCGTTGACAACGTGATGACCAAATCCCCGAAGTTTATTGACCATCGGGATATGGCTGTCAACGCGCTGCAAAAGATGAGCGACCTGCGGATTACAGGGATGCCGGTCCTTGACGAAGACGGCTGCGTGGTTGGTTCTGTCCTGATGCAGGATATCTATAAGGCGGGGATCGTGAGATGAACGTGAAGCTGTTGGTTATGGACGTGGACGGCACCTTGACGGATGGCCGCATTTATGTCGGCGCTCAGGGCGAAGTTATGAAGGCCTTTGACGTGCGGGACGGGTACGCCATTGCGCACCTGCTTCCCGCGCACGGCATTGTGCCGGTAATTATTACGGGCCGCAGCTCTGAGATCGTCGCGCAGCGGGCAAAGGAATTGAAGATAACGGAGCTGTATCAGGGCGTTTCGGACAAGCTGGAGAAGCTGAAGACCGTTGCTGCCGCATACGGTGCGTCTGCGGACGAGATTGCCTATATAGGCGATGATCTGAACGACCTTCCATGCATCAACTATTGCGGAACAACTGCCTGCTCCGCAGACGCCGTCCCGCAGGTGCTGGAAGTTGCAGACTATGTTTGCAGTCATAACGGCGGCCGAGGCGCAGTGCGGGAGTTTATTGACCGCATACTGGATGCTTAATTTTATTTATGCGCAGTCGCCAACGAGTATAATCGCGGCGATTATCATCAGCGGAGCGCTATGGGGATATTTGTGCGCACATGCTGACCGGAGGAAATGGCGGTTTACAAACGCGCTTTTGCTGCTTGCCGCAACCCTCATCATCCTCCACGCCACCCTTCTCTCCCGCACGCCCGGGATCTACACCGCTATCCTCACCCCCTTCGCCGCGCTCGCGGCCGCGCGGCAGCAGCCGGAGCTTTACCGGGAGATGCTGATGAACGTCTTTCTCTTCTTCCCGCTGGGGCTGACGATGTCCAACGCCCTGCCGCGAAAGTGGCACCGCTGGCTCCGCATTTCCCTCACGACGCTGACCGGCTGCGTCCTCAGCGCGGGGATCGAGTACGCGCAGTACCGCTTTGCCCTCGGCATGGCGGAGACGGATGACGTGATCTGCAACACGCTGGGGACGTTCGTCGGCGCAACATCGCTGCTGCTGGCCCACGCCATGGAAAAACACAAGGAAAGGCCCACGACCATGACCCTGACTGCCACAGAAACGCAATTTCTGCATATCGCCAAGACTGCCGTCTCCGGCGGGGAGCTGCCCACGGAGGCTGTGGACTGGCCTGCCATATTCACGCTGGCAAACCAGCAGAAGCTGCTGCCCATCCTCTTCGAGGCCGTCCGCAAGACGCCTGCCGCCGGGGAGAACGCCCCGCTGTTCGCGGCCATCAAGCGGCAGGTCATCGGGCAGGTGCTGAACCAGACCGTGCGCTCGGCGGAGTTCGCCGACCTTTACGGGAAGCTCCGGGCCGCCGGACTGCACCCTGTTGTGGTGAAGGGGCAGCTTTGCAGCAGGCTTTACCCCCTGCGCGATCAACGCATCAGTGCGGACGACGACCTCTTCATCCCGGAGGGCGAGTTCTTTGTCTGCCACGAGGCGCTGCTGGCAAATGGCCTGACCACCGATACGCCCGCCGATGAGCTGCCCACGGCAGACGAGGTGTCCTACACAAAAAAAGACAGCCCGCTTTACATCGAGCTGCACCGCCACCTGTTCGATTCCGCCGAGGACGCCCACGACGAGCTGAATCACTTCTTTGTGGACATCGCCCCCGTGGAGGTGGACGGCTTCCTGACTATGCCGCCCCATGAGCACCTGCTGTACCTGATTCTGCACGCCTACAAGCACTTTGTGTACAGCGGCATCGGCCTGCGGCAGTTCTGCGACATCGGCCTCTGGGCGCAGGCGTACCACGATCAGATCGACTGGCAGCGCCTGCATGACCAGTGCGCCAGCGTCCACGCGGCGACCTTCGCCGCTGCGGCCTTCCGGATTGCCCGGACGTATCTGGGCATCGACTTTGATCTGCCCGCGCCGTGGAACAACGACGTGGATGCGGAGCCGCTGCTGCACGACGCTCTCTGCGGCGGCGTGTACGGCTCCAACAGCTACACCCGCCTGCACTCGTCCACCGTGACGCTGAACGCCGTCAAGGCCAGCCGCACCGGCGAGAAAAGCAGTGTCCTGCGCACGGTGTTCCCCAAGCGGGCGTATCTGGAGCGGCGCTACCCGTACCTCAAAAAGCGCCCGTACCTGCTGCCCGTGGCGTGGGTGCAGCGCATCGCCCACTACGCCGGAGAAAAGCAGTCCGGCGCGGACAACAGCGCGTCCGGCTCCATCAAGCTGGCAAAAGGGCGCATCGAGCTAATGAAGCGATATGGGATTATAGATGAGAAGAAATAAGCAGAAGGGCGTCCGTTTCGGAAAGCCCTTCTGTTGAAATATGGGATGTTTGGCGGAAAAAAGCCCCGAAAATCTCGTGCAGATTCAATCCCTGCCCGAATAGCAAAGAAATTTCCTACCACGCAAGCGAACTTCACCATTCCGCGCTTCTGCAAACCGTGCATGGCATATACGGTTCCGAGTGACTTGGTGCGGTTCGGCGTGGTCGTTTTCGTTTCCGTAAAGTGCAAAGGGTGCTCCTGTGAGTAGCGCATCGGATGGGAGATTTCAAATCGCTGGAATCGGGAATGCTGCATATAGCCCTTGATTTCCCGTTCGAGCTGTTCCCGGTACGATCATTTTCGTGACCTCACGAAAATGATCGGATACTTTGATCTCACCGGCTTCACCTGACATCACAGCCCAAACGAAGGCCGGAGGACGCACGTCCTCCGGCCTTTTTCACCCCGTTGCAGCGGGCTCATTTTCCCTCAAAAACCACGCAAATTTACTGTACCATTTCTGTACAAAACGCGTAAAAATCTATATCGAGTTATATAGATTTTTATAATTTTTCGAATCTTTAGAACCGTTGATATATCAGGGTTTATGGCGTTTTATCAACTTTTAGAAAGACTTCCGGGTACGGCGATACCTAATTTCACCCAATCGCCCGCGTGACCGGCCGGAATAGAGAAACAGCATAGCGGGGACGCGGCCATTCTGCCGCGTCCCTGCTGCTCTTATCAACACATGCCTGCCGCCCTGGGCCGGATCCAGAACATTTGTTTGAAAAAATAGGTTTACAGATAAAAATAAAGGTGATACAATAGAATACTACACGACTGCACGGAACAGGAGGCGCTTATGGGAAAATTCAAGGTGGTATCGGAATACACCCCCAGCGGGGACCAGCCCCAGGCCATCGACACCCTGGCCAGCGGCATCGAAAACGGCTTGCGGGACCAGGTGCTGCTGGGCGTTACCGGCAGCGGCAAGACCTATACCATGGCCAAGGTCATCGAGCGGGTCCAGCGGCCCACCCTGGTGCTGGCCCACAACAAAACCCTGGCAGCCCAGCTGTGTGAGGAGTTCCGGGCCTTCTTCCCGGAAAACGCCGTGGAATACTTCGTGTCCTACTATGACTACTATCAGCCGGAGGCCTATATCCCCCACACGGACACCTTCATCGAAAAGGACGCCGCCATCAACGACGAGATCGAGCGCCTGCGCCACAGCGCCACCGCCGCCCTGTTTGAGCGGCGGGACGTCATCGTGGTGTCATCGGTGTCGTGCATCTATGGATTGGGGGACCCCATCGACTACGCCAACATGGTGATCTCCCTGCGCCAGGGGAAGGAGTACCCCCGGGACCAGCTGCTGCGCAAGCTGGTGGAGATCCGCTATGAGCGCAACGACATCGCCTTTGACCGGAATATGTTCCGGGTCCGGGGGGACACGGTGGAGATCTATCCGGTGTACGCCAACGGATATGCCATCCGGGTGGAGTTCTTCGGCGACGAGATCGACCGCATTTCCCAGATCAACCCCGTCACCGGTCAGGCCCAGCGGGTGCTTCAGCACGTGGCCATCTACCCCGCCAGCCACTATGTCACCACCAAGGACAAGATGGAGCGGGCGGCAGCGGAGATCGAAAGGGAGCTGGCGGAGCGGAAAAAGTGGTTTGAGGACCACGGCAAGCTCATCGAGGCCCAGCGCATTGACCAGCGCACCCGGTATGACCTGGAGATGATGCGGGAGCTGGGCTACTGTACCGGCATCGAAAACTATTCCCGGGTGATCTCCGGCCGGGAGCCCGGCTCCCCGCCCACCACCCTGCTGGACTATTTCCCGGAGGACTTCCTGCTGTTTGTGGACGAGAGCCATGTGACCCTGCCCCAGGTCCGGGCCATGTACAACGGCGACCGGGCCCGGAAGGAGAGCCTGGTGGAATACGGCTTCCGCCTGCCCTGCGCCTTCGACAACCGGCCCCTGAAATTCCCGGAATTTGAGGAGCGGTATCACCAGGCGGTGTTTGTGTCCGCCACCCCCGGGGACTATGAGCGTGAGCACGCCGACCAGGTGGCCGAGCAGGTGATCCGTCCCACGGGCCTGCTGGACCCCCAGGTGGAGGTGCGCCCCGTGGAGGGGCAGATCGACGACCTGGTGGACGAGATCCGCCTGCGCATCGACCGAAATGAGCGGACCCTGGTGACCACCCTCACCAAGCGCATGGCCGAGGACCTGACGAACCACATGAAGGGTCTGGGCCTGCGGGTGCGGTATATGCACTCCGACGTGGCCGCCATCGAACGGATGGAGATCATCCGGGACCTGCGTCTGGGAGAATTTGACGTGCTGGTGGGCATCAACCTGCTGCGGGAGGGCCTGGACCTGCCGGAGGTGAGCCTGGTGGCCATTCTGGACGCCGACAAGGAGGGCTTCCTGCGCAGCGAGACCAGCCTGATCCAGACCATCGGCCGGGCCGCCCGGAACGCCCAGGGTCTGGTGATCCTGTATGCCGACACCGTCACCCCCTCCATGCGGGCGGCCATGGACGAGACAGAGCGCCGCCGGGAGAAGCAGGACGCCTATAACAAGGCCCACGGCATCGTGCCCCAGACCATCCGCAAGGACGTGCGCAAGGTGCTGGAAATCTCCAAGGACGCCCAGCAGGAGCAGCAGGCCAGCCGCCGCAAGCTGACGGATGCCGAGCGGGAGGCCACCATCCGCCGCCTGGAGAAGGAAATGAAAGAGGCCAGCAAGATGCTGGAGTTTGAATACGCCGCCCTGCTGCGCGATCAGATCATCGCCCTGCGGGGGGAGAAATGAGGATTCGCCATGCCCCACGTTCCCACCGTGGATATCCGCCGCCTGGGGGATATCCGCTTCGATACCCAGCTGGAAAAGGCCCTGGCCCCCAGTCCGGACTATGACGTGCAGCAGTGGCTGTTCGTCCCCAATGAATACACCGAGTACCGGTACATCCTGGGCACCCGGGGGAAAAAGCCCCTGATCTGCATCGGCATCAACCCCTCCACCGCCCGGCCCGGGGACCTGGACCCCACCCTGCAAAGCGTGGAGCGGGTGGCCCGGAACAATGGCTTCGACTCGTTCATCATGTTCAATGTCTACGCCCAGCGGGCCACCTCCCCGGACGATATGGAGCCGGAGTGCAACCCGGAGCTGCACCGGGAGAATATGCGGGCCTTCGCCTATGCCCTGTCCCTGAATCCCCGGCCGGTGGTGTGGGCCGCCTGGGGGACCATCATCGAAAAGCGCCCCTACCTCTGGACCTGTCTGGAGGATATGATCGCCCTGGGCCGGGAATACGGCGCCCAATGGGTCACCTGCGGCCGCCGCTCCAAGGCCGGGCATCCCCACCACCCCCTGTACCTGCGGGCGGACTCCGTCACGGAGCCCTTCGACCCGGAGGCATACGTCCTGGCCCAGCAGGCCCGGGCCGCCGCGGCTCCCCGGGGCCGCCGGAAGCGGGTATGAGGAGAGGCCATGGGAAAAAACCGGCTTGACCTCAGCGCGTTTGACCTGAAGCTGCTGGCCATGGCTGCCATGCTGGCGGACCACATAGGCTATCTGTTTTTCCCCCAGGCCCTCTGGATGCGGTGCGTGGGGCGGCTGGCCTTCCCCATCTTCGCCTTTCAGGTGGTTGAGGGATGGTACAGGACCCGCGACTGCCGGAGGTATTTCCTGCGGCTGGCCCTGTGCGGCCTGCTGTCGGAGATCCCCTTCGACCTGGCCATAGGCGGCCGGCTGATAGACCCCGGGTACCAGAACGTCCTTTGGACCTTCTGCATCGCGGCGGCGGCCCTGTGGGCCATGGAGGCCCTGCGGCGGCTGCAGATCCCCCTGCCGCTGGCGGCACTGTGCGCCGGCGCGGCGGGCTATCTGCTGGGGGAGGCGCTGCAGTCCGACTATTTCGGCCCCGGGGTGCTGACGGTGCTGGTGTTTGCCCTGTGCCGGGGCCGCAGCGGCGGCCGGATCGGGGAGCTGGCGGCTATGGTGATCGTCAACGGCCGGCTGCTGCCCAGCGCGTCCATGATCGTGTGGGGCATGGAGCTGCCCGTGCAGCTGCTGGCGGCGGCGGCCCTGCCGCTGATCTGGCTGTACCGGGGCCGTCAGGGCCCCCATAGCCCCGTCCTGCAAGGAATCTGGTATGCATTTTATCCGGCACACCTGCTGCTTCTGTGGTGGCTGGCCCGGAGCATTGGAATATAAGGAGGCACACAATGGCCAAGAAGGAAGAAAAAACCAACGTCATGCGGACGCTGGAGCAGAAAAAGATCCCCTATATCCCCCACACCTATGACCCCGACGGCCCCATTGACGGGGTGTCCGTAGCCCGGACCCTGGGCCAGGACCCGGCCTGCGTCTTCAAGACCCTGGTGACCCGGGGGGCCAGCGGCGGCTATTATGTTTTCGACATCCCGGCGGCGGAGAACCTGGACCTGAAAAAGGCCGCCCGGGCGGTGGGGGAGAAGTCCGTGGCCATGCTGCCCCAGAAGGAGCTGCTGCCCCTGACCGGCTACGTCCACGGCGGATGCAGCCCTGTGGGCATGAAAAAGCAGTTCCCCACGGTGTTCCACCGGACGGCGGCAGACCTTCCCACCATCATGGTGTCGGCGGGCCGCATCGGCCACCAGGTCCAGTGCGACCCCAAGGACCTGCTGGCCCTGCTGGGGGCCAAAACGGCGGATATTATCGTGGAATGAGGACAAATCACCATGCAGGATCATATTTTCATCAAGGGCGCCCGGGAGAATAACCTGAAAAACATCGACGTCACCATCCCCCGGGACAAGCTGGTGGTGCTGACGGGGCTGTCCGGGTCCGGGAAATCCTCCCTGGCCTTCGACACCATCTATGCCGAGGGCCAGCGCCGGTATGTGGAGAGCCTGTCCAGCTATGCCCGGATGTTCCTGGGCCAGATGGACAAGCCCGACGTGGACTATATCGACGGCCTGTCCCCGGCCATCTCCATCGACCAGAAGACCACCAGCAAGAACCCCCGGTCCACCGTGGGCACGGTGACGGAGATCTACGACTATCTGCGCCTGCTGTGGGCCCGGGTGGGCACCCCCCACTGCCCCAAGTGCGGCAAGGAGATCCGCCAGCAGACCATCGACCAGATCATTGACCAGATCATGGCCCTGCCGGAGGGCACCCGCATCCAGGTGCTGGCCCCGGTGGTCCGGGGCCGCAAGGGCGAGCACGCCAAGGTGCTGGACGACGCCCGGCGCTCCGGCTATGTCCGGGTCCGGGCCGACGGAAATCTCTACGACCTGTCCGAGGACATTCCCCTGGAAAAGAACAAGAAGCACAATATTGAGATCGTGGTGGACCGGCTCATCGTCCGCCCCGACGGGGCCCAGCGGCTGACGGACTCCGTGGAGACCGCCTCCCACCTGTCCGGCGGCATCGTCGTGGTGAACCTGGTGCGGGAGGGGCAGGACCTGACCTTTTCCCAGAATTACGCCTGCGACGACTGCGGCATCAGCATCGAGGAGCTGACGCCCCGGATGTTCTCCTTCAACAACCCCTTCGGGGCCTGCCCCACCTGCACGGGCCTGGGGATGCAGCTGAAGGCGGACCCGGCGCTGATCATCCCCGACGACCGGCTGTCTATCTTAGATGGGGCCATCGTGGCCCCGGGGTGGAACTCCATCCGCTCCGACGGCATCAGCCGCATGTATTTCGAGGCCCTGGCCAAGGCCTATCACTTCTCCCTGCAAACCCCGGTGGCCCAGCTGCCGGAGGAGGTGCGGGACGTCATCCTCTACGGCACCAAGGGCCAGAAGCTGGAGCTGCACTATGACCAGCCCCGGGGCCGGGGCACCCTGTACCAGCCCTTCGAGGGCGTCGCCAACAACCTGGAGCGCCGGTATCAGGAAACCCAGTCCGACGCCAGCAAGCGGGAGATCGAGGAGTTCATGACCCAGTGCCCGTGCCCGGCGTGTAAGGGCCGCCGTCTGCGGCCAGAGGCCCTGGCGGTAACGGTAGGGGACCTGTCCATTATGGAGGCCACGGAGCTGCCGGTGGACCGGGAGCTGGAATTTTTCAACGCCCTGACCCTGACCCCCACCCAGCAGCTCATCGCCGCCCAGATCCTCAAGGAGATCCGCTCCCGGCTGGGCTTCCTGCAATCCGTGGGCCTGAGCTACCTGACCCTGTCCCGGTCCAGCGGCACCCTGTCCGGCGGTGAAAGCCAGCGCATCCGCCTGGCCACCCAGATCGGCAGCAGCCTCATGGGGGTGCTGTATATCCTGGACGAGCCGTCCATCGGCCTGCACCAGCGGGACAACGACAAGCTGCTGGCCACCCTGAAGCGGCTGCGGGACCTGGGCAACACCCTGATCGTGGTGGAGCATGACGAGGACACCATGCGCGCCGCCGACTACCTCATCGACATCGGCCCCGGGGCCGGGGCCCACGGCGGACAGGTTATGGCCGCCGGCACGCCGGAGGAGGTCATGGCCAACCCCAACAGCCTCACCGGCCAGTATTTAAGCGGCAAAAAGTCCATCCCCGTGCCGGAGAGCCGCCGCCCGGGCAGCGGAGCATACCTCACCGTCCGGGGCGCGGCGGAAAACAACCTGCGGCATATCGACGTATCCGTCCCCCTGGGGACCTTCACCTGCGTCACCGGCGTGTCCGGCTCCGGCAAGTCCTCCCTGGTCAACGAGATCATCTTCAAGCGCCTGGGGGCGGACCTGAACCGCATGAAGGTCCGGCCCGGCAAGCATGACGCCCTGGAGGGGGAGGAGCATCTGGACAAGGTGGTGGGCATCGACCAGAGCCCCATCGGCCGGACGCCCCGCTCCAATCCCGCCACCTACACGGGCCTGTTCAACGAGATACGCACCCTGTTCGCCGCCACCCAGGAGGCCAAGGCCCGGGGCTATGGCCCGGGGCGGTTCTCCTTCAACACCAAGGGCGGCCGGTGCGAGGCCTGCTGCGGCGACGGCATGCTGAAGATCGAGATGCACTTCCTGTCCGACGTATACGTCCCCTGCGAGGTGTGCCGCGGCAAGCGCTATAACCGGGAGACCCTGGAGGTGCGCTACAAGGGCAAGAGCATCGCCGACGTGCTGGACATGACGGCGGAGGAGGCCCTGGAGTTCTTCGCCCCGGTGCCGAAAATCGCCGAAAAGCTCCGCACCCTGTGCGACGTGGGCCTGGGCTATGTGAAGCTGGGCCAGTCCTCCACCACCCTGTCCGGCGGCGAGGCCCAGCGGGTGAAGCTGGCCACGGAGCTGTCCCGCCGGGCCACGGGCCGCACCTTCTATATCCTGGACGAGCCCACCACGGGCCTGCACTCCGACGATGTGAAGAAGCTGCTGGAGGTTTTGCAGCGGCTGGTGGACGCCGGGAACACGGTGCTGGTCATCGAGCACAACCTGGACGTGATCAAGTCCGCCGACTGGCTCATCGACCTGGGACCGGAGGGCGGCTCCGGCGGCGGTACCCTGGTCTGCGCCGGAACGCCGGAGACCGTGGCCGCCTGCCCGGCGTCCTATACCGGCCAGTACCTGAAAAAATATTTGCACTAAACCAAGGGGCTGTCGAAAAACACGCTTCTGTCATTCCGAGGAGCGAAGCGACGTGGGAATCCGTTGATTTGCCGCCTGCGGGCGGCAAACTCTGCGAGACTTTTTCTGAAAAACAGGGGAGAGGGGCGCGCCCCCTCTCCCTTTGTTAATGCGCCTTTACACGTTGCGCGTATTTTTAACGCCATATTTACGGCAAAAACACTTGAAAAATGTGAAATTGTTGTACTTTACCAAAAAGATTGTTAAAATTTCGGCGAAACATTAATTGTAAACAGGACCGCACTCCTATACAATAGAAGCAGAGACAGCCCGGCCCCGCGCAGAGGCCCGGCCAGGACAGCGGGGGAGGGGACCCCTCCTCCGGACATATTAAAGGAGAGTGAGTCTGTGTTCAAGAAATTCACCAACGGCTGCGTTCGCGTGGTCAACCGGTGGCTGCCGGATGCCTTCCTGTTTGCCATCATCCTGAGCATCATCGTTTTCATCGGCTCCATGTGCGCCACAAAGATGGGCCCGCTGCAGGTGCTCAACGCCTGGGGCGACTCCAAGGGTTTCTGGGGTCTGCTGAGCTTCTCCATGCAGATGGCCCTGGTGCTGGTGTTCGGCTCCGCCATGGCCGCCGCCAAGCCCTGCAAAAAGGCCCTGCGGGCCGCCGCCGGTCTGTGCCACAACAATATGCAGGCCATCGTGGTCACCACCTTCATCTCCACCATCTGCTGCTGGCTGAACTGGGGCTTCGGCCTGATCGCCGGCACCCTGCTGGCCAAGGAAGTGGTGCGCCGGGTCCCCACCGTGGACTATCCCCTGCTGATTGCCTCCGCCTATTCGGGCTTCGTCATCTGGCACGCGGGCCTGTCCGGCTCCATCCCCCTGGACCTGGTGGCCGGTAAGGACTTCGGAGGCGTGCTGTATCAGGCCCCCATCACCGACACTGTGTTCCATCCTATGAACCTGATCATGGTGGGTGTGATTCTGTTTGCCATGCCCTTCGTGAACTATGCCATGCACCCCGACAAGGACCACACCGTCTGCATCGACCCCACCCTGTTGGAGGATGAGGCCGAGCGCACCTATGAGGTCAAGACTCCCGCCGACAAGGTGGAGCACTCCAAGATCCTGTGGGCCATCACCCTGGTGGGCGGCTTTGTGTACATCGTCTATTACTTCGTTCAGAACGGCTTCACCCTGGGCCTGAACATCGTGAACATGATCTTCCTGTTCCTGGGCATCCTGCTCCACGGCGACCTGCGCCGCTATGTGGACGCCATCTCCGATGCCGCCGGCGGCGCCGCCGGTGTGCTGCTGCAGTTCCCCTTCTATGCCGGTATCATGGGCATGATGGTGGCCGCCAATGCCGAGGGCGTGTCCCTGGCGGGCGTCATCTCCGAGTTCTTCGTGAGCGTCTCCAACAACGTCACCTTCCCCATGCTGTCCTTCCTGGCAGCCGGTGTGGTGAACTTCTTCGTTCCCTCCGGCGGCGGCCAGTGGGCCGTGCAGGGTCCCATCATGATGCCTGCCGGCGCGGCTATGGGCATCGAGAATGGCCGCACCGCCATGGCCATCGCCTGGGGCGACCAGTGGACCAACATGATCCAGCCCTTCTGGGCCCTGCCTGCCCTGGGTATCGCCAAGCTGTCTGCCCGGGACATCATGGGCTACCTGGTCATCGTCACCCTGTTTGTGGGCGTGGTGGCCTGCCTGGGCTTCCTGGCCTGGGCCGCCTGGTTCTGATCTGCTTTCCCGGACATTCCAAAACCCAAGGGGTGAGGGGACCTTCTCCTCGCCCCTTTGACCCGTCAGGCAGCTTGTCAAAAATCCCTTTTGGCAAGCTGCCTGATAATCTTTTACTACGGATTGACGAAATCCGCACATTGTGATATTATAAACACACACGACATAGGGCGGGCCTGGGTCCGCCCTATGCTCCGGGTACGGCTGTACCCCTTATGAATTAGGAAAGAAGGAACGACCATGTATCGCATCGTGACCAAAGAAGCGTTGAAACCCACCGTGATCCTGTATGAGATCGAGGCTCCTATGGTTGCCAGGAAGGCACAGCCCGGCCAGTTCATCATCCTGCGGGTGGATGAAAACGGCGAGCGCATCCCCATCACCATCCACGACTATGACCGCGAAAAGGGCACCGTTACCATCATTGTCCAGACCGTGGGCGCCACCACCGAGAAGCTCAGCCACAAGCAGCAGGGCGAGTATCTCCACGACTTCGTTGGCCCCCTGGGCAAGCCCACCGAAACCGAGGGCAAGAAGAAGGTCTGCGTCGTCGGCGGCGGCGTGGGCTGCGCCATCGCGTATCCCGTTCTGAAGAAGTTCCATGACTGCGGCGCAGAGGTCCACGCTGTGGTGGGCTTCAAGAGCAAGGACGTGGTCATTCTCGAGGACAAGTTCAAGGCCGTCTCCTCCGTGCTGAAGGTCTGCACCGACGACGGCTCCTATGGCCAGAAGGGCCTGGTCACCGAGGCCCTGAAGCAGCTGCTGGACGAGGGCAACCAGTATGACGAGATCTTCGCCATCGGCCCTATGGTGATGATGAAGTTCGTCTGTAAGACCACCGCCCCCTACGGCGTGCCCACCACCGTATCCATGAGCCCCATCATGATCGACGGCACCGGCATGTGCGGCGGCTGCCGCCTGACCGTTGGCGGCGAGACCAAGTTTGCCTGCGTGGACGGCCCCGACTTCGACGGCCAGCAGGTGGACTGGGATCTGGCTGTCAAGCGCAACCAGATGTATCACGATTTCGAGGTGCGCAAGCACGAGGAAGTCTGCAATCTGTTCAAGCAGGAGGTAAAGTAACATGGCTGCCAAGATCAATATGCGTCTGGATAAGAACGAGATGCCCTCTCAGGACCCCAACGTCCGGAATAAGAACTTCCTGGAGGTGGCCCTGGGCTACACCGAGGAACAGGCCCTGGACGAGGCCGCCCGCTGCCTCCACTGCAAGAATCATCCCTGCGTGGACGGCTGTCCCGTGAACGTCCGCATTCCCGAGTTCATCGCCAAAATCGTGGAGCGGGATTACGAGGGCGCTTATCAGGTCATCCACCAGACCAGCTCCCTGCCCGCCGTGTGCGGTCGCGTCTGCCCCCAGGAGAGCCAGTGCGAGATGCACTGCGTCCGGGGCAAGAAGGGCGACCCCGTGGGCATCGGCCGTCTGGAGCGTTTTGTGGCCGACTGGCACAACGCCCACAGCACCGAGGCCCCCGAAAAGCCCCAGCCCAACGGCCACAAGGTGGCGGTGGTGGGTTCCGGCCCTGCGGGCCTGACCTGCGCCGGCGACCTGGCCAAGAAGGGGTATGAGGTCACTGTGTTCGAGGCTCTGCACCTGGCCGGCGGCGTGCTGGTTTACGGCATCCCCGAGTTCCGTCTGCCCAAGAGCATCGTCCAGAAGGAAGTGGACGGCCTGAAGGCCATGGGCGTGAAGGTGGAGACCAACACCGTGGTGGGCCGCACCATCACCATCGACGAGCTGATGGAGGAGAACGGCTTCGAGGCCGTGTTCGTGGGCTCCGGCGCGGGCCTGCCCATGTTCATGCACATCCCCGGCGAGAACCTGAAGGGCGTGTACTCCGCCAACGAGTTCCTGACCCGCATCAACCTGATGAAGGCCTATCGCCCGGATTCCGACACCCCCATCATGGACCTGAAGGGCAAGAAGGTGGCCGTGGTAGGCGGCGGCAACGTGGCCATGGACGCCGCCCGCTGCTCCAAGCGCCTGGGCGCCGACGTGTATGTGGTGTATCGCCGGGGCATGGAGGAGCTGCCTGCCCGTCATGAGGAGGTGGAGCACGCCATCGAGGAGGGCGTGATCTTCAAGACCCTGAACAACCCCGTCCAGATCAACGGCGACGAGCAGGACTGCGTCAAGAGCATGACCTGCATCGAGATGGAGCTGGGCGAGCCTGACGCTTCCGGCCGCCGCCGCCCCGTGGAGAAGAAGGGCAGCGAGTTTGAGCTTCCCGTGGACGCTGTGATCATGTCCCTGGGCACCACCCCCAACCCCCTCATCAAGTCCACCACCAAGGGCCTGGAGGTCAACAAGAAGGGCGGCATTATCGTCAACGAGGACGGCCTCACCTCCCGCCAGGGCGTGTACGCCGGCGGCGATGCCGTCACCGGTGCGGCCACCGTGATCCTGGCCATGGGCGCAGGCAAGCTGGGCGCCAAGTCCATCGACGAGTACCTGAGCAACAAGTAAATCTACGCCTTACATAAAGGGCGGCGCTGCCTGGCAGCGCCGCCCTTTTTATAGCTTATTTCTTCAGCTCGTCCACCATCTGGTGATAGCCCTTGGCCATAAACGCCAGGTCAGAGGCGATGGCGATATAGGACGCGCCCAGGTCCCGGTATTTCCGGGCGGCCTCCGTGGTGCCCACGAAAATGCCGAAGGGCTTTTTGTTTGCGCTGCAGGTATCAATGACCTGCCGCACCACCTGCTGGACCTCCGGATGGGCCGGATCTCCGGGGTGTCCCAGAGACTGGCTGATGTCCATAGGGCCGATGAACAGCACGTCAATATCCTCCCGGCGGCACAGCTCCTCCGTGTGGGCGGCGGCGCAGCTTTTCCTTCAGCTCCCGGGCAATCATTTGACGTACTCCTCCCGTTTGGGGGTAAAGATATCGAAGTTCACCAGAACCTCATCGCCCACCACCTCGGCATAGTGCATCAGATTGGGAGGGATCACCAGCATGCCGCCGGGAGTCAGACGGAACACCTGGTCCTCGATGTGGTAGTCGCACACGCCGGCGGCGATGTAAGCGATCTGCTCATAGGGATGCTTGTGGGGCCGGGGCTCATGGTGGGGCTGCAGCTCGTTCATGGCGAAGGTAGCGCCCTCGCCGGTGAAGGCCTTGCGGCGCACGCCGGGGCGCACCTCGGTCCAGGGCAGGTCCGCCCAGTTGGCACAATTGTAAATCATAACAGGTTCCTCCTTGATAAAATGTTCGTCCGGCCGGTCAGCGGGTCTCCAGGCCCAGCAGCCAGGCGGGATTGTGATAGGTCATGACCTCCATCTGCTCCTGGGTGAGGCCGCAGGCCTCCTGCAGCATGGAGATGAAGCGCAGCAGACCCTGAACGGGGCTGCCGTTGCCGTTCTGGCCATAGTCGGAGTCCGCCACGATCTTGTCCAGACCCACGGCGGCCACGATGTTCCGGGCCTCCTCGATCTCGTTGGAGTGGAACCTGGAATCCGGCACAAAGGCCACGGCGTTCAGCTCAATATAGGCCCCCAGGCGGCTCCAGGCCACCATATCCTCCAGGGAAGCGCCAATCATATAGTGGGGATGGTTCACCAGGATGCGCTGCACGCCCCGCTCCACGGCGGCATGGATCAGCGCGTCGATCTCGTCCCGGCTGCCGTGGCCGGTGGCCAGGATCACGTCGGGATGAGCCGCCAGATAGTCCAGCACCTCCAGCACCTGGGGCTGCAGGCTGCCGTCCTCCTGCAAGTACATGATGGGCTTTTCCGCCACGCTCATGCCCTTGCTGGCGGGGAAGGCCACGCCCTTGCCGGAGTGCATGATCTTGTGCCGCAGGGCGGACACCGTGGGCATCCACACCAGCTTTGCGCCCATGGCCACGGCGGCGTCCACCGCCTTCAGATTGATGCCGCCCACGGAGTTGTTCAGGGCGATGCCGCCGAACACCCGGCAGCTGCCGTCGCCCACATACTTTTCGGCGATATAGGCCGACAGCATGGTGGGGCAGTAGTGGTCCTTCACCACAAAGGCGGAGAAGTGGTGCTGCTGGGCCTCCAGCAGCATTTGATGAGCTATTGGAAAACAACCGCCGTTTCAAGGAAAGCTCCACCTGAAATGAAAAGAGCCGCTTACTCCGATTGGGAATAAGCGGCTCGAACTCTATTCAGATGTATACGACCTTCAGCTTTTTTCGCTTTGCGCCGGTCAGCTTCACCAGCAAATCGTCAACGGCATCCGTGTATTTGCCTTGACGGATAAGCGCGTTTTTCAGGTCTATGAGGGATTTGATAACCTCCGACCGTTCCTGCTCGGTCAGATAGATATGATACTTCTGTTCTTTCATTGTCCGGCACCTCCTGACGCTTCCATTATACTCCGGCAGTTGCAAAAACGCAAAGATGCGATTATACCATATATGCGGATAGCAACAAGGCTCCAGCCTTGCCGGTTGAAGCCCTGTTGCTGCCTTTGCGAATGCCACTTTTCTGTTCGTTTGAAATTATCGCCTTAGTGGGCTGTGCCATTGTGCAGACTCCCTACTTGACCGGTGTACTTGTTGTAAAATTTTTCTTATTTCTGGGAGAGCGGAAGGAAGCCGCTGCCCTGGGTGCGGATCTCCCGCAGATAGTTGTACAGGGTGGCCTGTGAAATGTCCAGCAGCTCGCAGACCTGGGGCACCGAGTCCTTCAGCTGGAACACGCCCTTCTCCTCCAGCTTGCGCAGGATCCGCAGCTTGACCTCTTTGGAGCCCAGGGCCGAGGGCTTGCCCACGGTTTTGATGATGTCGGCGATGACCAGCTTGGAATAGTCGGCGATGGTCAGGTCGGAGCCCATGGCCTCCGGCGAGTCGAAGGGCATCACGTTCATCAGCGAGTCCAGCATCTTCTTGGCCTGATCCAGGGCCGTCAGGTTCACCGTGAAGCACAGCATGGCCTCATACGCCCCGGTTTCGTCAAAGAACATCATGGTGGTGGACTTATGCAGCTCGCCGTTGTTCTTCCGGGTCAGGCGCACCACCGTGCCGTTGTTGGCCCGGGTCTCGTCCTCGAAATATTTGAACACGCTTTCTTCCATTTCCTGCCCCTGCTCCCGGCCGGAGATGTGCCCGTTGGCGATATAGGCGATGCGGTGGTCGCGGTCATGCACCACGGCCTCGCAGGTTTCGCCCAGCGACTGCGAAATGCCCTTGGCGATCTGAATCAGTCTGTTTACCATATCCATGGAGGGGTCCCCTTCTCTTTGAAAAATTCTTACAAGTATTATACCATATCCGGATGAAAATTCCAACATTTCCCCATGTAAAATTTCGCCGCGCAAATGCGCACCCGGCGTGGAGGGCCGGGTGCGCATCTGCATGGTATGGGAAAAATGAGGAAGAAAATGTGCGGTATAAGGAGAGAAAGCGCCGGGGAGTGGAAAGGCGTCTCCCCGGCGCGTGATAAGGTCAGACGCTCTGCAGACCCACCTGATAGGCCTTCAGGTTGGCCTCCAGGAATTTGGCGGGCACCTTCCTGCGGATCAGGGCCGTCCAGTCATACTGCTCCAGGCCCAGCTTCTTCACCAGAGCCCCCAGCAGGATGATGCTGGCCACGCGGATGGTGCCCAGCTGCTGGGCCAGCTCCGTGGCCCGGATGGGGCACACATGCTCCACCGTCTGCTGCAGCTGCTCAATGGCATCGTGGGGATAGGAGGCCTTGCCCATTTTCACGGGAATGGGCAGGATCTCGTTGTCGTTAACGATCAGGGTGCCGCCGGCCTTCAGCAGCTTCAGCCAGCGCAGGGCCTCGATCTTCTCAAAGGCCACCACCACGTCGGCCTCGCCGTCGGCGATGATGGGGGCGTACACGGCATCGCCATACTTGACCATGCAGTTGACGCTGCCGCCCCGCTGGGACAGGCCGTGCTGCTCGGTTTTTTTCACGTCGAAGCCCAGGTCCACCAGGCCCTCAATGAGGATATCAGAGGTCAGAACGGTGCCCTGACCGCCCACGCCCACAATGGCGATGGATCTCGTGTTGGACATATCACTCGCCCTCCTTCTCAATAGCGCCGAAGGGGCAGATCTGCTGGCAGATGGTGCACCCGTTGCAGTCCTCGGTGGAAATGGACACGCCGTTTTCACCCACCGTCAGGGCGGGGCAGGCGGTCTTGTTGATGCACACCTTGCAGCTGCGGCACTTGTCGGCGTTGACGCGGCAGTGCTGGCCCTTGCGGTGGGCGATAACGCTCTTGAGCAGGGCGCAGGGCTGGCGCACGATGACCACAAACAGGTCCTCGGCCTCATAGGCCTCCTTCACCACGGCGGCGGTGGCCTTCAGGTCATAGGAGTCCACGGTGCGCACGTTCTCCGGCTTCACGCCGCAGCCCAGCACCAGGGTCTTGATGTCCACGGCGGTGGTAACGTCCTTCATCAGGGTCACGCCGGTGACGGGGTTGTCCTGGTGGCCGGTCATGCCGGTGGTGCTGTTGTCCAGGATGAAGATGCTGGTCTTTGCGCCGTTATACACGGCGTTGATCAGGCCCGTAATGCCGGAGTGGAAGAAGGTGGAGTCGCCGATAAAGGAGAACACCTTCAGACCCCGCTGGGCAAAGCGCTCCACCCGCTCGAAGCCGTGACCGGCGGTGATGCTGCCGCCCATGTCGATCTGGGTGTGGGTCACGCTGAAGGGAGGGTTGATGTTCAGGGCATAGCAGCCGATGTCGCCGGTGGCCACGATCTTGCCGTTATACTTGCTGATCTCGTGATAGATGCCCCGGTGCGGACAGCCTGCGCAGAAGCTGGCCGGACGCACCGGCGCCTGAACGGGAGCCTCATAGGCGGCGCTGACGCCGGGCAGGCCCAGAGCCCGCCGGATGATGTCGGCGGAATACTCCAGATACAGGGGCAGAACCGCCTTGCCGGTGCACTCGATGCCCAGACCCCGGACATAGTCCTCGATAAACGGGTCCAGCTCCTCCAGAACATAGAGCTTGTCCACCTGGGCGGCAAACTCCCGGATCTTGCGGTCGGGCATGGGATAGGTGAAGCCCAGCTTCAGATAGGAAGCGCCATCGCCGAACACCTCCCGGGCGTACTGATAGCAGATACCGGCGCAGATCACGCCGATCTTGGTGTCGTGCAGCTCCACGCGGTTCAGGTCCGTCTCGTTGGAGAACTCCTGCAGCCGCACCAGCCGCTCCTCCACGGTCTTGTGCTTGTTCCGGGCCAGGGCGGGGATGTTGGTGTTTTTCATGATGTCCCGCTCATAGTGCTTCACGGGAACCTCCACCCGGTCCTCCAGGGTGACGATGCTGCTGCCGTGGTTTACCCGGACGGTGGTGCGCAGCATGAAGGGGTGTCGAACTGCTCGGACAGCTCAAAGGCCCGCTTGGTGAAGTCCTTGCACTCCTGGCTGTCGGCAGGCTCCAGCATGGGCATCTTCATGTGGGGGGCGAAATGACGGCTGTCGGGCTCGGTGCCGGAGCTGTTCATGCCGGGGTCGTCGGCGCAGACATACACCAGGCCGCCGGTGGCCCCGATATACACGGAGGGGAACACCGCGTCGGAGGCCACGTTCATGCCGAAGTGCTTCATGGCCGCCATGGCCCGGGCGCCGGCCATGGACGCACCGATGGCCACCTCTGCCGCCACCTTCTCGTTGACGGACCACTCGGAATATACCTCTTTATACTTGGAAAGGTTCTGTAAAATCTCGGTGCTGGGGGTTCCGGGATAGGCCGAGGCCACCGAACAGCCCGCTTCGTATGCGCCGCGGGCGATGGCCTCATTGCCCAGCATGACTTGTTTCATGGCTGAGTCTCTCACTTTCTCAAAGGATAATCGTTGTTGTAATATGTATCCTGCAAAACGCAGCTTTGGTTTGCAGGGCTATTGTATTATATTTTTCTTCTAATCGCAAGAGGAAAATTAGAAAAATTTTATAAATTTCTCTTTTCTTTTCCGGACGGGCGTGTTATACTCCTTTTGAAAGCACGGGGAAGTCCCCGATTTCTCCGGAAGAAAGGATGATTCCATGAAAAAACTGCTGATCGTGAACCCCGGCTCCACCTCCACCAAGGTGGCGGTCTATTACGGTTCTGAAAGAAAATTCTCCGAAACCATCTCTCATCCGGCCCAGGAACTGCAGCCCTTCGCCAACGTGCTGGACCAGGCGGCCTACCGCGCCGGGGTCATTGCCCGCTGTCTGGAGCAGGCCGTGCTCAGCGGCCAGGTGGACGCCATCGTCCTCACCGGCGGCGTCATCTATTCCCAGGCCTTCCGGCAGCTGCTGCTCTCCCGCATCTCCTATCTGGGCCGGGTGATCTGCAAGCCCGGCGAGGAGGAGATGGACAGCCTGGCCTATTACCTCAACGCCGTCCTCACCGGCGAGCTCCAGCCCAAGGAATATAACTGATTACATCATTACATATAAGAAAGGAACCTCCCGCTATGGAACAGATCCGCAATTTTGACCAGCTGCTGCAGGCAGCCCTGGCCCACGGCCGCAAGGGCATCGCCGTGGCCGCCCCCTATGACAGGAACACCCTGCTGGCCGTGAAGGACGCCCTGGCCTCCGGCCTGGCCGCCCCCCAGCTTTTCGGCGACGTGGAGCGCATGCTGCCCCTGCTGGAGCAGGTGCAGTTGGACGCCGGAGCGGTGAAGCTGACGGACGTCCGGGATACGGCCCAGGCCATCGACGCCGCCATTGAGTCCATCCGCAGCGGCGAAAACCAGATCCTCATGAAGGGCACCGTGTCCACCGGCACCCTGCTCAAGCATGCCCTGGACCGGACCCGGGGCCTGAACATCGGCCGCCTGGCCAGCCACTTGATCGTTCTGCAGATCCCCGGCCTGGACCGGCTGCTCATCAGCACCGACGGCGGCCTGAACATCGCCCCCACCCTGACGGAAAAGGCGGATATCCTCCGCAACGCCATCGACGTGGCCCGGGCCCTGGGCATCGAGACCCCCAAGGCCGCCTGCCTGGCCGCCGTGGAAACGGTGAACCCCAAGATGCAGGCCACCGTGGACGCCGCCTGCCTGTGCAAGATGGCGGACAGGGGGGCCTTCCCCGGGGCCGTGGTGGAGGGCCCCCTGGCCATGGACAACATCCTCTCCGCCGAGGCTGCCAGGAAAAAGGGCATCGACTCCCCGGTGCCCGGCCATGCCGACATCATCCTGGCCCCGTCCATCGAGGTGGCCAACACCTTCTCCAAGACCCTGAACTATCTGATGCACTCCTCCAACGCCGGCATCGTTATGGGAGCCGCCGCCCCCATCATCCTGCCCTCCCGGGCCAGCGACCCGGCGTCCAAGTATGCCTCCCTGGCCATGGGCGTGCTGCTGGCCAAGTAAAAATTCCGCAAAGACCCTCTCACAGACGCAGAGCACCCCCGGGGCATCGCCCCGGGGGTGCTCTGTATTTTTGTCCCGCTTTATCCCGGGTCTGTCCCGGGGGTGTCCCGCCCTGTTCCGGGACCGTCCGCGGAGGTTTTACAGCCGGACGCCGCTGTCCACCACCACGGCCCGGGCATAGGCCAGCTTCAGGTCGTGGCTCAGCTGCATGGGGGGCAGTTGCTGGCGGATGTGCTCCACCGGCACGCCGAACTGCCGGGACATCTCCTGATACCGGCGCTCCACGTCCTCATCCGTGACGCGGATATGCTCCAGCCGGGCGATCTCCGTCATGGCCAGCTCATACCGGGCGGACTCCAGGGCGTTCTCCCGGGCGTGAGACCGCAGGTCCTCCTCCGTCATGCCGGCCATCTGCAGATAGTCGGACAGGGAGGCTCCCTGGCTCATCAGGCGGCTTTCCAGCTCATGCAAAAGCCCGGTGAGCTGGCTTTCCACCATGGAATCCGGGACCCGGACCTCCATGCCGTCCAGCACCTGGCGCACCAGGGCGTCGGCGTAGGCGTCCCGGGCCTGGGCCTCCTTGCGCTGGAGGGCGGCGGACATAATGGCCTGGCGCAGGGCCGCCGCGTCGGAAAAGCCCTGGGCCCGGGCAAATTCGTCGTTCAGCTCCGGCATACTGCGGCGGACGATGCGGTGGGCCTGCACCCGGAACACCGCCGCCTTCCCCGCCAGCTCCGGGGTGTACTGCTGGGGGAAGGTCACATGGATCTCCCGCTCCTCCTCCGGGCGGATCCCCGCCACCTGCTCCTCGAAGCCGTCGATGAACATGCCGCTGCCCAGCAGCAGGGGATAGTTCTCGGCCTTGCCGCCGTCGAAGGGCACGCCGTCCACGGAGCCGTCGAAGTCCAGGGTCACCTCGTCGCCCATGGCGGCCCGGTCCCGCTCCTCCTCCACCAGGTGGGCCTGAAGCCACTCGTTCATGGCCTTGTCCACATCGTCGTTGGACAGCTCCGCCTGGGGCATGGGGGCGGCCAGGCCCTTGTACTTGCCCAGCTTTACCTCCGGATACAGCTCCGCCAGGGCGGCGAAGGTGAAGCCCTCCGGCCCGATGTCCACGATGCGCAGCTCCGGCGCTCCGGCCACCAGGATCTCCTCCTGGCCGAAGGCCTCCACCAGGGCTCGGGGGAAGGTCTCGTTCACCGCCTCCTGATAGAACACGTCCGGGGCGTAGGCCTGCTCCAGGGCCTGACGGGTGGCCTTGCCGGGGGCGCAGCCGTCCACGGGGTACAGGTCCCGGTTGGCCTGATAGGCGTCGTCCAGGGCCTTCTGCCACTCCGGCTTCTCCACCCGGATGGTCAGCTCCACCCGGTTGTTTTCCTTCATCTCTTTGTTCAGTACGGTCATGGATGCTCCTCCAAATTTATGATCTTGTCCCCTATTATATCGGAAAAGCCCCGCCGCCGCAACCGTTTCCAATTGTAAAAAAACTGTGACATATATCACTTTCCCCTTTTCTTTTTCCGCGCATTATGGTATCATCTATTGCACTATCACTTTCGGAGGAATACCATGGAAACCGTTAAGAAATTCATCAAGGAACACCCGCATATGTGGTGGGGGCTGTATCTGCCGGTGTACCTGACCATGTTTTTCATCATCGAGCATCTCATCACCGACAACTACTGGGCCACCCAGACGGCCATCGACGACTATATTCCCTTCTGCGAGTGGTTCATTTTCCCCTATGACGCCTGGGCCTTCCTGCTGGTGGCCATCGGCCTGTACCTGATCGTCAAGGACGGCGAGGGCTTCCGGCGGTATATGTGGACCATTATGATCACCTTCACCACCGCCACGGTGTTCTGTGCCCTGGTGCCCAACGGACAGGACCTGCGCCCGGCGGTAATGGAGCACCACAACATCGCCGCCTGGCTGCTGCAGAACACCTATGCCCTGGACACCAACACCAACGTGTTTCCCAGCGTCCATGTGCTGGGGGTCATCGCGGCGGTGTCCGCCGTGTGGCACACGCCGGGCCTGCGGAAGTGGGGCTGGCGCGCGGGGTCCCTGGCCCTGGGCATCGTCATCATCGCCGCCACGCTGTTTGTCAAGCAGCACGCCTTTATTGACGTTCTGGCGGGCCTGTTTGTGGGGGCTTTGGGCGATATCATCGTGTACGTCGTCATCGGAAAGAAAAGAGACCGCCTGATGGCGGAAGGAAAGAGGCTGCGCTATGGAAGCTGTCAAAACGCTGATTCTTGAGGGGATCACCCTGGAGGAGCAGGAGCAGATGCGGGTGTGCTTCGGGGTGCGGGAGGAGCGCTTCCGGGCCGGAGAGACCGTGTATGACTTCGCCGAGGGGCGGAAGTATCTGGGCCTGATCGCCCGGGGCAGCGCCGTGATCCAGCGCATCGACCGCCAGGGGGGCCGCACCATTCTGGAGCACCTGGAAAGCGGCGGCGTGTTCGGGGAGATGCTGATGTTCGAGAACGTGGCCGGAGACAGCATCACCGTGATCGCCGAGGAGCCCTGCCGGGTGTGGTTCATGCAGGACGAGCACGTGACCCGCCGCTGCGAAAAGGCCTGCGCCCATCACAGCCGCCTGGTGGAGAATATGTTCCACATCATGACCGAAAAGGCCGCCGCCCTGTCCGAGCGGGTGGAGGTCCTCAGCCGCCGCAGCATCCGGGAGAAGCTGCTGTGCTATTTTGGCCTGCTGGCCGGACAGCGGCAGAAGACCAGCTTCCAGCTGCCCTTCTCCCTCAGCGCCCTGGCGGACTATATCTCCGCCGACCGCAGCGCCATGATGCGGGAGCTGAAGAAGATGAAGGACGAGCACCTGGTGGAGGTGGCCGGGCGGCAGGTGACCCTGTGCACCCCGGCCCGGTAAGGGGCAGCGCAGCCTGTCGAAAAAAAACAGATATTTTGTAAATTAATGCTTGACATTTCTGGCAGTCATGCTATAATAAACAAGCATTCGATTTGAGGCTGATTTGCGAGTGTGCTGGAATAGGCAGACAGGCAAGCTTGAGGTGCTTGTGTTCGACTGGACGTGTGGGTTCAAGTCCCATCACTCGCACCACTTTCCTCTTTCGTCTGTGGGAAAAGAACTTCGGATATGCGCGAGTGGTGGAATTGGCAGACTCGCTAGATTCAGGTTCTAGTGCTCATTACGGGCGTGCGGGTTCAAGTCCCGCCTCGCGCACCACTTCTTTTCCCCAAAAACTTCATCCATGCGCGCGAGTGGTGGAATTGGCAGACTCGCTAGATTCAGGTTCTAGTGCTCATTACGGGCGTGCGGGTTCAAGTCCCGCCTCGCGCACCATGTCGAATGTTCATAACGACAATGAACATTCCGTAAACAGGAGTAATCGAAAGATTGCTCCTGTTTTCGTTTATCCGGCCTTGCGTGTGATGTACTCGACGGCCACGCCCTGTCGGGTGTCTATCGTCACGCTGGACGGCAAAGAAGCAACCTCCGGCATATCCAGTACGCCGATAAAGTTGTAGTGAATGTCAAGCTGCTGCGTTCGGTTTTTCCCTGTGCCCTGGGCGTGATGGACAACGATCTTTTCCACCATCTCATTAAGGACCAGTGGCGTAAGCTCCTGTATGTCCGTATATTTTCGGACAAGTCGCAGAAAGCTGGCAGCGTTCATTCGGCTTTTCTTATCCTTGTCGATCTCCGCCCGCAAAGCGGAGATTTTCTTTTTCAGGATAAGCTGCTCGTCATCGTACCGCTTTGTGAGCATCATAAACCGTTCATCGGACAGCTTACCGCTGGCGTTGTCCTCGTAGGTCTTGGAGAAAAGCCCGTCCAGCTCGGCACATCGGGCCAGGTTGGCCCGAAGTTCCTCCTCACGCCGTGCGCTCTCACGCTCGGCCACTTCCAAGGTTTTAGCCATCAGCAGCTTTACAAAGTCCTCCTCCTTGTCCTGTAAGAAGGCCGTCAGCCGTCGAATTTCCAAAAGCATAACCTGTTCCAGCGCGTCCACCCGGATATAATGGGTCTGATTGCAGGTGCCCCGGTTGCCCCGATAGTTGGAGCAGTTGAAGTATTGCAGCTCCGTATGCGGGTGATTGACGTTGAAATGCAGCTTGCGGCCGCAGTCCGCGCAGTAGAGAAGTCCGGCAAACATGTTCTTTTCCACCTTCTTCGGCTGCCTGCGCTTTGTGCCCTCCCGGATACGCTGTACCATTTCCCAGGTCTGGCGGTCGATGATAGGCTCATGGACGCCCTCAAAGATCACATGGTTTTCCTCGGGATTTTCATACCGCCGCTTATCCTTGAAGGATTTGGAATAGGTCTTGAAATTGACTACATCCCCCATATACTCACGGGAGGTCAATATCTTGTTCACCGTGTTTGAGCTCCAGTGATAGGGGCTTTCAGAAAAAGGCTTTCTCCCCGGTTTCCTGACGCCTTTCAGCTTCCAATACTCCGTAGGCTTCAGGATTTCCTCCTGCTCAAAGATAGCGGCGGTCTTGTCGATCCCGTACCCGTCAATGCACATTTGGTAGATGCGCCGTACCACGGCGGCAGCCTCATCGTCAACGATCCAGTATTTGGGGTTGTCGGAGCTTTTCACATAGCCGTAGGGCGGCAGAGAAAGCGGGACACCGGCATTACCGCGCAAACGCTGGGAGCTTCGGATTTTACGGGAAATATCCCGGGCGTACCACTCGTTCATAATGTTGCGGAAGGGAGCAAACTCATTTTCACCCTCGGCGCTGTCCACACCGTCATTGACGGCGATAAACCGGACGCCGTGCTCGGGAAAAAACTGGTCTGTGTAAATCCCTACCTGCAAATAGTCGCGGCCCAGCCGGGACATATCCTTGACCATCACGGCACCGATGTACCCGTCCTCGATGGCCTCGATCATTTCGGTAAAGCCGGGGCGATTGAAATCCGTACCCGTATAGCCGTCGTCCACAAAGTATTTGGTATTGGGCAGCCCATAATCCTTGGCATATCGTGAAAGCAGCCGCTTTTGGTTGGCTATGGAATTACTGTCTCCCTGAACATCATCGTCACGGGATAGGCGGCAGTAAAGAGCAGTAATAATGTTTGACTGGCGATTCATTATTCCTCCTTTCACGCCGCCAAACAAATGCTTTTACAAGTATATTGTAGCATGTCTGGCGGCCCGTGTTAAGGATGTCGCGGGTTTGCGGATTATGGCTTATCCAGCTTGTTCCTGCTCTCTGAAAGGATCAGCCGCCGTATCTTGTCCTCAACAGTCTCCTTGTTCGGTGCCTCTCCATAGATGGGCTTTACAGAGTATTTTGTATTCCCGACCTGATACTCGACAGGAAGCTGAACGACCTTCTTGTTTTCCATATCTGACGCTCCTTTCTCATTTTTCGGAGAAACAGCAAAGGGCAGCACGTGGCCTCGATGTGCTGCCTTTTGGTCTTTCCCCGGCACTTCGGGCCAACCTGGCCCGAAGTGATCCGAGATCGGGATGCCGTGCCGGGGAGGTTTGGGCTGTCCTAAGACAGATGGACCCCGGCGCGGTGATCCCTTTGCTTCTATGTTGTTCTGACGGCCCGGACGGGCGGCGGCAACCGCCCTCATAGGTATCTCAACCTCGCCCCATGCTGATGGCGCGGCGGTCAATGCTGTGAAGCGTTCAAACCGCAAGTATCATAATCTCACGCGCTGGATCGTCGCCCGGCGGGCCTGCCTGTCCCGCCTCGCCCCTGTCGGTGTTTGCCGCTCGTACCTGTCCGGTAGTTATCGCGCACCCGTGCCGGCTCCCCCCGCTGTGAAGGTATCCGTGCCGTCGATATTCACTTGTCAAGATTCATGCGGAAGAATTACTCCTCTCATTAACCTGTACGATTGAGAGGGCAAATCTCCACGGGGTCAGCGAATGTTTTTCAACATTTTTTCCATGTTCCTTAATCCGCGCTCGATGGAGTTGTTGACGGCGGTGAGCCCGACGCCCTCCGCCCGGGCGATTTCCGTCTGCGGCACCCCGAGGATGTAATGAGCATAGAGCCTGCGGCCCTGCTTGTCCGGCAAAGCGTCCAGCGCGGCGTACAGTTGCTCCAAGGTCATTTTTCGCTTGTAGATTTCGCAGGGAGACATAGCCTGGAACAGCGCCGTCTGCTCAATGCCGTCCCCGGCGTCCAGCGAGTAGAACGCCTTGTTGTAGACAACGCGGCGGAGATAGTTTCGCTCCTGCCTCTCGGCCTCCTGGAGCGCCGCGGCTACCTCGTCGGAGACTTCGATGAACAGATCGTTATGGTAAAAGGGATAGTAGTCCCGTAAATTGATGGTTTTCATTTGTTTATCCTCCGTTCAAATTTTTAAGGGGTAAGGGATCTGAACGGAGGCGCGGCGGGGACCGGCAGCGGGGAGGGCCCCGCTGATATACTTCGGGCCAACTTGGCCCGAAGTCCAAGGCATGAAAAATGCCCGCACGACATGAAGCCATGCGGACAAAAGAAACACAGTTTCTTAAAATGCCATATTTAATTTCATGTCCGTGTCCACAATAACCCGGTGGATGGTTTGCGCTTTTTTTCGCTGGCGATAAAAGGTGTAGCGATAGATGCTCCGGGTTAAAATATTTGACATAGCGGCAATCCTCCTATTGCCGCCGCTTATTTGTCAGCTATCAAATTGTAGTGCAAGCATAAACGGCGGCCTTCCCGGAAAAGCCGCCGTCAAAAAGGTAATAGTCGGGCCAAGCCTGGACTACCCGCCGTCATGCGGCTTTTCCTTTTTTTTTCGTGCGATCATTCTCATAAACAAAAACTCTCCTTAACGAAAACGAGCCGACGATTACAGTCAAAGGCTGTCAATCATCGGCTCTGCGTCTAAGCGTCTGGCTCTCATGGATGATATTGATTTTTCCTTGTTTTAGTTCGATCAGTGTTTCGTTCCGGCATTTCGGGCAATACAGAGGGAAATTCTTCAATTCAGTATCTTCCCGTATTCTAACCCTGGTTTTGCTCCCACAGAGAGGACAATACATCCAGTCTATAGTCAATCTGCACCCCCTCATACTTGCTTTTCTTACAACTTGCGATAAAGGATCTCGCCCTTTACTTTTAGCCAGGAAACGGCTGCTGTTGTTAGGATCGTTACAATAATGCAAACAATGACATTCCCGACGAAAAGATGTTTGGGAAAATGCTTTATAAGAATATAAAATCCACCGCAAGACAAAGCCATGCTCATCAGTGCATTTAGAATTGCAGGTATACTGCGCTTAACAATATATGTAGCGTTTTCCCAATCAAAACTGGGAAATAGTAAGTTCGCAATACACCCTGCCACCCCGATAAACGCGGAAAAAACAAGTGGTAGCAAGTATCCAGAAAGGATAGCTGCCCATTGAAGGTGTAAACCAAATGCCAAAACCGTATTGAGGACGAGAGTTACAGGAATAGACAGTGAAAGATGGAACAAGAGCTTTGCCTTTATAAATTCAAAAATACTTATAGGCATGGATTTTATAAGCTCCAAGTTTTTCCCTTCAATAGAAATGCTTGGGAATGTCGTGCAGGAGAGAGATACCATAATTGCGAGAGCATAGACATACAGCATTTCACCGGATGAATAAGGGATTTGAAATAGTCCGCCAAATTGATAAATCTGTGCAGCGACATCTTCCTTTATTACAACGGCAAAAATAACAAAAATTGCCGCCATCATATAGCCGAGAGCGGTATTGATGACATAGACAGGAATTGAAAAATACCGATGCCGTTCCCGTGCAATCAGGGCACCGATTATGCCTTTTTGTGCAAAAGAATAAGCGCCTTGCAGAGAGACGGATTTTGTATCGTGCGAGAGATCACAGTACCAATGCCGAAATATGCGGCCAATAAGACAAGCCATTAAGTACCCTAAAAGCAAAACTCCCGAAAGATACAATACAAAGGCAAAACCTTGTAAGCTCACAATGGATTGTATTGCTTTATCGAGTGGCCCTTCCCCTGAGAACAGGGAAAACAGCGTGGTCGTTGAATCTTCTGGGGCAGCGGAAAAATGTAAAAAGATATACGTCAAATACGTAAATAGAATAATCACAGCCGCAACTGTTTTCAATCGGGCCAGCAGAATGGAGGGCTTGTGCATAATGTAGTAGATGCCTGTACCTATAATTGTACCCAAAAGGCTTGGAATGATCGGCAGAAGCAGAATGGCAACAGCCATCATGCAATAATACAAAAGTGATGTCTCAGCTACTATACGGTACAAATGCACCATCGGGAACAGCAAGAAGCCGTTAAGAAGCAGTTGGAGAATATAGAGAGTACAGAGCTTTGAAAGTGAAATGAAAAGCATTGGAATAGGCAACGCGAGCTTCGCTTCAACATTTTTGTCTGACAAAAGAAGTCCGCTGCCCCAAAAAACGCCCGTGAAAAGATCGAGGATAATACAGACTTTCAGCATTGGCCCTACAAAGTATACAATTACTTCTTCACGTGTCCATGAGTAAGAGAACATTGTGTGTAGAGAGTTCACCCAGTAAATGATTATCCCGATCACAACAGCGAAAAACAGAATATACAAAGAAATAACCTTGCTACGCTGCGAGGGATCGCCATAGCGCATTTGGTTTATTCTAAAAATCCGAGCAAGGTCATTTTTCAATAGACGGATCAAAACTTTCATTGCTGTTCAGCTCCATAAATGCATCTTCCAATCCCTCAACGCCGATAAGTTCTTCTGTTAAACCGGAGTATAAAAGCCTTCCATCCTTTATGATAGAGATTATATTGCACAGTTTTTCAACTACATCGAGAATATGACTTGAAAACAGTATAGAGCTTCCTTTCCGGCAGAGCATTTTCATTTGCTCTTTCAGAGCAATAAAGGCTTCCGGGTCTAATCCAACGAAAGGCTCATCCAAGACGAGTAGTTTGGGATTGTGAGAAAAGGCCGCAATTAAAGCCACTTTTTGCTTCATGCCATGTGAATACGATGAAATCAAGCCAGAAATATGCGGCTCCATTTGAAAGGCATGAATTAGCCGCTCTATGTTTTGCTTTCTCTCTTTTGCCGAAATCTGATATATGTCGCAAACGAAATTAAGATATTGCATCCCTGTCATATATTCCTCTAATCGCGGGGTATCTGGAACATACGCCATCTTTCTTTTACAAACTATTGGCTCTTTGACAATCGAGATGCCGTCCAAAAGAATATCTCCCTCGGTAATCGTGATAATCCCCATACACGCTTTTAGTGTAGTAGTCTTTCCTGCCCCGTTTTTTCCGACAAACCCCATGATGTCGCCATCATTCACGACAAAGCTCAAATGGCTGACAGCCTCTTTATCCCCATATTTCTTTGAAAAGTTTTTGATTTCAAGCATAAAAACCACCTGCAATCATTTAGAAAACAATCGAAATGAAAATCAAAAAAAATAACCACTCCGCATTCAATTTTCATTTCATCCCCATGTAGATAAGCATACCTGTGATAACAAAGGCAAGCACAGGCGTAATGTAGTACAAAAAGGATTTTCCTTCCTGAGCCTTTAGCCGAAAAGCCACGATCAGGTTAATCACGCTGAAAGCAGCTGGGCCGCCAAATACAAGCGCATTTCGGGGCCAAAATGAATTAGGGTTTCCGGTGCTATCGAAATGAACGGGGACTGATTGCGGAAGTTTAGAATAAAAGCCGAGGAACACCGCAAGCGTAAGTATGCACAAAAGTGTGCTTAGGATGATGTGTTTTGTCGTAGATTTCATGGTTCATTACCTCCTTATACCCTTTTTTGTCTTTGAATGTACAGAACCAACGAGTATACCAACGGAACAGCAACCGCCAATATGATGACCAGCGGAGTGGTTACTTTTGTAATATAATGTAGAGGATGAACAAGCAGTACCAGTCCGGCAATTATCCACGTATAACTGCCAAGTTTATGGGTTTTGTACCATCCTTCTTCGTCCTTAAAGAGCCATGGAAACTTTAATCCAACAAAGTAGTTAATATGATTTTTGGGAAAGTAATTGCCGACAATAATCAAAATGATCCCTACAAAAAAGCAGGTAAAAGTCTCCGTGTTAATCTGAACAGGAAGAAAAGAGTCAGCTTGCAGGATAAGGCACACGACACTTGCGAGGGGCATACTCCATTTACCGATAAGCACCAATTTTCTTGCTGCATTTTGTTTCACTATGCGGATGTTGTTCAACGCAAAGTTCAGTGCAATGTTATAAACCGCAAAGATTATGCTTTGAATAACAAGGGCTTGGTTTTCATTCCCATGAATAGTGTTGATAATCGCAGCGGTAGCTAAGATAGCTAAACAGACTGCGGTTGTCATTATCAGTGTTATTCTTGCGTTCCTATTCATCTTCATCGTTACTCCCCCGAAACTGCATGAGCCACATCATAGCGTCCTCGAACACAGAAGTATTTATTTCATAGTATATATATTTTTGGTATCGCGTTTCAAAAACCAAATCAGCCTTTTTCAAGATAGAAAGATGGTAAGAAATCGTAGCGTTTGACAATTCAAATTCTGCAACAATTTCTCCAGCGGACATTTTACGCCGCTGCTTTAGTAACAGTAATATATCCCGTCGAACAGGGTCGCTCAACGCCTTAAACACACTTGGCAGACTCACGGTATCACCTGCATACTTCATTTAGAATTTTTTCTAAATGATATTGTACAGTCTTTTCCGCAAGATGTCAATAGCACCAGATGGACAAACAATGTGCGGGAAAAATGTAAACATCCTATAAATTGATTGGAAGAGTGAAATTAAACAGTCTCTAACATGAAATATAATACCGTTCAAATCGGGCCACCTGAAATATAAAATTACATAAGGTGGTGATGATATGAAGTATGAACGCGATGACCGCAAATTTGATTTTCACGACATTGGGACGGCTATCAAGCGCGCACGGGAAAGGCAGGGATTGACCCAAGAACAGTTGGCCTATATTATTGACCGTGACCCGCGCACCGTCATGTACCATGAAAACGACGGCCAGCATCCGAGCCTCAATGTTTTCTATCAGTTGGTGACGATGTTCGATATATCGGTTGACGAATTTTTCTATCTAAACATGGGCGCAGATGACGCTTGCAAAAAGCGAATCAATGTCATGCTTAGTTCCATGGACGCAAAAGACCTGCATCTTGTGGAAAACCTGATACGGACAGTCAAAGAGACCAAAGAAGCGGAGGACGTGTGAGAAAAGCGCGGCCTCCGTTTTTCGTGCAGATTGGGGGTTTCGCTAAACGGTAAACGGCAAGCAGGGCAAGTGTATTGACACTTGCTTTTTTTCCGGCCCCGGAGGGCCGGAAAAAATGCTTGTTGGGGAGCCTCCCCAAACCCGGCACTTCGGGCCAACTTGGCCCGAAGTCAGCCGCTTCGCGTCTTTCGGTTGCGTCATGTCGCTATCGCTCCATTTCCTTATTCCGGCTGTCGCTGGTTACGGCCAGCAGACGGTCTACATTGGCCTTGATCGTCACGATCTCCCGCATATCCGCCTTGGCCTCCTTGTACTGTTGCAGGGTATCCCGGCGCTCTGCCGTCAGCTTTTTTCGCTCCGCTTTGAGGGCATCCATGCTTGGCAGCTTTCCCCCGGCCAGCAGCCGCGAAAAAGCGGCCCGCGCCTCCCGGTGTGTTTGGATGTCGGCCTCATGCTCCGCAAGATATTTCTTGCTGTACCGTGACGCCTTGTAGCCCTCGAACACGCTCCGGGTCTTGGCATAATTCACCACCGCACCCATGATCTCGCTGTTGCGCTGCAAGTCAGCGTCGATGTTCTTAACCTGCCATTCCAGCGTGTGAAAGCTGTCCGTGGCCTTGGCCGCCCTATCGGCAAGCTCCGCATAATCCGTCAGGCCGTGTTCCTGGATATAGGCCAGCGCCGCCGCCATCTGCTTGACATTGAACGCCTTGGCCCACCGCTCATAGCCGGGGCCTTTGCCTGCCTGCATACGAGCTTGGATGTCGATTGCCAGGCTGATTTTGCGCCGTGGCAGCACCCGGTCTTTTCTGCCGAGAACGGCGCGAATATCCTCCGGGCCGTAGCCCATGCCGAGCGTTTCAGTCCGCAGCCGTGTAAATCGCTCCTGCCCGGGTGCCCGGAAGCTAATAGCCCCGCGCTGCTCCTTGACCTCGTATCCCGCCGTCTCCATACGCCGAAGGAAATCGGAGAAGTCGGCGGGACCTTCTGCCAGCACAAGATCAATCTGGAGCTTTAACTTTTCCTGATGGGTCAGCGGCTTATCAGCGCCCAGCCATTGGCCGTAATGCCGAAAACGCCCCTGACTTTTCAGCTTCGGATTCTGAATGACGGAAAGGCCGTGCTCAATACATACTCTGTCAGATAGCTTGCGCAGGGCGCGGGCCGAGCCGAGGAAATCCCGGTATTTTCGGGTGCAGTCCAGCGAGGTCGAATTGAAATAGATATGACAATGGGGATGGGGCCTGTCGGTATGGGAAACGACGAAAAAGGCATGCTTGCCCTTGGTCCAGCGCATAGCCAGCTCGTAGGAGATTTTCAGCGCCTCCCGATGATCTATTTCCCCCGGCGGGAAGGATTGACGGATCTGATAGCACAGCACATCCGCGTCCCGCTTCTGCTCCCGGCCTGTAATCACCTTGTACCTGGCCTTCGTCAAAAGAAACTCCGCGTCGGCGGTCCTTGGGTCACACTCATAGGCCATAATAAGCTCGCCCTGTTCCGTCTTGTCCGGGTTTTGGCCGTAGTCAAAGCGGTCTCTCATGGATTGCGCTATGGTCTCGCCTCTGCTGATGTGATGGGCCTTTAGATAGGTCGTCGCCATAGGCATCCCCCCTTAACAAAAATGACGGCGGCCTTTTTTCAGCCGCCGCCTTTGATGGAACTTCGGGCCAACTTGGCCCGAAGTCGTTTAATCGGTCAAAAAGCATTTCAGCGAGTAGTTGAGATCGGCCAGCTTTTCGATGATCCAACCAGCCACCGCGGGAAGGCCAAAGGGCGAAATCAGAAAAGCAATCACCATGCCGCCTATGCCCGCCGCCGTACCGCCTCCCGTTACCAGCGTGATGAAGCTGAGGATGCCGAGGATCGAGGCGATGATAGAAAGCGGCCAGCCTGCCAACGCCACAAGGAAACCCAGCACCGCTGTCAGCAGCGTCAGCACCAGGATGATCGGGAGAACAAGGATTTTCAGGATCAGTCTCATATCGTGCAGCCCCTTTCTAAAGCGTCTATGTTTATCCTACACCTATATTGTACCATGCCTCTAACGGGGCAACAATGATGTCGAGACTTTGCCGATCCTGTCCCCGCACTTCGAGCCAACTTGGCCCGAAAAATATATGGTTTTTACGATGTCCATCTGGTATAATTCTATGTATCAATTCAAGAAGAGGTTTTAATATGGCAACTACGAGAGCCTTAATTGTTGGAGTAAGTGAATACTCAAAAATGGGGCAAAAAAATCTTCCGTTTTGCAAAAACGACATTATCGCAGTAGAGCGGGCTTTTATACAAGGAATGAAAGTTGACCCGGCAGACATCATTGTGTGCGGACATACAGGAAAAGTAGCAGGTAATGACTTCGTTGATGCCTTGCATACCCTGTCTTGTATGTGCAACAAGGATGATACATTTTTGCTTTACTTTTCTGGCCACGGTGGAACGATTCTGGGAAGTCATCATTTGCTGCTTAGTGATGCCCAAATAAAAACGAAGGATTTGATTAGCTACTTAGAGGCTATTCCGTCGAAAAATAAAATCCTTTTTCTTGATTGTTGTATGGCTGGAAATTTTGAGGTCGATGGATCTGCTGTTTTTGATATAACCAGCACCGCAGATGAGTTTGCTGGAAAAGGATATGCGGTTATTGCATCAAGCAACGATGTGCAGTATTCCTATGGGCATCCGACAAAACCGATTAGTTTATTTACAAGTTTTTTATGCGATGCACTAACTGATACCCACATAGTTCGCGCAGGTAAAAAATCGCTATATGATATTAAGCGGTTACTATTTCTTTACATGGAGATATGGAATAAAAACAATCCAACAAAAAGGCAGGACCCCATTTATCGAGCGAACATTGGGGGAACGATACTCTTTGAAGTTGAGGACTATAAACCTTATGAGATAAAAAAGCATTTTGAAGATACTGAACAATATACCATCTACACAGTTGAGCCGCTTCATAATGGTATCGCCAAAAGGTATTGCGTTAAGGTGATCCTTAAACAGCCATTCTCCTTCTCGGAAATCTCTCAACTTAACCACGAAATCGTTAAAAAAGTAAGGTTCTTAGAAATCTACGGCAATTCAAATGCCCAGCGACATTGGCACGGAAAGCCAGCCAACCTTATTTTCTGCTATTTTGGATTTGATGAGTCGGACATCACAAATGGTAATTACATTTGTCACACAACTTGGGCTGATGAAACACAGGACAAAAAGTATTGGTATCGTCAGCAAAAAAACGCCGAAGTAATCAACGATATTCATTTCAGCATACACCCATATTATCAGTCGCTTAGAACTTTTACGATAGAACATACCGGCGACAAAGAGACATTGATCTCACATACCAAAGAGATTATCACGCAAATGATAACGCTTGCAGAGCAAACTATCACTATATATAACGAATACGTTAATCAAACAAAGGATGAAGGACAGCTTATTGCTGATATGGCACCAATTATTCCTCAAATAGAAAAGTTGTATTTTGCTGAAAGTGAGCTTGACATTCCGCCAAATGAATTAAAGGAATGGTCTCAGCGTTGCAGCAATCTGGCAGCGACTATCCATGATTTTACTTTGTTCTATAACCAGAAATATATATCAATGCGTACCCCTGAAAACCGAAAGGCGTGTATGGATATTTCAGTCAAGCGATACTATGAGGAACTCGAAGAATTGAAAGCCGCTGAAAAAGAGATACTTGACTGAGAATCATGGCCCTTCAATTTGACGGTTTCCATATTATAGGGTTGTTATCTCCGCAAGCTGCTTCAAAACCTCTCCCATGCGTTCCCACAGGGCGACATAGTCCCGCCGCAGGCGTTCAACCTCCCTAGGATAAACCCCGCCGTAGGTGTTGGCCTGTATCGCCACCTGGTTGATGTTATTGGAACAGCGGCGAAGCAGGGACACCAACTCCTTTACCGGGGCCAGGTCCACATGGAGCACATACCCATTCAGCGCCATTTTTCGGATATAGGCGCTCAAGTTCTGAACACCGAGGGAGGCCATACGTTCCTGTATGGCCTCCAGCTCGTCCTGCCGCACCCAAACGTAGATCGGGATGTTACGGATGCGCTTGCGGGTCATCTGTCGTCACGCTCGCGGCTGCGTTTCTTGCGGGGCGGCTCCTTTACCTTGTCCAGCGGCTCCCGCCCCGGCTCGGGTACGGGGGTGGGTTCGTTGTTCAGGATACCGTCGATCATGTTGTAGTTCTGCTCCGTACTGAGCTCCGCATTTTTCAGATAGTTTTCTTTTTCCTGCATAGTAAAATACCTCCTTTATTTTTTGACTTCGGGCCAACTTGGCCCGAAGTTATCTTTGCTTGCCCGTGTCTTTTCCGAAATGTTAGCTTTTTCTCCGCAAAACCGGGGTGGGATGGGAAATCATATTACCCACCCTGTTTCCGGCCCCGGAAAGTCCCTGTTTACAAGGGTTTTTCAGGTCCTAAATGTCCACATTCCTCCCTCCGTCGGCGCATATATTCCCGATGCCGCTTGCGCTTCGCTGCCTCCTTGCAGGCGTCGGAGCAGAAGGCCCGTTTGCCCTGCCGGGGGAATAGTCTCCCGCAGACGGCGCAGGCCCGCAGCTCCGCTTTATTGCCGGGGCCGGACAAGGCCCGCGCCAGCTCCGGGGCAAGGGGCAAAACCGCCTCCCGGAAATAGCGGCAATACGCGCCTGTCCACCACTTATTGAGCATATAGCACTCACAGTCCAGCGGGAGGCAGCCGTATTCCGGGTCATAGTTGGCGCACCACCTTTTTACCAGCCTGCGGATGGCCGCACGCTCGGCGCGGGTCAGTTCACGGGCGTCCACAACTCATTCCCCGGACTTCGGGCCAAGTTGGCCCGAAGTCCTTTGGATTTTCAGCAGCCGGTAGCAGAAGCCTACGCAGGCCATCCCGTTCCAGTAGGGACAGGAGGCGCAGAGGGAGCCGCGCCGGGGCTTTGGCCTGCTTTCCTGAACAGGCCGGGGGATCTCCTTCATCAGCCGTTCCAGCGGATTGTCGGTGAAATTCACTCGTCGCCACCGCCTTCATCGGCGTCAAGCTCGCCATCTTCGTCCCAGGGCGGGCTGTCGTCGTATTCCTCCTCAGGCTCGGGGATTTCCTCGTACTCGCCTCCCTCGTCATAGTCCTCGTGGGGCTGCTTGGCTCGGTAGACCTTGAAGTAATACCCGACGCCTCCAGCGGCCAGTATTGCCAGCACCGCGAAGATCAAGAGGCCGCTGCCGCTCTTCTTTTCCGGGACAGCCGGTTCAGGTGTAACCTCCGGTTCCGGGGTGGGCGCTTCCTTGCCCATGCACTCGCTCATATTGACGGAGCAGACGGGGCAGGCTGTATTGATATGGCCGACGGTGCATTTGTCTTTACAGATACAGGTCGGCGCGGTCATGCGGTTATCTCCGTCCATAAGGGCCATCAGGTCGGCTTCATCCACTTGGTTGAGGAAATGGACGTTTTCCTCGCCGTCGGCGTCGCGGTCAATAATCAGGTAGAAGTAATTGCCGGATTTGGTCTGTACGGTGAGGAACTGCTTTCCCGCGCCGAACACGGGCCCCAAGTCGTCCCGCAGCGTCAGGTTCCCGTCCGGGGTCAGGGCAAGGGTGCCGCTGCCGTTGGGCCTGCCGCTTTGGATCATGGCGCTGAGCAGGAGCTTCAGCGTGTTTTCATCCATGGTCATGCCGCCATTTGCCGCCGCATCCGAAACGCGGAGGTAATCGCCGCAGACATAGCCTGTGATTTCCGGGACCGTCACGCGATACCAGCCGCCCGATTCTCCCAGGACCTTCACCTGTGCGCCGGGCAAAAGGTGCCCGATGATCTGATTGCTTGTGCCCGCGCCGGTGCGGACATTCAGATAGGAGTGGACGTTGACAACGGTGCCGATCCGCGCCTCCGCCAGATCTTCCACCCGGAAGGTCCACTCCCAATCGCCCAGGGAGACGGTGTAGGTGCCGTCCTCGGAGACGGTCACTTCCACGCCGTTTTCCGGCCGCGGGGTTTTCGTCGGCTCCGGGGTTGAATTGTCCGCCATGGCCGGGGTGCAGAACACGCCCAGGCAGAGGATCAGGGTCAGCAGACACGCCGACAGCCAGCGTTTAGACTTCCTCATGGCTTCCATCCTCCTTTTCCGGCTCAGACTTCGGGCCAACTTGGCCCGAAGTGGCCTTCGACGCTTTCAGGAAAGCGGCAAGGTCCGCAAGGGAGATGTCCATGCCCCGCACGGTGTCCACGATCTGCGTGTTTTCCAGTTCGGTCTTTTGCCGCTCCAGCTCCCGAAGCCTGCCCTGAAACTCCGTGAGCTTTTCCTTGGTCTTGTCGATCTCTTTAATCACTCGCTCGATTTTTGCGTTCAATCTGTCATCCTCCTTTACGGTAAGCGTCCATAGGTGTAAAAGTGCGATTGCCAGTAATTTGTGTTCAGATTTACATAGCCGATGGGGTTTCCGGCGTGGATCATCCAGCCGTCGCCCACATAGATGCCCACATGGGAGACGCCCGGCGTGTCATAGGTGCCCACGAAGAACACCAAATCGCCAGGGCGCACATTGGCGGCGGATACCGGGGTACAGATATTGCAAAGTCCCTGTGCCCCCAGGCGGCCCACGTTCCACCCGCTGTGATTGATGACCCACGACACGAAGCCCGAGCAGTCGAAAGAGGTCTTGGGGCTGCTGCCGCCCCAAACGTAGGGGTAGCCGATGTACTTTTCGGCCTCGGCCATCATAGCGGCAAAGGTTTCGTCGGAAAGGTAGCTCTCCGGGATGTCGTAGAGGGTGGGCGTCAGGGGTCTGCCGCCGAACAGGTCCGGCCTGTTGCCGAGGGTCGCTATATACAAGGCGTACCGGCCAACCTTTTCCTCACCCATGATGTAAACGGGCAGATGGGAGAGATTGAAGTTTTCCAGCTCGACGGTGCAGATGTAGTAGTTATAGGGGACCTGGACCTCGTACTCGTATTCCTCCGTCACGGTCCGCCCGGTGTTGGGATCGGTGTAGGTGCGGTAGCCCGTCCGCTGCTCTGTGCGGTAGCGCACCTCGACCTCCACGGTCTCCGTCAGGATGTACTGGCGGTCAAAGAGCATTTGCAGGGTGCCCTGTACCTGGTCTATCGTCCATGCGCCCTCATGCCATGCCGTCAGAATGGAGATCAGCACATAGGGGTCATGCTCGATGTCGTCCAGGTCAAAGTGGTATTCGTCGTAGTCGTGTGTCTGCTCGTAGCTTTCCAGATAGGCGCGCAGCTCGTTTTCCATCCCCACATAGGCGGCCTCGGCGGCCAGCATATCCCCGTCCTCGGAGGGGTAGGTGCTGGCGGTAACAGCGGTAAGCGTCCCGTTCCCCAGCGTCACCATCGTGGAAAGGCAGGATTGCAGGGACACCAGCAGCAGCGCACAGCACAGGGCGATCACCACGCCTACGGGATGCCGCTTGACAAAAGCGACGGTGTTTTCCGCGATGCGGCCCGCCGTGACTGCCGTTTCCTTGGCGGCCCTGGCACCCGTTTTCGCTGTTTCCCGGGCACGCTTGGCGTATTCCCGTTTTTGCTTCTGTTTCTGCCAGTACCGGGAGAGAATGTTTTTCTTGAGTTCGGGATGCTCCCGGGCCTGCTTCTGCATCTCATACTCGGCCTTGGCCCGAATGTCCCGCCGCTCCCAGCGGCGCACCCGCCGGGCCGGGGCCTGCCGGATACGCCGCCGGATAGCTCTTGCCCCGGTACGGCCTATACCTTCTCCGGCCAGCTCCACCCGATGGGCCGCCTCCACGCCTACGTTTTCGTGCTCAACCTCATGGATCTTTCCATGGACAAAGCGGTGTACCTGATGCCCTGCGGCGGTGGCGGCGAGCTTTACCGGACCGGGACGCTTGACGGGCCTTTGGGCGGCCAGCTTTTCTTTGGCGGCTTCCAGCCGGGCCCCGGTCTTTTCCGCCTTTTTCCCGGCTTTCTCAAATCGCTTGTCAGCCTTGGGATCGGCGGCCTTCTTCTCTCCCTTGGGCGGCGTCTCGTCCTCCCGCCGCAGACGGGAGGACGGGCGCGGCCTCTTGCTCTCCTGATGGAATTTGCTCCGATTGGACTTCGGGCCATGTTGGCCCGAAGTTGTCTTATCCCGCGGCGTCATTCTTCATGTCCTCCGGGCGTGTTGTGAGCAGGCGGTAAATCTCCGTATCCTGGGGGAATCGGTCTATGACCGGGATCGTGGTATTGCCGTAGAACAGCAGGCCCTTGCCGGATTCCGATTGCGTGATGTACGAAAGCTGATGGGCAGAGATACCGAGCTGCTTTGCGAGGATGGCCCGGTCTCCCTGCGCCTGCGACAAGAGCACCATAAAATCCGTGTTTTCCAGGATGTTTTCGATCTCCCGGCTGGCAAGCAGGTCCTTCACGTTCTGCGTCAGGGCGCTTGGCACGCAGCCCTTTTTGCGGAGCATCTTCCACACGGCCACAAAGTAGCTGGCGGTGAGTGCGTCCCGCAGCAGTACATGAAACTCGTCAAAGTAGCACCAGGTCGCCACGCCGTTCTGAAAGTTGTTGTTGACCGCCGAGGTAACAAGCTCGTTGGTAACGTGCATGGCGATCTTCCGCAGGTTTTCCCCGAGGTTTTTCAGCACGAAGCAGGTAACGCGGCTGTTCAGGTCCACGTTGGTCGGAAAGTTGAACATATTGAGCGAGCCGGTGCAGTAGAGCTCCAGCGCCGTTGCGATCCGCCGGGCCTCCGGCTCCGGCTGCTGGCAAAGCAGGTCGTACAGGTCTTGCAGGATGGGCGTTTTCGCCGTTTCAAGGCCCAGGGCCAGCTCCCGGTACACCAGCCGCACACAGCGGTCAATGACCGTTTTTTCCACGGGCTGCAAGCCGTCCTTCCCGCCTACAATGAGCTCGCAGAGGGAAAGCAAAAAGTCCGCTTTCAGCGAAAGCGGGCTTTCATCCCCGGCCATGTTCATTTGGATGTCCATGGGGTTGATGTGGCATTGGCTGTCCGGGGATATGTCTATGACCTGCCCGCCCAGTCTGCGCACAAGGGGCGCATATTCTCCCATGGGGTCAACGACGATGATCCGGTCCTTTGTCACAAGGAATACATTGATTAGCTCCCGTTTGGCGGCGAAGCTCTTGCCGCTGCCGGTGGAGCCGAGGTACAGGCCGTTGGGGGCTTTCAGTTTCTTCCGATCCGCCATGATGACGTTATGGGACAGGGCGTTTTGTCCGTAGTAGACGGCCTCGCCGCCCATGCGCAGCTCCCGGGTCATAAAGGGGACGAAGATCGCCGTGGAGCTTGTTGTCATGCCCCGGTGTATCTCGATCCCGTTATACCCGAGGGCCAGAGAGGACATATAGCCCTGCTCCTGCTGGAAGTCCAGCCGTCGCAGAAAGCAGTTGTAGGTCTGCATGATGCCCGCCACGGTGAACAGGTCGTTTTCAAGCTGCTGCCGGGTGTTGGCCGTGTTCACCACAAGAAAGGTGAGCAGGAAAAGCCGCTCGTTCCGGCTTTGCAGGTCGGCCAGCATAGCCGCCGCGTCCTTGCTGTACGTTACGAGGTCAGGGGGAAGGATGTCCATGTCGTAGCCCGCCCGCACGGCCTTTTTCTGTTCCTCCACCTTCATCTTGTCGATGTCGGAAATCTTGGCCTTGATCTGCTTGATGGCCTTGGACTGGTCAACGGTCTGAATGTGCATGGTGATGGTCATTTCCATATCCAACTCCAACAGCTCCGCAAGGAGCTTGTCGGAAAGCTCTGACGCCATGATCTGCATGTAGGAGGCCGCGCCCCAGGTCGTCCCCACCCGGAACAGGCGGGCCTGCCGGAAGTCAAAGCTGTCCGGGGCGATGAAGTCTTTTGTCCCCATGCCGGTACGGGGTATCATGTCCCACGAGAAGCGGAAGGGCTCCCGGCTACCGGGCCGAAGCTGGCTGTGGAGCAGCGCGAGGCGCTCCTTGCCGCTGAGGGGGCGGGCCTGTACGCCCAGCTTCCCGTAGTTGCTGAGGATATTGGCCTCTACACGTTCCAGCCGTGGCCGGGCGGTCTGGATACCGGCGGCGTGGATGCCGAAGGTGATGTACTTGGAACGCACAATGCCGTTGTTGCTCTTGGCGATCTGACCTTTCAGCATCCCGGTGTACTCGTCCCGGACGCTGTTGTACTGGTCGTCCTGGGGCGGGATGTTGACGCTGTACCGGCTCTCCGGGCGGGAACGATGGTTGATAAAGGAAAGCTGGTACGGAAGCGTGGCGTCGAAGTAGTTGAGAAAGCCGCAGTAGCCGTCAAAAATAATGCCCTGGTCCTCCGTAGAGGCTACGGCATAGTTGATGTCCTCGTATTCAATGGTCTTGGTGTAGTAGTCCTCCGATATGCGGCAAACGCCGTCTCGGTGCATTTCCCGATAGGGGATGGTCTGCTGTGCTGTTTGTGGCCCGCGCTTGCGGGCCTTACTTTTTCTTTCGGGCTGTGCTGTTTTTCCCTTGGGCAACCTTCGACGCCTCCTTTCCCTGTTTGTGCAGATAGTAATAGAAATTCTCCGTCCTGTACGGTCTGACGCGAGGCGTCAGGATCGTGGCCCGCAGGATGTTCCTCAGCACCTTTTCCGCGGGCAGGCCGTCCCGCTCGTACATGGCAAGGAAGAAGAAAGGCAGCATCAGGGCGATCATCAGGAGCATGGCTCCGGTGCCTCCGACGGAGGAACGGGCCAGCAGATAGACGGGGATACCGATGACAGCCGCCGTGCCGAAGCACACAAGCTGCCGTTTCGTCAGATTAAAGGCGAGTTTCGTCTTGATGCGGGACAGGTCGTTTGGTACGTTTACATAGGCCAAATAGAAATACCTCCTTCCTGACTTCGGGCCAACTTGGCCCGAAGTGTATCAGCGTTCCGCGCCCCGGGTGGGGCCGGATCGGGCGTGCTCCCGTTCCAGCCCCTGCTGCCGCGAGCGCCAGTATTCCGGGTGATGCTCCCGCAGGGCGCGGTTGATGTTCTCCTCAAAGGCGGCCTTGTCCCGGATACGGTCCGGGATTTGCCACAGCTTCTTGTCCAGCAGCTCTCGCAGCACGATGTTTTCGTCGCAGTCCTCCTCAAAGCAGAGATAGTCGCCCATTCTCAGACCGCATTTCCGGGCGGCGGGCGAGAGGATCGCCGCCATGTCCAGGGCTACCATCGTCCCGCCGTGACTGGCCGTGCTGACCATAAATACCCCCGGACAGAGGGTGTCGCTGGTCTGAACATCTCCCCACGGGGAAAGCCTGGGCGATTGGAATATCCCGGCGGTACGGCTCTCCTTGGCCTGTACCGCCGCCACCTTCTCCAATATGTCCCGGAGCTCCGGGGAGAAATAGGCGTATTCCTGCAAAACGCGGGCAGCGTTGCCGCCGCAGGATTTCATAAGCTGCTCATAGCCCTGCGCGTCCGCCGGGGTGCAGCGTCCCACCAGCTTCCCGGCGTAGTAGCAGGCGGCTCCGTAGCCGGAGCTTTTTCGTGCCATTTGCTTTGCCTCCTTTCCCACTTCGGGCCAAGTTGGCCCGAAGTCAGCGTTCAGTCCTCGCCTTGGAGGACTTAGCAGGAGAGGGGCGCTCCGCGTTCTCCTTTGCCGCCTGCTTCGTCCCCTCCGCGAGCTGCTGGGAGATGGAGGGCTTGGCAAGGCTGGCCGCCCGGCTCTGCAATTTCTCCACCTCCACGGTATAGGCCGTCACCACGGCCTCCGTCAGCGCCGCCCGAAACTCCTTCGTGACGGGCCGCACCGTGTCATAGTAGGCCGTCTTGCCGTCCCGGCCCTGGGTCGCCTTGCTTGGCATCCCTACGAAAAGGCCCTTTTCGCCCTGCAACACCTTGAAATCGTCGATGCGCAGGCAGTCGTTGACGGTCACGTTGGCAAAGCCCATGAGGTTGCCCCTGGGCTCGATCAGGCGTACATCCACATCCAGCTTCATATCCGCCGCCTGTGCGGTTTTCTCCAATTCGTTGCTCATGCGGTTCTCCTTTCAATGTTTTAATGTGCGCCGAATACGGCCTTGGCCAGCGCCCCGGTTTTCAGCAGCGTAAAGCATAGCAGTACCGTACAGCCGATGGCCGTCCAGATGGTTTCAAAGATGTCCGTGCTCCCGGCTGCGGCGATGCTCTGGATCAGCGCCGCGTAGATGGCAAGGCATACGATGATAAGCAGCCCTTGAAAGCCGATTGCCAGCAGGGAACGGAAATAGTTGTGCCCCATGTGCCCGAGGTCCCGGTTTACCACCGTGGCGAAGGGCAGCGGGGCAAGGCTCGTCAGCATGTAAATCTCGATCATCCTGCCGTACACGACCACGAAGATAAAGATGTTCAGGGCCGTCATGGTATGATGGACCACAAAGGATTGCAGCCACAGGCCCAGCAGCGGGCCCAGCTCCATTTGCTCTATCGTCGCCTGCATATTCGCCACCAGGTTCGGGGAGATGTCGGTGGTGCCCTGCACCAGCCCTGCGGACTGTGCCACCACGCTTTGGGCCACATCGAACACCGCCATGACGATATTGAAGGTGTTGGAGAGGATCGTCACGGCGATAAAGGTTTTAATGATCCACTTGAAAAACAGCCAGGTGTCGATGTCATGCAGGTTGTTCCGGTCTATGAGCATTTGAATCAGCTCATAGCACATGACAAAGGTGAGGACGATCCCGGCTATTGGCAATACAACCGTTTCGGAAAGCTGTCGTATCAGGGAGAACACCCCGGCGTTCCATGTCGCCGGGGATGTCCCCACCTCTACCGCGATCTCTCCGACCCGATTGTTCAGGTTGGTAAAAAGGCCCTCCAGGTTGCCCATGATCCCGTCAATGAGCAGGCCCCGCAACCATTCCGTAATCCAGTCGGTGAGAATCCCCATAGGCGGCTACCTTAAAACAGCGTAGCCAGCAGGGGTACAAGGGTCATGCCCAGCAAGATCACACCGCCGCCTGCCATGAGCTGTTTTATCCCCAATTAGGTGTAAAACTCTGCTCGATGGCGGGCGGCGGCGTACAAAAAATCTATATGGTATTTTTAAGAGAACCGTCCCGGCGGG
>QWCH01000558.1_pt1 | contig 68291 bp, 46 predicted proteins | sample 1972671 | NCBI WGS metagenome assembly QWCH01 (sample SAMN09866713, study PRJNA288562) | Human gut metagenome isolate term3_stool, whole genome shotgun sequencing... | isolation source: gut | host: Homo sapiens | place: USA: California
CCCTGTTCGGCCAGCCGTTTTCCTGCACGCTTGCACAAGTCCCCAGCCGACAGGAGGCGATGGAGCAGTTTGAGAATGAGATGCGGCTGACGCGATGAAATGTACGGTATCGTTTACCACTGATTTTCCATTGAAAAGCAACTGAGAGGGAGACGCCGCTTATGGAATTAAGATTCACGGAGCAGGAGGCTCTGGCGCTGTATCGAATCATTCTGCGGTGGGATGAATTGGGCAGCTTGACCACAGAGGATGACGAGGAACGTCAGCTGCTATGGGATCTATCCTGTACGCTGGAAAAAGAACTGGAGCCGGTGGATGGTGCCGTGAAACGCAGACTGCTTTGACCGCGTAAGAGCCCACCGGTTCGAAGCCTTTGATGTGACGCTGTTTTCTTTTACGCTGACAAATCTTGAACTGTCGGAAAGACGCCGGTATCGCGGGATGATATTGACAAAGGGGGAAATGCTATAATATCTGCGAATGGTTCGCAGATTGGAGGGCTGCTGATGTCAGGCTATAATACGGCTGTCCGGGGTGCGGCACACTCCGCAAGAATGAGCTTGAACAGTTCATTTTCACCGCTATGGGAGAAAAGTTCCGGGAGTTCAAACTGCTTCGGGGCGGCGAGGGAAAAGTCAATCCCAAGATTACCGCCTATCAGGTGGAGCTTGCACAGGTAGAAGCCGAGATTGAAAAACTGCTTGATACGCTGACCGGGGCCAACGCCACCTTGCTTGCCTACGCCAACAAAAAAATCGAGGATTTGGACAACCGCCGCAAAACACTGTCCAAGGCGATTGCAGACCTGTCCGTTGAAACGCTGTCCTCCCAGCAGATTGAATTACTGTCCGGGTATCTGGACGATTGGGAGCATATCAGCTTTGAGGACAAACGAAAAGCCGCCGACAGCCTGATTTCATCAATCAGCGCAACCAGCGACTATGTAAAAATAGAGTGGAAAATCTGATACTTTTTCCACTATATCAAACCACTTGTTTCTTTTTATCGCTTGTAGCCCCTTGTACACCGTTGCTTTGTTAAGTTGTTGTATAACTTTAATTGTAACAATAATAGTATCAATACTAATTTTAAATATAAATAAAAGATATATAAGATAATAACAACTTCCAATTTGTCTGCTTATCAAGCGGCTTGATCCAAATGGATCGAGCCGCTTTTACTTACATCATCCTCTGCCCCTGCCGCTGCCCTGGAAACGGCGGGTCCAAGCGGCGCAGAAGGCCGAACTCCGTTTTTGTCACACCGTCATTTTTCATGCAGTCCCGACCGTATTGCTCAAAATCCATGTAGCCATCCAGCTCATAGATGGCTTCATCATCCAGCCCCAGCGTTTCCTGCAATCGCTGCTGACCGTAACCGTAGGCACCTTCTACGATGCGCTGGTAGTTGTCCAGATTTCGCAGGAGTTCACAGGCTCCGCGCAGGGTATACGGCCGCTCGGCGTCCAGCACGGCAGCGTAGGTCAGAAGCATCCCGTCCTGTTGCCAGATGTCCTCCAAGGCTTCGGCAAAGTCGTTATACTCCTCCACGGCGGGGCAATCCGTATCACGGATCAGCTCCCCAATGTATGGTAGTCCCAATCCCATGTGACGAATTGAACGCCGTATTTGCTCGGAGCACCTGCCAGCACCGTGCCGCCAAAGTCAGCGAGGATGCGGTAGTCGCCATCCAGTCCGCTGGCTTTGAGCTGCGGGGCGAATTCCATAGCGGTCAAATACTCCAGCGTCTTCGCGGCGATGTCCTCGACGCGATACAGGGCGTCCTCTGCCTGGGACGTGTCCGCGTCCTCCCGCCGATAGAACACGCTGCCCTTGCCGGTGATGCGGCAGAGGGGTGCGCCGTTCCAAAGGACAGGCAACTGCGCTCCCTCCAACGGCAAGGTTCCAAAGCCAGCACGGTGCAGGGAAATACGGATTTCTTCAAGGTAGCGGAGCTGACGGCTTGTGTTTTGGGTGCCCATGTGAACGATCCTCCTGTTGTAAAAAATAAGGCCGGAGAGGTTTTCTCCGGCCTGCCGTTTCAGACGCTGCAGCCAGCGCCCTTTTAGAAATTGAAAAAGGGCGCCGCTTTTTCGGCTCGTCAAAGCCGACAAAACGACGCCCAAATATTTGTGATTCTTTTTCTGCGATGATGCCGCTTTTCTTGAGAGAGAAGTCCTCTCTAAAAGGGCGCTGGAGGTTGGAAACTGTCCAAGACATGAGATCCTCCAGTTCAAATCCGGTCAGTTGCTCCGAAACCTCCATAAAAATCAAATGAAACCATAGCGGTGAAAGGTGAAACCATAATGAGACGAGAGATGAATCAAAAGATACCTTATTGGTCTTTTCCTTTTTCAGATTCATCATCAGGGGTGGATTTGATCTTTTCATCCAGTACTTTCCCGACTGCCTGTAGCCCGTCAGGGCTGCAAAATGCGTCCATCAGTTCGTTGAACTCAGGGTTTTCGCTATGAGACACGGCAGCATTTCGGATGCGTGACTGTTCAACAATCGAAAGGATCAGATTCAGGCCAAGAACCGCACATCCAATGTAAAGACAGGTCTTTATCCAAATCCCAACGATGCAGAGGATGATCCCCGGAACAGATAAGTAGAAAAAGTGAAATAGGAAATTCGTTAGAACAAATAGCCAAAACATTTTCTGGGGGTATTCTCTTTCCATGTTGTACCTCCTAAATTTACAGACCTGACAATTTTCCTTTGCGGAATTGATTGTATCACATTCTTGCACTAATTTCCATACTAAAAAGCCCGATGGTCTCGTATCAAAACCATCGGGCTTATTTGGTCGGAGTGCGGGGATTTGAACCCCGGGCCTCTTGGTCCCGAACCAAGCGCGCTACCAACTGCGCTACACCCCGTCAGCCCGTTTATTATACGTTTTTTCGGTCCGAATGTCAAGATGCATTTTGCAGTGCGGGTACACTGTTTTCCGGTGTGGGTATGCATTATTTGGCAAAAATCCGAAAAAAATTCGACCCTCCCCATAGGACTTGCGAAAAAGGCACATATACGGTATAATGACATATAATTATAGGTATGTGCAGGTGCGGGACAACGCACCGGATGGAGGACCCATATATGGAAAAAGTAAGACGCGACCCAGCCAGCCTCAGCCAACTGGTGAAGGATTTTGATCTGGAGGTGGTCTACAAGGGCCTGGACTATGACACCCGGATGATCACCATCCCCGACGTGAACCGCCCGGCCCTGCAGCTGGTGGGCTTTTATGACTACTTCGAGCCAAAACGCCTGCAGATTCTGGGCAAGGCGGAGTTTACATTCCTGAAGGCCATGCCCCTGGAGCAGCGGAGAAAGGTATTCGAGGATCTGCTGCGCTGCGAGATTCCGGCGCTGATCGTGGCCCGGAATATGGAGATTTTTCCCGAGCTGATGGAGATTGCCCGCAAGCACGGGCGCACCCTGCTGCGGACGGAAAAGACCACCGTGGAGCTGACCAGCCACATCATCGACTATCTGAACCGGGCCCTGGCCCCCCAGATCACCCGCCACGGCGTGCTGATGAACATCTATGGCCAAGGCGTGCTGATGATCGGCGACTCCGGCATTGGCAAAAGCGAAACCGCCATCGAGCTGCTCAAGCGCGGCCACCGGCTGGTGGCCGACGACGCGGTGGAGATTCGCCGCATTTCCGACTCCCTGTACGGCTCGGCCCCGGAGATCATCCGCCACTACATTGAGATCCGGGGTATCGGCATCATCGACGTGCAGCAGCTGTTCGGTATGGGCGCGGTGCAGTTTGACTCCGACATCGAGATCGTGATCCATCTGGAGCCCTGGCAGGACGGTAAGTTCTATGACCGACTGGGCCTGGAGGGCGACACCTACACCATTCTGGGGGTGCAGCTGCCCTATGTGACCATTCCCGTGCGGCCGGGACGGAACCTGGCCGGTATCGTGGAGATTGCCGCCATGAAAAACCGCCAGATGCGCTACGGCTATAACTCCGCCCGGGATTTCATGACCCAGTTTGACAAAAAAATGGATGAGCTGGCCCGGCAGGCCAAGGAGAAGCAATGAACTATATCGGCATCGACATCGGCGGCACCAACCTGAAGGCCGGTCTTGTGGACGAGGACGGCCGTCTGCTGGCCGTGAAAACCATGAAGATCCGTGAGGTGTCGGACCCCGACGCCCTGACGGACACCCTGGTGGCCCTGACCCGGGAGCTGGCCCAGGAGGGCGGCGTGCCCATGGAGGAGATCGCCTCCGTGGGCGCAGGCGTCCCGGGGGTGGTGGACATCCGCACCGGGTCCATCGTATACACCTGCAATCTGCCCCTGCGGAACATTCCCCTGCGCAAGCTGTTCAAGCGGCGGCTGGGGCTGCACCTGTATGTGGAAAACGACGCCAACTGCGCCGCCCTGGCGGAATATCACGCCGGAGCGGGCCAGGGCAGCAAGCGCTTTGTCACCATCACCCTGGGCACCGGCATCGGCGCCGGGATTATCCACAACGGAAAAATTTTCCACGGCGGCAACGGCATGGCCGGTGAGGTGGGCCACACCTGCATCGACTATCAGGGTCTCCCCTGCCCCTGCGGCCGCCGGGGCTGCTGGGAGCAATACGCCTCCGCCAGCGCCCTGAAGCGCTTCACCGCCCAGGCCCAGCTGGGCAACCCCGACAGCATCCTGGCCCGGGTCATCCGGGAGTATGACGGCCATGTGTCCGGCCAGTCGGCGTTTATGGCCGCCCGGCTGGGGGACCCGGTGGGCCAGCAGGTCTGCGACATGTATGTGGGCTATCTGGCGGCGGGCATCGCCAACGTGGTGAATATTTTCCAGCCGGATACCCTGGCCATCGGCGGCGGCGTCAGCAACGAGTCCGATGAGCAGCTGCTCCACCCCCTGCAGCAGCTGGTGGAGCGGGAGACCATCCCCTGCAGCGCCGGGAAAAAGACCCGCATCGTCAAGGCCCAGCTGGGCAATCAGGCGGGGATCATCGGCGCGGCCCTGCTGGGGAAGAAAAAACGGATTTGAGGGAGATCGCTATGCAGTGGTATGAACAATTGGACGAAAAGATCCGGGATTACCTGCCGGATATGACGGTGGAGCGGGACGTGCCCATGAGCCGCCACACCTCCTTCCGCATCGGCGGCCCCGCCCGGCGCATGGCCTTTCCGGAAAGCCGGGAGCAGCTGGTGATCCTGCTGGGCCTGGCGGAGGAGTGCGGCATCCGGCCGTTTCTGCTGGGCCGGGGCACCAATCTGCTGGTGTCGGACCGGGGGCTGGACACCCTGGTCATCAAAACGGCGGAACGCATGACGAGCATCCGCCGCCTGGACGACGTGACCTTGGAGGCCGACGTCGGCGTCCTGCTCAGCCGCCTGGCGGTATACGCCCAGCAGGCGGGCCTGGCCGGGCTGGAATTTGCCCACGGCATCCCCGGAAGCATGGGCGGCGCGGTTTGCATGAACGCCGGGGCCTACGGCGGCGAGATGCGCCAGGTGGTGACGGAGGTCACCGCCCTGTACCCCGACGGCATCCGCCGCTTCACCGGGGACCAGGCAGAATTTGCCTACCGGCACAGCCGGTTTCTGGAGGACGGAGCCGTGGTGCTGGGGGCCGCGGTGCGCCTGACCCCGGACGATCCCGCCGCCATCCGGCAGCGGATGGATGACCTGATGGCCCGGCGCAGGGCCTCCCAGCCCCTGGAATGGCCCAGCGCCGGCAGCACCTTCAAGCGGCCGGAGGGCTACTATGCCGGGACCCTCATCGACCAGACGGGCCTGAAGGGCCTGACGGTGGGCGGAGCCCAGGTGTCGGAAAAGCACGCGGGCTTCGTCATCAACACCGGCAGCGCCACCTGCGCCGACGTGCGGGAGCTGATCCGCCGGGTGCAGGAGGCCGTTTACAAGGCCCACGGCGTCCGGCTGGAGCCGGAGGTCCGTTTTGTCGGCGAATAACCCCGGGAAAAGAGGAAATACAATGGAAATTCTGATCATATCCGGTCTGTCCGGCGGCGGCAAGAGCAAGGCCGCCTCGTTCCTGGAGGACATCGGCTACTATACCGTGGACAATCTTCCGGCGGAGATGATGATGAAGTTCGCCGGGTTCTGCGCCGCCTCCAGCGGGCGGTACGACCGGGTGGCCCTGGTGTATGACGTGCGCTCCGGCGAGCCCACGGATATGCTCATCGACACCCTGGAGCAGCTGAAGGCCAGCGGCGTCAACTGCCGGATGCTGTTTCTGGAGGCGGACACCCCCACCATCATCAACCGCTATAAGGAGACCCGGCGCATGCATCCCCTACAGGCCAAGGGCCTCAGCGTGGAGGAGGCCGTGCGGCGGGAGCGGGCGCTGATGCAGCCGGTGCGGGATCATGCGGATTTCGTGCTGGACACCTCCTCCCTGTCCACGGGCAAGCTCCGCAGTGAGCTGCTGAACCTGTTCGGCACCCCGTCGGACCGGGGCGGGCTCAACGTCAGCGTCCTGTCCTTCGGCTTCAAGCACGGCATCCCCATCGAGTCGGACCTGGTGTTCGACGTGCGGTTCATGCCCAACCCCTACTATGTGGCGGAGCTGAAAAACAAAACCGGCCTGGACCAGGAGGTCCGGGACTTCGTGTTCTCCTTCCGCCAGACCCACGAGTTCATGGCCCAGCTGGAGAAAATGATCACCTTCCTGTTGCCGCTGTACAGCGAGGAGGGCAAAACCGTTCTGGTCATCGGCATCGGCTGCACTGGCGGCCACCACCGCTCCGTGGCCGTGGCCCATGAGCTGGCGGAGTATATCGCCCGGATGGGCTATCAGGTGACGGAAAACCACCGGGATATCTCCCGGTAAGGAGGTGCGCGTATGGGCGGCTGCTATTCTGTGGCCCCGGAGCACGGGCCCCGCATCGCCGCCGTCGGCGGCGGCACAGGGCTGTCCACGCTGCTGCGGGGGCTGAAGCTGTACACGAAAAATCTCACCGCCATCGTCACGGTGGCGGATGACGGCGGCGGCTCCGGCCGCCTGCGGCAGGACCTGGGAATGCCCCCGCCGGGGGATATCCGCAGCTGTCTGGAGGCGCTGGCCAACGCCGAGCCTCTGATGGCCCAGCTGATGCACTATCGCTTCCCGGAGGGGACCCTGGCCGGGCAGAGCTTCGGCAACCTGTTTCTGGCGGCCCTGAACGGCATCATGCCCAGCTTTGACCGGGCCGTGGAGAGTATGAGCCAGGTGCTGGCCATCACCGGCCGGGTGCTGCCGGTGACCACGGCGGACGTGCAGCTGGAGGCCACCTTTGAAAACGGGGCCAGCGTGGTGGGCGAGAGCCATATCTTCCGCTGCAAGAAGGAGCAGGACTGCCGCATCCGCCGGGTGCGGCTGATCCCGGAGCATCCCCGCGCCCTTCCGGCGGCCATCGAGGCCCTGGAGCAGGCGGAGGTCATCGTTCTGGCCCCCGGAAGCCTGTATACCAGCATCATCCCCAACCTGCTGGTGGACGGTATTGTGGACGCCATCCGCCGCTCCCGGGCACTGAAGGTCTACGTCTGCAATGTCATGACCCAGGACGGCGAAACCGAGGGCTACACCGTGTCCGACCACATCCGGGCCCTGTTCAAGCACTCCTGCCCGGGTCTGTTCGACCTGTGCCTGACCAACTCCTCCCCCATTCCCCCGGCGGTGGTGCAGCGCTATGCCCTGGAGGGGGCGGAGCCCATCTTCTGCGACCGGGAGGCCGTGGAGGCCCTGGGGGTGGAGATCATCAGCCGCCCGGTGGCCACGGTGGAAAACGGCCTGGTACGCCACAATCCCGGCCATCTGGCCTGGGAGCTGGTGCAGCTGCACAACCAGCGGAATATCCGCCTGGTCTGCCGGGACTCCCACCGCACCACCTGCAACCGCGTAGAAACGTAAGAGGAGAACCATCCATGCAGTCCTTTGCATATAAAGTCAAAAGCGAGCTGTGCCGCCAGCCGGTGTCCCGGCAGTGCTGCGCCCGGGCGGAGGCCTATGGGGTGCTGCTGTTCTGCAACACCTTCACCGCCGCCGAGGTGCGCATCATCACGGAGAATCCCGAGTTTGCCGCCCGGCTGCCCCGGCTGTTCCAGCGGGCCTTTTCCCTGAAATTCGACAGTCTGCCGGACGGCACCCGGGACAAGCTGATCTTCCGCATCACCCAGCGCCACAAGCTGGCCCGGATCGTGGACCTGCTGGGCTATGACCCCAGCCTGGTGCTGCACGTGAATTTCGGCCTGCTGGAGGACGACTGCTGCCGCACCGCCTTTATGCGGGGGGCCTTTCTGGCCGGGGGCAGCGTCACGGACCCGGAAAAGCGCTATCACCTGGAGCTGGCCACCTCCCACACCCAGGCCAGCCGGGAGGTTTCGGCCCTGCTGACGGAGATGGGCTTTCTGCCCCACAGCGTCCGCCGCAGCGGCAGCAGCGTCATCTATTTCAAGCAGTCCGAGCATATCGAGGACCTGCTGACCACCATCGGCGCCCCGGTGGCGGCCATGGACATCATGACCGCCAAGGTGGACAAGGAGATCCGCAACGGCGCCAACCGGGCCATGAACTGCGACATGGCCAACGTCAACAAAACCGTGGACGCCGCCCTGGAGCAGATCGCCGGGATCCGGCGGCTGGAGAGCAGCGGGCGGCTGGCCCAAATGCCGGAGAAGCTGCGCCAGGCGGCCCGGCTGCGGCTGGATAACCCGGAGATGTCCCTGCAGCAGCTGGCAGAGCGCTGCGACCCGCCGGTGAGCAAATCCTGCATGAATCACCGGATGCGCAAGCTAATGGAGGAGGCCAACGATGTCCATGAATAAAACCCAACGATGCCAGGCCGCTATGGACTACCGGCGGCAGGGCCTGAACTGCAGCCAGTGCCTGCTGGCCGCCTTTCGGGACCGGGCGGGCCTGACCTTGGAGCAGGCTATGGCCCTGGGGGCCGGTATGGGCGGCGGCGTCCGCTGCGGCAGCATCTGCGGCGCGGTGTCCGCACCGGTGATGCTGCTGGGGACCGCGTGCCCCGACCCCACCGACCGCCCTGCCGTCACCGCCGTGGTGAAGGAGTACCAGCGGCGTTTTCTGGAGCACTTTCACCGGATGGACTGCCGGGAGCTGCTGCGGGCCCAGGATCTGGAGCCGTCGGAGCTGGCCCTGGAGCTGGCAGGCGGCGACCACTGCGGCCGCCTGATCGTCACGGCGGCGGAGCTCCTCACCGATATGCTGGAGGAGGCGTGATATGGCCTTTGCCCATCTGCACGTCCACACGGAGTACAGCCTGCTGGACGGTGCCTGCCGCATCCGGGACCTGCCGAAGCTGGTGAAGGAGCTGGGCCAGACGGCGGTGGCCATCACGGACCACGGCGTTATGTACGGCGCCATCGACTTTTACCGGGCCTGCAAGGCCCAGGGCATCCATCCGGTCATCGGGTGCGAGGTGTATGTGGCCCGGAGGACCCGGCTGGACAAAACCTATGAACTGGACGCGGAGTCCCGGCACCTGGTGCTGCTGTGTCAGAACGAGACCGGTTACCGGAACCTGTCGTACCTGGTGAGCCAGGCCTTTGTGGACGGGTTCTATATCAAGCCCCGCATCGACCTGGACCTGCTGCGCCGGCATTCGGAGGGTCTTATCGGCCTGTCGGCGTGCCTGGCCGGTGAAATTCCCCGCCGCCTGGTCGGCGGCGACTATGAGGGGGCCAAGGAATATGCCCTGACCATGCAGGACATTCTGGGCAGGGACAATTTCTATCTGGAGCTTCAGGACCACGGCATCCCCCAGCAGGCCACGGTGAACCGGGGCCTGCTGCGCCTGCACCAGGAGACGGGCATCCCCCTGGTCTGCACCAACGATGCCCACTATCTCCGGAAGGAGGACGCCGAGAGCCACGACGTGCTGCTGTGCATCCAGACCGGAAAAACCGTGGACGATGAGAACCGCATGCGCTATGAGCCGCAAAATTTCTACATCCGCTCCACGGAGGAGATGGAGGAGCTGTTCGCCGGTTATCCCGATGCCGTGGAGAACACCCAGCGCATTGCCGACCGCTGCCAGTTTGACTTCACCTTCGGCAAGTATCACCTGCCGGAGTTCCAGCTGCCGGAGGGGTACGACTCCCCCACCTATCTGCGGGAGCTGTGCGAGCATGGCTTCCGGGAACGCTATGGTGAGAACCCCGCCTATCACAGGCAGCTGGACTATGAGCTGGACATGATCGGGAAAATGGGCTTCACGGACTATTTCCTCATCGTCCAGGACTTCGTCAACTATGCCAAGGGCGCGGGGATCCCTGTGGGCCCGGGCCGCGGCTCCGCCGCCGGCAGCATGGTGTCCTACTGCCTGCGCATCACGGACATCGACCCCATGCAGTACAGCCTGTATTTTGAGCGCTTCCTGAACCCGGAGCGTGTCTCCATGCCGGATATCGACATGGATTTCGGCGACACCCGCCGGGGCGAGGTGGTGGACTATGTCCGCCGCAAATACGGCGACGACCATGTGGCCCAGATCGTCACCTTCGGCACCATGGCCGCCCGGGCCGCCATCCGGGACGTGGGCCGGGTGCTGAACATGACCTACGCCGAAACGGATACCGTGGCCAAGCTGGTGCCTACCGGGCCTCACATCACCCTGAACGATGCGCTGAAGCTGTCCAAGCAGCTGTCGGACCTGTACCAGCAGGACCCCCGGGTCCAAAAGCTCATCGACACCGCCCGGGCCCTGGAGGGTATGCCCCGCCATGCCTCCACCCACGCCGCCGGCGTGGTCATCACCAAGCGGCCGGTGTATGAATACGTTCCCCTGGCCCGGAACGACGAGTCCATCGTGTGCCAGTATACTATGGTGACGCTGGAGGAGCTGGGCCTGCTGAAAATGGACTTTCTGGGTCTGCGGAACCTGACGGTGCTGGACGATGCGGTGAAGATGGTCCAGAAGGACCACCCGGATTTCCGCCTGGCGGACATTCCCATGGACGACAAGGCCACCTTCGATATGCTGACCCAGGGCAAAACCGGCGGCGTATTTCAGATGGAATCCTCCGGCATGACCGGCGTGTGCCTGGGGCTGAAGCCCCAGAACATCGAGGACATCACCGCCATCATCGCCCTGTACCGCCCCGGCCCCATGGACTCCATCCCCCGGTTCGTGGCCTGTAAGCACGACCCCAAGCTGGTGACCTATAAGCACCCCAGTCTGGAGCCGATCCTCTCCGGAACCTACGGCTGCATCGTGTATCAGGAGCAGGTCATCAAGATCTTCCAGGAGCTGGCCGGTTACTCCCTGGGCCAGGCGGATATGGTCCGCCGGGCCATGTCCAAAAAAAAGGCTAAGGACGTGGAGCGGGAGCGGGAGGCCTTCCTCCACGGCGACCCCGCCCGGAACATCCGTGGCTGCGTGGCCAGCGGCATCCCCGAGGCCACGGCCCAGGCCATTTTCGACGAAATTTACGACTTCGCCAACTACGCCTTCAACAAGGCCCACGCCGTCAGCTATGCGGTGGTGGCCTATCAGACGGCTTATTTCAAGTGCCACTTCACCCGGGAGTATATGGCCGCCCTGCTGACCTCGGTGCTGGACAACTCCGACAAGGTGGCCGAGTATATCGCCGAGTGCAAGGACTGCGGCATCGCCCTGCTTCCGCCGGATGTGAACCGCTCCTATGACCGGTTCACCGTGGAGGAGGGCGGCATCCGCTTCGGCCTGGTGGCGGTGAAGAACATCGGCCGGGGCTTTATCCAGGCGGTGGTGCGCCAGCGGCAGCAGGACGGTGATTTCACCTCCTTCCAGGATTTCTGCCAGCGGATGTTCGACTGCACGGACATGAACAAGCGGGCGGTGGAGAACCTCATCCGCTGCGGGGCCTTCGACAGCCTGGGGGCCAAACGCTCCCAGCTGGTGGCCGTATACGAGCGGGTGCTGGACGGCATCGCCTCCTCCCGCCGAAAAAATGTGGAGGGGCAGATGGACCTGTTCGGTATGTCCGCCTCCTCCGGGTCCTCTGTGTCCAGCGTCCCCCTGCCGGATATCCCGGAGTTCACCGCCGTGGAGCGGATGAGCATGGAGAAGGACACCACGGGGCTGTACCTGTCCGGCCACCCTATGGAGGACTACCGTCCTCTGGCCAAGCGGGCCGGGGCCGTGCCCATCCACGCCATCATGTCCGATTTCGAGGGCCAGGACGGCCCCAAGCGCTTTGCCGATGGCCAGAACGTCACCGTGGCAGGGGTCATCACCGCCAGCCGCACCCGCACCACCAAAAACAACACCCTCATGGCCTATGTGACCATCGAGGATGAGCTGGCCTCCATGGAGCTGCTGTGCTTCAGCCGGGTCATTGACCAGTGCGGCAGCTATATGCAGGTGAACACCCCGGTGCTGGTAAAGGGACGCCTGTCCGTCCGGGACGAGAAGCCCCCCCAGATCATGTGCGACTCCCTGTATCCCCTGGAAAGCGGCCTGCCCCCTATGGAGCAGCCCTCCCGCCGACCGACTCAGCGGGAGAGCACCATCTATCTCCGCTTCCCCAGCGCCGACAGCCCCGCCTTCCGGCATATCAAGCTGGTGATGACCATGTTTGAGGGCTCCACCCCGGTGAAGATCCGCCTGGCGGACACCGGGAAGCTCCTGGGCACCCACTGCCTGAATCATCCGGCCCTGCTGCAGGAGTGCCGGGAATGGCTGGGAGAGGAAAACGTCGTGGTCAAGGAAAAATAAGCAAAAGCCCCCGCCGGATGGCGGGGGCTTTGCTATTCCCGGTCAGTGGCAGGCGCAGTAGCTGCGGGTGGCGGCGTAGTCCTTGGGCATCTCCAGGGTGCTGGGCGGGAAGAACTCCCCGATGGGGAAGGCCACGTTGCGGAACAGGCCGCAGGGGTCCTCCTGATCGCCGCAGCTGCACTCCGCCTGGGGGATGCAGTAGTCATACACCGGGATCAGCAGCTGGGTGTCCCGCTCCAGCCGCACCAGGGTGAACTGACCCAGGGTCACATAGAACCGGCGGCGGCCGCCGTCGTCAAACACCAGCTCCTCGCCGAAGCTGCGGGCGATGAAGGCTGGGATCTCCGTCAGGCCGCACTCGCAGCACCGGGGCTTGCAGCCGTCGTCCACCCGGGTGTCCAGCACGATGGGGTCCACGGCCTCCACCACGGCGGTGGGCAGATTGGTGCGCATCCGGCCGGGGATATCCAGCTCGTCGATGACGGTGTCGGAGGAGAAGATCTTGGCGCTGCCCTCGCTGCCGAACAGGATGCAGCGCTTGTCGAACACGCACAGGCCCTCGGCCCCGGCGCACCGGGGCGTCCCGGTGCCCACCTGCAACGTCACCCGATAGAAAAACCGCATATCGATGGAGTAGAAGCCCCGGTTGAAGGTCACCGGCTCCACGTCGGTGTACACATACAGCAGCTCCGCCGTGCCGCCCCGGACCATCTGGCAGCCGGACAGCAGCTCCATGGCCGACGCCGTGGGATAGAACCGCAGGTCCTCCACGCAGTCCTTATCCCGGCAGGAGTCGAAGATCTTCCGTGTATGGATACAAACGGACTCGCGAACGCTGCTCAGATCGCAGACCGGGCCCGGCATTCCGTTTTCAGGCATGAAATAAACCTCCCATTAAGTAATGAAGGGGCTGGCTGCGCCCTTCACTCCAGTGTATGGCCGCCGGGCGGCGGTGGTGCGGAAAAAAGCCTGTACAAATCCGGGGATTTCCGGTATAATAAAGGAAACAAGACGAGAGGATGGGGTGCATATGGCCGCCGGATTCATTCACGACAAGCTGGAGATCAAGTTTCTGATCCTGTATATCGCCGCCCGGGTGTCGGAGCCTCTGCCGCCGGAGGGGATGCAGGAGTTGACCATGTGCGACGACGGCATCGACTACTTTGCCTATGCCGAGTGCCTGAACGATCTGGTGCAGACGGAGCACCTGCGCCTGACGGAGGAGGGCTGCTACGCCATCACCCCCAAGGGGCTGAAAAACAGCGAGATCTGCGAGTCCAGCCTCCCCTACTCCGTGCGCCTGCGGACGGATAAGAACGTGGCGGAATACAACCGCCGCCTGCTGCGGCGAAACCAGGTGCAAAGCCAAGTCACTGCCCGGGAAAACGACTCCTATGTGGTGGAGCTGCGGCTGCGGGACGATGTGGACAGCATCCTGCACCTGGAGCTGACCGCCGCCACCGAGGCCATGGCCCGGGACCTGGCGGACCGGTTCCGGCAGGACCCGGAGGGCGTCTATACCCGCCTGCTGTCGGCCCTGTACCCCCCCGCAGAGCAATAAGCAAAAGAAACGAGGAGAGCGCCGCTCTCCTCGTTTTCTTATTCCGCTGCTTCCGCCGCCTGTGCCAGCAGCCGGGCGGCAATGGGACCGGCGGCATCCGCGCCGCCGCCGCCGTTTTCCACCAGCACCACAAAGGCCAGGGGCAGATCCTCGTCCGCCACAAAGCCCGCGAACCACGCATGGGGCGACTGACCCGGCGCAGCCTCGGCGGTGCCGGACTTGGCGCACACCGCCAGGGAGCCGAACATGCTCTGTCCATAGGTCTGCTGCACATTGTTGCGCATCATATCCCGCAGCACCCGGCAGGTGTCCGCGTCAAAGGGGGCCTTCAGCGACGGCGCGCCGTCCCCCGGCAGAGGAATGCCGTGCATGGTGGTCTCCTGATACACCAGCCGGGGCCCCACTGTTTTGCCCCCGGCCAGGGAGCCCAAAAACCTCAGGAACGCGCAGGGGTTCACCAGGTCGTCATACTGGCCCACGCCGGACCAGCCCAGGTCCGCCCCCTGCCCCACGGTGAACTGTCCCGCCGCCGTGCTGATGCCGCTGACGGAAAAGCCCTGGGTCAGCCCGGCCTTTTCCGCGTATTGGGCCAGGGTATCGCCCCCCAGCTCCACCGCCATCTGGGCATAGGCGCAGTTGCAGGACCGGGCCAGGGCGTCGTGCAGGTCCATCTCCCCGTGGGCATAGGGACAGGTGATAACGCCGCCCTCCAGCTCCAGCCGCCCGGTGCAGGTGAAGTGCCGGTCCAGGGTCCCGTCCAGCTGCTCCAGGGCCGCGGCGGTGGTCACCAGCTTGAACACGGAGCCCGGCGCGAAGGTGGAGGACAGCACCCGGTTCAGATACACGCCGTCATACCGGCTGTCCCCGTCCCGGATCTCCGGCGGGTCCGCCGGATCAAAGGTGGGGCTGGACACCATGCACAGCACGTCGCCGGTGCGGTAGTTGTACACCGCCACGGCCCCCTTCCGGCCGTTCAGGGCCTCCAGGGCCGCAGCGTTCAGCTCTGCGTCAATGGTCAGATGGACCTTGTGTCCTCCGGCGGAGGTGCCGGTCAGGGGGTCAAAGCCCACCAGGCGCCGCCGCATAGCCGCCTTGGCAGAGGTGGAAATGTTGTCGTCCCGGTCCCCCACCGCGTGCAGAGTGGCCCGGCGGATGGCGCCGTCCTCCGCCCAGGTGCCGGAGGCCCCGTCATACAGCACCAGGCCGTTCCGGTCCAGCACCTGACCCAGGGCCAGCCGCCCATTCCGATAGGCATGGTCATTGGCGGAGAAGGCGGCCCACTGTCCGCCCCGCACCACATAGCGCACGCAGAACAGCAAAATTCCCGCCGCCAGCACCGCCACCAGCGCCGCCAGCAGCATGGACCGCAGCTTTACCTGTTTCAAGACCGCTCCTCCTTTCCGAATATCTCATCCACAGGGACCCCGGGGATCCCGTCGAAGAATCCCTCCTGCCGCTCCGGCGTTTTTTCACTCTTGGGCGGTGGAGAGATTTCTTTTTCCGGCGGACGGCGCACATCGACGGCCTTCAGATAGGCCAGCAGCCCCCAGCAGGACAGCATGCTGGACCCTCCCATGGACACAAAGGGAAATGTCACGCCGGTCAGCGGCAGGATGTCCACCGCACCCAGCACGTTCAGAGAGGTCTGGAAGATCAGCATGGACGCCGCTCCGCAGGCGGCGATGGCATAAAAGCTGGAGCGGGCGCTGTCGCCGGCCCGCAGGGCAAACGCCGCCAGGGCCATCACCGCCGTCACGCATACCAGCGCCAGCAGCAGCCCGAATTCCTCCGACACCACGCCGAATACCAGGTCCGTGTTGGCCGCCCCCACATATTTCAGCCACGCATCCTCCGGCCCCGTGCCGAACAGGCCCCCGGAGGCGGCGGCGGACATGGTGCGGCTCTGCTGATAGCCGGTGGTCTGGGTAAATTCCCAGGCGTGCCGCCAAACGGTGAACCGCTGGGCCACATACGGCTTGAAGTGCAGCACCAGGCCCCCGGCGAAGCCCGCCGCCGCCGTCATCATCACGATGGAGGCCAGGTCGCCGGTCCGCAGAAAGGCGATGCACAGGAATGCCACAAAGAATACCAGCGCCGTGCCGAAATCGCTCATCAGCGCCAGGCATCCCACGCAATAGGCGGAGAACAGCACCGTGAAGATCAGGTTCCGCTTGGCAAAGAGCCGGTCCAGGGTAGCGGCCCCCGCCAGCACAAAGGCCAGCTTCACCAGCTCCGACGGCTGGAAGGAGATGGGCCCCACGGATATCCAGTTCTTGGCTCCGAAGATCCGCTCGCCCATCACCACGTTGAAGGCCAGCAGCGCCGCCGCCAGTCCCGCCGCCGGCCACCGCAGCTTCACCGCCAGTTGCAGCCGCCCCAGCAGCCACACCAGCACGCAGTAGATGCCCATGCCCAGGGCCACCGCCGCCAGCTGCTTGTACAAAGCGCCCGGGTCCCAGGCGGCGGTGATGGCAAAGCCCACCGTAGCCAGCAGCAGCGCCAGGGTCTCCAGGTCAAACTGCCGCCGGTGCAGCCTCCGGCTGACGCCGTACAGCGCCCATCCCAGGCCGCACAGGCCGAAAAAGCCCGCGCTGACGGGATAGATGTTCTCCGCCCCGAAGCCCGGGGCAAACTGCCCCCACAGCAGCAGCTGGATAAACGTCAGCAGCCACAGACTGCCCACGGGGCTGGGCCGCTTTTTAGGCTGCCCGGTGTGCTGGGGCTGCTCCGACGGGAAGAAGAACAGCTCCACCCCGCCCAGGGCGATGGAGTCCCCGGGGTTCAGACTGGCAGGCACCAGCGTCCGCTTTCCGTTCAGCAGCACCCCGCTGCTGCGGTTGATGGGGTCGACCCGCCATATCCCGCCGTCGTCCCGCTGCAAAATGGCGTGTGTCCGGGACACGGAGGGAAAATTCACCCGGATATCCGCCCGCCGGGCCCGGCCGATGACGTTCTCCCAGTGATACAACTCGTACCGCGCGCCGTTAGACAGGGTCACAAAGCCCCAGCTCTCCCGGTCCCGGCCCCGGAACAGGGACTTGCAGCACCGCACCAGCAGCCACACCGCCAGCCCGGCGGTCACGCCCCGGAACAGCCACAGGATCACCGGCAGCGCCGGGGAAATATATTGTTGCAGAAATGCCGTCATAGTTTACGCTCCACTTCGGTCCGTTGTCTTTCGCGTCATGTCTATCATACCATTTTTGTCCGGAAAAGCAACCTTGTTTAAGGATTATTTAACCACAGCCGCCGCGTTCTGTGGTATAATCAGCCTGACTATAAGGGAGGAGTGGTTCTCATGACCATCCAAAAACGATTGGCCCGGTCCAACATCGCCATGCTGGCGATTCCCCTGATAACGGCGGCGGTTCTCGGCGTGGCCATCGGCGAGCTGGTCTACCGCCCGGGCATGGGGGCATGGGACCGTCTGGCGGCACTCCGGCGCGCCAGACAGACGCGGCCCTGACCATGCTTCGGCTATCCGGCAAGCAAAAACCTCCGGCCAGGCCGGAGGTTTTTGTTTGCTCGTTTTATTTACTTACAGCAGGATGTCTGTCAGGTCGTCGAACACCTGGGACTTGGTGACCACCACCACATGGTCCCCCTCCTGGATGGTGGTGAGACCGCCGGGGATGATGATCTTGTTTTCCCGGGCAATGGCCGCCAGCAGCACGCCCTTTTTTAGGGTCAGATCCTTCAGGGGCTTGTCCAGCACCGACCGGCTGGAGGCCGTGGCGGTGAATTCCAACGCCTCCACGGAGCCGTCCAGCATTTTGTAAAGGCTCTCCACGGTGCTGCCCTGGGAGTTGGCCAGGGCCCGGACATAGCGGGTGATCTGGTTGGAGGTCAGGTCCTTGGGGCTGATGATGCTGCCCAGCTTCGTCTCCTGCACCAGGTCCATGTAGTTGGGACGGGTCATCTTGGTCAGCACCTTGGGCACCCCGGCCCGCTGGGCCGTCAGCGCCATCAGCAGGTTCTCCTCGTCCCGGTCCGTCAGCGCCACAAAGGCGTCGGTCTCGAAAATGTTCTCGCTTTCGATCAGGTCGGCATCGGTGCCGTCGCCCTCGATGATCATGGCCCCGGGCAGCTCGGCGGACAGGCGCAGGCACTTGTCGTGCTTCATCTCCACGATCCGGACCTTGGTATTGCTGCGGGCCAGCTCCCAGGTCAGGTACATGGTGATGCGGCTGCCGCCCAGGATGGACACGTTCTTCACCTTCTGCAGGGTGCGTCCGATGCCCCGCAGCATCTTCTGCAGCTCCGCCTTGGTCCCCACCATGTACAGCTTGTCCCCGCTTCGGGGCACAAAGGAGCCGTCGGGGATGATGATGTCGTCCCCCCGGTGAGCGGCGCAGATCAGCACCTCCGCCAGGCGGTTGCGATGGAAATCGTTCAGGGACACCCCCGCCAGGGAGTCCTCCTCCGTCACCCGGAAGCCGATCATGTCGATGCGCCCTCCGGCGAAGGGCTCCACCGAGAAGGCCGCCGGGAAGCTCAGGATCCGGGCGATCTCCCGGGCCGCCCCCAGGTCGGGATTGATCAGCATATCCAGGCCGATCTCCCGCTTCAGCATTCCGGCGTCCCGGCGATACTCCGGGTTCCGGACCCGGGCGATGGTGTGCTGCGCCCCCAGCTTCTTGGCGATCAGGCAGCACACCAGGTTCGTCTCGTCCAGATTGGTGACGGCGATGACCAGGTCCGCGCCGCGGACCCCCGCCGCGTCCAGCACGCTGATGCTGGCGCCGTTGCCCTCCACGCACATCACATCCAGGGTGCTGTCGGCCCGGTGCAGGGCCGCGGCGTCGTCATCCACGATGGTGATGTCGTGATCCTCCACCGCCAGCTGCCGGGCAATGGCATAGCCCACCTTGCCGTTGCCCACAATGATGATCTTCATGCTTGCTCCTCTCCGCTGCTCTCCGGCAGCCGGCTGCGCCTGCGGCGCAGTATCACGGCGCTGTACTCCGCGCCCATAATCAGCACCGTGCCGCTCATATAGAGCCACAGCAGCACCACCACAACCGTGGCAATGGAGCCGTACAGCACGGAATAATTGGCAAAATTCTCCACATAATACGAAAAGGCCAGGGACAGGACCATCCACGCCGCCAGGGAGATGACCACCCCGGGGGCCACTTCCTTCAAAGGCCGCCGCTGCCCCCGTGCCAGCATATACAGCACCGTCAGCATCAGGAACATCACCACGCCCAGAACGATAAACCGCAGATAGCTCCACAGGTCGATGAACCCCGCCGGCAGTTCGATGAGGCCGGAGAGAAACTCCAGCGCCCGGCGGCCCACCGTGACCAGCAGCAGCGTCAGTCCGATGGTCAGGATCAGCCACACGGTGAACAGCAGAATCCCCAGCTGATTGACCAGCATTTTCCGGGGCGGACCCAGGCCGAAGGCCTTGCGCAGGGAGTGCAGCAGACAGCTGGTGGCCCGCATGGGGAACCAGACGGAGAAAATCAGGCTGAACCACAGCAACTGGCGGCTGGCGTTGGCGGACACATATTCAAGATACGACTCCAGCACCGACATCACGTCCGCCGGAACGATCTGGGACAGCACCTGGGTCACGCTGTCCACGTCCAGCTTCAGGATGCCCAGCAGGGTGCTGATGAACACCAGCAGCGGAAACAGCGCAAACAGCAGGTAATAGGTCAGGGCCGCGCTGTCCCGGCCCACGTCATGCAGATAATAACGGCGCACCAGCTGCACCGCAATTTGCCCCGCAGCCGTCCGGGGCGACCACTTTTTCTTCACAGGAGCCCTCCCCCCTATCCTGTACAGTGTATCACACAGGTGCCCAAATGAAAAGAGGAAATTGCCCCCATACGGATTTATTTATAGCGGCAGATTGTAAAAAAATTATTATTTTTCACGTTTCCCTATTGCGATTTCTCGTACGGCTTGTTATAATTAGTTTATCCGGAAGCAAAGCTGCTTCTGGAATCTACAGTAAAGAGGGTCGAATTATGGACAAACTTACCAACATCGTACGGGACGAAATTTCCCGCCAGTACAAGAGCGTCCGGCAGTTTGCTTTTGCAGTTGGCATTCCTCTGTCCACCATCAACAGCGCACTGCACAACGGCATCGGCGGTTCTTCGTTTGACACGGTGGTCCAGATTTGCCGCACACTGGGCATCTGCGCCCTGGGCGAGGAGAACATCCATCTGACGGAGGACACCCAGCGGATCCTGGACCAGTACGCCAAGCTGGACGACTATGGCCGCCACACCATCGCCTCCGTGATACAGGTGGAGTATGACCGCTGCACCAAGACGTTTGAGGATGGCTCCGACCTGCGGGGCGGCTATTCCAGCGTCAATCTGTCTGCCCCCGTTGCCAACGACGAGCCCGTTTCCATGAACGTGCTGGCCAGCCGCGAGGACTGAGTGGATCCCCATAATTGCATAAAATAAGAGCTTCCGGCCGCGCCGGGAGCTCTTATTTTATACGTTTCATCCAAAAATTTACCTGATTTTTGGCGGGCACGCAGCAAAAAGCGGTTGATATTTCGCAGTGTACCTGTTATAATAGAGTGTAATTAGCGGAACAGCGGCGCTTTATCGTGTAAAATTGCCCGCAGCCGCTCTATCCTTTCAGATGGGAGAAAGATGCATGAAAGCAATCCAAAAATCCGGCGCCTGGCTGTGGGCGCTGCTGGCGGCCCTCCTGCTGACGGTGCTGCTGACAGCCACGGCCTTCGCCGGAGACAACGATTTCCGCTGCTGGACCGTGGACGCCCGGCAGTGGACCAACCAGGGGTACCAATCCGAAAAGGACGGGGTGTGGTACCTGTTCCTGCCCCAGGACGAAAGCCCGGCGGACACGGTTCTGTCCTTCAGCGGCAGGGTAACGGCGGCCTCCGCCGGCGCCCTGGACCGGGAGGGCGGCACCCTGACCGGGGCCTTCGCCGACCGTGACCGGGTGACCCTGACCCTGGAGGGCGGCAGAACCGAGACGGTGTGCCTGCGGCAGAGCAGTCTGCCCAGCCTGCGGCTGACCCTCAACGGTACCACCCTGGACCAGATCCACCAGGACAAGGACGTGAAGTATCCCGGCAACGACCTGGTGCTGACGGACGGGGACGACGTCCTCACCGGCACCGTGGAGATCAAGGGCCGGGGCAACTCCACCTGGCGGGAATACGCCAAAAAGCCCTACCAGATCAAGTTCAGCAAAAAGACCTCCGTGCTGGGTATGCCCGCCGCCAAGAAGTGGATTCTGCTGGCCAACGCCTCCGACGACAGCATGATCCGCACCCGGCTGGTGTATGACGCGGCGGAGCAGATGGACTTCCCCTTCGTGACGGAATATCAATATGTGGACCTGTGGATAGACGGCCAGTACCTGGGCGTGTACCTGCTGGGCGAAAAGGCCGAGATCGGCAAGGGCCGCCTGAACCTGCAGGACCCCGCCGGGGCCATGTTCGAGCTGGACAACGGCTTCGCCACGGACGAGGACCACTATTTCTTCGAGGGGCGGCTGAACAGCTACTTCGCCCTGAAGGAGATCGTGGAGGAGGACGACGGACACATTCAGCAGGCCATGACCAATTTCCAGACGGCCATGACCCGCCTGACCACGGCGCTGACCTCCCAGGGCTGGGAGAATCTGTCCCTGAGCCAGCTCAATGAAATGATCGACGTGGACTCCCTGGCCCGCTACTATCTGATGAACGAGTACGTTCTCAACGGCGAGTCCTTCTTCACCAGCTTCTTCTGGTATCAGGACGGCGCGTCCGATGTGCTCCATGTGGGCCCCCTGTGGGACTTTGACACCTGCATGGGCAATAAGAATGAAAAGGTCACCGACTACAACGCCAGCAGCACCTCTGTGCTGATGAAGAAGATGCTGAACATCCCGGCGTTTTACCAGCGGGTGCAGGAGTTGTACGCCCGGTATGAGCCGGTGCTTACCGGCATGGCCGGTCAGGTGGACGGCCTGCGGGACGAGATCGGCGTCTCCGCCGACCTGAATTACCTGCGCTGGAGCACTCTGGGCACCGCCAATCCCAAGCCCGGCGGCACCCCCTTCGCCCCCACCTATGACGAGGCCCTCAGCCGGGTGCGCACCTGGCTCACCGGCCGGGCCAATGCCTTTACCCCCACCGTGCGTCCCCAGCAGCTGGGGTACTACTTCAACGCCAGCCGCACGGTGATGTACCTGACCTACTCCGCTCCCAGCCAGACCTCCCTGCGCTTCGCCGTCTGGGGAGAGCAGGACGGCCAGAATGATCTGCACTGGTATCAGGCCAAGCAGCAGAATGGCCGCTGGGTGGCTGAGGTGCCCCTGATCAACCACCAGGAAACCGGCACCTATATGGTCCATGTCTACAACCAGAACGGCCTGCCCCAGGGTCTGCTGGACCACGGCACCGTGGTGGTGGACAACCTGGTGCAGCCGGAAAAGCCCGCCCTGAAGGCGGCCCTGTCCGCTGACGGACGGTATCTGAACCTGACCCTCACCGGCGGCAGCGGCCTGACCCAGGTTTGGTTCCCCACCTGGAGCGAGAAGAACGGCCAGGATGACCTCCAGTGGTACGAGGCCAAGAAGCAGGCCGACGGCTCCTGGACCTATTCCGTGGCCCTGTCCCGCCACAACACCACCGGCACCTATTTCATCCACGCCTACGGCAACAACAAGGAGAACCTGGTGGCCCACACCACCGCCTATGTGGAGAAGATCCCCGGGCCGGAGATGAAGGCCGCCCTGTCCGCCGATGGGCGGTATCTGGACGTGACCCTGACGGGCCGCGGCGACCTGACCCAGGTCTGGTTCCCCACCTGGAGCCAGGTCAACGGCCAGGACGACCTGCGCTGGCACGAGGCCTCCAGGCAGGCCGATGGCTCCTGGACCTGCCGCATCGCCCTGTCGGACCACTCCGGCACCGGCACCTATTTCATCCACGCCTACGGCAACACCAAGAAGAACCTGGTGGCCCACACCACCGCCTATGTGGAGAAGATCCCCGGGCCGGAGATGAAGGCCGCCCTGTCCGCCGACGGGCGGTATCTGGACGTGACCCTGACGGGCCGCGGCGACCTGACCCAGGTCTGGTTCCCCACCTGGAGCCAGGACAACGGCCAGGACGACCTGCGCTGGCACGAGGCCTCCAGGCAGGCCGACGGCTCCTGGACCTGCCGCATTGCCCTGTCGGACCACTCCGGCACCGGCGTCTACTTCATCCACGCTTACGGCAACAACAAGAAGAATCTGGTGGCCCACACCACCGTTACCGTACCTCAGGCTTCCCAGCCTTCCCAGCCCGAACAGCCCCCCCAGCCGGTCCGCTCCGGCATGCAGGCGGTGCTGTCCGCCGATGGGCGGTACCTGGATGTGACCCTGGCGGGCCGCAGCGACCTGACGAAGGTCTGGTTCCCCACCTGGAGCGCCGTGAACGGCCAGGACGATCTGCGCTGGTACGAGGCCACCAAGCAGCCGGACGGCTCCTGGACCTGCCGGGTGCCTCTGGCCAACCACAAGAGCGCGGGAGGCTTCTTCCTCCACGCCTACGGCAACAACAAGAAGAACCTGGTGGCCCACACCACCGCCTCCGTGTCCCAGGTGGTGTCCCCCCAGGTATGGACCCGCCTCCACGACGGCGGCCGCTATATGACCGTGACCCTGACGGGCCGCAGCGATCTGACGAAGGTCTGGTTCCCCACCTGGGGCGCAGCCAACGGCCAGGACGACCTGCAGTGGTACCAGGCGGTCAGGCAGTCCAACGGCGACTGGTCCTATACCGTGAACCTGTCCCAGCACCGGGACAAGGGCACTTACTTCATCCATGTCTACGGCAATACCAGACAGAACCTGGTGGCCCACACCACCGCCTATGTAAGCTGAAAGGAGGGACCGCACCCCGGAGAGAGCACCCCGATCAAGTGTTGGAAATCAAACTGTAACGGAGGAAAAAGATGAAAAGAGCACTATCACTGCTTCTGGCGCTGCTGATGGCCGCCAGCCTGGTCATGCCCCAGGCCTGGGCCGCCGGGCTCCAGGAGCCGGAGCCGGATGCTGTCGTCCAGCAGACCCAGCCCGACACCGCCGAACCCGATGCCCAGCTGCCCCAGGCGGATACCCTGGCCGGCAACGCCGCGGGGCTCACCCCCATTACCCGCACCAAGAATGCCGTGGCCAGCGGCGTGACCCTGGAAAAGGTGGTCATGCGCAACGTCAACGGCAGCCAGGTGGTGGGCTACCTTTCGGAGATCGACCTGTCCAAGGACGTGACCCTGAAGGCCAGCTACACCGGATATTACTATGACGGCAGCACCGCCGCCCAGCGCAAGGCCATGGTGGACGGCGGAAAGCTGAAATGGGAGATGTCCCAGACCACCGCCCAGGCCGCTGCCTACGGACGGGCCTCGGATACCGAGGGCCGCGTGGTCCTGGCCACCAACGCCGACTACTACAATATGCAGACCGGCGCCCCCACCGGCTATCTGATCATGGAGGGCAACCTGGTGAAAACCGGCGCCGAGCCCTTCTTCGCCATTCTGAAGGACGGCTCCGCCGTCATTCGCCCCGCCGGCAGCGACACCTCCGACGTGGTGGAGGCCGTTTCCGGCCCCTATATGCTGGTGGAAAACGGCCAGATCGTCCCCGGCCTGGACCAGGGCGACCGCATGCCCCGCAACAGCGTGGGCATCCGTGCCGACGGCTCCGTGGTGTTCTTCGAGGCCGACGGCCGCCAGGAGCCCATGTCCATCGGCATGAGCATGTATGAGGTGGCCAGCTTCCTGAAGGATGCCGGCTGCGTCACCGCCATCTATCTGGACGGCGGCGGCTCCGCCACCGTGGCCGCCCGCTATGAGGGCACCGACGAGCTGCTGGTGCGCAACAGCCCCAGCGACGGCCTGGAGCGCACCGTGTCCGACGCCCTGCTGGTGGTGTCCACCGCCCGCTTTGACGGCGACTTCGACCACGCCTCCGTCAGCCCCCAGAACGAGCTTTATACCCCCGGCAGCCAGGTGGCCTTCACGGCCCTGGGCGCTGACTCCGCAGGCGGCGCGGCCGACCTGCCGGAAAGCGGCCTGACCTGGGTGCTGGACACCCCCGCCGCCGGGCGGATCGACGCCTCCACCGGCGTGTTCACCGCCGCCAAGGGCTATGTGGGCGAGGTCCGGGTCCGCCTGACCTATCAGGGGCAGGACGTTGGCTCCGCCTCCGTCACCATCGCCGAGCCCGACCAGGTGTATTTCTCCGGCAAGAGCCTGTCCCTGGACTATGAAAAGACCAGCGACCTGGGCCTCACCGTCAAGAGCAGCCTGCGGGATATCCACTATCACGACGGCGACTTCACCTGGAGCATCCGCTCCCTGACCGAGGGCGTCTCCGCCGACGGCATCGGCACCATCGTGGACAACCGGCTCCACACGGCAGCCAAGGCCAGCCAGACCCGCAAGGCGGAGATCACCGTCACCTACACCAAGGCCAACGGCCAGAAGCTCACCGACACCGTCACCGTGGAGATCGGCAAAATGCCCACCATCCTCCTGGATTTCGAGGATGAAAGCTCCAAGTCCGGCGTGAACGTGGGTGCCAACGCCGTGTGGGGCAACCTGAATAGCTTTTCCGGTCACAGCGCCCATGATCTGCCCGGCGTCAGCGACGCGGGCTTCGGCGTGGCCGGTCAGGTCAGCAAGGATCCCAACGGTCTGGACATCCCTTACGGGCCCATTACCGATTTCGGCCTGGCCTGCCCCGACTTTATCAGCAGCAACGCGGAATGGGACTGCAACTCCGCCGGCGCACCCTACAGCTGGGACTGCGCCCAGGATCCCGCCACCCTGTTCCGCTCCATGGGCTATGAATACTATGTGGGTGCCATCGCCACCGCCCAGGAGGGTGCGTGGGATATGTATGCCCGCCGGGTAGGCTCCGATGAAGGCCCCGTGCGCTTCGGCCAGAAGTCCCTGGAGTATCATTACGATTATACGAAGATCTCCGGCACCAACAACACCAACGAATACCTGCGCTACAGCGGCGAGGACGTGGTCATCGAGGGCAAGCCCACTGCCCTGGGTATGTGGGTCTACGCCCCCGAGGGCACGCCCAACTACTGGCTGTCCACCAGCGTGTCCTACTGGAACGGGGAGAAGTACGTCACCACCAGCCTGCTGCACCTGAAGACCACCACCGTCAACGCCGCCGGCCAGACCGTGGACACCACCACCCAGTACACCGGCATCAACTGGTCCGGCTGGAAGTATGTGGAGGCAGACCTCAGCAGCGTGTATGACAAGGCCCAGGATGTGGAGAATCACCCCCTGAAGATCACCGCCGGTCAGGTGCTGCTGTGGACCATCATCATCGAGGGCGGCACCGGCGACGTGGACGGCAACAAGATCACCTGCGGCTCCCGTGCCGCCGGCAGCCTGTATGTGGACAACATCCGCGCGGTGTATGGTACCACCGCCGATGACCTGGAGAACCCCGTCATCACCTCCGTCCGGGGCGGCAGCTCCTCCCTCACCGGCTATTCCGACCTGACGGAGCTGGCCGAGGACGGCTCCACCGTCCTGACGGACAATGAGCTGCAATTCTTCACCGGCTACTATGATCCCCAGGGTGAGAACCGCACCGGCGTGTCCGCCGAGAACACCGTCATCACCATCGACGGCCAGGATATCCGGAACTTCGCCAACACCGACCAGGCCGTTACCGGCACCGTGACACTGCCCAATGGCCGCCACAGCATCAAGGTGGAGATCATGGACGGCTTCGGCAACCGGGCCAGCGTCACCCGCTCCTTCACCGTGAAGGGCACCGCCAATATCCCCACCGTGACCCTGGACACCCCGTCCTATGCCCTGGTGGGCGAGAACTACGTGGTGTCCGTCACCTCCCCCAACGCCGGTAAGATCGACTCCGTCACCGCCCAGATCGTGTACGGCAGCGTGGACCTGTTCGACACCGACGAAAACGGCGGCAAGGGTGCCTTCAACACCTGCGCCTCCCTGGCCTACGGCTCCGGCTTCCAGGGCTCCAGCTCTGCCGCCCGCCGCACCACCACCGAAAAGACCGTCACTGTGAATATGACCCGCACGGGCTCTGCCGGGAAGGACCTGTTCACCTTCACCATGCCCATGCCCGCCGGGGCCACGGCGCTGGACAGCCTGCCCATCTCCGTCACCGTGACCTACACCTGTGACGGCGTCACCTACACCACCTCCACCGGCAGCCTGCGGCTGCCCATGCAGGGCTACTACACCGTCACCTCCGACATCATGGTGGAGGGCGCGGCAGCGGCCCGGCTGTATGCGAAGGACATCAACGGCAAGGCCGCCTCCGGCGTGGACCTGTATGTGGGCGACACCCGCATCGGCACCACCAACGCCTCCGGCCAGATCAGCACCCACTACTTCAACAAGCTCTCCGCCGGCTCCCGTACCGGCGTCACCGCCCGGAAGGACAATCACCGCTCCTTTGAGACGGTCATCGTCACCCGCCGGGCCGGCGGCAGCACCGATGGTATGCCCAGCTTCGTGCAGCTCAACGCCACCCCCAATGCCCAGAGCTGCCAGAACATCACCTGGGTCACCAATCCCCTGACGGCCCAGGCCAAGGCCACCGTGCAGTACTGCCAGCAGAGCAGCTTCAAGGGCAGCTTCCCCTCCAGTGCCCAGGGTCAGGTGACCCTCCGGGAGTTCACCACCTCCGGCGATGCGGCCTATGTCAGCTCCGTGTCCCTGACCGGCCTGAAGCCCGGCACCACCTACGTCTATCGGGTGGGCGACGGCAGCAAGTGGTCTGAAAACATGACCTTCACCACCAGCCAGCCCGGCGCGGACACCACCCGCTTCTTCGTCATCGGCGATACCCAGCTCTCCGGCAATGTCGAAAGCGATCAGGATGAGATCCGGCTGATGAACGCCATTGCCGCCAATATCAACGGCCAGTCCATGAACTTCGGCATCCAGACCGGCGACTTTGTGGACAACGGCGGCAACCTGGGCCAGTGGAGCGAGATCCTGGACGTGTTCTCCCGGAACTACGCCGACATCCCCGTGGTGCAGGTCATGGGCAACCATGAGTACTACGGCGACCTGTCCGGCGGCAACGCCGCCAGCCTGTGGACCCTGCCCGACCGGCTGTACTACTCCGTGGAGTACGGCGACGTGTACGTGGCGGTCATCAACTTTGCCGCCAACCTGGAGGATGCCTGCCAGTGGCTGATCCAGGACGCCGCCAAGTCCAACTGCACCTGGAAGGTGCTGGCGGTCCACCAGCCCGCGTATTACACCAATCCCAACGGCAGCAGCGAGGCCTTCAACCGCTATATCCCCGCCGCCGCTGAGGCCGCCGGCATCAATGTGGTGTTCTCCGGCCATGACCACAGCTATGCCCGCACCATGGTCCTCAAGAACGGCCAGCCCGTGTCCGAGGCCACCCAGAACGGCCGCCTGCCCGCCACCTACGGCAAGGGCGTGCTGTACTACATCTGCGGCGACCTGGGCGAAAAGTCCCGCAGCACCGAGTACAAGGCCATCAACAACCCCGACTTCCACTTTGCCCAGGTGTCCCAGGAGTATGACTCCCTGTACCTGGCCGTGGAAGCCACCGCCGACGCCATGACCGTCCGCACCTACTCCGTCAGCGCCGAGGGCGCCCAGTCCTTGCTGGATACCTACACCATGCGGGTGCCCGCCTCCGTGTGCCGCGACAAGGGCCACGACTTCTCCGGCGACACCGTGTACGTCCGTGACGGCAAGCTGGTCTGCTCCTTCTGCGACCAGACCGTGGAGCTGAAGGACTCCGGCTACACCGGCTGGGCCCGGGACGAGGCCACCGGCCTGCGGATGTACAGCTATCACAACGCCTGGCACACCGGCTGGTTCATCATCGACCCCGAGGTGTATTGCTTCGACAGCAACGGCATCGCCTACGATGGCCGGGTCACCCTGTACGGCAAGCAGTTCGTCTTTGACGACGGCGTGGTGGTCAGCGGCCCCACGGGCTTCGTCAAGCGGGACGATGGCAAGACCCTGTACTTCGAGAATGGCCGCATCGCCTCCGGCTGGAAGGACATCGGCGACGCCACCTATTACTTCGAGACCTCCGACCTGGGCGATGACTTCGGCGTCATGTACACCGGCCGCCGCCTGATCGGCAAGACCTGGTACGAGTTCGGCAGCGATGGCCGCCTGTATCAGCTGCTGCGGGGCCGCATGTCCGCCGACGAAAAGGAGATCGTGGTCACCATCACGCCTCCCGCCGGTCAGGGCAGGAACTACAGCAATATCATGGCCGCCGCCTGGAGCCAGCAGGACGGCCAGGACGACCTGGTCTGGTACAATGCCACCGCCAACGGCGACGGCACCTACACCATCCGGGTCCCCATGTGCAAATACAACGTGGTGGGCCGGTATCTGGTCCATGTGTATAACCACGGCATCCACGGCCAGCTGCTGGACGGTCTGACCTTCCAGAACACCCACGTGGTGGGCCACACCGACACCGTGGCCAGTGATTCCAGCACCTGCGTCAGCGCCGGTCAGGTGAAGTACGTCTGCCGCTACTGCGGCGCGTCCCACACCTCCAGCACCCCCGCCAAGCGCCACACCGTCTCCGCCGTGGTGGACAGCGAATGCCGCACCATGACGGTGACCATGGACGCCGGCAACGGCCATAACCACTCCAACGTCCGCTTCGCCGTGTGGAGCAGCGTAAACGGCCAGGATGACCTGACCTGGTACACCGCCAAAAAGAACGCCAGCGGCCAGTGGACTTACACCGTGCCTCTGGTGAACCACAACAGCACCGGCACCTACTTCATTCACGTCTACTCCTCCGACTCCGGCCAGAGCCGGCTCATCGGCAACACCACCGCCCAGGTGGCGAAGCTCCCGGCTCCCGACACCGTCACGGCCCAGGTGTCCGACAACTGCCGCACCATGTCCATCCGGCTGGATACCGCCCGCAGCTACAGCGGCATCCGCTTCGCCGTGTGGAGCAGCGCCGGCGGCCAGGACGACCTGGTTTGGTACACCGCCAAGAACGGCGGCAGCGGCAGCTGGACCTATAACGTGCCCCTGGTGAACCACAACAGCACCGGCACCTACTTCATCCATGTGTACAGCGGCAGCAAGCTGGTGGCCCACACCACCGCCCAGGTGGCGAAGCTCCCGGCTCCCGACACCGTCACGGCCCAGGTGTCCGACAACTGCCGCACCATGTCCATCCGACTGGATACCGCCCACAGCTACAGCGGCGTCCGCTTCGCCGTGTGGAGCAGCGCCGGCGGCCAGGACGACCTGGTCTGGTACACCGCCAAGAACGGCGGCAGCGGCAGCTGGACCTATGACGTGGATCTGGCCCGCCACAACACCACCGGCACCTACTTCATCCATGTCTACAGCGGCAACAAGCTGGTGGCTCACACCACTGCCCAGGTCAAGAGCCTGCCCGCTCCCGCCCCCGGCGTCAAGCCCGGCCTGACGGCCACCGTCTCCGCCGATAACGCCGCCATGGAGCTGGCCCTGACCACCACCGCCAAGTATGGCAAGGTCCGCTTCGCCGTGTGGAGCAATGCCAACGGTCAGGACGACCTGGTCTGGTACGACGGCCGCCTCACCGGCAGCACCTGGTCCGCCGGTGTGAAGCTGTTGAACCACAAGACCCTGGGCGGCTACTTCATCCACGTCTATGCCGACGGCAAGCTGGTGGCCCACACCACCGCCAATGTCTACGGTATGCCGCCTCAGCAGAGCGCCCAGGCCATCGTCACCGACGACTTCGCCTGGATGAAGCTGCGGCTCTACAGCGCCACCGGCTACAGCAGCATCCGCTTCGCCGTGTGGAGCAGCGCCGGCGGCCAGGATGATCTGGTCTGGTACAAGGGCGAGAACATCGGCGGCGCCTGGGTGGCTGCGGCTGACCTGACCCGCCACAACACCACCGGCACCTACTTCATCCACATCTATTCCGGGAACAAGCTGGTGGCCCACACCACCGTCACCGTGAAGTCCCTGCCCAACCGGTAAGGACGGTTCCCCCCTTAACCCCATAGGCAAAACCAGCCCCCGCAGGCAAATGCCTGCGGGGGCTGAGCTTTATCTCACATTTTATTTTCCTGCCAGCTTCTTCACCAGCTGGCCGTCCGGAACGGCCAGCATGGTCTGATAGGTGGTGTACACCACCATGCCCGGCCTGGCCCCGGCGGGCTTTTTCACATACCGCACCGGGGTGTAATCCACCGGCACCTTCCCGGCCTCCCGGCCCTGGGAATAGTACGCCGCCAGGCACGCCGCCTCATACAGGCTTGTCTCGTCCGGCTCCTGGCCCCCGGTGCACAGAATCACATGGGAGCCGTGGATCTTCTGGGTGTGGAGCCAGATATCCCTCCGGTCGGCCTCCTTGGCGGTGAGCCGGTCGTTCTGCCGGTTGCTGCGTCCCACCAGGATCCGCAGCCCGGCGGAGGACACAAACTGCCTGGGCCTGGAGGCCCGCTGAAAGCCCGGCTGCTTTTTCCCCCGGTTTTTCAGGTACCCCCCGCTTTCCAGCTCCGCCCGGATGTCGTTGAAATCCTGCTCCGCCTCCGCCTGGGACAGCTCCTGCACCACGCTCTCCAGGTACGTCAGCTCCTCCCGGCCCTTTTCCAGCTGCTCCGTCAGCACCCTCTCGGCGGTTTTCGCCTTGGCGTACTGCTTGAAATACCGGGCGGCGTTCTCCTGGGGCCCCAGGCGCACATCCAGCGGGATGTCCATTGGCGGGCAACCGTCCTCATAGTAATTTTCTGCCGTCAGGCGGTTCATGCCCCGCTCCATGCGGTAGAGGTTGGCGGTGATCAGCTCGCCGCAGATGCGCAGCCGCTCCCGGTCCCGGGTGGCGGCCAGCTCCTTCTCCTGGGCCGCCAGCTTCCGGCGCACCCGGTCCCGGGCGGCGGTAGCGGACTTCATCAGGTCCTGGCCCTTCTGCCGGACCCGGTCCGCCTGATCCCGGCCCTCATAAAATTCGTCCAGCAGCCGGCCGAAGGAGTCGAAGGTCTCCTGCTCCATGGCCGGGCCGTATTGGGTGATGGAACAATAGGTAAAATCCGCCGGCCGGCTGGCCCGGCGCAGCAGGGTGGGCACAAAGCCGCCGCCGACGATTCTGTCCCGCCATGTCCCAAGGCTGTCCCACAATTTTTCGCCCCTGTCCCGGGACAAACGGGCGTCTGTCTCACCGTATGCGGCGCAGACCAGCTCCCGGGCCATCAGCGGCGGCAGGGCCGTGAAGGTGTCCAGCAGCCACCCGTCCAGAGGCGTATCCTCCGGCAGGGCGGACAGCAGTTCCAGAAATTCCTCCCGGCCGATCTCCAGCGGAGAGCGCTTTTCCTGCCGGGGCGGCAGATGATAGAACAGGCCCGGCAGCACCTGCCGCTGCTGGGACATCTCGAAGTCCACCCGCCGCAGGCAGTCGGTGATCCGGCCCTGGTGGTCCACCAGGATGAGATTGGCGTGCCGGGGCATGGCCTCCAGAATCAGCCGCCACTGGCGCTGCTCCCCCAGCTCGTCGGCGGCCTGGATGGTCAGGGTCACCACCCGCTCCAGGGGCTCCTGGGCAACGGACAAAATGCGCCCTCCCGCCAGGTGCTTGCGCAGCAGCATACAGAACATGGGCGGCTGGGAGGGATTGTCCCGCAGCTGCTCCGTCAGGTGCAGCCGGGGCTGGGTGGCTCCGGCGCACAGCAGCAGCCGCCGCCCGCCCCGCAGCAGCAGCACCACCTGGTCCCGGGCGGGCTGCTGGATCTTTTCAATGCGGGTGTTTTCCGCCTGGGCGGCGGTCTCCCGGACCACGGCGCTCAGGCAAATGGCGTCCAGCGGCATATTACTCCCCCTCCATCATCCGGCAGAACAGCTCGTTGGCCCGGTCCCGCCGCCCCTGGAGATACAGATAGCCCAGCAGAGCCTCCAGGGCCGTGGCCTGCTGATACTGGGCCCGGCTGGCATGGGCCGGGATGGAATGGACGTTGGCGTTGCGGCCCCGGCGGAACACGTCCTGCTCCTCCTGGGTCAGCAGGGGGAGAATTTTCTCCGCCAGCTCCGCCTGCCGGGGGGCGCACACCAGGGCCACCGCGGCCCGGTGCAGGCCCTTTCCCGTGGCCTTGCCCCCGGCGCACAGCCAGGTGCGCACCAGCAGCTCATACACCGCGTCGCCTATATGGGCCAGGCCGATGGAGCTGATGCTGCGGATCTGTTCCGGCGGCAGCTGCACGGTAAAATAATCAGTCATGGTATTTGCTCCTTAATGGTTTCGTTACGCAATATCAGCCCTTGGCGGCCAGCCAGTTGCGGCCGGTGTGGGCCTCCGCCAGCAGGGGGACGGACAGCTCCGCCACGCCCTGCATCTCCTGCTGCAAAAGGGCCTCCACCCGGGGGGCCTCCTCCTCCGGACACTCCACGATCAGCTCATCGTGGACCTGCATGATCAGCCGGGCGGCCAGGCCCTCCCGGGCCAGGCGGCTGTGAACCCGGACCATGGCCAGCTTGATGATGTCCGCCGCCGTGCCCTGGATGGGCATATTCAGGGCCACCCGCTCGCCGAAAGACCGCATATTGAAGTTGGAGCTTTTCAGCTCCGGCAAAGCCCGGCGGCGGTGCCACAGGGTCTCCACATAGCCCTGCTCCCGGGCCTTGTCCACCACGTCCGTCATATACTGCTTCACCCCGGTATAGGTGGCGAAATACCGGTCCATATACTCCTTGGCCTCCTGCACCGTGACGCCAATATCCTGGGACAGGGAGAAGGCGGAAATGCCATAGACAATGCCGAAGTTCACGGCCTTGGCCCGGGAGCGCATCTGGTGGGTCACCTGGTCCTGGGGCACATGGAACACCCGGGCGGCGGTGACGGTGTGGAAGTCCTCCCCGGACAGGAAGGCCTGCTGCATGGCGGTGTCGCCGGAGATGTGGGCCAGCAGCCGCAGCTCGATCTGGGAATAGTCGGCGTCCACCAGCACATGGCCCGGGGCCGCCACGAACATCTCCCGCATTTTACTGCCCAGCTCCGTGCGGGTGGGGATATTCTGAAGATTCGGCTCCGTGGAGGACAGGCGGCCGGTGGCCGTTACCGTCATCTGGAAGCTGGTGCGGATGCGGCCATCCGGGTCGATGACCTTCAGCAGGCCGTCGGCATAGGTGCTTTTCAGCTTGGCATACTGCCGGTAGGTCAGCACGTCCGCCACCAGGGGGTGGTCCTTCAGCTTCTCCAGCACGTCGGCGTTGGTGGACCAGCCGGTTTTGGTCTTTTTCCCGTGGGGCAGGCCCAGGTCCTCAAACAGGACCTTTCCCAGCTGCTTGGGGGAATTGATGTTGAACTGCTGCCCGGCGGCGGCGTAAATCCGCTGCTCCAGCCGGTCGATGGTGTCGGACAGGTCCGCGCCGAACCGGGCCAGGGCCCCGCCGTCCACCAGAAAGCCGCTGCGCTCCATATCCGCCAGCACCCGGCACAGAGGAAGCTCCACATCGAAGTACAGCTTTTCCATGCCCTGTTCCCGGAGCCGGGGCAGCAGCACACCATACAGGGCCTCTATCGCTGCACCATAGCTGTGCAGCGACGCCCAGGCGGTAGCCTGGTCCCCCAGAGGAGAGAAGGCGTCCGGCTCCAGGTGGACGGGCTTTGGCAGCTCCTCGTTGAAATAGGCCACAAACAGCCGGGGCAGGTCGTATTTCCCGGCGGTGGCGTCCAGCAGATAGGCCGCCAGGGCGGTGTCGAACACGAAGCCCTCCGCCGGAAGGCCCGCGTCCAGCAGGGTGCGCATCAGGTCCTTGACGTTGTGGGACACCTTGGGGATATCGGCGGCAAACAGCGCCGCCAGCAGGGCCTGCCAGTCCCCCTGATAGTCCCCGGTCCACAGCTCCGCCGCCCAGGAGGCATTCTCCCCGGCGTCCCACTGGACGGAAAGGGCGGACAGGTCCGGCACCGCATATACGGTGACAGCCTCCGCCTGCCGCCACTGGGCCAGCAGGTCCCGGGCCTGGTCCTCCGTCCGGACGGGGACCACCGTGGCGGTAACCTCCGGCTTCTCCGCCGTCTCCTGGTGGGGGCGCAGGTGGTATTTGTCGATGAGCTTCTGAAATTCCAGCCGCAGGAACAGGTCGTACAGCTCCGGGCGGAAGGGCCGGCGGAGATTTTCCGCCGGGTCAAAGTCCAGGGGGGCGTCGGTGACGATGGTGGCCAGCCAATAGCTGTGGCGGGCGGACTCCTCCCCCTCCGTCAGCTTGCGGATGGCGGCGGGCTTGGCGTGCAGGTCCGGCAGCAGGCGATAGATCTCGTCAATGGTGCCGTATTCCTGCACCAGGGCCATGGCGGTCTTTTCCCCTACCCCCGGCACGCCGGGAATGTTGTCCGAAGTGTCGCCCATCAGGGCCTTCAGGTCGATCATGTGGATGGGGTCGAAGCCGTACTGCTCCCGGAAGGTCTCCGGGGTCATATCCTTGGTGGTGGTCTGGCCCATACGGGTGGACACCAGCTTCACCTTGGTGCGGTCGGTGATCAGCTGCAGGCTGTCCTTGTCGCCGGTGACGATGACGCAGTCCCACCCCGCCGCCTGGCATTTGCGGCTGATGGTGCCGATGAGGTCGTCGGCCTCGTACCCCGCCAGCTCATAGCAGGGCACGGACATGGCCGAAAGCACCTGCTTCATCACCGGCAGCTGCATGGCCAGCTCCGGGGGCATGGGCTTGCGCTGGGCCTTGTAATCCGCGTCCGCCCGGTGGCGGAAGGTGGGCTCCCGGCGGTCAAAGGTGACGCATAGGGCCTCCGGGTTTTCCTCGTCCAGCAGGCGCTGGAGGGTGGTGATGAAGCCGTATACCGCGTGGGTATACAGCCCCTCCCGGGTGGACAGGGGGCGGATGCCGTAATAGGCGCGGTTCAATATACTGTTGCCGTCCAGGACCATGAGCTTCATGGAAGGGACCTCCTAATTCGTTTGATCCGTTTTATTATACCTCTTTTTATTCTTTTGTACAAGGAGCAGAAAGAGACGCACGCGGCTTGTCAAAAAAGAATTTTTTGACAAGCTGGAAATCCGTGAGGCGGCATGATAAAATAAAAGAAAAATTTTGGGAAATTTTTTTCGGGGGACGCAATAAAACCGCCTTGCCGTGCATTATCCAGATGACAGGAGACAAAAGAGATGCTGCACAGGATTGACAACACAACTTCATCCCTCCCTGCGGAGGAGGTCCAGGAGCTTCGGCGGCTGCTTTCGGGAGTGGCCGCAGGAAGCCAAGATGATCTGGCCGAACTATATCGCCGCACCCGAACGGCGGTGTACGGTCTGGCCCTGTCCTATCTCCGCAACGCCCACGACGCCCAGGACCTGACCCAGGACGTGTTCGTTCACATCTGGGACACGGCGGGACAGTACCGGCCCACAGGCTCGCCTGTTGGGTGGATCCTGGCGGTGTGCCGGAATCTGTGCCTGATGCACCTGCGGCGGGAGAGCCGTCAGGTGACCATGGAGGACCAGGAGTGGCACGCCATCCCCGACAACTGCCCGGGGCTGGACAGCCAGGAGCGGCTGCTTCTGCAGGACGCCCTGGCGGTGCTGGGAGAGGAGGAGCGGCGGATCGTCCTGCTGCACACGGCGGGCCTGAGGCACCGGGAAATCGGTCAGGCGCTGGGCCTGCCCCTGGCAACCGTCCTGTCAAAATATCACAGAGCATTGAAAAAGATGCGAGCTTACATGGAAGGAGATGACGCCCGATGACCAACGATCAGATGGAACGCAGGCTTTCCGCCGCGCTGGACAAGACCGCGCCGGACGACGTGGACGGCGTGCTCTCCCGCTGTACAGAGCGGAAAGGAACGGTAGTCCCTATGAAAAAGAAGAATAACCGAATGAAGAAATGGATGCAGACGGTGGCGGCCTGCCTGGCGGTGCTGCTGCTGGGCGGCGGCGGTCTGCTGGTGCAGCAGGCCCACGCCGTGACCTCGGTGGTGTCCCTGGACGTGAATCCCAGCATCGAGCTGCGGGTGAACAGCCGGGAAAAGGTGGTGTCCTGCCAGGCCCTGAACCAGGAGGCCCAGGCCGTGCTGGAGGATATGGACGGCGGCAGGGACCTGAAGGGCGTCAAGGCGGACGTGGCGGTGAACGCCATCGTGGGCAGCCTGGTGCGGTGCGGGTATCTGGACAGTCTGTCCTCCGCCATTCTCATCTCCGTGGAGGATAAGGACCAGGCCCGGGCTCAGCGTCTTCAGCAGGAACTGACCAGTGTTGCGGGCGGCGCTTTGGGCGACTCCCAGGCCGCTGTCCTGAGCCAGACGGTGCAGCAGGACAAGGAGCTGGAAAAGCAGGCCAAGGCCAACAACATCTCCACCGGCAAGGCGGCCCTGATCCGCCAGGCCATGGCCCTGAACGGCAGCCTGACCTTCGAGGGGCTGGCCCAGCTGTCCGTGGAGGAGCTGCGGGACCTGATCGAGGCCGGTGCGCCGGGGATGCCCATCGGCATGCAGGCGGCTCTGGAGGCGGCGGCCCAGTATGCGGGCCTGACCACGGCGGACATCACCGACGCGGACGTGGACCCGGAGCTGGACGAGAATCCCGCCCACTATGAGGTGGAGTTCCAGGTGTCCGGCAAGGGCGAGTTGGAGTATAAGGTGGAGGCGTATACCGGCCAGGTGCTCAGCGGCCCGGCCAATGTGCAGCCCTCCACTCCCGTGAACCCCTCCGGTGACATTGGCATGGAGGCCGCCAAGAGCGCTGCTTTGAAGCACACGGGTCTGTCCACCGCCGTCTTTACCAAGGCGGAGCGGGACTATGACGACGGGCGACTGGAGTATGAGCTGGAGTTCCACACCGACAGCGCCGCTTATGAGGTCACCGTGGACGCCGCCACCGGCCGCGTGCTGGACTATGAGAAGGAGAACCTTCGCGGCGGCACCGGCGGCACCGACATCGGCGCCCAGGCCGCCAAGGCCGCGGCCCTGAAGCACGCGGGCTTGTCCGAAGGCCAGGTGCAGGAGCTTCAGGTGGAATGGGACAACGAAAACGGCCGGGCCGTGTATGAGGTGGAGTTCAAGTCCGGCGGCATGGAATATGAATATGTCATCGACGCCGCCACCGGAGCCGTGCTGGAGCATCAAGCAGAGCGGCACGACTGAGCGCAGTAAAAAAACGGGGGCCGCGGCCCCCGTTTTTTCCGTCTGGACAATGCATCCCGGATGTATAGGGCGGAAGGTTTGACTTTTCATCCAATTTTGGTATAATATGCATACCAAGTTCTATTCAATCGAAAGGGAGAAAGGATATGGAACGGAAATTTGTACTGAGCTGCTGCTCCACGGTAGACCTGCCCTATGCGTACATGGCCCAGCGGGACATCCCGGTGCTGTTTTACCACTATGTGGTGGGTGACCAGGAGTATGTGGACGATATGGGCCGGGATCCGGCGGCTCTGCCCCGGTTTTACGGCTTCCTGAAGGCGGGCCAGCTTCCCCAGACGTCCCAGATCAACGTGGCCGATTATCTGGATTTCTTTGAGGAGCAGCTGCAAAAGGGCGACCTGCTGCACATTGCCTTCACCTCCGGCCAGTCCGGCTCGGTGCACAACGCCCAGGCCGCCGGAAAACTGCTGCAGGAGAAGTATCCCGACAAGAAGATCGTGGTCATCGACTCCCTGTGCTCCTCCTCCGGCTACGGTCTGCTGGTGGACACGGCGGCGGATATGCGGGACGCCGGGGCCACCCTGGAGGAGACGGCCCAGTGGGTGCTGCGGAACCGCAACAAGGTGCACCACCAGTTCTTCTCTTCCGATATGACCCAGTTCCGGCGCACGGGCCGGGTGTCCGGTGCGGCGGCCATGGTGGCCACCATCATGAACATCTGCCCCATTATGCGGCTGGACGACAAGGGGGCCATCAAGGCCTACGGCAAGGTCCGGGGCAAGAAGAAGGCCGTGGAGGCCACGGTAAACGCCATGGAGGAGCACGCCCAGGGCGGCCGGGACTATGACCAGCGCTGCTTCGTGTGCCACTCCCAGTGCCCGGAGGACGCGCAGATGCTCATCGACGCTCTGGAGGGGCGGTTCCCCAGGCTCCGGGGCAAGATCCGCCTGTGCGACATCGGCACCATCATCGGGTCCCACAGCGGCCCCGGCACCGTGGCGGTGTTCTTCATGGGCGACGAGCGCCCGGCGATGGACTGATACATCATGCTCCCGATGCAGGCATCCGTGAAACGGGTGCCTGCATCTCAGCTTGTCAAAAACGCCTCGCAGAGTTTGCCGTCCGCAGGCGGCAAATCAAATGTGATCCATTTTTTGCCGGGGCGTGTACCTGGCAAAAAAACTTCTCAGTCTGCAAGTGTGGAATTTGGTCACCCATGGCGAACAAATTATGCACGCGGCAGACTGCAAGCCTTTTGTTCAAAAAGGGCAACGCACTTTTTGGATAATCTCTGACGGGCGGGGCTTCGGCCCCGCCCGTTTTGCGCTTCACTCCCCCTTCCCTGCCGTCCGCTGCCGGAACCGGCGGGAGGCCGCATCCCAGTCGATGATGGCCAGCGCTGCCTCCACATAGTCCTCCCGCCGGTTTTCATAGTCCGGGATAAATGCGTGCTCCCACAGGTCCACGTTGAACAGGGGCCACAGAGGCAGCGGCGTGTCCTGGTTGGCGGTGCAGGTGACCTGCAGCCCCCCGGAGCAGCACACCAGCCACACCCATCCGCTGCCGAACACGCTCATGGCGGCGTTCTTCAGGCTGCGGTGCAGCCCCTCCACGGAGCCGAAGCTGTGCTCCACCTCCGCCAGCAGCTCCCCGGAGGGCTTGGTGGTCCGGGCCGGGGCCAGGGAGGAAAAATACAGCCCGTGGTTATACACGCCCCCGCCATAGCGGCGCACCGCCTGGCCCAGGGTCCGGGGCAGCTGGCACCAGTGCAGCAACAGCCGCTCCAGCGGCCAGTCCTGATATTGGGTCCAGGGCACCAACGCCCCGTTGAGCCGGTCCACATAGGCGGCAAAGAACGCGTCGTGGTGCAGCCGCACCGACGAGCGCCCCAGGTTTGGCTCCAGAGCCGCCGGGGCATAGGGCAGCGGCGGCAGGATATAGGGATAAGTCATGGCAGGCAGTTCCTTTCCGAAAAAATTTCCTGCTTCCATGGTATGCCGCCGTTGACAAACCATGCCTTTTGGTGCAAACTGTAAACAGCCGCCCGGCGGCAAAGGAGGAAGAAACATGCGAAGAAAAGACAGAGAACGGGACCGGAGCTTTGCCTGGGAGGTGCTGAAAAAGGCCCCCTATGCCACCCTGTCCCTGACGGACAGCCAGGGCCGCCCCTATGCCGTGCCGGTGAACCAGGCCGTGGACGAGGAGTACCACGTGGTCTATTTCCACTGCGCCGGAGCCGGAGAAAAGTGGGAGCTTCTGAAGGACGGGGCCGAGGTGTGCCTGTCGGCGGTGTCCCACGCCACGGCGGTGCCCAACGCCTTCACCATGGCCTATGCCAGCGCCGTTCTGCGGGGCCGGGCGGAGGTGGTGACGGACCAGGGCGAGTGGACCCGGGCCCTGCTTCTGCTGTGCTCCGCCTTTGATCCCAAGGGCATGGGCCGCTTCACGGAGTCCGTGGAAAAATACGGCCCCGCCACAAAGGTGATCCGGATCACCCCCCGGGAGCTTACCGGCAAGGAAAACACCGCCGCCGAAGCGCCCCACCATCATCACGACTGAGGAAACGCTATGGCATGCTATATTTTCGGTGCAGGCAGCTTTTACGGCCTGGACCGCTGTCCCCGGGCCGACGACTTCATCATCGCCGCCGACGGCGGCTGGCTGGCCTGCCGCAAGGCCGGCATCACTCCGGACCTGCTGCTGGGGGATTTCGACTCCCTCAGCACCCAGCCCGACTTCCCCAACATCCTCCGGGTGCCGGTGGAGAAGGACGACACCGACACCATGCTGGCGGTGAAAACCGGCCTGGAGCGCGGGGAAACGGAGTTCCACATCTACGGCGGCATGGGGGGCCGCCGGACGGACCACACCATCGCCAATTTCCAGGCCCTGCTGTACCTGGCCCGGCGGGGGGCTCAGGGCTGGCTGTATGGCCAGGGGGAGCGGTACACCGCCGTATGCGGCGGCACCGTCACCTTCCCCGCCCGGGACCGGGGCATTCTGTCGGTGTTCTGCCTGGGAGCCGACGCTAGGGACGTCAGCATCCAGGGAGGCCAGTATCCCCTGCACCACGCGGTGCTGACGGCGGAGTTCCCTCTGGGCGTCAGCAACCACTTTGTGGGACAGCCCATTACGGTGTCTGTTTGGGACGGCAGCCTGCTCATAGGCCTGGTGGAGGACTGACCCGGGCGTTTTTTGCGTTCCCGGTTGCCAAAGCGGGCCATGCGTGGTAGAATAGACAGGAATGGAAAGGGGGCTTCCGCTATGCTTTTGGCCATTGATATCGGCAATTCCAACATCTCCGTGGGGCTGTTCGACCAGAAACGGGACCTGAAATTTCTGTCCTCCATCGACACCGACAGCCGGAAAACGGCGGATCAGATCAGCATCGACCTGATGAACATCTTCTCCCTGTATCAATTCGATCTGCGTGACGTCAGCGGCGCCATTTTCTCCAGCGTGGTGCCGCCCATCAACTTCATGATGGCCAAAGCCCTGACCCGCCTGCTGGGAAAGCCCCCCATGATCGTGGGCCCCGGGGTCAAAACCGGGCTCAACATCCGCATGGAGATCCACAACCAGCTGGGGGCGGACCTGGTGGCAGGCGCCGTGGCCGCCCTGGACAAGTACCCCACCCCCATCATCATGATCGACATGGGCACCGCCACCACCATCTCCTATATCTCCAGCAGGCGCAGCTATGAGGGCGGCCTGATGTTCCCCGGGGTGCGGCTGAGCCTGGACGCCCTGTCGGACCACACCGCCCAGCTGCCGGACATCTCCCTGCAGCACCCCAAGAGCCTCATCGGCAAAAACACCGAGGACTGCATGCGCTCCGGCATTGTCTACGGCACCGCCGGGATGCTGGACGGCGTCATCGACCGCATCCGGGAGGTCCTGCCCCAGGGGGAGACCCCCACCATCGTGGCCACCGGCAGCAACGCCCCGGTGATCGTGCGCTACTGCCGCAACAAGGTGCTCTATGACAAGTATCTGCTGATGGAGGGCCTGTGGGACATCTATCAGAAGAATCACTGATAAAAAGAGCTTTGCTTTTTTGACAGTCACGGCAAAGGCCCCGGACTTTCGTCCGGGGCCTTTGCTTATGCAGTTAGCGTATGAGGAAGGCTGCCACAGCCGGTTGGGCGGGGCTGCGGCTCCCTCCTGATAGATGGGGCTGTGGGCCGGGTCAACGGGCCTTGCGCTTCAGGGTCACAGCGGCGGGGATCATCACGCAGCTGAAGGAAGCGGCCAGCACCCAGAGGATGATGTTGGAGGAGTCGCCGGTCCTAGGAGCATCGGGCTTGCCGGGCTCCTCGGGCTTGCCGGGGTTCACGGGATCGGGATTCTCGGGCTGGGCAACGCCCTCGTAGGCCGTCTCAGTGAGGCTGCGGGAGAAGATGAAGTTGCTGATGAAGGTGTACTCATCGGTCTGGTGAATCTTGTGGTTCAGGACGTTGGCAAACAGGGCCATGTCCAGGTCGCCGTTCTGATACTCGAAGCCCACCACGCCGTTGTTGTACTGGTTGAACTGCTCGGTCAGCTCATCGTCCGTCAGGCAGATGCAGCCCTGCAGCGGGGCCTTGCCGGCGTTCTGCACCAGAACGGTAGCGCCCTCGGGGAGCTTGGTGAACCAGTTGGTGCCGTACTCGTACATCACGTCGTCACCCTCGTTGATATAGGTGGCGTTGACCAGGGTGTTGTTGGGATATACCACCCGGCCCAGGAAGTCGGTACCCTTGTCGCAGGAGGAGATCTCCACGCCCAGCTCCTGCATGAAGGCAGATCTGCCGGTGATGGCATCGTTGCTGTAGCCCATGTAAGGCGTACCGGCCTTCACGGCGGCCAGGGCATCATCGCTGAGGGCGCGGGAGCCCACGATGACGTTGGCCTTGGTCAGGTCATCGGTCATGGTGAAGCCCATGGTGGTCAGAGCCAGCCAGTCGAAGCGGTAGTTATAGGAGCCGGAGCGCAGGGTGGTCTCCACGTAGCCGGAGGTGTTGTCGGCGGGCTTGCCGGGCAGATACACCTGGGGATTGAGGATGACGGCGGCCTTGATGCCGGCGCCGTACACGCCGGTGGCGGTGAGGACATAGTCCTTGGCCACGGTCATGAAGTCCTCATAGGAGCAGATGAAGTTGCCCTTCTCGCTGCCCTCGGTGATCATGGCCACGGTCTTGCCGGCCCGCAGCAGCGCGTTGACGGCAGCGGCGGAGTCGTTGGACACGTTGTCGATGATGACGTCGGCATTCTCCACGCCCTCAAACTGGGTGGCGAAGGCGGCCAGATAGGTCAGAGCCTGGGTATAGTTGATGGTCTCGGGGCAGGCGGCCATGATGGTCTTGTAGGCAGCGGGCTCCGCCACGATGACGCGGTCATAGCCCCGGGCGTTGCTGCGCTGGGCGAAGCTCTCGGAGTACAGGCCCTGCCAGACGTTGATGAAGGTGCCGTCGAACAGCTGGCTGTTGGCCAGGGAGCGCTTGGCCTGATACATGGACACCACCATGGTACCGGCGAGATAGGTCACGCCGTCATAGGTGAATTCCTTGCTGGCCACGTTGACCTTCACATCGTTGCGGGTCAGGTACTTCATCTCGGCGGCGGCGTCATACAGATCCTTCTGGTTGGCGCTGTCCATGGGGATGATATAGCACTCGGGATAGAAGTTGCCGTTCTGGCCCTCGCCATCGTACACGGGGCGCATCAGCTCAGTCTGGGTGCCGGGCCGGTCATATTGGTCCACGTACCAGGGAGCCACCAGCTCGTTGGAATTGGTGTTGTTCACGCCGCGGGAGAACAGCTTGGCCTGGTTCTCCAGCATGGTGATCTTGTTGGCCTGGATGTACATGGCCTGGGTCATCAGGCCGTAAGGCACCACCAGCTCGGAGGCGACGTCACTGTACACAGGCAGCTCCCAGGTGATGCCGGCGGTGCCGATCAGGACGGGGAACTGGGAACCGTAGGCGGTGGTCATATCATCCCAGGGCTCGGTCCAGGCCACGCCGGAGGGAGAATCGTTGTCCACACGCAGGTAATCGCGGTGGGGCATCTCGAAGCTGTTGTGCTCGGGGTTGTTGGCGATGGCGCCCATACCCACGGCCTCGCCCAGCTGGATGAACTGCTTGGCGATCAGGTCGTACTCATAGTTGGGCTCGTGGGGAGGCGTGCAGGGCTCGATGAGCATGGCCTCCACGCGGCCGTGGATCTCGGTGAACACCATGGGGTTGAACTTATTCACCAGGGCCATGGCGTTGGCATCCTCAAACAGGGTCTGGTTGGCCTCGTCGCGGTTGGGGTCATAGCCCTGACCGGTGGTGCGGGTCATGTGCTCATAGCCCTCGATGTTCTGCTCGGGGACGATGACCATAAACACGTCGCCCAGCAGCTCCTTGACGTTGACCCGGTTCTCCTGCACGTTATAATAGGCGGCCAGGTCCAGCTGACCGGAGTACAGGCTGCCGTTGGCCTTGTAGCCGTTTTCACCGCGGATGAAGCCGATGTAGGAGGCGAAATCCTTGATCTGCTCGGGAACGGCCACGTTCTGCTTGGCCATCTCCTGGGCCAGAAGCTCCTTACCGGCGTCGGTGAAGCCCTCCAGGGTGTTGACGTTGATGGTCTCGTTCTCCAGCAGCAGGTGGGCGAACTCCAGGATGCCGTTGACGGCGGCGTTCTCGTTGGAGTGGACGTTGGAGGCGAACATAGGCACCCGCAGGTCATCGAAGTCGCCGTTGGCCAGCTTGGTCAGCGCCAGGTCGGGGTCGGATTCCACCAGGTCGGTGTATGCCAGCCACTTGTCCACAGACTCCTTGGAGTCGGCAACGATCAGGTAGGGCATATCATAGCCGTCGGTGGTGGTCTGGCCCATGGACTCCTTGGACACATACAGGTCGGTATCCGTGGCGGCCAGGGCTTCCAGATCGTCATACAGCTCGTACACGGTGCGGAAGCTGTCGTAAGGAACGACCTTGGCGTGGCAGGAGGCGATGTCCTTACCGTCGGCGGTCACACGCAGGGTGTAATAGCCGCACAGGTCCAGGTATGCGCCGCCGTTGCTGTGGGGGGCGCTGTAGTCCACGCTGCCGGAGCGGTTGGCAAAGTAGCAGGAGATGTTCAGGTACAGGACCAGAGAGACCTTGCCGTCGTCGTCGAACGCAAAGCCGTAGTCATCCACCTGAAACATCTGGGTGTCTCTCTGGGTCTTCCAGCTGTCCAGAGGGCCGCCCTGATAGGGGTTGGGGAACTTCTCGGGGTTCAGATAGCCGCGCTGGGTGTCGCGGTCCAGAGACAGGGACAGGCCCGCGTCCATGGCGGCGGCCAGCTCATTCTCCGTCAGGTTGGTGGGCAGGGTGACGGTGGCGGTGGCGTCCTCCGCCAGGGAGATCTGCCAGTCGATGTCGGTGTATGCGGGGTAGGTATTTGCCAGGGACTTACCGGGGGAACGAGTGTCCTTCGCCACGTCTGCGACGCTTGCGAACGCAGATGCAGGGAATACGAGAGCGAGAATCAGGACAAACGCCAGGATCTTCGTCGAAAGACGGGATCTTTTGTGCTGCATAGTTTTCTCCTTTTCTTCTCTTTCTTTTCCATGGTGGTCCTTGGGTCGTCCGACGGGGCCGCCGGGCCGTCTGTCGGATCGTTGATTTTAGATTAAAACGGCTGTACAGCTTTGTCAATCTGTACAGGCATATGCGGCGCGGTAGAAAAAACTTTGTGTATTTTTGTGCAATGTGCTGTTATGTTTTCTTCTCATGCATTCCGTTATTTATATTGTGAACTTTCAGACAGTCGACCATGCGTTCCACAGGCCGCCGCAGCTATTTGGACATCACTCAAAATTTGTATAAGAAAATATGGTTTTTCCCCCGAAAAACCGGGATACCCGGAGGAAATGCAGGCATTTCTTCGGATATCCCGGCACGCATGTTCTTTTCTATAATCGCAATACGCGTTTTACCGCCATCAAATTGGCCGGTTCTGTTATCCCACCGCCTCCAGCATATGCTCCAGCAGGATGCCGTAGCCCTGGGAGGGGTCGTTCACCAGCACATGGGTCACAGCCCCCACAAAGCGCCCGTTCTGGATGATGGGGCTGCCGCTCATCCCCTGGACGATGCCGCCGGTGGTCTCCAGCAGCTGGGGGTCCGTGACCTTCAGCAGCAGGTCCCGGCCGTCCCGGTTCATGGGGCACAGCCGCACGATCTCCACCTGATAGGCCCGGGTATCATCCCCGGAGACGGTGGAGAGGATGGTGGCGGGGCCGGTGGTCACCTGGCTGCGCTGGGCCACCGGCAGGGCCGTGCCGGAGACGAAGTCCCCCTCCGCCACGGTGCCGAAAATGCCGCCGGTGGTGTTGGCGGACACGGTGCCCACGTCGTGCTGGGCCGTGAAGTCCCCCTTCAGCTGGCCCGGCTCACCCTTTTCGCCCTTTTTCACGGCCTTCACGGAGGTCTCCATAATGGAGCCGCTGGACAGCGGCATCAGCTGGGCCGTGTCCGTGTCGGTGATGCCGTGGCCCAGAGCGCCGTAGGCCCCGGTGTCCGGGTCATAGAAGGTCAGGGTCCCCACGCCGGCCATGCTGTCCCGGGTCCAGGCACCCAGCCGCCAGGAGCCGTCCTCCCCCTGCACCGGCACGGCGGTAACGTTCAGGGTCTTGCCCTCACGCCGCAGGCCGATGGCGGCGGGCTGGCCTCCGGTGGCCTGCAGCAGGGTCTGCAGGTCCTCCGTGGAGGTGACCTTTTCGCCGTTGCAGCTGACGATCAGGTCCCCCTCCCGGATGCCGCAGTCCCGGGCCGGGCAGGGGTCCGTTTCCGAGGTGGACACCACCAGCACGCCGTCGGCAAAGAGCTTGATGCCCACCGCCTTCCCCACAGGGATCAAGGTGCGCTGATCGGCCCATACCGCCTGGCAGCACAGGACCCCGGTGAGCAGCACGGCCAGCAGCCATGCGGCCGGCCTGCGTATGCGTCGCTTTTTTTGCGTTTCATACATGCGATCACCCCTGTTTTTGAATTTTGTCGCCGGCGACAGAGTTACTTTGCGCCGCCGGACGGCGTTTCATGTCCGCTAAATAAAGGATGCTTTTCCGCCGGACGCGAAAAAAGCGCCGCAGACGGCTGTCTGCGGCGCAAAGGCGGAAGAAATTTCCAATTTTTACCGGGTCTCGTAGCGCTTGGGGTCCTTGGGCAGGCACAGCTCCAGGATCAGGCCCACCACGAACACACCGGCCACCATGTTCCCGGCGAAAATTTCGCCGAACACCGGGGGCAGGTTGTCGAAGAAGCCCTCCACCTGGGTCACGCCCACGCCCAGGCACAGGGATGTGGCCGCGATCAGCACGTTGCGCTGGTCCAGGCCCGCATCCTGCATCATCCGGATGCCGGACATCATGATGGAGCCGAACATGATCACGGTGCAGCCGCCCAGCACGCAGTCCGGCAGGGTGGTGAAGAAAGCGCCGATGGGCGGGAACAGACCGCCCAGGATCATGGCCAGGGCGCCGAACATGATGGTGAAGCGGTTCACCACGTGGGTCATGGAGATCAGGCCCACGTTCTGGCTGAAGGAGGTGATGGGGGAGCAGCCGAACACGCCGCCGGAAAGGGCGGAGGCGAAGCCGTCCACGCACAGGGAGCCGGAGATCTCCTTATCCGTGATATCCCGGCCCAGGCCGCCGGTGCAGGTGGCGGTGGTGTCGCCGATGGTTTCCACGGCGGAGACGATGAACACCAGGCAGAAGGACAGGATGGTGCCCATCTGGAACTTGGGGGTATAGGCGAACAGCTGGGGTACGGCCACCACGCCCAGCTCCCGGATGGTCTGGTTCATGCCGGCAAAGTCCACCATGCCGAAGCACACGGCCACCACATAGCCCACGATCATGCCCAGCAGGACATACAGCTGCTTGGCCACGCCCTTGAGGGTGGTATGGAAAATCAGCGCCGCCGCCAGGGTGATGGCCGCCACCAGCAGGTTCTGCCAGGAGCCCAGGGGATACTTGGCGGAGGAGCCGAAGGAGGATACGCCCACGTTGAGGATGCTCAGGCCGATGGACACTACCACGCACGCGGACAGGATGGGAGAGATGATTTTGCGCCAATACTTGGCCGTCAGGCCCAGAATGCCTTCAAAGACACCGCCCACAATGATGGCCCCCACCATAACGCCGTAATCCTGGGAGGCGGCGGTCATGCAGGCGGCCAGGAACGTAAAGCTCAGGCCCATGACAACGGGCAGGCCGGAGCCGATCTTCCACACGGGATAAAGCTGGAGCATGGTGCCGATACCGGCGATGAGCATGCAGTTCTGCAGCAGCCGGGCGGTTTCGATAACGCTGAAGGGCTGGCCGTTGTACACCGCCACCGAGGCGATGATGATCAGCGGCGCGATGTTGGCCACAAACATGGCCAGCACGTGCTGGAGGCCGAAGGGGATTGCCTTTGCCACCGGCACGCGCCCTTCCAGTTGATAGACATTCTCAATGTGGGGTTCCTGACGATCTTTTTTCATGGCCTTTCTTTCTCCCTTTTGTAAATTTGCCAAAACCGCAGGCGCGGCGGCCGCCTATAGATATGAAAAGGGTCCGAAAAGCTATCTATAGCGGCCTTACGTTTGGCGCTTATGTATAAAATACCATATTTACGGATTCTTTACAAGTGAAAATGTGTAAAAATTTACAATTATTGCCGAAGCCTTTCCGCCAACGCGCCATTTCGGAGCAAATTGCACTTTGAAACGTTACCGGTATCGTTACCGATGATGCGGTATAAAGGCCCTGGCCATCCCGATGGATGGCCAGGGCCGTATATTTTACAGTCTGACCTCGCAGCCGGGGGCGAAGAAGTACAGCACCATTTCCGCCACCGGCGTTTCCAGCACCCGGCTCAGGGCCTGGCTGTACGCCGTCAGCTGGGGGCGGTACAGCTCCGCCCGGGCGGGAGCCTCCTCCGGCCGGATGCGGTCGGTTTTGAAGTCCACGATGACCAGGCCCTGCTCCGTCCGGAAAGCGCAGTCCACCACGCCCTGGAGCATCAGCTCGTCCTCCGGCTCCGCCGCCGGGTCATACAGCGCCGCCGGCAGCAGCAGGGAAAAGCGGTACTCCCGGTACACCTGCTCCGCCCGGCGGATGCGCTGGGCCAGAGGCGAGGCCAGGAACCGCCGCACCTGCTCCAGGTCCAGGGACGCCGCCTGCTCCGGGGTCAGCAGATGCCGCGCCGTCAGGGACGCCGCCTGCTCCTCCGGGTCCGGGCCGTTCAGGTCCAGGTACTGCATCAGCAGGTGCATGGCTGTGCCCCGCTGGGCGGCGGACAGGGGCCGCTCCCCCAGCAGGAACCGGGGGGTGTCCACCTGCACCTGCCGCACCCGCCGGACCGTGCCCTGGGCGATCTCCTCGTCCAGCTCCCGGCCCTTCAGCTGGGTGGCCGTGACCTTGGTGGGGATGCGGCAGGCCGCCTGATGGGGATAGTCCAGCTCCTGGACCTCCACGGCGCTCTCCGGCAGGGCCTCCTGCGGCGCGTCCTCCCGTTCCCGGGCCGCCGCGGCCGTGGGATTTTCCCACACCTGCACCTGCCAGCCGCCGCCCAGGCCCACCCGGGTCTGGGGCTCCGCCTCCGCCCATCGGCACAGAGGCTCCCCCTCCGGGGCGCACAGCAGCGGCAGCAGCAGCCAGTCTCCGGGGCATTTGGCCCCGGCCACCGCCTCCGGCGGCGTGGGCATATCCGCCAGCACCGACAGGTCCGCCAGCCGCTTGCGCCCATGGGCCATGCACTGCACGCAGATGAGCTTCTCCTTGGCCCGGGTCAGGGCCACATACAGGATCCGCATTTCCTCGGACTTGCTCTCCCGGGTCAGGGCCGCCGCCACGGCGGTTTTGGTGACGGTGTCGTACCGGATGCGCTTTTCCCGATCCACCCGCTCGGTGCCCAGGCCCAGCCGGGGGTGCACCAGCACCGGACGGCGGAAGTCGTCGGCGTTGAAGGTCTTGTGCAGGTCCGTCAGGATTACCACGGGGAACTCCAGTCCCTTGGACCGGTGCACGCTCATGATCTGCACCCCGCTGCCGGCGGTCCGGGTGGTGATGGGGGGCTGCCGCCCCTCCTCCAGCAGGTCGTGGAGCTGGGTCACGAAGTCGAACAGGCCGCCCCGGCCAGCCGCCGCCTGCTGACCGGCGTAGGTATACAGGGCAATGAGGTTCTCCTTCCGGGCGGCTCCGCCCTCCATGGCCCCGAACACCGCCAGGGCGTGGCACTCCGTATAGAGCTTCCACAGCAGGCGGTCCGCCGTCATGTCCCGGGCCGCCAGCCGCAGCTCCTCCAGCAGCCGCCGGAAGTCCGCCGTGTCCGCGCCGTCGTCCAGGCACAGGGCGTCGTAATAATCCCCCTCCGGCTGCAGCGCCCGGATCAGGGCCAGGCGATCCGCCGAAAAGCCGAACAGCGGCGACCGCAGCACGGCGATCAGCGGCACATCCTGCCGGGGATTGTCGATGATCTGCAAAAACGACACCATCACCGCCGCCTCCGGGGTGCTGAAGAAGGCCTCGCTTTCCCCGCTGGTGCAGGGGATATTCTCCCGGCGCAGGGCCGCCGTATAGGCCGCCAGCCTGGCCCGGGGGGAGCGCATGAGAATGACGATGTCCTCCGGCTCCACCGGCCGGGGCCGGCCGTCCTCCCCCTGCACCTGGAATTTCTCGTCCAGCAGCTGCCGGATGCGGCGGGCCGTGAACCGGGCCTCCATCTCCGTCCGGTCGAAGCTCTCCTCCTGGGTGTTTTCCACGCTGATGAAGTGCAGCTCCGGCTCCATGCCCGGCCGGGGCGGGTACGCCGCCTCCGCGCCGAAGTACAGCTGCTCGTCGTCGCCGTAGTCCATCTCCCCCATTTCCCGGGACATAACAGACCGGAACACGAAGTTGGTGCCGTCCAGCACCTCCCGGCGGGAGCGGAAATTCCGGCTCAGCAGCACCTTCCGGGGCTGGCCCTCCTCCGCTTCCGCCGCCGGGACATAGGACAGGTATTTTTCCAGAAAGATGGTGGGGTCCGCCAGCCGGAAGCGATAGATGCTCTGCTTCACGTCGCCCACGGCGAACAACCGCCGCTCCCGGTCGGACAGCGCCCGGAAAATGCAGTTCTGCACCTGGTTGCTGTCCTGATATTCGTCCACCATCACCTCCCGGTAGCGGGAGGCCACCTGCCGGGCCAGGTCCGTTGGCTGGCCCTGGCCGTCGGTCAGCAGGTCGATGGCGTAGTGCTCCTGGTCGGAAAAGTCCATCACGTTCCGCCGGACCTTCTCCGCCTGATAGCGCAGGGTGAACCGGGCCGTCAGGCTCAGCAGGGCCAGCATGGCCGGGGCCATCTGGCGCAGGTCCTCCAGCAGCTCCTCCTCCGGCACAGAAAAGGTGGCCTGGATGTCCTTCAATGCCTTTTTGCACTGCTCCAGCACCGCCTTGGACCGGTCCCGGCAGGCGGCGTTTTCATCGCCCCGGACGGCTCCCATCCGGCGGAATACGGGGACCGCCTGTCCCAGGCTGTCCCAGCTCTGTTCCGCCTTGTCCCGCAGGTGTTCCAGGGCCTGGGCTGCCTCCAGGAACCGGTCGCCGTAGGCTTTGTACACGGCGGGGTAGTCCTCCATGTCCTCCACGGCCTGGGTCAGCCGCCGGGACCAGAAGTCCGCCTTCCGCAGGGCGTCCTCCATGAGATACCGGCCGCAGCCGGTGTCCGGCAGGTGCTCCGGCGTTCTGGCCCAGTCCCGCTTCAGCTCCTCCAGCCACCGCAGGGGGTGGGGGTGGCTCTGGGTCTTCTGGTGCAGGTCCAGCACCAGGGCCTCCAGGGCCCGGTCGTCCCGGCCGGCTCCCAGGGTCTCCGCCAGCAGGCGGGCGTTTTCGTCCCCCTCGATGCCGGCGTAAAAATCCTCCAGCACCCGGCCCAGCACCCGCTGGCGCAGCAGGGCGGCCTCCTGCTCGTCCAGCACCCGGAAATCCGGGGTCAGGCTGTGCTCCTCCACCGGCGGCAGCAGGTGGACGTTCTCCCGCAGAAGCCCGGCGCAGAAGGCGTCCACCGTTTTGATGTCCGCCTGATACACCCGCAGCATCTGCCGCCGCAGGTGACCGTCCCCGGGGCGCTCCGCCACCCGGCGGGTCAGCTCCTGGGCGATCTTGCCCCGCAGCTCCGCCGCGGCGGCCTTGGTATAGGTGATGATCAGGAAGTCGTCCACCTGGCAGCCCTCCTGCTCCATATAGGAAAACAGGCGCTCCACCAGGACCTTGGTTTTGCCGGAGCCTGCGGCGGCGGACACCAGCAGGCTCCCGCCCCGGTTATATACGGCCGTTTCCTGCTGCGGCGTCAGCGGCATGGCGATCCCTCCTCTCGGCTTTCTTCCTCCACAAATTTCCAGAATTCTCCCGGGTCCACGCTTCTGATGTACCGCACCCGGTCGCCGCCCCGGCCCTCCTGGAACCCGCAGGCGGCGGCAAAGTCGCAGTGCTGGCAGGCCCGGTCCTGGGGGCCGTGGGCCACCGGGTCGGCGTCGATGCTGCCGGAGCCGATCTCCCGGGCGATCTGGTGCAGCAGGCGGTCCACATAGCGGCCCAGCTTGCCCAGCTGCTCCGCCGAGGCGACGCCGTCGGCGATGGAGCCGTCCTTTTTCACCTTGATAGGCAGATAGTGGGGCGATTCTAGGGCGCTGTGCTCCATGGCCCGCAGCACCTGGGGGTCGGAGAGCACCATGCCGCTGCGGCGCAGGGCGCTCTGCAGGGCCAGCTGCAGCTTCTCCGGCTGGATGCCCCGGTCCGCTTTCAGGATCACCTCCCGGGCCGGGTGGTACAGCACCCCCGCCGGGACGATGGGATAGCCGAAATAGCTGCGGCCCTCCTGCTCCAGGGTGAACAGGTACAGCAGCATCTGGATCCCCAGGCCGTACCGCAGGTCCGACAGGTCGAAGGACTTTTTCCCGGTTTTGTAGTCCACCACCCGCAGATACAGCCTGCCGTCGTGGAGCCAGCCGTCTACCCGATCCACCTTGCCGCTGACGGACAGGCGCTGATCCCCCTCGGTGATGGTCACGGCAGGGAGCTGCCCGTCCTTTCCGCCGAAGCCCAGCTCAAAGGCCACCGGGGAAAAGTCCGACTGGGCCAGCTCCCCGGCCATGTCCTCCACAATGGCATAGGCCGCCGTCCGCAGCCGGGAAAACAGATACCGGAACCGGGCGCTTTTCTCCTGATATCCGTCGATCTCCTCCCGGGCGTAGCGGTCCGTATATTCCCGGACCAGCTGCCGCAGCTCCGGCTGCTGCACCGCGGCCCAGCCGCCCCGGGTCTTGACCTCCCGGGCCACGTTTTCCAGCAGATAGTGGATAAACGTGCCGATCTCCGGGGCCTCGAACCCTGCCGGGCGGCGGTCCCTGGCCCGCAGGCCGTACTGCATGAAGTACCCGAAATGGCACCGCTTTACCTGGTCCATCCGGGAGGCGGACATATGCAGGGAGCGGCCATACAGGGCCTCCACCGCCGGGCCGGACAGCCGTCCCCGGCCCAGGGCCCGTCCCCGGTCCATGGCGTCCAGCACCCGGTCATAGTCCCCCCGCCGGCGGAAATACTGCCGCAGGGCGGGGTCCTCTCCCGCCAGCTCCAGGGCCGTGGCGGGGAGCCTGCGGCGGTAGCTGCCGTCCTCCCGGGTCACCCGCAGCCGGGGAAACAGCTTTTCCATCCGCTGCACCACAAAGGAGGGGCGCAGCTGGCTGCCGTTGACGTCCCCCACCGGCCAGCTGACGGTGAGCCGATCCGTGGGCTGGGCCAGGCAGGCGTAAATATTCTGCAATTCGTTGTCCAGCGGGTCGAAGCTGGCGTCCGACAGCAAAATTTCCCTCTGCTGCAGGGCGGCCCGGTCCTCCGGGTCCAGCAGGCCGTGGCCGCTGGGGGGCATGGGCAGCACATGGTCGTTGGCTCCCAGCAGGAACAGGCACTTCACCCGGTGCCGGTCGTTGCGGGTGATCTCGCTGACCTTCACCTGGTCCAGGGTGGCCGGGATGGTGCCCACGCTGTACTGGGTCAGCACCAGCCGCAGGAGCCGGGCGAATTCCTCGCCGGACAGCTCCGTATCCCCCAGGATTTCCGCAAACTGGTCCAGCACCCCGCAGAAGATCGCCCACAGCTGGACATATTCCTCCGCCAGCTGGGGCCGGTCCTCCTCCAGGAGCTTTTTCGCCGTGCCCTCCAGGGTCTGCGGCACACCGGCCTCCTGCAAAAACCCATACAGGCACTCCGCCTTCTGCCGGGCCGCCCCGGCGGTGCGCATCCCCCGGTAAAGAGGCTCCAGCAGCAGACGCAGCCGCCGCCGGATGCCGTTGACTCGCTCCAGCCGGGCGGTGCTGCGCTCCGTCGGCTCCCGGCCGTATCCGTCGGGGCTTGCCGTCCAGTCTCCCTCCCGCAGCCACATGGCGCTGCCCCGGATGTCCCACAGGATGACGTAGTTTTCCAGAATGTCGCACTCGTCCGGGGTGATGCCCCCCAGGCCGGTTTTCAGGCAGCGGAACACGTCCTCCCGGTCGAAGCCGCCGGTGACGGCGTCCAGTGCCCCCAGCAGCATGGTGATGGGGGGCTTTTCCAGCAGGTCGCTGCGGCGGCTGATATAGGCCGGGATGCCGTCCCGGCGGAACACGCTTTCCAGCAGCGGGCCGTAGACCTCCATATTCCGGGCGCACACGCCCATGTCCCGCCAGCGATAGCCCTCCGCCGCCAGCTGCCGCAGCTGCTGGGACACCCATTCCACCTCGGTAAAGGCCGTGGCCGCCTGGTACAGCTCCAGGCCCTCCGGTTCCCCGCCGTAGGGGACCTCCTGGCCGAAAAAGTGGGCTTCCAGGTGCCCCAGGGGGCCCTGCCCCCGGCTTTCGCACCACAGCACGTCCATCTCCTGCCCCGCCCGGCGGGCCATGCGCTCCAGGCGCATCCGCTGGCGCAGGGCGTTCTGGAACAGCCGGTCGCTGCTCCGGTCTCCCAGCAGCGTCACCGTGACGCCTTCGGCCTGCCGCAGCACCAGCTCCAGAATGCTCTCCTCCTGGCGGTTGAAGTATGAAAATCCGTCCAGATACACGTCGCAGCCCCGGAGATAGCCGCTTCCCTCCAGATGCTCCCGGAGCTTCTGGAGCCGGGAGCGGGCATCGAAATCGCCGCTGCGCAGCCGGGCGTCATAGGCGGCGTATATCAGGGCGATGTCTCGCAGTTTGCCGCCCATGGCCCCGTCCAGGTCCTCCACCTGCCGGTACAGGGCCTGGGGGCCGATCTCGTAGGCGTAGAACTCCTCCGTCAGGTCCGTCAGCTGCCGCAGGAACGACGCCCGCTGGCTGGGCCGTCCGAATACCCGCAGCTCCGGGGCCAGCTCCTGCAGCACCCGCCGCATGGTCAGCAGCTTCCCCCCGTTGTCCAGGGTAAACTCCGCCAGGCCGCCGGTTTCCGCCAGCACCCGGGATGCAAGGCTGCGGAAGCTCAGCACCTCCGCGTCCCGGGACGCCGTGGGCCCCAGGGCCCGGCACAGGTCCACCTCCGCCTCGTGGGAGATATGCTCCGGCACCAGCAGCACCTGCCGCCGCAGACGGCGGTTCTTTTCCATGGCCTCCAGCACCCGCCGGGATTTCCCGGACCCGGCCCGGCCCACCCATATATGAAGCATCTGCCCGCCTCCTTTCCGACAGCAGGATACCACCTCCGCTGTCCCAAAAAACTCTCATCTGACAGTATAGCGCATTTTTCTTCCTCTGAAAAGGACAAAAAAACACCGGCTGCTGCGCAGCCGGTATTTTTTCGCTTACTGATTGTCGCCCAGCTCCCGGAGATACCGGCTCAGGGCGTCCTTCCACTCCGGCAGCGGCGTGAAGCCGTTCTCCGCCAGCTTGCTCTTGTCCAGGCGGCTGTTGAAGGGCCGGGCCGCCTTGGACGCGCCGTATTCCGCCGTGGTCACGGCGTCCACCTGCACCGGCAGCCCCGCCTGGCGGAAGATCTCGCAGGCGAAGTCGTACCAGGAGATATACCCGCCCTCGTTGGTGGCGTGGTAATACCCGTACTTGTCGGACTCGATCATGTCCACCAGCAGCCGCGCCAGGTCCAGGGTATAGGTGGGCGTGCCGATCTGGTCGCACACCACCCGCAGCTTGTCGTGGGTCCTGCCCAGCTGGAGCATGGTCTTGATGAAGTTCTTGCCGTTCAGGCCGAACACCCAGGCGATCCGCACGATGAAATACTTCTCCAGCCGGGAGCTGACGGCCAGCTCGCCGCCCAGCTTGGTCTCGCCGTAGAAATTCAGGGGCTGATAGTCCTTGCAGTCCGGCTGCCAGGGGGTCTCCCCCTGGCCGTTGAACACATAGTCCGTGGAAATGTACATCATTTTGCAGTCCATCTCCCGGCAGGCCTGGGCCAGATGGGCGGTGCCGTCCACGTTGATGGCCCGGACCTTGGGCTGCTTGTCGGCGTCCTCGGCCAGGTCCACCGCCGTCCAGGCGGCGCAGTGGATCACGGCGTCGGGCCGCACCTGGTCCATCACCTGCCGCACCTGCTGCTCATTGGTGATGTCCATGGCCACATAGGGCATCCCCGTCACGGCGGAGCCGTCGGCGATGCCGCTGTATACCGGGGCAATGTCGCTGCCCACGCCCTGATGGCCCCGGCGGGCCAGCTCGTTCATCACATCGTGGCCCAGCTGACCGCCCACGCCCGTTACCAATACCTTCATTGCTTGTAACCTCCTCGTTACAGATACTTGACCGCCTTGCAGATGGGCCGCTCTTTTCCCCAGCGCCCGGTCATGGCGGCTTTGACCTTCTCTTTGCACCAGACCAGTGCAGCCTCAATAAGCATCAGCACCGCGAACTCCGCCAGCATCATCAGGAAATACGGCGCCGTCGGCGTCTGTGCCAGGTAAAAACGCTTGCCCAGCATCACCAGCTCCGGCGCGATCTGCCAGGGCAGATGCGTGGCCATCAGGAACATGGAGTGCCTGCCGCACCAGATCAGGGGCCTCAGGGATATGCGGGCCTCCAGCCAGCGCAGCAGCTCCAGAACGGCCACGGAACCCAACACACCGTTGAGATAGAACACCGGAGCAAAGGACCCCAGCTTAAAGGAGTTGAAATCCAGGTCCGGACTCAGCAGCGACAGGCCCAGATTCACCGCCAGCAGGACCGCCAGCACCGGCAGCCTTCCCAGCCGCTGCGGCTTCCCCCGCCGGTAAAGCAGATACCCGCACAGCATGAACCAAAAGCCGCTGACGCTCTTGGCCAAAACAATAAACAGATTGCGCACCACCTGCACCCACAGGCGATCCGCCCCGGGAATATCCATTCCCTGATAGAAATAGCCGATGACGCACAGGATAGCCGGCGCCAGGACACACACCAGTATGCGCTTGGCGGCAGACCAGCCCTCCGGCCGCACCGCCGCAAACAGCAGCTCGGCGATCAGCAGCGTAGGCAGAAACCACAGGGTGGCAACACCCCGCAGCGTCACCGTCAGGATCACGTCCCCCTTCAGGGCCGCCAGTCTGCTGCCGCCGTGTATGGTGAGAAAAGCCAGGTGCGCCAGAATCGCCAGAGCCGAAAACACGCCATAGGGGATCACCAGGGAATACCAGCGTTTTTTCATCACCTGTGCACAGGAATCCCTCTGGCCCCGCTCCCCATAGCGGTATGCCTTCAGCAGGCCCACCACCACATAGAACACAGCGATCTTGAAGGAGGAAAACCATACGGAGCTGGTGCTCCACAGGTAGTCCATGTGGCCCCAGATGATGGCCAGCATGCCCAGGCCCTTTGCCGCGTCCACAAAGCCCAGGTGCGTCTGCCCCATCCGGACTTCTACTTCCTGCTGCTCCATGGCTCAGCGATTGCCGTACATTTTCTCGTAATAGTCCTGATACTCGCCGGAGATGATGGTCTCCCACCACTCCCGGTGATTCAGATACCAGTCGATGGTCTTTTTGATGCCGTCGGCGAACTTGGTCTCCGGCAGCCAGCCCAGCTCGTTGTGGATCTTGGTGGGGTCGATGGCATAGCGCATATCGTGGCCCTTCCGGTCCGCCACATGGACGATGAGGCTCTCGGGCTTGCCCAGCTCCTTGCAGATGAGCTTCACAATGTCGATGTTGCGCATCTCGTTGTGGCCGCCCACGTTGTACACCTCGCCTACCCGGCCCTTATGGATGATCAGGTCGATGGCCCGGCAGTGATCCTCCACATACAGCCAGTCGCGGACGTTCAGGCCCTCGCCGTACACCGGCAGGGGCTTGTCGTTCAGGGCGTTGGCGATCATCAGGGGGATCAGCTTCTCGGGGAAGTGATAGGGCCCGTAGTTATTGGAGCAGCGGCTGATGGACACCGGCAGGCCATAGGTCCGGTGATACGCCTGCACCAGCAGGTCGGCGGACGCCTTGGAGCTGGAGTAGGGGCTGGAGGTATGGATGGGGGTCTCCTCGGTGAAGAACAGGTCGGGCCGGTCCAGGGGCAGGTCGCCGTACACCTCGTCGGTGGACACCTGATGATAGCGCTGGATGCCGTATTTGCGGCAGGCGTCCATCATGGTGGCGGTGCCGATGATGTTGGTCTGCAGGAACACGCCGGGATCCTCGATGGAACGGTCCACATGGCTCTCGGCGGCGAAGTTCACCACCATGTCGGGGTGCTCCTCCTCAAACAGCTTGTAAACGGCCTCCCGGTCGCAGATATCCGCCTTCACAAAGCGGAAGTTGGGGTTGTCCATCACGGGGGCCAGGGTGGACAGGTTCCCCGCGTAGGTCAGCTTGTCCAGGCACACGATGCGGTAGTCGGGGTGCTCCTTGAGCATATGGAACACAAAGTTGCTGCCGATAAAGCCGGCGCCGCCGGTAACGATAATGGTCATGGCTCACTCGTCCTTTCCGTGCACGAAGTTGCAGTCGCTGTCCGCCAGCAGCGGAGCGTTTTTGTCCTTGTCGGACAGAATGGGGTCCGTCACGCCCCAGTCCACGCCGATGGCGGGGTCGTCGAAGCGGATGGACCGGTCGCTGGGGTGGTCGTACAGGTTGTCCGCCTTATAGCAGAAGTCCACGTCATCCGTCAGGGTCACGAACCCGTGGCCGAAGCCCCGGGGAATGTAGAACTGGCGCTTGTTCTCGGCGCTGAGCTCCACGGATACCCACTGCAAATAGGTGGGGGACCCCTTCCGCAGGTCCACCGCCACGTCCATCACGGCGCCCCGCACCACCCGGACGATCTTGGCCTGGGCCATGGGGTCCTGCTGGAAGTGGATGCCCCGCAGGGTCCCCTTCTTGGCGGTGAAGCTCTCGTTGTCCTGCATGCTGTTGAAGTGCAGGGCTTCATACTTGGGCAGGGACCAGGTCTCCATGAACCAGCCCCGGTGATCGCCGAACACGTCCGGCTCGATGATCTTTACCTCGGGAATTTTCGTATCCAGAATTTTCATACAGGCCACCTATCAATAACGAATTTTACCCTCGGCCACGTGCATCAGATGCTGGCCGTAGGGGGACTTGCCATAGCGCTGGGCGGACTGGAGCAGGGTCTCCCGGTCGATCCAGCCCTCGTTGAAGGCGATCTCCTCCAGGGCCGCGATCTGGGAGCCCTGGCGGGTCTCGATGGTGCGCACAAAGTCCGCCGCATCCACCAGGGAGTCCATGGTGCCGGTGTCCAGCCAGGCATAGCCCCGCCCCAGCAGCTGCACGTTCAGGGTGCCGTCCTCCAGATAGAAGCGGTTCAGGTCGGTGATCTCCAGCTCGCCCCGGGCGCTGGGCTTCACCCGCTTGGCCATGTCCACCACCCGGTTGTCATAGAAGTACAGCCCCGTGATGCAGTAGTTGCTCTTGGGGTGCTGGGGCTTCTCCTCCACGGAGATGACCTTGCCGGTTTCGTCGAACTCCACGATGCCGAAGCGCTCGGGGTCGTTGACGTAGTAGCCGAAAATACTGGCCCGGCCCTGCTGGGCGTCCGCCGCCGCCTGCTTCAGGCGGGTGCGGAAGCCGCTGCCGTAGAAGATGTTGTCTCCCAGCACCATAGCACAGCAGTCGTCGCCGATGAACTCCTCGCCCAGCAGGAACGCCTGGGCCAGCCCGTCGGGCGAGGGCTGCACCTTATAGCTCAGCCGGATGCCGAACTGGCTTCCGTCCCCCAGCAGACGCTCGAAATTGGGCAGATCCGTGGGGGTGGAGATGATGAGAATGTCCCGGATCCCCGCCATCATCAGGGTGGACAGGGGGTAATAGATCATGGGCTTGTCATACACCGGCAGCAGCTGCTTGCTGGTGACCATGGTCAGGGGGTACAGGCGCGTACCGGCTCCGCCGGCCAAAACGATACCTTTCATGAAATGGCTCCTTCCTTATGTTCCTCCGACGGCCCTTGTTCCTTGGGCCATACGGTGTAAAAATGCTGCCCGATCCGCTGTTCCGGCGGCGGGGGCGTCATGTAATCGCCATAGGTATGGCGCAGCACCCGGTCATATCCGGCGGGAATGGGGAACTCTGCATCCTCAAAGGGAACATACAGCGTTTTTTCCAGGTCCTCCCGCGGGTACACGATGTTCCAGTTGGTATCCCAAACGGTGCAGCCCACATAGCGGCACTTCTCATAGTCCTTCTGCCGGGCCCAGGCCTCGATGCGGTGGATGTAATGGGCGCTTCCGTGGAGCCGGGCCCAGGCAAAGCCCGCCAGCTTGGCGGGGGTGTGGAGCCAGCCCCGGCGGCTGGGCGTGAACCGGTCGGCGGCGCAGCAGTTGATGAATTTCACGTCCCGCATGGGCTGCTGCACCCAGGCCCTGGCCTCCTCCTCGGTGTTTCCGCAGCCGTCCAGGGGATAGATATCCACAAACAGGCCCAGGCCGTAGTCCCGGATGCCCTGGTACTTCACCCGGTAGCGGGTGTCGCTGAACCGGGCGATGGGGTACACATACTGGGGGTTGTCGTCCACGGTCATCAGCTGCATGGGCTGAAGCTCCTGCCGGTGCCGGCGGCAATATTCCACCAGCCTGTCAAAATCCGGCCGGGGCATGGCCACGTCCAGGTCGTCATCCCAGGGAATGAAGCCCTTGTGGCGGATGGCCCCGATCAGCGTGCCGTAAAACAGGAAATACCGCAGTCCCTGCTCCCGGCAGATGCCATCCAATTTCTTGAGAATGTTCAGAGCTCCCTCCTGCATTTGCCGAAGCGTCAGTTCCTCCACTTATCTCACTCCTATCCGTTATTTCGTAACTTCTCTTATATTTCCGTCCCGGGACAGGGCGGGATGTCCCGCAAAACCCGGGGTTTTGTCCCGATTTCAGGCCGATTTTTTGCGGAACACCGCAAGGGTCCGGGCCACCTGGTCCCGGTGGCGGAGAGCCCACAGCGCGCACACGCCCAGAAGGGCCGCCAGCAGTCCCATCCGGATCCAGAACAGGTCCGTCAGGGCCACCGTCACCAGCGACACCACCGACACGATCCCCAGCCAGAGGAACTGCTGGAGAATGTCATACACCATGCCCTTGTGGACCCACCAGGCAAATACCACATGCAGCAGGTAATACAGCAGGTAGCAGGCCACGGTGGTGTAGGCCGCCGCCACATAGCCGAAGGCCGGAATGAACACGGCGTTGAGCAGGATGTTCATGCCCGCCGCCAGCATGGTGCCCAGGGCGATGAGCTTGGTTTTCTTATAGTAATACTCCACCGAGGAGGGCAGGGTATACAAAAACGCGTAGTACATGGACAGCACGATGGGCATGGTCACGTAGCGGCTGTCGCTGTATTTGGAGCCGCCGGCAATGAGGATGACCTCCGGAGAGATCAGTGCCAGGGCCATGGCCCCGATGGACACAAACACCACATACGCCGAGGCCGCCCGGCGAATGGCCGGATACTCCTTGGCCTTCATCTTTTCAAAGAACCAGGGCGCCCAGGCGGTGTCCATGGAATTGGTGATGACCTGGAAGATCATGCCCACGTTGTAGGCAAAGCTGTAAAGCCCGGCCTCGGTGCTGCCGATGATGGACTTGATCATGATGCGGTCAAACTGGTTCAGCAGCAGCTGGCTCAGGCCGTGGGGCACCGTGGGCAGGCTGATGGCCATGCCGTAGCGCCAGTATTCCCGGCTGATGCGGGGGCGGTCCTTCCGCCACAGGCGGATCACCACATAGATGCCCACCAGCACCGCGGGGATCAGGGTGCCCAGGATGCGGCCCAGGTATCCCTGGCCCCGGCAGAGGGTCAGGATCAGCAGCACGGAGCCGCCGATGCCGGCCACGGCATACACCAGGCTCAGTACCAGGTACTCCTTATACTTATAGTCCACCGAAAGGACGGAGTTGTAGAAGGTCAGCATGGCCATGCCGAAGCTCTCCAGCACGATCAGCGCCGGAAGATACGGCTGCTCCAGGCTCAGGGACCGGGCCAGCGGCGCGGCAAACACCAGACTCAATGCCAGCAGCAGCAAGGAATTGCCGATGACCAGCAGGGTCACGGAGGAGCAGTAGGAACCGGTGAGGTCCACATAATCCAGCTTCGCGTTGCGGACGCTGGTGTGGAGGGTGAAGCCCGCCAGCACCGTCATGATCATCACATAGGAGCTGAAGGTGCTGTAAATGCCGAAGTCCTCCACGGTCATCAGCCGGGCAAACAGGGGGATGGCCAGGAAGGACAGGCCCTTCACCAGCATATTGCCCACCGTGTAGCCAAGTCCGGCCTTCAGGGCTTTTTTTCCGCTTGATTCATTCGCCATGGGGAAAACATCTCCTGTTGCGTGGGATTCAGATGCTGTGCTCCTCTAAAGCCGTGGGCACCGACAGGGTGACGGCGTACCAGGCGATGCCCAGCACAGCGTTCATCCAGGGGTTGAACCAGGTGACGATCCAGAAGGTGCACAGGCCGCAGACCACGGCCGCCCCCTCCGGGCACTCCCGCAGCAGCTCCCGCCGCCGCAGGCACCAGACCACCACATAGCCAAAAGGCAGCATGTACAGCAGCAGGCCCACGACACCCGTCCGGGCCAGCATGTCCAGATAGAAATACTCGTCCACGCCCTTGTCGCGGTTGGCCGCCGACGCGCCCAGGCCGCAGCCGATGATGGGACTGCGCTGAATGTAGACATTCAGGCTGTCCTTGGTCTCCTGCCGCAGCTGGTCGGACTTCTCGGTGACCTCGATATAGGAGCGCTGGCTGTCCATCTCGCCGTCGTCGGGGGAATCGCCGGGGTCCTCGCCCCGAAGCTGGGACCGCAGCTGGGAGGCCCAGGAGGTGGGAACCTCTCTGCCGATGGTGCGGGACACGGCAAAGCTCAGATAGCTGCCCTCCAGGGCAAACTCCTGCACCGTGACCAGCACGCCGAAGCACACCACGGCAGCCAGCAGAAACGCCAGCGTCCGCTTGCGGCCCTCCGGGCACAGCACCAGCACCGCGATGATGCTGATCAGGGCCGTCAGCCCCAAAGCTCCGTACAGGGAGCGGGTATAGCTTAAAAGCAGGGCGTTGAACAGCAGGGCCACCGCCAGCACATAGCGCCAGCGGAGCTTGGGGGCCCGGGCCTGACGGAACAGGGCCACCACACAGCCCACGATCATATAGGGGCTGCTTTTGAAGAACACACGGACCAGCCGCGCCGACACCACGTCCACGATGCCTACGGTGTGCTCGTTCAGCCACCGGCACAGAGGGGCAGGGTCGTCCATCAGCACCACGGCGGCGTTCACCGCCAGGATCAGGGCCGCCTGGATCAGCGCCCCCGCCAGGACCCAGCTCAAAAGCACCCGCAGGCGCTGCCGCGACCGGACCGTGGCCACCAGCACAGGCACCAGGAACAGCCACATGAAGCCCTTGATGTCCGTCAGCAGCACGTCCATGCGGTTTTCCGCCCGGACGCCCCGCCAGGCGCAGAAGGCCAGCCAGGCCACGAAGGCCAGGGTCAGCCAGACGGCGGGCTTTTTCAGGTATGCGCCCAGATGCCGGAAAAGCTCCGGCAGGGCCAGAACAGCGGCCAGGCCCCCCAGCAGAATGCGGATGCTGACGGGGCCCACTTCCCAGTACCGGCCGCCGCCGGTGATGCTGCACTCCAGCAGGAACAGGCACAAGATTCCGAAGGAGAGCTGGCTGCACCGCTGGGTAAAGGTACCCCGCCGGAACTCCTCCGTTATGTTAAGGATTCGATTTTGCAAAAGATTCACCACCAAAGAATTTGTCCGATACGGCGGTTCAGGCCGTACTTCCACAGGCCCCGCCGTCGGTAAAGAGCCAGCCGGGCCAGTTTTCCCTTTTCGGGGGCGGCGGCATAGTCCGCCAGCAGGGCCTGCTGGTCCGGGGTCAGCTCCTGGCGATAGCAGGAGAGGAAGGCCCCGGCCTGCCGGGCCGTATCCACCAGGGAACGGCGCACCGCGCCGCCCTTGAGCTTCTGCAGCACATAACCCGCCGAGCGGGGATCCTTGGCCCCCACCACGTTGCCGCCGTGCTGGCGGTAGTCAATGGTGGCGCGGTCCAGGAACACGGCCCGGCCCATGGCGGCGGCGATCAGCGCCAGCCACCAGTCGTGCATCAGCATATCCCCCTCCCCCACCGGGCGGCAGGCAAGCCGGGCCAGGGAGCGGTTGATCATCATGGTGCAGCCGGTGACCACATTCTGCACCAGCAGCTGCTCCAGCGCCAGACGATGGCCGTCCAGGCCGGAATAGTGCTGGAAGGAGGGGTCCATCTCATGCAGCTGGCCGTCCACCACCCGCAGGTCCGTGTGGACCAGCACCGGCAGGGCCGGGTCCGTCTCCGCCTGCTCCATGAGCCGGAGGGTCAGGCGCACCTTGTCCGGGTGCCACACGTCGTCCTGGTCGCTGAACATGATGTAGTCGGCCTGGCCCCCGAACTGCTCCAGCAGGTGCATGAAGTGCTTCTGGGCGCTGCCGAACCGGCGGCCGGAACGATAATGCGTTATTTTATCCGGATATTTATCGGCGTATTCCTGCAAAATGGGGGCGGTATCCTCCCCATCGTCCGACAGGATCAGCCTCCAACCCCCCACGTCCTGCGCCAGGATGGAGTCCACCATGGGCCGGATAAACCGGCCGCCCTTGTAGGCAGCCAGCAGGATCAATATCTGTTTTTCCACGGTCGTATCCTCACACAATGCCCTGCAGCAGGGCGGCATATCGGGCCTGCACCACCGGCAGGTCAAAGTTCTCGTCAAAGACCCGGCGGACGTTCTTACGCATGCGCAGACAGTCCTCCACCGTCATGGCGGCCACCCGGGCCGCCGTGTCCTCCCCCACGTTGAGGCCCACCTGTTCCCGGTCCACCAGCTCGGCGGTGTCGGCGGGAATGTTGTTGAGAATGGGCAGGTCGTGGCGGAAATAGTCCACGGACTTCATGGTCAGGCCCACGCACACGTCGGGCTTCATCAGGTTGAAGCCGAAGTGGCAGCGGCTCATGACCTCGTGCTTCCGGCTCTCGTCAAACACCACGCCCAGCCAGTCCACCTCCGCCCCGGCGTCACGCAGGGCCTGGAGCAGCTGAGGGCACTTCTCGCCGTCGCCGATGACATGGACGGTGACGGGCTTCAGCCGGGCCAATTGGGCCGTCAGATCGGCGATGGCGTCGACGTTCACCACGTTATTGATGGCCCCCAGGTAGCACAGGTCCAGCCCGTCGGAGCGCAGATGGGCCTCCGGCGTCTGGTCCGGGTCGCGGCGGGAGGCCAGGTAGATGGCGTTTTCCTCCGGCAGACCCAGCTTGCGGCAGAACAGCCTGCACTCGGGGATCACCCGGTCCGCGGCGGAGAGGTTCTTATCCCGCAGACCGGCCCACACGGAAAAGGGCAGGGCCAGCAGGCGCTTCATGGAGCCGGAGGGGAAGGTCTCCGGCCACATGTCGAAAATCTCGAAGATCAGCCTGGTTTCCGGGTGCCGGGCCTTGAAGCGGGCGGCATAATGGGCCAGATAGTTGGGGGGCAGCTGGGCCACCACCACGTCCGGGGGGTCCTGCTCCAGCTCCCGGAACACCAGGCGGGCAAAGTCCCGATGGGACAGGATCCGGGACAGGGACAGGTTTTTCTGATAGGGCCGCACATGGATCTGGCGGCAGCCGGGGACCGTGCAGCGGAACACCTTTTTGGAGGTGTGGTCAAAGTCGCTGGTGTAGTACACCGTCTCGTAGCCCAGGGACCTGAGGTAGCCGTCGATGACATAGAGGCGGTGGTTATAGTGGTCGGAGCAGCTGAGCAGCACAGCGCGCTTTGTGGTATGCATTACGGTTTTTCCTCCGTTTTCTTGTCCTCGAAGGCCTCGGTGCTCTCCTCCGGCGTCAGCAGCACCAGAGCCGTCCGCAGAATCAGCTTCAGGTCCAGCCAGACGCTGTACTGCTGGATATAGGCCAGGTCCATGATGAGCTTGTCCCGGGGAGAGGTGTTGTATTTGCCGTAAATCTGGGCAAGGCCGGTGAGCCCCGCCTTCGCCCGCAGGCGATAGCGGAACTCCGGCAGGTCGTCGGTATATTTTTCCACGTTTTCCAGCATCTCGGGCCGGGGGCCCACGATGCTCATGTCGCTTTTCAGGACGTTGATCAGCTGGGGCAGCTCGTCGATGCGGAATTTGCGGATGATGTGGCCCACCTTGGTGATGCGGTCGTCATCCTTCTTGGCGGAGACGTGGATGCTGCCGTCCTGGGCCCGCATGGAGCGGAATTTGTACACCTCGAACACCCGGCCGCCGTAGGTGGCGCGCTTCTGGCGGTAGAACACCGGGCCGCCGTCCTCCAGGCGGATGGCCAGGGCCGTTGCCAGCAGGATGGGGGAGGTCAGCACCAGGCCCACCACGGACACCAGGATATCCCCCAGACGCTTGACGATGCGCTCCTCGAACCGCAGTTCACGGACCGGGCAGTACATCATGGTCTTGTCGTCGAACATGACCCGCTCCCCGGCCATGGCCACCACGTCGGACATCTCCAGGCTGTAGTACAGGTCCTTGCGGGTCTGGTAGCAGTATTCCACCAGGTCGGTGCGCTCCCGGACGGAGAGCTCATACAGGAACACGGCGTCGGCGTGGTCCACGCAGGTCAGCAGGTCCGGCTGGTCCAGCCAGGCCACCTGCTGGATGTTGTACTGCTTTTTGTAGCGGCCCACTTTTTTGATCAGGTCCTCGATGCACTCGCCCCGGCGAGCCACCATCAGGCAGCGCTGGGGCTTGTTGACCTTGAAGTACAGGTCGTTGCCGCCGTAGGCCATGATGATCACCAGGGCCACCTGCAGCATATAGACCGCCAGCAGCAGCAGCGGGCACTCATATACAAAGCGTCCCCCGTGGATGACGGTGGTATTCATGATGCACAGCAGGAAGTGCGTCACTAGGTCCGTCAGCAGCAGGATCAGGGCCATGGAGAACACGATGGGCTTGCTTTTGCGCTTTCCGATGTCGAAGCCGCCGTAGACCTTGGTCATCAGGACGTAGACCACCACGAAGGCCACCGCCGTGACGCCCAGGGTGCGGCTGGGGCGCAGAAGGAAGAAATATTCCAGTCCGAACAGGCCGAAAAAGCAGGCGGCACACAGCAGAAAGGCCAGCAGCTTCATTAAAAAGGTAACAGACGATTTGAATCTTCTCAGCATAACAAAAATCCTTTTCCGGTTATCCTTTGACAAGTCCGTTCATTATAGCAGGTTCAGCACAAAAAATCAACCTTTTCCGCGCTATTTGAGCGGTCTGGTAATTTGTATTCGCTCATGATGCAGTATGCCCGGTTTTGATAGAGCTCTGATAGGCACACTTTTCATAGTTATCTATTATACAGATCCATCTCTGGGAATGGTGAAAAAACTTTGAACAAATTATGAAATCCGAAAAAAAATTACATAAACGCGCGAAAAAAAGCGGACATCCGAAGATGTCCGCTTGTGTTGGCGCTACCTATTTTTCCGGGCCGTCTCCAGCCAAGTATCGTGGGCAGAAGCGAGCTTAACTT
>QWCH01001079.1_pt1 | contig 68117 bp, 57 predicted proteins | sample 1972671 | NCBI WGS metagenome assembly QWCH01 (sample SAMN09866713, study PRJNA288562) | Human gut metagenome isolate term3_stool, whole genome shotgun sequencing... | isolation source: gut | host: Homo sapiens | place: USA: California
ACCGCAAAAAAGTGGTGACGAGCCTGACACACGACAAGCTCCTGCGCATCTTCTCCAAAGATCATCTTCGCGGCTATCGGCTCGGTATCCGTGGCAAACATCTTTTGCGGGAGCGAGTGCCAGAACGATTTCAGTTCTATCTGTCAGGCCGCACCGACACCAACTCCATCAAGTCGTCCCCTGCCCGTCGTCTGCGGCTGCATCGTATCGCGCAAACCTATGTCACGATGTTGAATGCAGGCACGGCGATTTATCGAGATGAAAAGCCGCCTGTATTTGTGCCTGGTGGCAGCAGTCCTTGCCGCATTGAATCACCCGCTTTTTATGATTCCCGCGAGATGAAAGAACTGGGTCTTGAAATGATAAAGGTTCACGGCTCCCGCATGGTAGGCTCGCTGCTGACCCCATCCCACACCTTTGCTGTGTTCAACGGCATGGATGCTGTTCCGACCTTTGACACGCAAATCGAACAGCGGGGAAAAATCATGCTGCAAAATATCCGCTGTACGCGGACTGGCGCAAGTCACACGCCTGATGGCATTCTGCTGTCCAATCAGTGGACGGTGATGACTACTCTGCTGGAAGATGCAAAGACCTACAAGAAAGAGCACTTCCTTTTTGGCGAGGGCTACGAACATTTCTACTTTCTCACCAATGACTACCACGGCGAGACGTTGCTGTGGCTGCTTTGTCACCCGGAGATTATCGGGCAGTTAAACGCCATGCTGCTGCAAGAGCTACAGCCGCCTTGTCGTAATGCTTTCATCGAGAACGATGCTCGCACAGATGCAGGCGCGCCAATTCTATTCTGCTATCTGCCAGATCTGCCGCGTCTGTTCCGATTCCTGTCTGCCTTGGAACTGCTGCAAATGAAGGGTGCCATCCTCTGCTTTGATTTCCAGGCAGACGCGCTGCGGTCTCTCTGCGGTGACAGGGTCGAGGTGCAGACCATCGACTTTGCTGAGTTCGAGAGGAGGTTTCTGACTTCACCATGAAACGTCCCTCAAAAAGATTACAGATTCTGTTGGCAGTCGCACTGCTGCTCTATGCCTGCGGCTATGTAACGCAGTTTATCGGCAACTATGCTGTTTGGCAGAAAAACGGCGGTATGCTGGGCGGCACTTCCCCGCCGTTTCCCTCTTTGACGCCGCTGGCTTGCCTCAAAGGTATTTTGTGGTTTCCGTACAGCCTTTACTGTATGGCAGGCTGCGCAGCAGCAGTCACCGCGATTTTCCTGTATCGAAAGCTGTTCAGTCAAGATGCCTTAACGGACTCCGAGCGCAACTTCGATTTTTCTGCAAAAGGTACTTACGGCACATCCGGCTGGATGCAGCCGCGAGAAGTTCCCGCCGTGCTGGATATAGTTTCCGATTTATCCAAGCATACGGGTACTGTGCTGGGAATGCTCGACGGAAAGTTCCTTTGCATCCCGGAGGAAACCCGTATGAACGGCAACCTCGCCGTCTACGGTGCCAGCGGCTCAATGAAAACCCGCTCGTTCTGTATGAACCGCATCCTGCAAAGCGCCGCCCGCAGCGAATCCCTCATTATCTGTGACCCGAAGTCGGAACTCTACGAAAAATCCAGCGAGTATATGCGAGATTTAGGGTACACAGTGCGGGTATTCAACCTCGTCAGCCCAGAAAATTCAGACTCTTGGAACTGCCTGAAAGAAATCGAGGGGCAGGAACTGATGGCGCAGCTTTTCGTGGATGTCATCATCAAGAACACCAACGGCACCGGGAAAAGTGACCGTTTCTGGGATTCCGGCGAGATGAATCTGCTGAAAGCACTGGTCTTGTACGTTGACCTCACTTACCCGCCGGAACAGCGGAACATCGGTGAAGTGTATAACCTCATCACGCAATGCAGCGAAAGTCAGTTGGACAGCCTGTTTGATGTCCTGCCGCTGACCCACCCCGCCAAAGCGCCGTACAGCCTGTATCAACGGGCATCGGACTCTGTACGCAGCGGGGTCATCAGCGGTTTGGGCAGCCGATTACAGGTATTTCAGTCTGACTTAATTAAGAAAATCACTGCGTATGACGAAATCAGCCTTGAACTGCCGGGGCAACAACGCTGCGCCTATTACCTTGTCACCAGCGATCAGGACAGTACCTTTGATTTTTTGGCATCGCTGTTTCTGTCCTTTGCCTTCATCAAACTCGTCCGTTATGCCGATGCCAACTGCCCCGGCGGGCGGCTTCCTGTGCCGGTCCATGTGCTGGGTGAGGAGCTGACCGCCTGCGGTACGATTTCCGAACTATCACGGCGCATCAGCGTCATCCGCTCCCGCAACATCTCCATGTCCTGCGTATTCCAGAATCTTGCCGGCCTACAGAATCGCTATCCGCAGAACCAGTGGCAGGAAATCCTCGGCAACTGCGATGTGCAGCTTTTTCTTGGCTGCACCGACCAATTGACCGCCGAGTATGTCTCCCAACGCACCGGCATCGCCAGTGTGGCGGTTTCCAGCACTTCCAAGGCACCAAGCACTCTGCGCGTCTCCGACTATACGCCGCAGTACCGCGAGAGCAGTGGTGTCGGAAAGCGGCCAGTGCTGACCCCGGACGAAGTGCTGCGTCTGCCGGTTGATGAAGCGCTGGTAATTCTGCGTGGCCACAAAGTTCTGAAAGTCCACAAGATGGACTACTCTCTGCACCCCGCTTACAAGCAGCTGCGGGAGTGTAAGGCATCCGCCCATATCCCGGAGTGGCGGAAAGCCTTACCGGAAACATCCGAAGTTCCTCCGGCGGAAACATCTAAGTCATCCCCCAAGGCACCGCCTAAACGCCGTGGCCGTCCTGCCAAATCAAAAGCAGTGGTTGCCATCGACAAAGAATCCATCATAACAAAACCTGAAAACGAAAAGGAGATTTCTCATGGAAATGAACAATGATATTTTTACCCCCGATCTGCCGATTCCCGAACCTGTTGGTTTTGAGGATGCACCTATCCCTGCCCCCGCTGAAGAAGAAAAGCCCGTCGAGACTCCCCCGCCCCGCCGCAGACGCAAAGCAGATGCCTCGGTGCTGACCATTGAAAGCGGTGACGAAATCGAAACCGAGGATGCCCGCGAAGCCGCCGCATGGCATGAGATCCACAACGCCTACCGCACACGGCGCATCCTCTCCGCACCGTTGGGCGGCATTGAGCAGACCGACAGCGGCAAAACGATTGCCGTTGTGGACTACAACGGTTTCCGCATTGCCATTCCGCTGAAGGAAATGATGGTCGCCCCCACCGCTGCCAACAGCACCGACAGCATGGCCGTCCGCCAGATGAAGCTGCTGGGCAATATGCTGGGCGCGGAAATCGATTTTGTCATCCTCGGCATTGACTCCAAAAGCCGCAGTGTGGTCGCCAGCCGTCGCGAAGCCATGATGCGCAAACGTCAGCTTTTCTATTTCAGCCCTGATGCCAACGGCGAGTACCGTGTCCGCGAGGGGCGTGTTGTACAGGCTCGCGTCATTGCCGTGGCCGACAAGTCCATCCGCGTGGAAATTTTCGGCGTGGAGTGTTCCATCATGGCGCGGGATCTGGCATGGGATTGGATTGGTGATGCCCATGACCGTTTTGCTGTAGGCGACCAAATTCTTGTCCGCGTGACCGAGGTGAACAAAACCTCGCAGGAGGAATTGTCCGTCCATGCCGATGTAAAGAGCGTCACAGAGAACACCAGCCGCGAGGCCCTGAAGCGCTGCCGCGTGCAGAGTAAATACGCTGGCCGCGTCACCGATGTACATAAGGGCATCGTCTATGTGCGGCTTTCCAACGGGGTGAATGCCGTGGCCCACTCCTGCTATGACCGCCGCACGCCCGGCAAAAAGGACGATGTTAGCTTTGTGGTGACGAAGCTTGACGAGGAGCGCAGCATCGCGGTGGGCATCATTACCCGCATTATTCGTCAGAATCTGTAACCGATGAACCGTGGGCAGCCCCGGCGGCTGCCCATCTTCTTACATGAAAGGATTCGTAAAATGGCTGTTTTTCGCGTAGAGCGCATTAAGGACTATACCGTTATGAGCAATCATCATCTTCGCAATAAAAATCTGTCTCTGAAGGCCAAGGGCCTGCTGTCGCAGATGCTTTCCCTGCCGGACGACTGGGATTACACCCTCAAAGGCCTGGCCGCCATCAACAAGGAGAGCGTGGACGCTATCCGCACAGCCATTTGGGAGCTGGAGGATGCCGGGTATGTGGTGCGCACCCGCGTCCGGGATGAGCGCGGCTGTCTGCGGGGCTGCGATTACTATGTCTATGAGTACCCGCAAACGCCCTCGTCCGGCTCCGGCGGCAGTGCTGAATCCGTGCCGCCTATGCTGGAACCCCTTGCATCGGATTCTGCTGCACTGGGAAATCCCATGCAATTAAATAAAGAAATACAAAATAAAGAGAAACAAAATACTGATCCAATCTTATCCGAGGGCGAGTCCGTGCGGACAAAAGTCCGCGACAACATCGAACTGGACCTGCTTTGCCACAATCAGCCGGAGAGCGCCCCTGTGATGCAGGAGATCTACGAACTGGTCGTGGAAACGATCCAGCTTCGCTGCCCTGTACTTCGGCTAGGGAATAACCTGTTTCCGATGGCCTTGGTGAGGGAACGCCTGTTGCAGCTGACAAGCGAGCATATCCGCTTTGTCCTTGACGGCCTGCGCAATCTGCGCACAGACGTCAAAAATCTCAAGAAATATCTTCTGACAATGCTGTTCAATGCGCCTGTCACACTGAACGGAAGAACCATGATGGATGTGAGAAAATCTGTCAACGGCGGTTTTCGTCCGATGCTGGCGTAACTCCTTGAGGATATGAACAAATTGTAAAATTTGAAAAAGTGGTCGAAATTTTTTAATTTTTGCGTTCGAGATGACAGTAATAAGGGCAAATAGGTTTTTTCGGCCTATTTTGCAACAAATTGGAGGTGAAATTCTATGAAACAAGCTCGTATCCATTGCCCCTACTGCGGCTCTCTTGCCACGCTGCGCCCGGCAAGCGCGATTCATGGCCTCTCCGATATTTCCGCAGGAACGTACCTGTACGTCTGCCGCCGCTGGCCTGCCTGTGACGCTTACGTTACAGCTGACCGCCGTACGAAGCAGCCCCTCGGCACCCTTGCCAACGGAGATTTGCGGCATAAACGCATTGTTGCCCACCATGCGCTGCACAGTGTACAGACGCAGCTTGGCATGAGCCGTGACCAGAGTTATCGCTGGCTGCAAGTTCAGATGGGACTGCCCGGAGATCAGGTACATATCGCCAAATGCGGCGACTACCGCTGCGATCAAATCATTCGCATCTGCGAGAATGCGACTGCGAGGTGATAGCTATGAAATGCGTAAAACGGCTCACCACTGCCCAACGGCGGTTGGTAGAAGAAAATCTGACCATCGTAGAGCGCGTCCTGCGGTTCGACATCAATGCCAATCCCTGCGTTGCTGGTCTTGGCTATGAGGACTTGTATCAAGAGGGCTGTGTCTGGCTCTGCAATGCAGCACTGACCTTCGACCCAGCGCGTGGCAGCTTTGCATCCTATGCCCGGCGGGTCGTACAGAATGGCCTTATCGGCTATTGCCGCAATGTTTTGAGTAAGTATCAGCACACTGTTTTGCTTGGTGATTTGGAGCCCGCTGTACTTACTGCCTTGGAAGTTCAAAACGCGATCTCAAGTCATACAAAGTGTGAGACTCCCCTGCTGCTTGTCGCTGCAGAATCTCAATACGGCGGCGTGACCCGCAAGGGCATCCATGCGCTGGCGTTGCAAGTCTCCGGCATACCGCTTACCGCAGTTGCCACCCGCATGAGCGCCCCACCCAATCACGTTTCGGCATGGATCAGCCGTGCCGTCTGCAAACTGCGAAACAACGAATCTTTTCTCTCATCTCTACACGAAAATTAAAATTTGGAGGAACCTTTATGAAAATGCTTTACACTGCCAATGGCCGCTATATTCGCTGCTGCACAGAGGAAGGCATTCGTCCAATCATTATCGTCGGCGAGAAAGAATATGAGGTCGATGTACAAGAGTTTATGCTCTGGTCTATTCTCAACTGGCGTATCCTGCGGGAAGAAGAAATTGGCAACTACTATGAGAAGATGGCAAGCAACTTCAACGTCACCATTCGTCGCAGCTGGCAGGACTGCGTACAGCGTCTGTTGGTTCGTGGGCTTATTGTGGTCGGCACCGGCGATACCGAGTATGACGCGCTGTACGATCTGCTCGCCTGCCGCTTTATTATTCCCATCGGCGCGGCATGGCCGCTGCGGATATTGTCGTTCCTCAAGCTGAAGTTTTCGGAGGGCATCTCTTGGAAAATCACCCGCCGCCTGTTCCACATCGATGCCCGCAGCACTTGTGAGAAAAAGGTCATCCGCCTTGCCCGGCAGACTCCCCTCTCCTGTGCGGAAATTATTAAGTGTATCGAGATGGACATCCGCCGCCTGAAAGACGGCTACGATGTGCTGGACAAACTGTACGATGACAACGACCTAAACTGCGACAACTTCGCCCAGGCTGTTCGAGAGTACCGTTGCAGCCGCGAGGTCATCACGGCAACGGCAAACCTTTACTTGCGGCAACAGATTATGATTGATACATATTGAATTTGTAAAGAAGGTCTGCATTATGAATTTGTTTACCTTTGGTGTCGTTGTTTAGATTCCACGGTATTTATAGTCATTTGCACTGATGTAAAGATTCATCGTCAGATCTCTTTCATGTTGATTGTTTTATTGTATTTCACTTATGGCTCTGCGTCAGCACCAGCCTCAAAAAAGGCCCGACAACTTAGCTGTCGGGCCGAAAACTCATGTGATTTTTTTATATCGTATTTCTTTTCACTGGTGAACCTGGAAGTATGGTCTATGACTTATTGGAAATCTGATGCGTTTTAATTACGCTGCTCTAAATAAATTCGAGCCTCGTATGGTTTCAAGCTGGAACCTTGCTCTGCATAATTGCTAATCAGCAATGCTCCTTTTCTATATTCTTCAGGAATCACCTCATTCAATTCCTTTGCACGGAAATTGCAGATAACATAAAGTGTCTGATCTTTCCATGTTCTCTTATAAGCAAATACATCCGGGTCATCCGCCATAAGAAGTTGATAATCACCCTCGGCAAAAATAGGATACTTTTTACGAAGGGCAATGAGAGTTTTGTAATAGGCAAATACGGAATCTGCGGTATTACACTCTCCTGCGGCATTGATTTGCAGATAGTTCGGATTTACTTTTAGCCATGGCTCTCCTACAGTGAAACCAGCATTTTTACTGCCATCCCACTGCATGGGAGTTCTGGCGTTGTCACGCCCCTTGGCGTGAATAGAACGCATGACATCTTCCTCTGCATAGCCTTCCGCCAGTCTATCACGGTAAATGTGCAGCGTTTCAATATCACGATAATCCGATATATCATACGGCGCATTGGTCATGCCAAGTTCTTCGCCCTGATAGATGTAGGGCGTTCCCTGCATACCGTGCAACAAGGTAGCGAACATCTTTGCAGATTCTACGCGGTATTTTCCATCGTCACCCCAGCGGGATACGATTCGCGGAAGGTCGTGGTTGTTCCAAAACAGGCTGTTCCAGCCGCAACCATGCAGCCCAGTTTGCCATTTACTAAGGACCTTCTTTAATTCCGTCCAATCGAGAGGTGCCAAATCCCATTTTTCTTTTCCGGGAATCTGATCCAACCCGATGTGCTCAAATTGGAAAACCATAGAGAACTCCCGGCCACTGGGGTCGCTGTAGATTTTCGCGTTATCCACATTGGCTCCCCACGCTTCACCCACCGTCACAAGGTCGGTTCCACCGAAAGTATGGCGGTTCATCTCCCGGATGTAGGCGTGTAGCATAGGCCCGTTATTCGTGATCTTCAAATCAGGTTCTTTGGCAATCTGATCAATCACATCCAAACGAAAGCCACCGACACCACGTTCAATCCAGAAATTGATAATTTTATAGATTTCCTCTCGAACTTTCGGGTTATCCCAATTCAAATCAGGCTGCTTTACGGAAAACTGGTGAAAATAGTATTGCTGCACATTCGGCACCCAAGTCCATGCAGAACCGCCGAAGCAGGCTTTCATGTCGTTTGGCGGCACTTCTTCGTTCCCATCTCGCCAGACATAGTAATCATGGAAAGGATTGTCTCTGCTTTTCTTTGCTTCCAGAAACCAAGGATGCTCATCCGAGGAATGGTTCAATACCAAATCCATAATGATACGGATATTCCGCTTCCTTGCTTCACCAATCAGCGTATCCATATCGGCCAGCGTTCCAAACATAGGGTCAATATCACAGTAATCTGAAATATCATAGCCATTATCATCTTGCGGTGAACGGTAGACCGGGCTGAGCCAAATGGCGTCGATTCCCAAATCGGCTAAATAGTCTAAGCGACTGGTAATGCCCTGCAAATCGCCGATTCCATCGCCGTTGCTGTCTTGGAAACTGCGTGGATAGATTTGATAGATTACCGCACTTTTCCACCACGGACTTTTTGCGGTTGCCATAGTTGCTCACACTCCTTTAAGCTGATTTGGAAATATGAACGCAGTCAAAATTGATGTATCCGTCATCTGCATTGTTGCAGTAAACCACCATGCGTTGAATGCCCGCGCGGAGATGAACTGTAGTTTCGCTTGTATTCCATTCCTCCCAATTGCTTGTCGCCGGGAAAGAAATGCTGTCATATCCATATGCATTGATATACAAATCACGTTTCGGCGTTCCATCAACAGCAGCGGAATAGACAAAGGAGAGCTTATAGTCTCCCGTCTCCGGAACAAAGAAGTCCATCGTAACGGCATCTCCAGCTTCACCATAAGAATCAACAAAGCCCGTTCCAGAGTATCCACCGTGATTGTTGTTCGTAGATACATTCGTAAGAATCGAATTCTCCGCCTCAACAGTATCCGTCAAGGTATTGTCGTTATAACGGATATAAATCATATCCCAATATTCAAGAGACGGAACCTGAATTTCGACATACTTGCCGGCATCATCTGTTTGCACATTGTATGCCAATGCATTGCTGATGCAACCTGTATCGGGGGTAGCACAATAAACCCCACTTATATCCTTGTATTGCGGGATATAATACTTTACAGTCAGATTTTGCTTTGCGTTGGGAGCTCCGGTGACATCACGCCAATCTTCATCATTTTCGCCTGTCAGATTAATTAGATGAATCAGACCATAGTCGTCACCCTTGTTTTTAATGACATACCAAATTGTGCCCGGTTTCGCATCGCCAGAAATTGTTTCGTTTGAAATACTGATGTTTTGGAATCCCGTATCCGAAGGCAGAACGTCAGCATCATAAAGCAAATTCTCATAGGCAGTAATGAACTGATATTGATTATACATTGCCTGCTTAAGGCTAGAGGTCATCGACTTTGCGGCTTTGGGATAATACGGATTTCCAAGCAAAGATACATCGTTGAAGTTTCCACCACTGTTCGCCGTTGTAGACATTCCACTGCCCATCTCAATATGCATCGCACCACTTGCTGCAATTGCAGCGTTGGTCAAACGGACGGAATTTTCGTCATACACGCCAAGAGTAACCGTCTGAAGGCGAATGTCTCCACCCTTATCATCAGCATCTTGCTGGATTGTCAATGTGTGCGTTCCCTTTGTGAGATACAGATTTTTAGGTGCAGTAAAAGACGCATCATAAGAATAATAATACCAGTCAGGCTCTGCGGGAATAACGCCATTTCTTGTTGCATCAAAGTATGCAGTCATGTACTTTGTGCCATCAAGGTAGATGCTCTTGCTTGCCTGCGTATCCGTTCCGTTCGCAGCCAAGAAAACGAGAGAATAGTTGCCATCTTCGGGAGCTTCAATCGTTATTTCTGCACGGTCTCCAACCTCATCGAAACCTGTAATGTAGGTAACGCCGTTTTCGCTGTTTGTATGAACACCGGTCAGCTGCGCATTGCTATAAGAATAAGTAGTGCCATTGATGTCATACTGGTTCATATATGCAGCCAGCACAATAGCCTTGCCGCCGTCCTGCATCTTCTGCCAGTTAATAAAGTTATTTACTTTTTTATAGCTATCGCTGTTGCCCCACAGCTCACTAAACGCAAAATCAGTATTTGCCGTAGAGATAATACTATTTGACGAGAAGTAATCTTCCGAGCCACCATTAACAGCGTTCATTGTAACAATATTCTTTGCGCTGTTGTTTTCTGTGAGCTGACGCTTGATTGCATTTGTAAACGGTGCAAAAGATTCGCCCAAATTCACATAATTGCCATCGTAATCATAATATTGTGCATCCCTGCCCCAGAAATCACCCATCTGATCAATCTGAATCCCATCGAAGTCCAAAGTATTTATGGCACCTTTATATTGGTTTGCCATAAAATTTTGCCAATCCGTATTTAAGGGATTAAACGTCATGAGCAGCGGCGCGGGCTTCCCTTCCAACGGGAATAGATACTGATCAATTCCAGAAATTGTGCTGTTGTCAGAAGGGTTGTAATCGATATTATGATTCGTTTGGCTGGAATACAGCCCCCACTTCGGATCTACACCATTTTCTGTGTATCCTTCACGTGCCATATAAGACATCTGGTAGGCCATTGCCTTTTGATTATAGGCGTGACCGGCATCAATGCGCTGCTGAATCGTCTGCCTTGAGAGGGTATGCCCAAACATATCGACCCACTCATCTCCCTCATCCGGAAGAATCTTTTCATGCCGATACATCCAGTCATAATATTGAACGATATTGACATGGTAGACCTGTGCGAGTTCTTTCATCATCGCATCGCTTTCAGCGGAAGTCTCACCGGGCATAAAATCGACACTGTATCCATAGCGGGGATAAGTTGTCACATCACTGGACACATCAATTGCCGTCACGATTTGTTTTCCATCAATCGTAATTGACACTAAATATCCCTGATGATCCGATGCCGGCGGAGTCCAGTTGATCGGAACTGTCGTTTTTCCGCCGTTTGCGGTAAACGTCACATCATTTTCCCAAACAGTCTCATTTAGATGAGTAATTTGGATATGCGCCGTCTTCGTTCCAGTCGCGCCATCAACATCAACGTAAATCGTTGCCGCCTCCCCCGGCGCATAGGTGGCTTTATCAACATACGCCTTTGTGATGGTTGTTGCGTTGGCATCATCGGCAAACGCTGTTGCAGGGAATGTACCCAGTGCAACGCAAAGGGAAAGTGCAATGGAAGACATCTTTATAAAATGATGCTTTTTCATATTGTTTCCTTTCTTGTGTCGATCCAAATGGTTGTCCAATAGTTCAGGCTTGGTACAGTAAAGTCAATAAATTTTCCGGTTTTTGTTGCTCTTTCTGTAAACGAAAGCTCTATTGCGTCCATGTTTTCCTCATCGGGAGTGCTGAAGTAAATCTTTTCAACCGGGGTATCAACCTGCACGGTAAACTTTATATCCTTTTGGATGTTTGGTTCTTCTTTACCCTCGTTCCAGTAATCCTCGCTTTGGCCGCACAGGTTGAGTAAATAGATGCACTTGCGATAATCTTTTTCACGGAGAATCATCCAGATTTTCCCTGCTTCACCGTAGGAACTCACCTTATGGTTGGTGCATTGATACTCATAGTTATCCCACCCGGTATGGGTCATCGTCACGTCCTGCAATTCAGGATCAAAGAACAAATTTTCATACCGAATCATATAGTCGTAGTATCGTCTGATGGCTTCGGCTTCGGAATCGCTGAACTTTGTATAATCGCTGTAATACCCCTGTGTCAGAGCCGTTTGGTTTTCGCCGGTCAAAAGATGTGTGGCACCATTTGAGACAATGCTTCCCATCAGCAACTTGGCTGCTGGGAGGGCTTTTTCACGTTTGCCTTCCCGGAATGGTTTCAGATAGGCTGCCAAAATAGTGCTCTTATCATCTTTGGCATAAGTTCTTGCATCCCGGATAAGCTGCGCGATGCTTGCATACCGGTCGTAAGGAGGCCACACCTCAATATAGACAGCATCTTGCTTTCTATCTGCGGTTCTCTGGACAGGCCATGCTCCGACATTGTTAAAAATCAAATAAGGTTCTTCCTCACCGTGTACATTTTCGCGCGTTTCATCAATGAGAGTGGGAAGTTCGTCTTCCAATTTGATTTTCTTCGGGATTGCATCCAAATGAGAATATGCTGTTTTGGGAAAGCCATAGGTGTCCATGTGGATGCCGGAAAATCCCATCATGCTAATTGCACTTTGGTATTCTTCAAAAAGATGTTTCCTCCAAGGCGAGCCCTCCGCAATATTCATGATATAGAACACATCAATAAATACAAACGGTTCCTGACAGGAATTGTAAAACGCCCATGTCGGATGCTTTTCAAAAAATGGTTTGCTGGCGGCGTACACAGCACCGTATGCGGTTGGGTGCATCCCCAGCGCTTTTGCCTTTGCGATTTTTGCTTTAACTGTACTGCCGGAGATTTCCTTGCCCATCATATCATGGTAATCTTCTTGCGGAGCCACAAGAGAATCGTGGCGGTAAGACCAGTCATAGAACTGTATGAGATTGATGTGGCATTTTAACAGCCATTCCAATGCACCGTTGTCTCGGTCTTTTTCTGTGAAGTCGCTTAAGAATCCATACCGTAAAAGTTTTCTAGGAGATTCTGCAACATCAAAGGCGGTCTGCAAAATTGGTTTTTCCAAATCATTCTGCTGATAAACATTTACGCCATATCCTGCAAAAGTAGCAGAGAAAGCGCCTATGGATACCGTTGTTTTGTTCTCGGTCAATACAATGTTTTGCTCCCATACCGTTTTGGAGAGGAGCAGTACCCGGATATGGACAGAGATGGGAAGTACATCATCACAGATAAGGCAGAGGGTTACAGTTTCATTCGTATTAAACTGTGCTTTTGACGGATAAATGTCCATTCTATAACTCCTTACCCCTTAATCGCACCTTCCGTAAGACCCTTCATTAGGCTCTTCTGGAAAATAAGGAAAATCACAACGACCGGCACAATGGCAATGACCGCCGTAGCTGCCATCAGATTCCATTTAGCTCCTGCGAACTGCTGGAAATAGACAGACAATGCCTGCGGCACATTATGCTTTGCACTGCTTTGCAGGAAAAAGACCGCCTGCGAGTAGTTATTCCAGATGCCAAAGCCATTCAAGATGACAACCGCAGAAATGGAGGGCATCAGCAGCGGAAAAACAATACGCCAAAATGCCATAAAAGGCGTACAGCCATCAATAACGGCTGCTTCTTCAAGCTCTCTCGGCAAAGCACGGATAAAACCGGAGAACACAAAGACCGCCTGTGGCAGTGCGAGTGTCGCACAAACACAAGCCATGCCCCATAAGGTATTTACCGCTTTGATTTTAATCATCAAAGTATAAAGCGGCACCGTATTGATAATGCCGGGAATCATCATGCAGCAAAGCATAATGTTGAACACCATACGGTTGAATTTGTTCGGGTATCTGGCAACAGCATAACCGGCCATTGCTCCAAGAAAAACAATCAGCAGCAATGCGGTCAAGGTAATGATACCAGAGTTGACCATAGCTCGGCCAATATTGGATTTAGCCCATCCCTCTGCATAGTTTCCGAAATAGAAATCCGGGATCAGAACATTGCCATCGTACATGTTGCTGCCGGGTTCGTTCAGAGACAAAATCAGCAGCACTACGAATGGGCAAAGGCAGAGCAGACAAATCAGAATAATCGCCAAATAGCGCGGGAAAGTTGCTTTCGATTTCATTTTAGCCACCACCAGTTATCAATCTTTCGTGCGTGTCAGGCGCAGCGAAATCAAAACAGGAATCAGAACGATCAAGAACATAATCATAGCAACTGCCGTAGAATAGCCTGTTTTGCTGCCGTAGCACATACGCATAATGTAAATACTTAATGTTTCCGTCTGATAACCGGGACCGCCACTCGTCAGCGACATCACAATGTCGAACACGGAGAGCGAACCGATGATGTTGGTAACCACATTGATACGAATGGAAGGAACCAGCAGCGGCAACGTAATAAAACGGAAGCTCTGCCAGCCAGTAGCACCATCGATCATTGCTGCATCGTACAAATCCTGCGAGATGTTCTGCAAGCCTGCCAAATAGATAATCATCGTCATGCCAGCATACTGCCAAACATTCACGAGAACAAGCACAACGATTTCTGAAGTATAGCTGCTCATCCAGTTGGGGAACCATTCGGGATGCCCCATCTGATTCAGCAAATTGAAAATAACGCCGCGCCCCGGCTGGAGAAGCAGATACCAGATATAACCCATAATCAGGGGGCTGATGATAGCGGGCATATAGATGCAGGCTCTTGCAACAGATTTTCCTTTGAACTTACTGTTCATCAGAAGAGCATACAGCAAGCCGACAATGTTAAGTAGCGGCGCACTGCCTAACGCGAACAGAACGGTCGTCTTTATATCCGAAATAGCACGGCTATCCTTGAAAAAGTCAACAAAGTTTTTCAGACCTATAAATTCAGCTTGCCCGTAGCCATTCCAGTTTGTCAGGCTCATGCCAATGCCTTTTGTCAACGGATAAATAAAGAAAAGGCAATACAAAGCAAAAGCGGGTACAGCCATAAATGTATGTAAACCGATTTTTCTATTTTTCATGTAATACACCTGCATTTACAAGTAAGAGGCGCACCGTGGATTATGCGGTGCGCCTCTGCTTGTATGTCACCTATTGAGATTTGATACGCACGACTTAGAAGGAGAAAAGAGTCGTTTTAAGATGCCATACCATCCGTCCAGGCTTTCTCATAAGCCTCGGCAAACTCGGCAGGAGTATACTGGCCAGCCAGCAGTTCCTGCACCATACGGCCTGCATCATCGCCAGAGAAACCGGCAGGCTTCTCATTGGTGAAGCCAATATTAGCAGCACTCTTCAGGGCAGCATTAACTTCCTTCACGATGTTTTCCGGTGCCCACTCAGCATCAACATCGGTAAATGCGCTGGGAGCCTTGGCAACTTCGCTGTACTTTTTCTGATTTTCAGGGCTGAACAGGAAGTTCAGGAACTCGATGCACTCTTCTTTGTGCTCGGTCGTTGCAGAAATGCAGTAGCCGGAATCTTCGGCGCTCAGTACAACAGGCTTGGAGTTGGGCATATAAGCGGGATACGGTGCGAAACCGATTTTATCTGCCATATCGGGGTTGGCTTCAAGAACGCTGGACAGCGCCCACATACCATTGCTGAACATGGCGACCTTGCCGTTTGCGAAGTCCTGTACGCAGTTGTCGTTCGTGGCAGTCAGCACGTCAGCGTTGATGAGACCCTTATTCTGGAGATCGACCAGATCCTCACCAAAAACAGCCATCGGACCATCTGCTGCTGCAAACTGGAGCTTGTCCTGATCGTTGGCCAAGAAAGCCTTCTTAGCGTCAACAGCGCCCAGCGTGGACTTGATGTAACCATGAGGCAGGAACTCAATCAGGTGGCCAAGGTGCCAAGCCTCACTACCGAAGATGAACCACGGAGTAACATCAGGTTCTTTCTCCTTGATGGTCTCCAGCATGGTTTCAAAGTCTGCCCATTCGGTCGGGAACTCGGTATAACCAGCTTCGCTCAAAATATCCTTGTTGTAGAAGAAACCGGCCATCGTCATGTTCGTGCAGATACGATAGACATTGCCAGAGCTTACATCCGTGCAAGCGGCCTTCATATCCGGGGACATACGATCCCAGAACTCGTTCAAGTCCGAGATGTCCATGTACTTGCCTTCATCGACAAAGCCCTGTTCGTAGGTGGTCATAATGTCAGGTACTTCGTTGGAGGCGAATTTGATCTTGATGACGTTGCTGGCATCTTTCTGATATTCTTGCTCAACAACGATATGATCCTGAGAAGCGTTGAACTCATCGATGATTTCGTTCATCACATCGATAGTTTCGATTTTGCCGGTAAAGAGCTTGATATTTACTTTTTCACCGGAGGTTTCGGTGCTTTCTGCCGTAGAGGTGCTTTCAGCTGGGGTAGAATCTGCACTGCTGGATGCCGTGCTGCTGGCTGCGCCGCCGCAACCGGCCAACGTGCCACCGAGCATTGCCACTGCCATCGTCATTGCAGCGAACTTACGAAGTTTCATAGTATTCTTCCTTCCTTATGTGATTTGAATTTCAAATTGATCGGTTTGAAATTCGGAAAATCATTTGGAAGCGCGCCTTCCTTATGTCTCTATTGTACCACAGTCGTAATTGTAATAAATACCCAAAATTTTAGATAAAGGTTTCTCTTTTTTGGGAATTTGGCTTTTCCCATTGCACATTATGTCCTCATGAGTTTATAATTATTATGGAAGGAGGGTGCCGAAATTGACCCCTTACAAATCGAAAAAATCTTTTAAGACCCGGTTGGTCATTGCCATCAGTATTGTAAACCTCGCCGTCATTTTGGCGATTACTTACCTTACCTACCGTTGGAATGCACAACAATTACAAGAACAGACGATTGCCCAAACCCAACAAACAATAGAGCAGGCCGGAACCAACGTCAGTACTTATATGGACGAGTTGTATCGCCTTACGCTCACCCCTTATTATAATGATGAAGTTCTTTCTCAACTAGAGTATTCACCAACGAATTCCCGCGACAAACTAAATTCCAAGCGCATCGTAGAAGGATTTCTTTCCTCGGTTATGACTCTTCCGCGAAGTGAAATTCTTCGTGTATACATAGCAAACGATGATTCGCTTTACAGCTATACGCGCACCCCGAACGACATGCCAGACCTTGCCACTTATGCTGAAAGCTCTTGGTATAACGAAGCAAAAGAAACCACCAAACCTTTGTTTATTGAGCCGCACATGGAAAGAGTGTACGGTGAAAAGCCAACCACCGTATTTTCAGTCGTTCGCCAGCTCAGAAGCAAAAACGATAACAGCAAAACCATCGGCGTTGTAAAAGTCGATGCGGATTATTCCGGTATCAGTAAAATTTGCAATAAAATCAATCTAAATGCAGGAGGTCTGCTTTTAATTGTAAACTCGCAGAATCAGGTGTTGTATCGCTCTGCGCCTATTCCCAGCGGTTTGGAAGACGCAATGGCTGATGGAAATAAAATCGGGCAATCTGGAACCATTACACTGAATGGCCAAAAATATCTGGTAAATGTGCTGTCGCTCTCCAATTACAGCATTAACATTGTGGCGTTGCACTCTTACCGCACATTGATGGCTCCGCTGCGCTCTAATCTTATGAAGAGCATTGCACTGGCGATATTCTGCATCATGCTTGCTGATATTGGCTTCTACATCATCATTCAGAAATTCACACAGCAGCTGTTTGAGATCGTTGCCCTCATGCACCATGTTGAGGACGGCGATTTAACCGTAAAAGCTCATGTCACAACAAACGATGAAATCGGCTACTTGGCTGAATCCTTCAACCAAATGACAGAGGCATTGCAAAATGTCATTGATCGAAATGCACAATTGGCAAAAGAAATCTATCAGGCGCAATATCTAGCAAAAGAAGCGCAGTACAATTCTTTGTGCAGCCAAATTCGTCCGCATTTCTTGTATAACACCCTGAACACAATCAGCCTCCTCATCAAATGTGAAGAATATGATACTGCTATTAGAGCCATCGAGTCCTTTTCTGCATTTTTAGGCGGCGTTATGAATGTTTCCAAGGACATTTCGTTGCAAAAGGAGCTTGACATTTGCCAAGCGTACTTAAAACTCGTACAACTACGCTATCAGGATCGATTGCAATATGACATTTCTGTTTCTGCCGAACTATATAGCGAACAAATCCCATCACTTACCATACAGCCTTTGATTGAAAACGCAATCAAATACGCCTGCGAACAAAATCGTGGGCAAACTGTAATCCACATCGTTTCCTGTGTAAGTCAGGGCCGTTACTCTATCCAAGTATCTGATAACGGTCCTGGCATTAAGCCGGAGACGCTGGAGTCTTTGCAGCAACGTATCAGTACCCCCAGCCACGATGAAGCTGAACCGGCTCATGTAGGCAACATCGGCTTAGTCAATATTGCCAAACGGCTGCGGTTAAAATATGGAAACTCTGCGTCGCTGGACATTCTTTCCTCTGACAGTGGTACAACGGTCTCTATCAGCCTTCCCTTTACAAAGAATGAGGTAACTCAATGAACCATATCCTTGTTGTTGATGACGAGCCACTCATGCGAACGTGGCTTTCAAAAAGTATCCCCAAACATTCAACGTGCTTTGACGTTCCTAACACAGCGCAGGATGGAATTGAAGCAATCGAATATTTGAAACAGGCTGCTTACGATGTTGTTATCACAGACATTAAGATGCCCGGCATGGATGGGTTAAACCTTGCGAAGTTCATCCAAGAAAATTATCCTGACACCGTTGTCATCATCATTTCTGGTTTCAACGATTTTGCTTATGCCAGAAAAGCTATCCAGTATGGCGTAAAGGATTATCTTTTGAAGCCATTGGTTGATGATGATCTCATCAAACTGCTGAACGACATCAGCAAGCGCCTGCAAAAACATACGCCCACACTGCTCGCCAATCCCACCGAGGAAGAACGCTCCAACCCTCGCGCAATGCTGTTCCGTGCCATACTGGAGGATGACAGCGACGGAATCTATCAGGGTTATAAAGTCTTTTCCAGCACGGACACCGATCCTATGCTTCCGTATGCTTGTGTCATACAAGCGGCATTGCTGCCTATTGCCCGCGACAATGCCGTTCTTCCTACGGAGGCACACTCTCGCAATTATCGTCAGAACCTTGCGGCTGTTTCTTTGTGTAAAAAATACAACTGGACACCTTTCTTCGGGAATAATGGTGACACTTATATTGTGGCAGAAGGCGAGACCAAAGCAGCTCTTATTGCAAATCTCCATGAATTTCAGAGTGACTTTTCGGCATCGTTCCGCTTTGCGCAGGATGCAAATTTATTTGCCGGACGCATAGTGGATGACAGTATGGATTTATCCTATTCCCTTGCAAGTATTGCCGGTTTGCGCTCGTTGCCGCTGTTCACATCGAACGAACTACATTCTTACGCCCTACTAAGCGAATATCAGCAGCAGATCATCGAATTTGAAAAGGCAAATAAAAAGGTGCTTTCTGATTTTGCTGCTTCCCAAGAAACAACTCTGCGTACAGATATTGACCAGTTGTGCAGTCTGGTTCCGCACAAGAATTCCGCAGCACTTTGGGAAATGGGCTGTTATATGATTCAGAGCATTACTGACTGTTTTCTTATTGAGGATACACTTTTGACATCCGCTTGGAAAGAGCTGACGGATTTTTGTACTTCTTGTGCTGGTGGCGTTTCTGATGCCAACTTCTCTCACGCTGTATATCAGTCTGTTTTTTGCCTTTTGGGAAAAGAGCAGACAATTACGCAGGATACGATGCCCGTCATAAAAATGGCAAAAGAGTATATTAACCAGCACTTCTGTGAAAGTATCTCCTTATCCGAAGTGGCTGATTACTGCAACGTAAACAGCAGCTATTTAAGTAATCTTTTCCATAAGCAGCTAGGAATCTCGTATAGCAAATACCTTATGCAGATCCGCATGGAACGTGCAGCCGCTTACCTGAAGGATTCACCCGAAACCAAAATATACGAAATCGGCGAAAAACTAGGATTTGTATCCACAAAACATTTTATTTCCGTTTTCAAAAAATACTATGGTGTATCGCCAACCACCTATCAGAAAGAACAACGTGAAAGCTAGTAGGGGCTTGTCACAACGACATCACTCCACTAAATAGCTTTTTACGGAAATTCTTACTCCATATTATTTTAAAACCAATTCAAGTACTTTTTTATCAAAAGCAAAAGCATGTGCAACAACCTCCTAAGATCCGTATTCTAACGGACTTTTGTTGCACATGCTTTTTGTGTTTTTTGTATCTGTTAGGTTACGAACAAGAGGAAAAGCGGGGCCGAAGCCCCGCTTTCCGTTATTTGAATTTTTCAATTACGCCAAGAAACGCAATCACAAGGTTCTGGTACAAGTCCTCATCAAATTTTCCGTTGACGTAGCTGTACTTTTTGATGGTTGGCTGGCATCGCTTGTACAGTTCCATCACTGCCTCAGAATTATTATGCTTGGCTGAATTAAGCAAATCACGAAGTGTTCCCATTAGTAATCCTCCATAACTTCATCGCGGATTTTATTGATCGCACATTTCTTATAATAAGTAACCGTAGCAGGTTCAACACCCATCTGCGCGGCAATTTTCTTGGCAGAAAACCGCTTAACATACAGTCCAATCATAACCTCACACTCTTTTGGATTTAGAAGGTGCAGATGTGTTTTCAGTGCCTCCCAAAACAGCAGGGATTCAATTTCATCGTCTGCTGCGCTGCTCTCTTGCACAGTTTCCTTTTCGGCATCTGGCAAGTCCTCGTAAGGAATTTCCCGCTGTTTCCTTTTACTCAGGGCCTTCAAGTAATCTGCGCGGCAATTACGTAATGTCGCATCCAGATATTTATCGAACCTTGCCGCCAGAATGGCGTCCTCACCGTAGATTTTGTACTTATTTGAATCTTTATATCGAGACATAATAACCTCCTGAATTTTGAATTTCATTGAATAGACCTCAAAATTCGGAGGGGCGCGGGCAGAAAACGGCGGTCCTCTGCCGCCAAAGCAAAAAAGAAGCAAAAAAATACGCCAGATGGTTATAAAAACCATCTGGCATACGAATAATACACGAAAAACTACGCGGCGAAGGGACTTTTGAAAGGACACAGTAGCGCTTGACGGGGTTCCTGTCTTAATACGGTATGGCTCCGCTTACCGGAGCGCCAAGCACATCTACCATGCAATACGCCTTTCAACTAAATATGTTCCACAAAAAGAAAAAGCCCGGCAAGCCAAAACTTGTCGGGCAGAAAGTGGATTTACTTTTCTTCTATCCAACCAAGGAATGTCTGCAATTTCTGTATGTCACCGTCATCGAGGTCTTGCAGTCGGTTAAAGATATTGATGCGGTCGGTTTCGTCCCCGGCACCGGTAAAAAATTCCTGCGGGGTTACGCCGAGGTATTCACAGATGCGCAGAAATTCGTGCATTGAGGGCATTGCCTTGCCGATTGAAATACTGCGCATATAGCTGCCGCTTTTGCCAAGGTCAAGGCTCATTTTATGTTCAGAAACATGAAGGCGATGGCGCAGCTGCGTGATGCGCTTACGGACAAAATTCTCATATTCGGCTACCTGTAGCAAGCAGATACACCCTTTCCCATTTATACTATAATATGTAAATATTGTAATATAAATCGCGGCAGAGCGTTCAGCATTGGTGTATCAGTTTTCACGGGATTACAGATATATAGACGATTAAATAATGAATTTTGAAAAAAGTTTTTTCAGGCGCAGTGTTTCAGATTAGAAGTAGGTCGGGAAAGCGTAAAATGTGGTCGATATGCGCAATCGCCCCGGCTAATGTATCAAAGCGCCCCTCGCACGGATCGGGCACCTCGGTTAAGGCCGCGGGGTCTGCCGTATAACCGCTTTCTTTCAACCACGCATCAAACGCCCTGCGCATCGCTGCGGCGTTGGCGCACTTTTCCTCGTTGGTGACACACTCATCAAGGTAGATAATGGCATCATATTTCTCGGTTGCGGTGTTATGGGTGATTTCAGCGAAGGTGAACCTGTCTATATAGGTATGGAATAAGAGTTCCACCCCCAACTTGCGCAGCTCGGTTTCTGCGCGCTGGCGCTCGGAAATTTGCGTTTTTTCGCCCAACGCAGTACGCAACTGGCAAAACAGCTCGTCCCCATCCGCAGGGTACAATACAGTACCCTTGGTGTCCTCGATTTCCTCAAAGCAGTATGCCTGCTGCGAGGGCGACAGCATCCCCTGTTCAGCCTTCTGTGTGGCATCGAGAAGATCCTGCCGATAGGATTGCGATAACGACAATACGAATTTCTTTTCCATAAAAGACCACTCCTTGTTTTTTAATTGGTGAATCTAGTATGAATTATAGTTTCTATTTGTGTCGAAATCGCTCGAAGGCAAGGATATAGTGGAAAAAATTCATACAACAATCATCAAGAAGAAAAGGAGCAGTTTCCAACAAACATCCGGTGTCCCGATATGCTAGGCGTGGATGTGTTGGTCTACAGATTTGGACATAAATATGTTTTTGATAGCAACTTTGCCAAACGGAAAAGAAGTTTTAGGATACATTAATACGGCATGGCTCCGCTTACCGGGACGTCAATCACTTTTACCATACAATACGCCTTTCAAATAAATAATCCTACCCGAAAGAAAAAGCCCGGCAAGCCAAAAACTTGTCGGGCCAAAAGCAAATTTACTTTTCTTCTATCCAACCAAGGAATATCTGCTGTTTTTGTATATCACTGTCATCGAGGTCTTATTTCTTATCGGTTACTGCTCACGCAGAAAAGTTAAGAAGGTTTGGATGCCTCCGCCAAGTTTCTTTACCTGTTCGGGTCTTACGCCCTTCAAGTCGGAGACATCGTAGAAATCGCCGTTTTGGGTCGTTTGGGTCAGCATACCGGCATCACTGCCGAAGATGGAATCCGTGACGCCGATAAACTCATCGCCCCAGAAGCAGCAATCCTCGGCAGCAAAGCCAAAACGCGCAAACAATGCGTCCACGTTGTCACTTTTGCCGGTGGGGCCGACTTCCAGATATTTTGCATCGGTTGTAGCGCGCAGCGGCATTTCCGGCGTACCGAAGGATTCTGCCATCGCAATGACCGTTTCAATGCTGTCAATGCCGTGCTGCTGCAAGATGTGCTGCAGGCGGGCAGCCTCGCCCTCCTGCAAAAACAGATTCTCGCCGCGGTTATTGGCGGGCATCAGGTCGATCTTGCAGTAATTCGGGCGGCTGAAAACAATATCGGTGTTCATGCCGTACTTCTCCAGCAATTCACGGTGGATGCGGTAGCAGGCATCATGTACGGCAAGGATGCCCTTGGCATCCGGCACACGATCAACAAGGATGGTCGGCTGCCCTGTAGCATCATACCCATAGTCGAACGCGCCGCGCCCCAGACCGAGATACAGGTTTTCCAGCTGCTTCGGCGTAAAATAGCTGTGCAGCTTTCCGCCTGCAATGTTCTCGTAGGTCGTACCGCTGACGATGCAGAGCTTTACCCCTTTATCCAGCAGCGGGCGCATTGCGTTGACGGCATCCTCGACAGGCGCTTTGCGGGAGAGAACCGCTGTGCCGTCCCAATCAAAAAAGATCGCTTTATAGTGTTTCATGGCAGGAGGCTCCTTTCTCGGTCAGTTCGTAAGGCTTGCCCTCGACAAGGAAGTTGACAGCATCGCCGCTTTGCAGCGTGATGGTCCAGCCGTCCGGCAGCACATCCACTGCCAGTACGGACTCTTTGATTTTCACTGTGAAGTGATAGCCGTTCCACGCTTCGGGAATATAGAATTTGAACTCCGGCACGCCGTTTACAAGACGCAGACCGGCAAAGCCAAAGACAATGCTCTGCCATGTGCCGGCCATATTGGCGGCATGGATACCGGCGTAGAAGTTGTCATGGTAATCATCCAGATCCATCCGGGCAGACTGGGCAAAATAGGTATAGGCGTCCTCGTGGCGTCCGATGCGGCTTGCCAGAATACCGAAGATGCAGGTGGAAAGCGAAGAATGATGCAGCGTTACGGTCTGATAGAAGTCGTAATTGCGCAGCAGCTCCTCATCAGTAAACAACGCACTGTACAGCATCATACCCATGATAGCATCAGCCTGCTTGCTCATTCGCTGGCGGTAGATGAACAACGGGTGGTAGTTTTCGTACAGAAGGTGCCGCTTTTCCGGCGGAATACGGGAATCGTCCCACGGCTTGCGTAGCATAAAGCCATCGTCCTGCAAATAGACCTGCCGCTTTTCATCATAAGCAAAATACATAGCATCGGCTGTCTTTTTCCACAGGGCAGGCTCGTCCGGATCGAGCTGAATTTTTTCGATCAGCTTTTGGTAAGCATCGGGGCGCTGTTCCTTCAGCGTTTCCAGCGCGTTGACGGCGGCATACAGGTTCTGCTGCGCCATCAGGTTCGTATAGAAGTTATTGTCCACAATGGCATTATACTCATCGGGGCCGGTCACGGAGCAGATGCAGTATTTGCCGCCGCGGCACTCGGCAAAGCAGCCTACATCCGCCCAGACGCGGGCTGTTTCGCACAGAACCTCGGCTGCTTTGTCGGCAAGGTAGTCAATGTCGTTGGTGACAGTAACATAGAGCTGGAACGCATAGGCCACATCCGCATTGATGTGGTACTGCGCCGTACCCAGCGGGAAGTAGGTAGATGCTTCCTCACCATTGATCGTGCGCCAAGGATACAGTGCACCGATGGGATGCCCCAGTACACGGGCACGGTCGCGCGCTTTATCCAAGGTGCTGTAGCGGTAGTCCAGCAGACTGCGTGCAAGCTCCGGCTGAGTATAGACAAAGACCGGCAGAACATACATTTCGGTGTCCCAGAAGTAGTGACCCTCATACCCTTCGCCGGACAAGCCTTTGGCACCCATACCTGTTCTGCCATCACGGCCCGATGCCTGCATGATATGATATAGGTTGAAGCGCAGCCCCTGCTGCAGAGGCACATCGCCGTCCACGCGAATATCGGCAGTCTCCCAGAAATGTTCCATCATGGCAGCGTGGGCGGCAAACTCCTTATCATATCCGTCAGCGGCAAAGGCAGTCAGTTCCCCATTCACAAACGGGAGCATGGCGTCCTTGTCCATATCGAGGGAGTCGGTGTAGACGGTCAGCTTTTCCAGTGTGATCGTGTGACCCTGCTTGGCGGCAAAATCGTATTCGATCCAAGCATCGACATCGTTTGCCTGATGCCGGGTCGCAGCTGCTGCCTCCGAGAGCAGATGCACCGAGCCGCAGGCCATCGCCAGCTTGCTGTTGACAGCGGTGCTTTGGCAGGTCATAGTTTTGTCATCGGCGGTCAGTGCATCGGGCAGCAGATGACGCCCAAACGGACCGTAGTCCACCAGCGGATTTGTAGTACGAGTATGGTTTTCCACATCGGCGTCCAGTGCGCTGTGCAGCGTCAGCGTACCGCTGAAGTTCATGGGGGTAACGCTGTAGCGCTGTGCCATGCGGTTTTTGTGAGCAAGGCTGACAAAGCGGATATTCTCCACCCGGACAGTTTTACCGTTGGGGGAGGTCCATTCAAAGCTGCGCACGACCTGACCGTGCTTCATATCCAGTGTGCGGCGGTAATTTTGCAGTGTGCCGGTACGGATGTCCATAGGCTCACCGTCCACCACAAGACGAATCGTCTTGCAGTTCGGCACATTCAGGATTGTCTGGCTCTCGGTCGGGAAGCCGAAGTTCCACTCGCCGTAGCGGACGTGCTCCTGCTCGTACAGACCATTGAGGAAATTTCCCTCCAAGCCGTGCTGCTCGTCAAAATCGTAGGCTTCCTCATGGGTGCCGCGGGTGCCGATATAGCCGTTGGAAAGCGCAAACGTCGTTTCGTTGCGGTAGTTCATCGCAAGATCAAGGTGATCTTCCGTTACATTCCAAGGCTCAAAGGGATAAATTGGGGTCTTGTTGGTATCCATTGCAACTTCTCCTTACAGGTCTACTTTCCAGAATACCTCGTCTGCTTTTACAAACGAATACAGAAAATCCACGGCATCCGGCTTTAAGGCCGTTTTATGGCAGGAAATGGCGCGGTGCTTGAGGTTCTGCGCCAGATCTTCGTTCAGCATTTCCTGCGGAACGGGCAGAACGATACGATTCTCCCAGCGCAGTGTACTGGCACTTTCCAGCCCCTCCGGGCAGGTCAGCGGACGAACACCGTCACGCAGCGGCCAGTTTTCATCCCCTGCGGGCGAATGGACAATGCCGGTATAGAGGGTCGGAACTTTTTTGCCAGCCTCACGGCGGCTGCGCAGTTCATCGCAGATAAACTGGTACAGCCCGCTGTGGTCACCGTGGGTATCGCAAAGTGCCGTGGTAATGATGCTGTCCGGGTCGATTTCATCGAGTACGGCTTTCAGATCCTGCACAAAGCCGGCTTTTGTATACGGCGCAGGCTTACCGAAATGCTGCGCGTGGAAATCCGGCTTTTCGGGCAGACCATAGGTCTCCGTGCCGCAGTGGGAGGGATGAACCTTGTTCTCATCGGTTTCATCATACAAACCCGCAAGAAAGCTCTCCGCCCGCGGCATACCGGTGTCAGCATAGCCAAGGAATGTCACCTGCTCATTCGGAACCCCCAGCATTTCCACGCCCGTCAATGTTTCACGCAGACGCGCATAGCCTACGCTGTGGTCGTGGCAGCCGTAGTCGCCGTTGGTCACCATTACCACATGGGGGTTCAGCCCCGCACGGGCAGCCGAATACAGCACACCTGCCGTCAAAAGCAGCTCATCGTCCTGATGGGGAACGATCACCATGATTTTAACCAAATCTGTGATTTTCATTTTCAATTACCCCTTCACAGCACCGGCAGCAACACCGGCAATAATATACTTCTGCATGAACAGATAGAAAATCATCAAAGGTGCAACGCCCAGCATCATCATCGGGAACATAGCCGTCCAGTCGGTAGAGAACTGACCGATGTTGCGGGAAACCTCCTGCAGGATGACATCATTGGAACGGCTCTGCAGGAAGAGCAGCGGGGTCATAAACTCGTTCCAGACATTCAGCGTAACGATGATAATAACGGTTGCCATGACCGGCTTGAGCAGCGGGAATACAATGGTGAAGAACTTCTGCATCGTGCCGCAGCCGTCGATTTCAGCAGCCTCCTCCAGTTCAACAGGCACCGTAGAGTGAACGAATTCACGGAAGAGGAACACCGCCTGCGGCATATTGACAGCCACATCGACAAGAATAACGGCAAACGGACTGTTCATCAGGTGAATAGCCTTGACGATTTTGTACAGGCTGACGATGTTCATCTGAAACGGAACGACCAGACCGGCGAGGAAAAACAGGAACAGTCGACCGCCGAGCTTGGAGCTTGTGCGCGCCAGTGCATACCCGGCCATACTGCCGAACAGCACGATGAGAAAGACGCTCATTGCCGTGATAAACAGTGTGTTGGCAAACGCGCGGGGAAACTCCATCTTCTGCCAAGCGTCGATGTAGTTTTGCAGATTGATAGTGCTGGGCAGCGCCAGTGGGCTGGCGGTAGCCTCCGCAGGAGATTTCAGCGTAGTAACGATCAGGTAGTAGATGGGAACAAACCACAGGAGCGCGAGCAAAACCATCAGCACCTCAGTGATGATGAGGCCGCGTCTTTCAAATTTGCGCGTATTCATTGAATAGAGTCACTCCATTTCTGCATAATCGTGTTCATGATGGCGCTCAGAATCATAACGACGACGAAGAAGATAACGCCGAACGCCGCGCCCTGATTGTAGAAGCCGTCCGAGATACCCTTGCGCATCATGACCATCATAACGGTCTGGGTGGCATCGCCGGGGCCGCCGCTGGTCATCGAGTAGATGACGTCGAATGCCTTCATACCGCCGATCAGGCCGGTGACAGCCACGATCTTGACCGAGGGGCACATCAGCGGCAGCGTGATACGGAAAAAGCGGGTGAAACCGCTGGCACCGTCGATCTCGGCTGCCTCGTACAAATCGCCCGAAATGCTCTGCAGATTGGCGAGGAAGATGACCATAGCCCAGCCTGTCCACTGCCAGATCTGTGTGAGCAGGACAGAGTAAAGTGCGTTTTGCGAGGTGAAGAAGTTGAAAGTCGGCAGCCCAACCTTGGCAAGCAGGTTGTTGATAAGACCGTAGTTGGAGGAGGAGAGGATAAAGTTCCACAGGTAGCCGATAATCAGCGAGGAGAATACCGCCGGGAAAAAGAAGGTCGCGCGCAGCAGATTGCGGGTGCGCAGCTTCATATTCAGGATGACAGCCAGCGGCAGACCCAGCACGACCTGCGCCCCGGTCAGCACTACGGCGTAAATCAGCGAGTTTTTAATGGCCGTGCGCATCAGGGGCGAATTCAAGACCTTGATATAATTGTCGATCCCGGTAAAATGCAGATTTATGGGATTCATGTCGGTATAATCGGTAAAGCTGTAATAGATCGTAAAGAGGAACGGCACAATGCTGAACACCAGATATACGATCAGCGCCGGTGCCACAAACATGGCAAAGTATTTGCCCAATGAACCGGGCACATACTTCTTTTGGGTCTTTGTAGGCATTTCTGACCTCCGTTTTTTGAAAAAAAGAGCCTCAAACCCTCGATTGAAAGTTTGAGGCCATGGTTACGAATTGATTTACTTGCTCAGCAGCTCAACAACGGCGGCATCGACGTTAGAGAGCGCAGCGGAGAGGTCTTCCTCACCCAGCAGGTATTTCTGCATCTCGGTGCCGTAGTCCTCGTGGGCACCGGCAGCAGAGCCCCATTCATTCCACGGGCAGTAGACATTGCCGGCGTTGATGGCAGTGGAAACGCTGGAGTAGACCTCAGGCAGGTCGAAGGAAACACCGCTCATGTAGGAGGAACCGCCCTGATTGTTCTCCCACAGGGCCTTCTGACCTTCCTCGGTAGCGATAGCAGCCAGAACCTTGAGGGCAGCTTCCTTATTGGCGCTGTTCTCGTTAACGGCGAAGCCGCAGCCGGGGCCGCCGATCAGCCAGCCTGCGCTGGCCTTGGTGCCGTAGAAAGGCATCATGTTGAGGTTGAGGTCGGGGTTCTTGGACTGGATGGCCTCCAGATCCCACGGGCCGGAGCAGAACATAGCGGCATTGCCGGTGGCGAACTCTTCCAGAGCCTGATCGTGGTCGATACCGGTCATATCGGTGGTGTAAACACCGCTGGTGATCATCTCGCTCCACTTTTCGAGGTACGGATTCCAAGTGCCGTTCAGAGTAGCCTGACCCTCGCGATATTTGCCGCCGAAGTCTTTGCCCTCATCAGTGGAGAGGTACTCGGCAGTGACAAACGCCATGGAGTTCTTCAGCATCGGCTCCCAAGATTTCAGACCGGCAGCCAGCGGCTTGATGCCGAGGTCTTGGAACTTCTTGCAGACATCCAGATACTCGTCAAAGGTGGTGGGCAGTGCAATGTTGTTCTGCTCGAACAGATCAACATTGTAGTAGATGCCCTCGAACCAAGAGATGCCGGGCAATGCGTAAGTCTTGCCGTCATAGCTGTAAACGGAAGTGCCGGCATCAGAGAACTTCGCGCCGAGGTCGCTCACATCGGCCAGATAGCCAAGTTTTGCGTGCTTCAGGGCAGAAGCGGGAGATTCGCAGATGATGTCGGGACCTTCACCGGCAGAAAGCTGGGTATCCACGATGGTGTCGTAGTTGGAGTTGTCGATGAACTGATACTCGATCTGAACATCGGGAACAGCCTCGCCCAGATAGTCAAGCAGTGCCTTGACGGTGTCCTCGCTGTTCCAGTAGGTCATGCGCAGCGTAACCTTGTCACCGGATGCGGTGCTTTCTGCCGTAGTGCTGCTGGCAGTGCTCTCAGTGGCGGTGCTGCTAGAGGTGGCGGTAGAGGAGCCACCGCAGGCGGCGAGGGACAGAGCCATCGACGCTGCGAGCACGGATGCGATTGCTTTTTTCATGTTTGTTTTCCTCCTTGCAGTGTGTTCTGCTTTCGATGGCTTTATTGTACCCGAAATGTCCAAAATGCGAAATAGAACATTTTTTCGAAAACTAACACTATTTTACAGAACACCCCAGCGACAGAAATTGTATCGGTGGGGTGCAATCAGGCTTCAGTGGGTGTTTCTTTTTCCAATGTGCGGTTCAGTTTTAAGGTGAAGCAGGTTTCGCCGTCCTCTGTGATTGATGGATAAGCCCGCTGCCGGAGCCGTAGTACAGCTCAATGCGCTCACAGATATTATAAATACCGTACCCTGTACCGGGAGTGCGCATGACTTCGGCCACCTTTTGCAGGTCGATAGCGCCGCCATTGTTGATGACGCGGAACACGATGAACTCATCCTCGCCGCGGCATTCGATGCGGATATGCCCTTTTCCGTCCTCCTCTTCATACTCTAAGCCGTGCTTGACGGCATTTTCCACGATGGGCTGCAGCATGAAGTTGAGCATCCGGTAATCAAGCTGGCTTTCCTCAATGTCGTATTCGGCATCAAAGCCATTGTCATGGGTCAGCTGCTGGATACGCACATACGCCTTGATGTTTTCCAGCTCCGAACGCACCGTGGTCAAAGGCTGACCGTTGTTCAGGCAGGTGCGGTAGAATTTTGCAAGCAGTCCTGTTATCTCGCTGATGTCATCGTTGCCGGAGCGCAGCGCCTTCCACTTGATGTTGGAAAGGCTGTTGTACAGAAAATGCGGGTTTATCATCGCCTGCAGGGCGCGCAGCTCGCTGGCTTTCTTTTCGATCTCCATCGTATAGACCTGATGGATCATATCATTCAGCCGGTGCGTCATCTGCCCCATGCTGTTTGTCACCACGCCGATTTCATCGGTATCCGTGGTAGAAAGTTCCTTATCCAGATGCCCTTCTGCCACATATTCTGCGTACTCCTGTAATTTCAGGATGCGGCGGGTCAGGGCTGTAGCCAACAGGTTAATGACTGCAATGGAAAGGAACAGGCAAATCAACACCAACAAAATCGTTGTATTCAAAATCGGCTGCAATTCTTTCGTGATGTTCGCTTTGTCCAGATAGTAATAAATGCTCCAGCCGCTGACTTCCATCCGGCTTTTATAGAGCACCCCCTGCTCAAGCGCGGCGGTCTCGCTGCCATCCTCGGCCAACAGGCGCACGGCTTCGTCCAAAGCATCCACACCGCTGTTGCGGGCATAGACGGTCTGACCGTTTTCGTCCACGATACGGATGCCGTTGTCCAGATAATTCATACTGTCGGTGGCATCCAGAAGCGATGCCGGATAGCAGAACATCCGGAAAACAGCAATCACCTCACTGCTGGAATGGGTATCCAGTATAGCACGGTTTGCACAAATTTCTGAGCCGTCATAGGTCCAATGGGTTGCATAACTGTCAAGTGCCTGTTGATACCAAGCCTGTTGGCTGACGGTATCATCCACCGGCAGCAGGAAGTTGCCGATTTTGTCGCGGACTTTTGTGGAGTAGACCTCCATTCCCTTGACATAGGCGTCCCCTGCAATAAAGTACCAGAAGGTCGGCTCGACCGAGGTGTTCATGACCTGCGCCATCGTCATGGCGCTGGCACCGCTGTTTTCCAGCGCATTGCGGAATGTCAGATTATACGCAAGAAACCGCACCGTGGAGGCTTCCCTCTGGAAGCGGGTATCCAGTTCTGAGGTCAGGCGCGTCAGGTTGCTTTCCATTGTGCTGCGTATTTGGCGCTCGGTGTTTTCCTTCGACTGCTGGTAGCTGTAAATGCCCAGCACAAGGATCGGCACCATAACCAGAATGCTGAAGCTGATCAGTAGCTTACTGCGAATAGGCAGCTTATAGGCGAACCATTTATACAATGCTTTCATCGCGTTCGCCCTCCCTGTACTGGCGGGGCGTTACGCCGAAATAGTTCTTGAACAGCTTATTGAAGTAGGAGGGGTTGTCGTAACCGCAGTTCTTGGCAATTTGGGAAATTTTCAAATTGCCATCTGCTACCATGCGCCGCGCCTTGTACATACGCAGGTCTGTGATGTATTTGATAAGATTCTGCCCCGTCATCTGCTTAAAGATGTAACTCAGGTACGAAGGCGTAATATATACTTTTTCCGCAATGTATTCCAGGCTTAACGGTTCGCCGTATTCGGCATCCACAATTTTCTGCACCTGACGAATGATAGCGGAGCTGTCCTCCGTTTGCGGTTCTGGTGTTCCCTGCAAAGATGCCATGATTTCTTCCAGCGCACCGCACATGGCTGCTGCCGTATTACAGCTTAAAATCCGATTGATACCGCGCCCAATCTCGTTGAGGTCCTGTATGCCGTAAGCACGGTACATCTGCGCGAGCAGATCATACAGGACATGATACATATACATCTTGCTCAAAGAACGGTTCTGCCCAAGCTGCTGTATCAGGCGTTGTACCGCGGACAGAAAAATCTCCGGGTGATGTTCATTCAATGCGGCCTGCACCTCGGCACGGAGCTTTTCTATGGCTTCTGCATAGTAGCTGACCGACGCACCGATCTCCTTCTCCAGCAGGAGCGCATCGGGTGCTTCATACAGTTCGTTGCGAATTCTTGACAACGCTTGCGCACGGGCAGAGATATTCTCCAAGCCGGTGAAATCTATGCCCAACAGCAGTGATGCCTCGCAGCCATTCTGCCGGAGTTTTTCCTGTATGCCTTTCAGCTTATCGCCCAGACGGTCAGACAAATCATATTTGCTGTAAAAGAGGACGAATGCTTCATCGGGGTAAGTATTGATGTATTCAAACTTATATTGCGTACAGTCCTTCAGCATTTGACAAAACGCATCTTCATTTGTAGCAAAGTAGTCATTCTCGGTCTGCACATGAAGTAAGCAAAGCGTCTGTCCAGAAAACCATTCTTCCGTAATGTGTGCTTTCCCCAAGCCTGTTCCTGTCACAAGGCGGAATAAAAGCTGTTGACGATATTCCTCGCCGCGCTGCTGCTCATCTTTTTTCTTTTCAGCCAGCTCATCGCACCGTGCCAGAATCTGTGCCATAACGCGCTGGAATTCATCGACCTCGATGGGTTTTAGCAGGTAGCTGACAGCCTGTGCCGCCATCGCCTTTTTGGCAAACTCAAACTCCCCGTAGGCGCTGAAAACGAGGATACGCACATCTGGGTATTTTTCAAAAGTGTGCCGTGCCAGCTCCAAGCCGTCCATCTGCGGCATTTTTACATCCGTAAGTAAAATGTCGATGGGGTGGGTTCGCATATATTCAAGCGCAGTTTTCCCGTTGGTTGCCTGTGCGACCTCCAACGGGAGCTTATATTTTTCAATCAGGAAGGAAATGCCCTCGCGCTCGATGGATTCATCATCGACGATCAAAATCTTATACATCTTGCACCCACTCTGTCTAATTTTGAGTATAGTATTTTTCCTTTTCACATTTAAGTATACAGTATGCGCAAAATTATTCAAGACTTTTCTTTTGATTATGTACATATTTCAGACTGGCATATCGCGTTTTTTAGTCCACAGCGAAACACATCCTGTTTTCATTCCTTTTTTGATGTTGACACTCACAAAATATAGTATTATAATAACCTCGTAAATGATTTTTGTGCTATATAAGCATACGCTGTTATTTTTGTAATAGGTGCCGGTAGTAGATGGCATTGCGCTGAATTGGGCGCGGTGTTTTCCCTGCCGGCACTTTTTTATAGATATTTCCTGCCGCTGGCAGAAAGGAGTGAACCAAGAATCAATCCGCATCCCGCATGGCCGCCGAACAGTGGCCGCACCTTGGGCTGCATCAAGTGTTCAGAATGGACACCTGATGCAGCCTTTTTTGTTTTTTGAAAGGACGGTAATCGACAATGAAATCTGACAATGCCATCTGGAATGGCACAGGCATTTTTGTGGGCATCATCGTAGCCATCGCCGCGTTTGTGCGCGGCGCACTGCTGCTGCCACTGTTGCTTGTTGCTTGCTCCGTCTGGGGGCTGTATGTGCTGCACCACCTGCGGGGCAGTCTCCCGGCAGTCCCCAAGAAGAAAGCAAAGACTCCCCGCCGCGCTAAATTTGTGGTGCCGGACATTGAGGATGAACCTCTCAGCGACATTCTGCTGCTCCATGTGAACCAGCGCATTACCGTTGCACTTCGCACAGCGGGCAGCAATATCACATGGGAATGGGCCACCAAGGACCCGCTTGCTATTGTTAAAGAGGGTGGGCGCTGCCTGATCCGTGTTCACGGATTAGTCGGTTTTGAGAGTGCCGAGGTCGTACTGGACAAGCAGGCGCATCTGCGGTGTGAACTCATCAACACCGTACCATTGCGCCCGAATCCCACGGCAGACGCACCCGAAACACCGCGCATCCCTGCCGAGACACCTCCGCTGCCCGATCCTCGTGTCTGGTATGAGACCGAGGGACGCGCAACACTGGAAAACATCGTGGCCGACCTCAGTTCCCGCGGGCATCACTCGATGACCGTGCAGGAGGACGGTCACATCCAGCTTGCGGACGGCAGCACATCGGTGCTCCCGGAGTTGCACGGTTTCCCACCTGTTGGATGCTGGGAAAAGCTGAAACAGGTCTTTGCGGGAGATGGGCTGGCCGCCGAGGAAACTTCCGGCAAGCTGGTTCTCTCATGGTGAGGAGGTTTCGCGTATGAAGTCCGGTGTATCTTTACAGCAGATGTTGACCGAAGTAAAGCGGCAGAGCGAGTCCAAGGAGGACTACCTCATTGCCCCCAACCGCCTGCGGATGGAATCCTACGGCAAAGAAATGTTTCTGCACCTGTCGGACGACAGTGGTACCGAGCTGATCGAGCCCATGACCATCACTGGCATCGCCCATCGTCAAATCGGCACGCACCTGCGCATTCCTGCCGCCTACTATGACCGTATGCGGGAGGAACGTCCCGACTTGCTGGCCTACAATGCCAACACATGGTTCAAGCAGGAAAGCAGCCAGCGCATGCTGCGTACCTTGGACGGTTCTGCCCGCGCATATTTGAGCAACCGATATCGTCGCATCGACAATATCGACATTGCCGGGGTGACACTGCCGATTCTCGGCGGGCTGCCTGACATCCGCTTTGAAAGCTGCCAAATCACCGAAAGCCGTATGTACATCAAGGCCGTGAACCCACGCTTGCAGGCGGAGGTTTCCCCCGGCGACATTGTGCAAGCAGGAGTCATTATCAGCAACAGCGAGGTCGGGCTTGGTTCCGTCAGCATTCAGCCGCTGATCTATCGGCTGGTATGCAGCAACGGTATGGTCGTGAATGAAGCCGCAGCCCGTCGCAACCACGTAGGCCGTGTTACCGACAGCGAGGAAAATTTCAGCGTCTACTCGCAAGCAACCTTGGACGCCGAGGACAAAGCCTTTGTCATGAAAATTCAGGACACCGTACTCGCTGCCGTGGAAGAAGCGCGGTTTTCGCAGGTCGTCGGCAAAATGCAGGAGGCAAAAGCTGCACAGATGGACACCCATGATGTGCCGACCGTTGTCAAACTTGCCAGCAAAGAGTTCCACATCACCGACAGCGAAAGCACCGGCGTGTTGCAGCGACTGATCGAGTCCAACGATCTAACGCTGTACGGTTTATCCAACGCCGTGACCCGTCACAGCCAGGATGTGGAGAGTTATGACCGCGCCAGTGAACTGGAAAGCATTGGTTACAGTATTTTGACCATGCCAGCTCGGCAGTGGTCGAGAATCAACCGGGCAGCCGCCTAACACTGCCCCACACACAGGAGGATTTTTTATGTCTATGATGAACGCTAACGCCGCCGCTACCACTACCATGACCGCCAACGAACCTCTGGACTTTGAGCTGCCCGAAATGGGCGATTCTGATTTCAGCAATGATGAACTCGCTGAGGACATGGACGGCCTGACGATGTCTTTTCCCCGCATCAAGATTCCCGCTGGCGGCGTGTTGCAGTTTGAGATTCCCAACGGCGACCCGCAGCATCCGGATTACCGTCCCACACTCACCGGGGTGATTTTGTACAACCATGCAAGCTGCGCCTACTGGCCGGAGGGTGACGAGTACAACGACGATGTACCGCCGCTTTGCTCCTCGGTGGACGGCAAACAGGGCTACGGTGAACCCGGTGGCACCTGTGCAACCTGTACGTTGAGCCAGTTTGGCAGCGCCAGCAACGGCCGCGGCAAAGCGTGCAAGAACATGCGTGTGCTGTATCTGCTGCGCAGTGGGGAGTTTATGCCGCTGGCAATCAATCTCTCGCCCACCAGCATCAGCCCGTTCCGTGAGTTTTTGAATCAAGGCTTTGTTTTCCGCAACCGTGCCACCTACGGCAGCCTTGTGGAGATTGGTCTGAAACGCCAGACAAACCCGGAGGGCAAGGATTACAGCGTTGCCACGTTCAAGCGGCTGGGTGACTTCCACGGTGACCAGCTTGCTTCCGTGCGCAAGTACGCCCTGAGCTTCCGTGAGCAGATTCGCGGCATGAACCGCCAGCGCATCGAAGCAAAACGGGAACAGGATGATGGTCTTTGCGAGGTGGAGAGTTACACCGCCGCCCCTGCGGCCGCCGATGACAGCTTCTGCATCGGTGCCACGGTGAACGGCGACATGCAGCCCCTGCCCGCGTGACAGTTTATGAAGGAGGTGCTTTATGCACGATATTCCGTTGAATGATACCCAGCGCATTTTTGCCGAGAAAAACCACAACCTTGTCTACAAGTTTTTGCACGAGAAGAATCTGCCCGCCAGCGAGTATTATGACATCGTCATTTTCGGCTATCTGCGGGCCGTGCAGCGGTATCTGACAGACCCGAACCTTGCAGGTTATTCCTTTGCCACGGTTGCGTGGCGGGCGATGGAGGGCGAAGTTGTCAATACCCACCGCACCGACAAGCGCCGTTTTCGCGTGATCCGTTTTGTTCGTCCTCGTCAGTCTTACACCGGGCATCTGACCCGGCGCTCTACGCCGACAGTCACAGACGAGGAAGCGTTGCGCGAAAGTGAAGTGGCACTGCTCCTGCATGCCCTCGCCAAGCGGGTAACGCCCCAGCAGATGGAGATCATCCGTCTGCGCACCAAGGGATACCAGACGAACGAGATCGCGCAGATGCAGAATACCTCGCTGTATCATGTAAACACGCTGCTGGACAATGCGCGGTTCATTGTTGTCGAGTTGTGCAGAGAGGCTTAAAGGGAGGCAAGGACAGAATGAAAAAGCGGAAGCTGGAGCTTTACATTACCGGCAAACTGATGTCCGCATTGATGGTGGGCAGGCCCGCCATCTTCAGCGCCGGCGGCGAGATGTACCATACGGCCCCTGTGGTGAAGATCCACGAGACGGAAACGCAGGAGATCCACTTCGAGACATCCACCACCCATTATTACATCAAGCCCCGCCCTTTTGTACTCGCGGTCCTCAACCCGCGCCGACAAACGCTGGCCGCGTGTGCGTAAAGGGTTGAATGTTCGCAGTATGATTTGACGATAGCCGTGGCGGCGTTTTGCTGCCACGGCTTCTTTTGGCAGGATAAGAGGTGAAATTCGACTATGTATGAAGAAAAAGTACGCAGATTCAAATGTTATTACTGCCCGGACTGCAAACTCCACGCCGGGTCTGAAACGAAAATAGTTCACGGTCGGCGCATGAAACCGAACACAAAATACTGCACCGGCGGCAAAAAGATCATCATCTTTCGCTCTGATGACCCCAAGGTAAATGTACCGAAATGGTGTCCTAAGCGGCGTATGCCGCCCACATTGCGGATCTACCACTTCCGTTCCCCGGAAATTGAGGTGGGTGAAAGTATGCTTGCGGCCAACGGGATCTCGTTTTTCCCCCACCCCAGCCGCTATGCGGTGCGGTATGAGGGAAACTCCCCTTACACGGCAATGGAATTTGCAAAGCAAATCAAAAATCATTCTTTGGCAGAGTTGCTCTCTATGCAGCTATTGCCCTATGAGATTCTGGAAATCGACGATGGCATCCGCCCTTACTGTTTCCTTGTGGAACGTCTCGGTCACGTGCGGTGCATCCGCTTCAAAAGCGATATTGCACGCGAAAACAAATATGAAGAGCCTGACGACAAAGCGATTTGATCCTATGGAATCATGCAGATATTCCATTCGCAACTACCTGTAAAAGCGTCAAATCAGGCTATCGCGGCACGTTTATTGTTTGCTTCAAGCCTATAGATGCTTTCTTTTTTCAAAAAAATCTCCGTCACATCATAAAATGTGGCGGAGATTTCCTATTAGCGGTTCATATCAAAAATTTCGATGCAGTGTGCAAACAATACGCACTGCTCTTGATACAAATCCTCGTCGAATATACCGTTTACTACGGAATATTTTCGTAAAAGTTTTTTGTACCTCGCAAACAGTTCCTCAAAGGCCGATGTACTTCCCAATTTGGCTGAAAGTAACAGTTCCATAAAAGTCATTTTACATCCCCCATTTTGGCTCGCAGCTTTTTAATACTTCTATAATAAGCAGATGCCACTGCTTTTTCTTTGAGTCCCGTTTCTTGAGCAATTTCCTTAAAGGGCTTTCCTTTCAGGACATACTCCGTGACAACAAAACGCTCTTTGAAACTTAATCGCTGCATAGCAACAATCAGGTTTTCATTTTGTGGCTCCATTCTGCTCCACATATCATACCCGGCGGTTCTAAATTCGGATTGTTCTGCCTCCTTTTTAGTTCTGGTTTCTTTTTCATGCTCTCTCTGTTTCTTCTTTATGTAAGATTGGCGTTTTCGTTTTACCGCCAAAACCACATAAGCGGTAAATTGGTTTTGGCATATATCATCTTTGGATATGCCATCGTTTCTTTTTATCATTTCTGTACTCCCATCATTTTTTCTTCGATGGGAATACTGGTGGTGAACGACAGCGATAAAGAATCTTGTCGAATTGAAAATTGACACACGCAAATTCTTCAGTACAAGCCCATTTATGTGGAGTATGTACTGTCAGAATGTGCGTATGGCAGTGGTAATTCCATCTCGTTTTTGGCGAGGAATTGCCAAAGCTATTCATTCGGCAATCTCATAATGGATATCAATTCTGATATAATATAATTAAGGAATAAAAAAACCGATACATAAAATCAATGGGCTACAATTTTTCCTGTAAACAAAAATTCTTAATTCAAACAGCATTGGAATTGTCATGATTTGCGATTCTAATGTGGATTTTTTCTTTTTTCTTTACAAATTATGCGTCAAAATCGTTAATTCCTCTCTGTTTAGTAATTGAAAGAATTCTTTCGACAAACAAAAACAGGGAGTATTTTTATGCCATTCAAAAGACAGAAATCCAATGTATCCCCGCATTACCATGACACACGGACGCTTTTGAGGAAGTACCGGGATGTCATGTGGAATTTGGAAGTATCAGATCTCGATTTGCAAGAGGAATTCAAGGCCGAATATGGGCTGTCCACGGACGCACTGTTTGTTGACAGCGAGGTCAACAAGGGCGGCAACCGGCTGGAAAGCTATGCCCGCGCCTTGGAACGCAGCAAAAAAATGATGCAGATCATCGACACCGCGATTGACCTGATGCGCCGCAAACACAAAAAGGGCGAGTTTTATTACTGGATTTTGTACTATGCCTATCTCTCCCCGCAGCAGTGCGAGAATGCGGGTGCAATTTTGCAGTTGCTCGAAACCAAGGGTATCTCCATTTCTCTGCGCACCTACTATGTTCACCGGGATGAAGCTATTGAGGTTCTCAGTTCGATTTTGTGGGGCTACACTTCCCAGGACTGCGAGAAAATCACCAATTTGCTGACACCCGATTGACCCTACACAACCTTCGCAATAAATCTGCGTTGCAAAGCTGTGCCGACGACTTTATTCTGTATAGAACAGAAAACGCCCGCGCTTGTCAGGCGCGGGCGTTATAAAAAGGAGAAACCGCGATTTTGCTTTACGCAAAACGCAGAATGAGAAGGGGGTATCAGGTTTTTATCAGCAGTATTTCTCAATTACTTTCTGCATAGCATCCCAGTTTTCTTCCATGCCGGAGGTCAGCTTGAACTGGGTGCGGGCGCGGTTAAGGTTCTGCTGTTCATAGTTAATGTGGAAGTAGTGGTCTCCCTCGAGATAATCGGAGAGGAAGCGCATGCCGCATTCCATTGTCATCAGCTTGGCGCCCCAGGGCAGGGTCTGTTTCTCTAAAGGCGTGAACGCCTCCCCTGCTGCCTGCAAGAAGCCCTTGGTGTAAATTTCAAACAGTTCCATGCTAAAATTCACTTTCGAGAGGTCAGCTTCATCCTCGGCGCAATGGTTGGCACCGAAGCGGATGGAATCGCCGAAGTCATTGGCGGCAAGGCCCGGCATGACGGTGTCAAGGTCGATGACGCAAAGGCCCTCCCCCGTCGTTTTGTCGAGCAGGATATTGTTCAGCTTGGTATCGTTGTGGGTGACGCGCAGCGGTAGCTTGCCCGCCGCCAGCAGATCCACCATCACATGATAATCAGCTTCGCGGGCGCAGACAAACTCGATCTCGCGCCGCACCTGGGCGGCGCGGCCCATGCGGTCCTCGGCTACAGCGCGCTGGAAATCAGCGAAGCGCTTGGGTGTGTCGTGGAAGTGTGGGATCGTCTCATGGAGGGTGTGGGCCGGATAAGCGGCAAGCTGATGCTGGAAATTGCCGAACGCAACGGCGCTTTGGTAAAAATCCTCGGCAGATTGCACCTGCTGCAAGCAGACGGTGTTCTCCACAAAATCATAGACACGCCAGCAGCTGCCATCGGCGGCTTGGTAATAAGGCTTTTCTGCCGCAGTAGGCACTACATGGAGCGTGGCACGCGCAGGGTCAGCCCCGCGCTGTTTAGCTTTTTCACGCAGAAAATCCGTTACGCCGCAGATATTTTCCATCAAGCCGGCGGGGTCCTTGAAGGTATCGGTGTTGATCTTTTGCAGGATGTAGCGCTTTGCGCCCTGCGCAGACGTTACCGTGAGGGCATACGTCTGGTTGATATGCCCCTCGCCATAGGGAACCGGCTCGGACACCGAACCGTTCCACCGCCAGGCGGCTAAAATCTCATTCATCATAAAATATCCTCTCAGTTTTTGTTTATGCCGCGATGCTGTACAGCACGACACCGGCCATGGCAGCCCCCGCCATGACCTTGATGGGACTGGGCTTCCACTTACGCAGAATAAAGAAGCCCACAAGGAAAACAGCCAGGGCAATCAGATCCATGCTGCCCAAATCAGCCGGGAAAGTGCGCTGCCCGTACAGGGCCATGCACAACAGGGAGATGCCGGCGGAAGCGATCATGGCAATAACAGCAGGCCGCAGCCCGGCCAGGATGCCCTGCATAACGCTTAGACCGCGGAAACGGTAATACACGTAGGCCAGCGTCATGACGATGACGCAGGACGGGAAAATACAGCCGATCGTGGCAATCAGTGCCCCCGGCAGACCCGCCACCTGAATACCAACAAACGTAGCAGCGTTTACGGCGATGGGGCCGGGGGTCATTTCGGCAATGGCCATAATGTCCGCGAAGCCCGTCATCGTCAGCCAGGGGTGAATATCCACGACTTGGTTTTGAATCAGGGGCATGGCCGCATAGCCGCCGCCGATGCTGAACAGGCCGATTTGGAAAAAGCTCCAGAACAGTTCCAGGTAGATCATTTGTCGTCCTCCCGCTTTTGCAGATACAGAGTATCCAGTGCGCCGATGACACCGCAGACCAAAATAATTAAAATGATATTCACCGAGAAGAAACGGGTCGCCAAAAAAGCCGCCAGCATGACCGCGATGGGCAGCCAGCGCTTCTTTTTCAGGATGGGCCACGCCATATTGATGACCACATCAAAGACAACCGCCGCCACACCGGCCAGCATACCGGCCATCGCCATACTCACATACTTGTTGGAGCGGAACGCCTGATAAAACGCGGAGATAATGGAAATGATGATAAGCGGCGGCAAGGCTGCCCCCACCACGGTAATCAGCGCACCGGGGATGCCTGCCACATGGTAGCCCACCAGAATCGAGGCATTGATGGCAATAGAGCCGGGGCTGGATTGGGCAATCGCCGTCAGGTCCAGCATTTCTTCTTCCTCGATCCAGCGCAGTTCTTTCACGAAGCGCTCGCGCATCAGGGGGATAATGACGAAGCCGCCGCCGAAGGTGCAGGCGCTCAACTTAAAGGTAGAGAGAAACAGCTGCCAGTATTTATTTTTCTTGTCCAATAGAATCTGTCTCCTTTTCAGCGGTACATTTGAACGGCGCGGACCATCTCGCACAGGCGCGGTTCCGCATAGGCAAAAAACTTTTGCAGGGCTTTGCAGTAGTAACTGCGCTGCGCAGTGTCGGTAGCATTGCGGTCGCGCTTGCAGCCGCCGCGGCACAGGCGGATCCATCTGCACTGCCGGCACTCTGCGGGGATCTGCCAGCCGTCTGTGATAAATGTCTGCATTTTCTTGCCGGTAAGCAGCGATTGCAGGGTGTCGTTTTGCACAGTTCCAAGTTTATAGGCATCCAGGCAGAAGAAGTCGCACGGGTACACGGCACCGCTACCCTCCACAACCATATAGGCACCGCAAGTACCGGTCGTGGAGCAGGTCCCCGCAGGGCTGCCCATAAGCAGATGAATATAATCCTCAAACAAACGGATGCTGATATAGGTGCTGGTTTTCCAGTCCCGATACCAGGCATCAAACATGGCACACAGGAACTGCGCGTACAGCTCCGGTGTTAAGGAGTAGTTCTGCTGCCCTTGCGGCGTATCCAACGGGTCCAGACAGGGAATGAACTGCAAATAGCGCACCCCCGTGGCTTTCATGGATTTATACACGCGCTCCGCCTTTTTGGCCAGCCGCTTGGTGACGACACACAAAAGGTTGCACTCCACGCCGCAGCGGCGCAGCAGTTTGATCGTCTGCGTGATTTTATCCCATGTCCCGTTCCCCTGTGCGTCCGGGCGCAGGGCATCATGGACATCCGGGGTGCCATCCAAGCTGATGCCCACGAGAAAATGGTCTTTGCTGAAAAATTCAGCCCATTCCTCGGTAATGGCAAGGCCGTTTGTCTGGATGGCGTACTGTACGGTGACGCGCTTCTGGTTGTACTTTCGCACCGTCTGCGTAAAGAAGCGGAAAAAATCCAGCCCGGCCAGGGTTGGCTCCCCGCCCTGAAAGGCAAACGAAACAAAGCCGCCCTGCTCAATTTCCACAAAGCAGCGCTGAATCAGCGTCTCGGCAGTCGCCCGCGTCATCATGCAGTCTTCGGGGTTCACGCGGTTTTGCTGCTCATCCCGGTAAAAGCAATATTGGCAGCGCATGTTGCAGTAGCCTGCGGCTGGTTTTATCAGGAATTGAAGCTGCTTCATAGCACCTCGGTATGCTGCAATACGGTCACGGGTGTTTTGCCCACAAGCAGGCTGTGGCCGTCGGTGTAGCCCTCTTCGCGGTTTTTCAGTGCGTTGATGAGAAGTTCGCGCAGCTCGGCTACGCGCGCTGGGTGTTCGTCCAGCACATTCTTGTTCTCGTGCGGGTCGTTGCGCAAATCAAAGTACAGCTCCCGCCCGGTCTGGGAGTACCAGATGTATTTATCCTCTTTTGTCAGGATGAAATGCATGGAATCCTCGCCAAGCGTATGCTCGCCGTGCAGATATTCACGCTCAACAGGGTGCAGCAGGCTCGTGCCGTCCACGGTTTCGGGGATCGGTGTGCCCGCCAGTTCCAGCAGCGTGGGCATAACATCCCGCAGCTCGGCCAAATCGGTGCGGACCGTGCCGTGCTTGCCGACATAACGCTCCGGCCCGGAGATAAACAGTGGTACATGGATACTGCCTTGGAACGGCTTTGCTTTCTGGAACATCAAATGGTCGCCCAGCATCTCGCCGTGGTCGGAGACAAACAGAATAATCGTATTGTCCATAATCTGTTCCTCCACCAACGCGGAGACTAAGCGCCCGATTTGGTGATCCATGTGGGTAATCGCCGCATAGTAGCCCGCCCGCAGCTGCTGGATGTAGCTCTCATCCGAGGGTGCCGTCTGGGCATGGTAGCTGTGGCCGTCGCGCTCCCAGCGGACGCAGTCGTTCCAGTCGCCGCGCCAAGGCTCGGCCAGCGGCTTATCTTTGTACAAATTCAGGTAGTATTCCGGGGCATCCAGCGGCGGGTGCGGCCGCACAAAGCTGGCCATCAAAAAGAACGGCTTCGAGCGGTCACGGCGGCGCAGGAAATCCCGGCACTCGCTGGCGACCCAGTTGGTAGGATGGTACTTTTCCTCGTAGATCCAGGGGCGCACGACCCAGCTGTTGCAGTCAAGGCCGGTGTCCACGGGGTCGGCATCCACGCCAAGCTGCTGTTTGAGCCACCAATAATAATCATCGGCCACGCGCTGGTCCTCATAACTGGGCGTGGTGGGGCGGCGGTAGGCATGGAGATAGCCGTCATGCAGTCGCACATCGTTAAAGCCCAGGTTGTTGCGCAGCGGATGGACGTGCATTTTGCCGACGCACTGGGTATAGTAGCCCGCCTTGCTCAGTTCCCCGGCCAGCGTGTGGGGGTACTCCCACGGGATCAAATCTTCGTAGCCAACGCGGCCCGTGTGCTCCTGGGACATGCCGGTATACAGCGTGGCGCGGGCGGGAACGCAGGTCGGGCAGGCGGAATAGGCGTTTTCATAGCGCACACCCTCGGCGGCCAGGGCATCCAAAAACGGCGTTTTCACATCCGGATGCCCGGCAATACCCAGGCAGTCGCCGCGCATCTGGTCTGCCATAAGCAGGATAATATTGGGACGTTTATCCATAATAAACCCCTTATCATTGTTTTTGCAGGTAAAGGCGTGCCGCACAAACACGGCACGCCTTTGTCTGTTTTACAGATTATACCACTTGATCTCGTTCGCGTCCATGTGCAGGTCGAAGCTGCTGCCATCGCCGGTATAAACGGTCGTGTCCTGCGGTTCGTAGGTGTTGTTGACCACGCAGTACTTGCCGTTCTTAACGTAGGCATGGACTTCCACATTGTAGTTCGTGCTGAACACCACTGATATAAACACCACGACCCTTGCCGTACTCGTGCGCGGCCATCTGGACTTCCTTGTCACGCTGAATCAGAATTTCTGTGCCCTCCAGCGCAAAAATGCTCTTTTTGCCCTCACCAAAGTCAACGTCATGGTCGGGGCAGTCGGCCAGAATAAAGTGGTCGCGGTGCTCGTCCCAGTTGTACTTATCGTAGTTCAGGGTAAAGCCGGTTTCCTTCTCCACGCCGAGAGGTGCGGCTAGCTGCAGATAGCGACCCTGATACTGGTGACCACCCGGCTCGCCAACGCCAATCAGGCCGCCGCCGCGGTGGACAAAGCCCTTTACAGCGGAGGAAATCTCCGGGTCTTCCCAGACCTTGCCGCCGGTGTGGGCGGTGTCGCCGTCACCGACGTTGATAAGGACGTCAATGCCGTCCAGCACCTTCGGGTCGGCCTTGATGTCATCAAAGCTGATGAACTTCACATCAAACGGTGCACCGGACAGAGCCTCGATAACGCCGGCATAGCTGTAATTCTGCTTCTGGTAGAGGGCATGGTGCACCATATGGCAACCCCATGCGCGCTGCTGGCCCCAGCTGTTCAGCACTGCCACGGTCTTGACGCAGTAGGGCGTGGTACCCTTGATGTTGCCGTACAGCTCGCGGAACTCGTTGCAGACGCTCTCGACATAGTCGAGGAACTCCGGGAACTCGCAGGCTAATTTTAGGTAGCCGCCGTAGCCGATGCGGTCAATGGGCTTGCGCAGGATGGCGCGGCGAGCCGTGACCCAGTTCTCCTTGGCCTCGCGCACAGGGTCGCCGCCCTCGTGGAAGGTATCGGGGAAGAAGTAGGGCAGGAATCGTCCCTCGGTGTACTTGACACCGGGGATGTCGGAAATCAGGCGCAGGGTGCTGCCGTTGCCGACACTGCCGACGATGGCATCGACGCCGGATTTCTGAAATTCCGGCATGAACGGCTCACAGCCGATCCAATGGTCGCCCAGGAACATCATGGCTTCCTTGCCGTATTCGTGGACGATGTCGGTCATTTCTTTCATCAGACCGGCCACCTCACGGCGCTGGAACGCCTGAAAGTCCTTGTACTCCTTGCTGGGTACGCGGTACTGGTTGTTGTAATAGCCTTGGTCGATGATGAACTCCGGGCGGAACTTGTAGCCGACTTCTTTCTCGAACTGCTCCAAAATGTAGGGGCAGACGGAAGCAGAGTAGCCGTACCAGTCAACGTACTTTTCACGGCGCAATTCATCAAAGACGAGTGTGAACAGGTGGAAAAACGTCGTGAAACGAACAACATTTACATAAGGGTGGCTTTCGAGATACTCGCGCAGACGGCGCAGGGTGTAGGCGTGGGTCTTGGGCTGGCGCACATCGAACGGGATCTGGTGCTCGACATCCTTCCAGTCATTGATGACCGAGTTGTACATGTGGACGGGGTCCCAAATCAGGTAGGCCAGGAAGCTGACCGTATACTCATGGTAGGCGGCGGGGGCGTCGATGACAACGCTCTCGCTGGCGGCATCGTAATGCCAGCCAGCGGTGGAGACGGGCTCACCCGTCGTGCGATCCATGACCTCCCACCAGCGGGCAATATCGTCATGGTCGTTGACTTTCATCAGTTCACGGCTGATGCCCGTCATCAGGGGGATGGTCAGCGCACCGCCTTCAGCGGTGTAGAACGGCGTCATAATGTAGCACTGCTGGGTTTCGTCGGGGTTGGCCTTTGCCCATGCGTTGTCCTTACGGGTAGTGTAATAGGTGGCGTAAATCTTTGCGCCGGTGTCCTTTAGCTCCTGCGGGAACTCAGTGCCATCGCAGTCGCGGATGGCATCCGCGCCCCAGCGCTTCAACAGGTCGAGGGTTTCAGACACTGCGTCCGTATCAGTGGGAATCGTCACGCGGCCCATTTTTCTTACATCATTCATATAAGGATTCTCCTTGAAACGTAATATTTTGAATGGAGGAAAGTCAAATCAGCCCTTAACGCCGCCACTGGTAGCACCGACAATAATCTTTTCAGACAGGAAAAGATACAGCAGGAAAGTAGGCATGAACACAATGATAACTGCGGCAAACATAGCACCGTACTGGCCGGAATATTTCATTGCGTTGACAATCTGCAACAAACCGACACCAACAGGGGTCATAGAATCGCTGGTAGTGAAAATCAACGCCATGAAGAACTCGTTCCACACAGACATGAAGTTGAAAATCGTAACCGTAATAATGGCGGGCTGAACCAGCGGCAGCATAATCTGCCAGAACGTCCGAGAATGGCTGCATCCGTCAATGTAGGCCGCCTCCTCATAAGACCGGGACAGTGAGGAGAAGAAATCCAGTAGGTAAATCGTGGTATACGGTACGCGCAGCATAATGTACAGCACAACCAACAGCACGCGCCCCTTGATGCCCCACTGCACAGCCAAAGAGTAGAGAGGCATGATGATCATAATGGTGGGAACACTCATGGCAATGACCAAGCCGATACGGATGGCCTTACCGCCGACAAACTTCCAGCGAGAAAGCACATAAGCACCGGGCGCGGAAATAAGCAATACGCCCACACAGGAAACAATGGCATAAACCAAGCTGTTGAAGAAATACAGCGATACATTTTGGGTGTTCCAAGCTGTGACGTAGTTATCCCACTTCAGGCCATTGGAAAAGTCCATAACACGGCCCGTCAGAATTTCCTTTGTTGAGGAAAGGCTGGCGCAGACAATCCAGAACAGGATGGCAGCCGTAAGCGCGACCCACGCGCAAACAATGATATAACCGGGCAGAAGCTGAAGCTCTTTCTTCCAGTTGATTCTATCGTGATATTTTCCCATAACTGCTCTCCTACCTTAATACTCCAGATCCGAGTCTTTCAAGATCAGGTTGGTGATAACGTACACAACAATGATAATCAAAGTCAGCACAACGCCAATCGCTGCGCCTGCACCAGCATCGCGCTCGACAACGCCCTTGCCGCCAAACACCGTATCGTACAGGTACACAACGGGCACAATGGTGGCCGTTTCCGTGTTAATGGGGGAGAACATCTTCGTCCACAGGAAGAATGTGGTAGCATTGATGCTCCAGAAAGTAACGCAGGTACGGATGACGCCTTTCAGCAGGGGCAGCGTAATCTGGAAGAAGCGGTCAAAGATATTCGCGCCGTCGATAGTGGCAGCTTCGTACAAATCCTGCGGGATACCTTCGATGCCGCTGATGAAAATCAGCATATAGTAACCAACACTGCCAAAAATGAAAGCAATCATCATAGCCCAGAAAATCAGGTCCGTACCCAGCCAGCGGACATTCTCGCCGCCGAATGCTTTGACGATCTGGTTCAGCAGACCATAATCATAGTTGAACACATACTGAATCCACATGGTGGCCAGTGCCACGGCGCTGATGATATTGGGCATATAAATGGCGGCCTTGAAGAATTTTGCGCCGCGGATGCCACTGGTCAAAATCACGGCCATCAACATGGACAGGCACATGGTAATGATGCCGCCTACCAGCCAAATCATCACCATGTTTTTTATGGAACTGATAAAACCGGCATTGCGCAGGATTTTGAAATAGTTTTGCAGCCCATAGAAGCTCCATGTGCTTGTAGATGCCGTAAGGCTCTCTACCTTAAAGAAACTCATGATAACTGTCCGAACGACCGGATAGACATACATGAACAACAGGCAAAGAACGGTGGGCAGAATGAATAGGAAAATCATTGTCTTGTTCTTTTTCATACTGGTAATACCTCAAAAATGAAATGTCATAAGCAAAGGCGGCCCCCATTCAGGTGCCGCCTCTGTTCAGATTGAGGGAATCCTGAATAAATCCATTACAGCCGCACCGCTAGACGGCGTACCGTGATTTATTATAGGATTAGCCGCACAGGGTATCCAAGTAAGCGCAGTAGTCAGCGCCGGTTGCGTACTTGCCTTCGAACAGCTCAATCATGGAACTCTTGATGGAGGACCAGCCGTCCAGCGTGTTCAGAGAACCGCACCAGCTCATCGGGGTGGTGGTGTTCTTCAGCGTCTCAACAGAGCCGGCCAGGACAGACTCTTTCAGGCGGGTGTCAGCGGGAATCTGGCCGCCGTTGTCAACCAGTTCCTGACCGCAAGTGCCGGTAACGATGGTCATAATGAAGTCAAATGCAGCCTGCGGGTTCTCGCAGTTAGAGGAGATGGCCAGAGAGTTTGCACCGGCGTAAGCAGAAGCATCAACATTGCCCTCGACTTCGGGATAGTTGAAGAAGCCCCAGTTTACAGGCTCGCCAACCGCAGCGTCAACCTCAGAAGTGACATAGTTTGCGCAAACAACCATAGCAGCCGTGCCAAGGCCAACCTTGGTCTGGCTGGCGGGGTAGGCATCAGGTGCGCCTTCGGCCAGATAACCAGCGTTCACGAAATCAATGATTTCCTGCGCAGCCGCCACAGCAGCTTCATTATCAGCCCAGCCGCCGTTCTTGCCCAGTTCAGCAATGGCGTCCTCACCCAGATGACGGACCAGATGGTTGTAGAAGTTGAAGTTTGCGTAAGCACCGTCCAGCGCCAGCGGCTCATAGCCGTTGTCTTTCAGGGTCTGGCAGACAGTCAGGAACTCATCCCAAGTCTTGGGGGTGTCGGTAATGCCACAGGCATCGAAAGCGTCCTTGTTGTAGAAGATACCGCCAATCTGGGGCTGCTCTACGATGGAGTTCAGGTAGCCAGCCCATTCTTTGGACTGATCGTTAAAGCAAGCGTAGCTGAAGTCATCATAACCGACAGCGTCTGCCATCTCGGTCAGGTCGTAGGTGTAGGGAGCGTAAGCGTGGCCGATACGGTTGTAATCATCCTCGAAGATGTCCAGTTTTTCGCCAGATTCCAGCGCGGCAGAAATCAGGGTGTTGACATCGCGGCCTTTCCACTCGATGTTGACGTGTGCGCCAGTTTCAGCCTCGAAAGCGTCAGCGGCGGCCTGAATTGCATTTGCCTGAACCTCACCGGCAGACCACATAGACCACATAGTCAACTCAACGCCCTCGTACTTTTTACCGTTGGTGGACGTAGACTCGGCAGCCGTAGACTCTGCGGGAGCAGTAGAAGCAGCTTCCGAACTCTGGGCGTTGCCGCCACAAGCAGCCAGCGAAGCTGCCATAGCAGAAGCCATCAAAAGTGCAACGATCTTCTTCATTTGTGTTTTCCTCCTAAGTGTAATTTCTATGTCGGGATTTCATCCCTTTCGCGGTGACTTAAGTGTAGTGCTTTTCACATCATTTATCAATTATTATATTGCTCATCATTTTAGCAATATTGTTATTCACCGTTTTTTCGGCACAACGTCCGACTTTCGCGTCTGAAAATTGTGCACTTTACACGTTTGTATTTCGAAACAAAGCAACATATTGATAAAATCGCCCAAAAAATTCGTTGCATTTTTCGGACGTGTGCCATATAATAGAATTATGACAATATATCAAAAAGTTCGGAGGCCTCGCCATGAGCCACATCAACTATGCTTTCAACCCGGAGGATGACGCACTCCCCCGCGACAAGATGAAGCTGCGCAATATAGCCTCTACAAAATACAGCGGCGATTGGCCCTCCATCCCACATTCCCATAGCTACGCAGAGCTATTTTATATTGTCGATGGCGAGGGGCAGTTTCAGATCAATGACAAGCTGTTCCCCGTGCAGGCGCACCAGCTGGTCGTGGTCAATCCCAACGTCATCCACACCGAAGTCAGCTTTGAATCACACCCGTTGGAATATATTGTGCTTGGCATCGAAGGGCTGGAATTTACGATTTCCGATGCCGCCGAGGGCAGCTTTTGCATTTATACCTTTAAAGAGGATAACGATGTGCTGGTCTGTATGCGCAAGATCCTGCGGGAAATGCAGAACCGAGAGTCGAGTTTCCAGATACTTTGCCAGGCCTACATGGATATTATCGTTGTACAGCTGATGCGCAACGCCAGTGTTTCGGCTGTGCCGATCCACTCCCGCCTGCCTGCCAACCGCCAGTGTGCAACGGTAAAGCGCTACATTGACCACCATTATAAGGAAAATATCACGCTGGACCAGCTGGCAGAAAAGGTCAGCATCACCAAATATTATATGGTACACGCCTTTAAGCGCGAATACGGTGTTTCGCCCATCAATTATATCATCAACTGCCGCATAAAAGAAGGAAAGCGTCTCCTGGCCGAGACGGACCTTTCTCTCTCTCAGATCGCAGCTATTCTGGGCTTTTCTTCTTCCAGCTACTTCTCCCAAACTTTCCGCAATGCAGAAGGAACCTCGCCAACAGAGTACCGGAAAGCAAACCAGGTGAAATTTTAACATTTGTTTTCGTTTAATAGGTTTTCCCTTTATGGCCGAAATTTCACAAAAGACTGCCATCGGGTCTGCGCCAATACCATTTTGTATCAGTTGAAACCGGAAATGATGGTGCCCAATGTTATCTGCGCTGCCAATATAGTCAATCACTTCCCCGCCGTTACCGCTTCACCTGCGGTAACGGCGCTTTGCGTTATATGGGAATATCTATATTACTGTCTTGCCTCTCCAAGTATCAACCGCACAAGGAATTTTGTACAGGAACTGGTTTTGTGATAAAAATAGGGCTGCCGTCTCATGACAGCTCTATTTTCATTTCTACGTTTGAATATCTTTTGTTGCTGGCATCACTGTCCTATGCTACAAAATTGCGAGAAAATCACCAATCTCCTTACCCCTGATTGAACCTGCACAACATCCGCAATACATCCGCAGAGCGAAAGCCTTTTTTCCTGCACAGCCAATTTGTTATTATGGTAATGGTCTACTTTTGGCAACTCATAAAGCATTTTTACACACAGGAGGTTTCAATGATCAAGAAAAACACGTATTCTTTTTACCACAAGCGCATAAGGACAGCCCTTTGCGCTGTCCTATGCAGTGTACTGACCGCAATGCCCGCTTTTGCAACCGGCGAGGATAATTCTCCCACCGCCGCAGCCAGCACAACCGTCTGGACGAAAGCCAGCGAGATCATGCAGGATGTCTACTCGCAAATCATCTCTATCTCCACCGTCACAGCTGTAGTCTGCGCCGCCGTTGCCCTGCTGCTGATGAACTTTTCCAAGAACGACAAGACCGTGGATGATTCCCGCGCATGGCTTAAGCGCATTGCCATCACCTGGGCGATTCTGAACGGTCTCGGCTTCATCATGGCCTACGTTACGCCGTTCTTCCAGGGCGGCACTTGGAATCCGTAAACCTGCGCGGAATTGCAGCAAGGAGGTGAACGCCTTTGGGCATTTTAGATGGCATTGTGGATTGGCTGGCAACGCAGGTGATGAATTTGCTGGATTTGGCATCAACATCAGTACTTGGCGCGCTGGGCTGCAATATGGATACGTTCAAGCGGTACTTTCCTGCCGCATCGTCCATGTACGAGATTTTTATCTGGACAGCCATTGGGCTGGTGCTGCTAAACCTTGTGTGGCAGCTTTACCGCTGCTATGGCGCAGGGTTTGACATTGACACCGAGAATCCCATCAATCTGGTGGTGCGCTCTGTAATTTTCCTGCTTCTGATTTGGTATTGCGATGACATCGTCAACCTTGCCTTGCAGATCGGCGGCACGCCCTACACCTGGATTCTGGACAGCAGCCTGCCCGGCGTGCAGTTTGGAGACTTCAATTCCGTGCTACTCATCATCATTGGCGTGATTGCCAACGGTTCTGTGGCCTTGATTGCACTGATTCTCGTTGTGATTCTGGCTTGGAACTACTTAAAGCTGCTTTTGGAAGCCGCCGAGCGATACGTTGTACTGGGAATTCTGGTTTTCACCGCACCCCTTGCCTTTGCTATGGGCGCGGCGCGCGGCACAAACAACATTTTCAAAAGCTGGTGCCGAATGTTCAGTGGGCAGCTTCTGCTGCTGATTATGAACGCATGGGGCTTAAAACTGTTCGTCAATATGGTCGGTGAGTTTCTCGCCAATCCGCTGTCCTTATAGGAGATTTTTTACATGAAAAAAACTCTGTTTACCCTATTCACCGCCATCAACCTTGCGCTTCTGTACTGTCCGGCCGCTTTTGCTTTGACCGAGGATGAAGCTGCTGCGGCCGTAGACGCGCATGGCAAGGATGCCGTCTCCGGCAATCTGTTCCTGTGGTTGCTGTGTGCTATCGCTTTTCTGAAAGTCAGCACCAAGCTGGACGGTATTCTGCACTCATTGGGCATCGGCGTTTCACGCTCGCCCGGCTCGATGTTGTCTGAGGCGCTACTGGCTTTTCGCGGTTTTGAAATCGGCAAAGCCTTTATGGGGCTGGGCGCTGCCAAAGCCGCCGCTTCAACAGCCACCACAAAAGTCACACCCGGCAATACCTTTGCAGGCGGGCTTTCCGGCATGGTGAGCCGCCATGTGCAGCAAAGTACGGCAAGCTCCATCAGTGGGCAGTCCGGCGGTATCGGTGTGTCCTTGGGCGGTGCCATGTACCACAACAGCCTCGGTAAAGACGGCGGCTTCGCCAGCAAGGTCATCGGGTCTATTGCCACCGGTCAGACCAGCGGCAGCATCACAGGCGACAGCGCCGTGGAAGCACTCAATGGCTATTTTGCCGGTACCAGCGATGCTGAGGCTATGCCCGTTCCTGCCACTGGCGAAAATATCCCCACCGCAATGGCAACGGCAGAAAACGATGCCGTGCTGGATGCACCTATCCCCGCCACACCGCTGGCGCTGGAGGGCGATAGCACGGTTGACGTTTCCCCTACAAGGGACAGTGAAATTGCCATGCGCGCCGGTGGCAGTCCTGCTGTTACAGAACAGACCTCCATTCCCACTTCGTCCTCTATCCAACAGGCCGCTATGAACCGTGTGCTGCTGGGGCAGATGGGCAACAGCGTCACAGATGTAGAAATCGGCGGCGGCAAGATTCAGGGGCGCGAGATCATCCCCGGCCGCGGGCAGATTCAGTTTGCCATGTACAACGCCCGTCAGTATGAGAAGCCGGAGGGCCACTTCACAGAACAGACTTCCCGCGACGGCGAAAAGTGGTATAAGGTCTACGCCACAACCCGCGTAGAAAAAACGCCTACCGTTCAGGACGAACGCGGGCGTATGCAGTATGATGAGCGTAAAGTGGCCGCCATGCCAAAAGCCCCCGCACGGAGACACTAAATGATGGAAAACGATACCCAAAATTCTCAGCAGGCCGCCTCAACGGCACTTCACAATGCGCCCAAACTTGCCAAAATCGCGCAAGCGGGAGTGCAGGGCGGTCCCGCCGGGGCTGCTACTGAAGCTGCGGTGCAGTATTGCAAGGAAATACTGGTCGTTGCCATTGCAGTCTTGCTGCTGCCGGTTCTGGTTCTGCTCATGCTGCCCGGTGCGATTTTCGGTACGCTGACACAGCCCAGCACTGCGGTCAATGATGATTTGGAAGTTGCTGCCAACGTGATGCAGCTTCGCAATGCCGTATCGGATATTTTGCAGGTTGCATACGAGGATACCCTTGCCGAAATAGAATCCGAGCGTGCAAGCCTCACCTACAGCGACATTGATGATTCCGTGGGCGGTCATGTTTCTTACAATGCCTTTCAACTCATTTCTATGTACTCCGCTTACCAAGGAGAGGACGACTATACCAAAATCAGCCTGGCTGACCTTTCCGCACAGGTACAAGCGCACCGGACAGAATATTATACCTACACTACTTCCGAGGAAGTTCGCACCGAACCTGTGCAGAAAGAGGTGCGTGGGCAAACCATAACCGTTCAAGAGGATCACACTTACACCGTTTTCACACTCTCCTATGTGGGCGATGACTACTTTGCCGACACGGTCTGGCAGCTTGACGACAAGCAGAAAAGCTGTGCCGATGCCTATGCGCATAACCTGACTGTCTATCTCCACGAAATAGAAGAACATGAGGGTATTACGATTTTGGGGCAAATCAACGATGCACTTATTGATGATACCTCCCCTGCTCCGAGCGGCGGGTTCGGCAATCCATTCAATGACCCGAACTGGGAACAGCACATTACTTCTTTCTTCGGCAAACGCGAGGATGTCGGCATTCCCGGCAAGGATACCACCAACCACAATGGCTTGGACATTGCCTATCCCTATGGCACACCAATTCTGGCAGTGGAGGGCGGCACGGTCATTAAATCAGGGTATCACGTCAGTTATGGAAATTATCTGGTCATCAACCACGGCGGCGGGTACTGCACCCTTTATGCCCATTGCAGCCAGCTTTTGGCTCAGGTTGGCGATACGGTGAACAAATACGACACCATTGCCAAAGTCGGTGCTACCGGCGATGTGACCGGAAATCATCTGCATATCTGCGTCATTATCGACGGGGTCTACGTCAACCCAAAAGGGTATCTGCACTAAAACAAAGAGGGCTGCTTCTGCCATACGCAGGAGCGGCCCTCCTATTTTTTATTTATCCGAACAGTACTGACAAATAATCTGTCCGGCCGTCCAATACCCGAAGTATCTCTATTGTGCTGTGTTCCTCGTCCACATGGTAGAAAATCAACTGCTTTGACACCACAAAGTAGCGCACATCCGTGGTGATTTCAAACTTTTCTGCCAGTGCTGCACCCATATACGGGTTATCTACCAGCAAAGATATAGCTTTCAGCAGCGCGGTCATCAGCTTTTTGGCAGCTTTCGGGTTCTTCAGCCGCCCGGCGATGTAGTCACGGGTTGCTTCCATATCCTTAACGGCGGTTCTTTTATAGATTACCCTCATTTCTCTACTCCGAACATCTTGTATACTTCATCCTCGGAGTAAGAAACCGGATCATCCTGCGCTTCCTGCAACTGCTTTGTCAGCCGGGAGAGCGCCTTTGCCTTGATGATCTCCGCGTTGTCCTCTGTTACGGCAAAGGGAAAGCCGCCAGCGTTCAGCGACTGCTGGAAAAACACGTTGATGGCATCGGTCAGGGTAAGACCGTTCTTTGCATACACAGATTCCAGTTCCTGCTTAATTTCCGGGTTGATGCGAACGCGGAACACATCCGTTTTAGCTGCCGAAACAATGTTTTCCATAAAAAAACTCCCTTCGTTCCGTGGTTTTCTTCTTATCCTTATTATACGTTCACGGCATTCGATTGTCAATCTATGTAGCTACATTGATGCCACAAGCTCATATTTGAAAATTTATCTGCCGAAATGCAGTAAATCAGCACAACATCCGCACAGCAAAAGTCTTTTTTGCTGCAATATGACTCTGCTATAATAGTATCGTCAAAATTGAACAGAAACGCAAGAGCGCCTTTTTTCGAGGGCGCTTTTTTTGTTTGGAGGTGGTCGAAATTTCACGCGAAGAGCGGGATGTTTACCTTATCCCGCAGAATTTTGTGGACACTGGTACGATTCTTGGCGGCACGGTCAAGCTGCGCAATGCGGTGGAGGCGGCTGTGCTTGCTGTGGGCAGTGCGGTGCCGCTGTTCTATCTGCCGTTGGCATTCAACATCCGCTTGATGATCGTCATTGCGGTGTCGGTGCCGCTGGCCGTGTTTGGTGTAGTCGGTTTTGGCGGTGACAGCCTGACGCAGTTTGTGGCACATTGGTTCCGCTTTATGAAGCGCCGCCGTATCGTCACACCTACACAGCAGGGCAATCTTGAAGCCAACCGCCACCGGCATCTGCGGTTCATCAGCAAAAGGTATCGTGTTGTCTACTACGATGATTCTGACACTCTCCCCCACAATGCACAGGTCTTGCAGCGCAAGGCAGACCGTCACGGAAAGCTGGTAAAGCGGCAGACGCTTTACGATTTGCTGCCCATTGAGAAAATCGAGAACGGCATCCTACACACCACAGATGACCGCTACATCAAAATTCTGGAAATCGAACCCATCAACTTCCTGCTGCGCTCCCCGCGCGAACAGCGCAGCGTCATCTACTCGTTCGCCAGCCTTTTGAAAGTCAGCCCCGTGCGGCTGCAATTCAAGTCATTTTCCCGCAAGGCGGATGTCAATGCCTATCTGGACAAGCTGCGGAGGGATGCCGCCAACGAGCCTGACGCGGACGTGCGCAAGCGCCACATGAGCTATATCCGCTTTGTCAAGCGGCTCGGCTCCCGCGATGCCGTCAGCCGCCGCTTCTTCGTTATTTTCCAATACGAAGCGCCCACGAACGAGCGGAATATCTCCTACGCAGAAATCGTCTCCACGCTCGAAACCACCGCCCGCAATTTTCGCACCTACCTGGCGCAGTGCGGCAATGCCATCGTGGAACACGAAAATGAGGACGAGTTCCTCACCGACGTTTTCTATACCTTATTAAATAGGCGAACGGCGGTACAGGTGCCATTGCAGGAGCGCATCCAAGATGTGCTTGCCAGCTATCTGGCCCAGAACGATACCACATCACTGGATAAGATACCTCCCGCCGCCTTTATGATCCCGCCCTCACTAGATTTGAAGCATGGGCGTTATCTCTATATGGACGGCACATACCACGCCTACCTGATGATTCCCGCAGACGGCTACCGCGCACAGGTCACAGCCGGGTGGATGGCCCTGCTGGTGAACGCCGGCGAGGGCATTGATGTGGATCTGTTTCTGGAACGACAGCCCAAAGAGCGCATGATGCAGAAAATCGGGCAGCAGATCCGCATTAACCGCAGCAAAATCAAGGACACCAGCGATACAAACTCGGACTTCGATGATCTCTCCAACGCCATCCGCTCCGGGTACTACCTGAAAGACGGCCTTGCCAACAACGAAGATTTCTACTATGCCGCCATTCTTGTGACCGTCACAGCCGCCAGCGTCAAGGATTTGGAATGGCGCATCGGGGAGATACGCAAGCTCATGGTCTCGCAGGATATGAATTTGCAGCTGTGCAGTTTCCGGCAGGAGGCAGCCTTTCTCTCTTCCCTGCCGCTGTGTGCCCCGGACGCGGCGCTGTTCAAGAAGTACCGCCGCAATATCCTTACCTCCACTGCAGCCAGCTTTTATCCGTTCGTCAGCTTTGAGTTGTGCGATACCAACGGAGTGCTATTGGGCGTGAACAAGTACAACAACTCCCTCGTCAGTCTCGACAACTTCAACACCCGCATCTATAAAAATGCGAATATGGCAATCCTCGGCACTTCCGGCGCGGGCAAGACATTCACCATGCAGCTTATCGCCCGGCGTATGCGGCTGGCGGGAACACCGGTTTACATCATCGCGCCCCTAAAAGGTCACGAGTTTTACCGGCAGGCCAAGGCGTTGAACGGTACCATCATCCGCATCGTGCCGGGCAGTCCGGATTGCATCAACGTCATGGAGATTCGCAAAATCGACCACACCAGCAGCGAACTGCTGGACGGTCCTATGCCGGAGCAGTCGGAACTGGCTGCCAAAATCCAGAAGCTGCACATTTTCTTCTCGCTGCTGATTCCCGATTTGAGCAACGAGGAACGCCAGCTATTGGATGAAGCCATCGTCACAACCTACCGCAATAAGGGCATCACTTATGATAATGCCAGTCTGGACGACCCGGCACAACCCGGTCAGTACCGTGAAATGCCGATATTGGGCGACCTGCACACTGTTTTGTCCGCTGCCCCGGAAACGCGGCGTATCGCCAATATTCTGAACCGCCTTGTACACGGTTCGGCATCCAGCTTCAACCGCCAGACAAACGTGAACCTCGACAACAGCTATGTCGTCATCGACATCAGCGAGCTGTCCGGCGACCTGCTAACCGTGGGTATGTACATCGGGCTGGATTATATGTGGGATAAGGCGAAAGAGGATTTGACCCGCCGCAAGCAGATTTTCATAGATGAGGTATGGCAAATCATCGGCGCATCGTCCAACGCTTTGGCGGCCAACTATGTATTCGAGGCTGTCAAAACCATTCGCGGCTACGGCGGCGGGGTTCTGGTTGCCACGCAGGATTTGAACGACTTCTTTTCCTTGGAAGATGGAAAATACGGTCGCGGCATCCTGAACAACTGCAAAATCAAAATCATTCTGAATTTGGAGGAAGAGGAAGCCCAGCGCGTGCAAAGTGTTTTGAAGCTGACAGATGCCGAAATCGACAACATCACCCGCTTCGAGCGCGGCAGCGCGCTGATCGTCACAAACTCCAACAATGTCACCGTTGATATGCGGTGCAGCGAGGAGGAAAAAGACCTGATCACCACAGACCGGGACGAGCTGCGCCGTATTGTAGAACGCAAAATGCAAAATCAACCCGAAACGGAGGAATCCTAATGAAGAAACCTGTTATCACTGCCCTGTGCTGCCTGCTGTCACTGGGCACCGCCACCGCAGCCTTTGCCGAGGAACCCACACCCACCCCTGCCCCGGAGTTGGTGGGATTGCCGCCGGAAGATACGGCGTCGCTGTTCTACCCGGACAGCATCTCGTGGCAGGAAAACGGCGGGCAGCTGCTTGTCGTCAAGCAGTACAGCGTACCGTATGGCACAACCGTTGCCGACCTGACCGAAAGCACTATGCAGTGGAACGGCGTCGATTACACCTTATGGGGCGTTACGCAGTCTGTGGAGGGCGGTGTGACCGAGGAGAAAGAGGTCACGCAGGATTTTGAATTGTCTGTGCGCAGCGCCGATGCCGAAACCGCCCGCAATGATGTGAAAGAGTCTGTTGCCTACGATGACGAGTACGGTTTTTCCGGCACGCTGACCTTGCAGGACATTACGATTGGCGAAACTTTGCAGGCCGACAGTACCTATATGGCAACAGCGCATTACGCTGGAACGGTCACCCGCACCGAGGCCGGAACGGTGCATTACACGCTGCTGTACGCGCCGATTTCTGCACCTGTGGTGGTTGCTGCGGCGGAAAGCGGCATTACCCCTGCCCTGCTGATTACGGGTATCGCCTGCGCGCTGCTCTTTATCGCGGTGCTGCTGATTATTACCCACCTGCTGCGCAAAGAACCTACCCATACGGCTGAGCCTGCAAAGCCCGCACCTGCGCCGAAAGTCTATGTGCCATCCGGGGATATTGTCCTCGGCGGCAGAAATGAGGATGACGATGAAGAGAATCTCTGATTGGGCAAAAGTTCTGCTGCCGCTGGTCGGCAGCGGGATGGTCCTGCACTACCTGTTCCTATGGCATGAACGCCGCCATGCGGTGGCGCTGCACAAAGAAGTCTATCACAAGCCGAAATACTAAGGAGGAAAACACCATGATTGCACAATGCCTTTACCAGTCCGACCCGAAGAATCTTGCCAGCATGGGCAGACAGCGCCTTGCCTGCCAGCGCGCCGCCCGCAAATTGCAGTGGGGCGTACAGAAAGAACGCATTTCCGAGACAAACGAGCCTGTGCCGCTGCTCATGCGCCCCGCCGTCAAGGAGATTTTGCAGGATGCCGAGCAGCATCGCTTCGATGTGCTGCTGATCGGCAACCGGGATTCACTCTGCTGTGATGCCGCCGACATGGAGAGTTTTTTGACCGTGCTGAACTCGTTCAACATCCACATTTTTGCCGGCGGCCAGGGCAGTTGGGTCGAGCCGAACGGCCGCCACTACGCGCCCCTGCCCCGCCTGCCGTGGCAGGAAGATGATGTTGCGGAGGTGCCACAGTGAGAGAAAAATTCAAACGCTTCTGCGATACCGCCAATCCCGATTTGCTGCGACTCGTCATTATTTTTGTTTTGGTCGGGCTGCTGTTGGCTGGGTTCTTGCTTTTCGGGCGTTCCGGTAATGAAAATTCAGTGATGCCCGCGTGGGAACAGGCCGAACATGTTGAGCCACCCGATGAACGACTTGCCGCCGCGCAGAAAGAAAACCCGGACACCGTGGCGTGGATCACGATTCCCGGCACAAACATTGACGCGCCTGTGCAGCAGTACGGCGACAATGACTATTATCTGCGCCGTGACGAGAATGGGTCCGAGGATTACCACGGCTGCATCTACGCCGACTATGCCTGCCGCATGGACAGCAGCGTAAAAGTTTCTCGCAATCTGATTTTTTACGGGCATACGTTTACCGACGAAGATTATACCGGCGGGTTTGAGGATCTGCACAAATACCGCGTGTTCGAGTTCGGGCAGGAAAACCCGTACATTTATGTTTCGCTGGCAGATGAAAAGTTGGCGTACCAGATTTTCAGTGTGTGGGTCTGCGATGCAAACGATGATACCGATTGTATTCAGGCTGACCCGGACGATGCGGCCTTCCAGCAGATTCTGGGTAAGGCTGTTGCCGGCTGTGCGTTCGACTACGGTGTGGACGTGACGACTGATGACCATATTCTGACGCTTTCCACCTGCACGGCAGACCCTAACAGCCGCCTGTTGGTCGTTGCCAAGCTGATTGATGGAGGTGGTGCAGATGTAAAATCCTAAATCGCACGCACTCTTTTGACGTATAAAACCACACAAGGAGATATGCAATGCAATATAAACTCAAACACCGCTTATCTGCGGCGCTCATGGCGGGTGCCATGTGCTGTACGATGATTCCTGCTGCCTCGGCCGAGGAGATTTCCACGCCAGAGATAGCAGATACATTTGTTCCCGAAATTACGGACAGCGTAACCCCAGACCTTTCTCAGATTACCGAAAATCTGTACAACGATTTGCCCGATGCACCTACTGGTAGTTATCTCGGCAGCATGGGGCTGCCTGTGGCAACCGGTGAGACGAAAATCAGCATCTCGGCATGGGTATCTGACCTGTATGATGGTACCGATGCCCACATGGACGCCGATGCGCTGAACGGAAATGAAAGCACCGTCATCGTTGGCCGCAATCCCGATGCAGATTATGCGGTAGTTCCTCTGTTGGTACAAACCGAATACCCCGCAAACAGTGCAACAGCAGAAGTTGTACTTCCGAAAGGGGTGGAGGTTCTCAGCTACGCATCTACTGATGCAGACCTCATTTCTGCCGATGATGCCGAGCAAGCCAAAATCCTACATCAGACTTACGCCGAGCAATCTGCGGCTGCAACAGGCTTTTATGTGAAGGCTTTTTCTGACTTCACTGCGCAGTTTGTTTACGCCAGCCCGGACGGCACCACTTTACAGAAATCTATTCATGTACAATTGTCGGATGATGCAGCCCCTGCACAGCTTTATGCCGATAACGGTGTTGCAACACTCGCAGCAGGTCCTACCCCGCCCTATGCCACCGGCAAAATCACCAGCATTGCCAAAGAGGGCGGCACTTGGCTTATTTGGTTCAACGGACAAGAAGCCTACTGTTGCAGTCATGGTCTGAACGGTCAGCCCAATGGCTGCCCGACCTACACTTTTGACCATGTGTCTCGCCTTGAGCCCGGCCAGTACACCCCCGGCAACCATTACGCGAACCAAATCAACATTTGGGGCGGCCTCGGTCAGTTGAGTCTCGATATGCTGGACAGCAAGCCCGTTGTTATGAGCGCGGATACAGAGCAGCCCGACCTCATCAGTGAGATCTACGATGAAACCCAGCAGTGGATCATTACCAACTATCCTGATAGTTATGCTGCGCAGGCCTATGTTGCTGCCGCCGAAGAATTGGCAGACGGCACGGCGGTGCAGTCTGGTGAGAACGGTTATTACACTTACATTTATAATCCGCCCGCAGGCTACGCATGGCAGATTGTGGCGCTGGTTGGTGAGGAAATTGCTGGCGGCACCGAAATTCCGGACGTGCCGAGTGCTCCTGAGCCGCAGTATTATTCTGCTTCATGGACCGCTCCTGCACAGAGCGCCAGAGGCAGCTTTGATCTGACGTTCACCGTCAACACCGATAAGTATCAGCTGAATACGCTGGAGAAAGTGGATGGTGCAGTCATTACCGTCACTCCAAGCCAGACCAGCGGCAGTGTGGACGGCGGTAGTTGGAAGATGACTCCTGCCGGAGCGCAGACCATTACCACCAGCGGTCACACGCAGGACGACAACTACCATTTGAATGGCGGCGATGGTTCTGCCACATGGACAGTACATTATGAGGTGTCCAAGACCAGCACAAGCACACTCAGCGGGCAGGAAGGACCGTTCACCAGCCAGGCTGAAGCGGATGCCGCTGCCGAGGCTGCCAAAAATGCAGCCATCAACCAACTGAAAAACGAAGCACAAGGTATGGTAGATGCTGCCATCGCCTCGGCGCGGGCACAGCTTGCAAATATTACGTTTAGCTACGATGAAATCACCATTCCGCACGGCTTCGATACCACGTCTGGTGCTCTGAGCAGCCACCAGACGATTACTGTTCCTGCCAACAGCTCGAACTATTACCAGATGAAAAACGATGAGTGGTCGGTCAAAGTCAGTATTGACAAAATCGACAGCGAAACCAAGCAGCGCATCAAGGGCGATGCCGAGTTTAAGATTTTCGAGTGGGATACCGTCCGGCAGTGCTACATCCCCAATGGTGGGTACAACCAGTACAAGGTTGAGCGCCAAGCAGATGGAACTTACAAAGTCATCAACCACAGTAACTATGCGGGCGGTTCGGACGATTTGTTCTATACTCAGCGCAACGAGGGCAAGTTCGTCATTGTGGAGAGCCGCGCACCCAGCGGTTACTACGGCGATTGGACGGATGTAAACGCCCCCGGTACAGCAGGTGCTGTTCTTGGCAAGCGGGCGTATGCCTTTGAAATCACCAAAGCATTGGACGCCCAGACCATTTGGCTGGGAAACGCCGATTATAACGCCGACATTACCACGACCAACAGCGGCGGTACCCTTATCGACACAGGCGAGGGCATCGTCACTATCATTTTTGGCAGCCGCAGCGCAGATAAGACCTACGCCACTGACCCCACCGGCATCGCCAACAACGAAGATTCCTACACCATGCGTGCCAATGCCGACAAAATGCAGAACGAACGTGTCCTCGGCAATATTCTGCTGACAAAAGTTGACTTGGACGCCGCGCGTTATCTGGCTGCGGGCAGCAACGGTGACAGCACGCTCGAAGGCGCTGTATACGACCTGTACGCTGCCGAGGATATTTATCACCCGGACGGCGTTTCCGGCATCGTCGATTACTCCAAAATCACAGATGCCAGCGGCACACCCATTTGGCACACCACCGTGCTTACCAACGGCGCTTGGAAGTCCGATTATCTCCCGGTGTTGAAAAAAGACCATCTTGTTGCCTCCACCGCCATTAAGGACGGCAAGCTGGCGTTTTCCAATCTCTACTTAGGTCGTTACTACCTTGTGGAGCGCACCACCGGCATCGTGATCCCGGTGGATTCCAACGGGCAGTATTACCTCTCCGGCAAGTATCCGCTTCTCAATAAAAAGCTGGAGCCTACCGGCAGCTATGCCGCCCTCGCCGGCAGCGGTACGGAATATACCGACTATGTCTACCGCAATCAGTATTCTGCTGTTGCCGAGAGCCGCGCCCTGGACGGCAGCAAGACCTATGACGGCTACTACCTCTCCTTTGCAAAAGGCTATCTCTGTGATGAAGTCAACCACTATCAATCCCTTACTTATGCAGATGAATCCACTTACGTTGTCCGCACCGAAGACCAGACGCAGGATGAAGTGCTGAAATCCGGGTTCAGCCTGCAAAAGCTGGTGTCCACCACCGGGCAGCCCTCGCCCGCCATCAAGCTGGGCGGTGCCGGGTTCAAGGTGTACCGTGTATCGCTGCTGAGCAAGGCTGACCAGTTCACCAAAAATGCCGATGGCAGCTACGATGCCGCCAGCATTCTGGAAGCCTACCGTAAATCCAGCTACGATCAGGACACGCTGAAATTTGATTTTTCTAACGAAGAACAGGCTGTTGCCACGATGTACGAGAGCGACACCACCTCTGTTACCCGCTATAATGCCACCTTGACCGCAGACAGCGATTTTGCCAACGGGCAGGGCCTTGGCTGGGTTCCGACCAACAACTCGCAGGAATACCGCCTGTCCGAAATCTTTACGAACGAAGAAGGCATCCTGCGTGTGCAGGGACTCCCCAACGGCCAGTACATCGTCGTGGAAACCACCGTACCGAAAGATGTTTTTCAGGCTGAACCGTTCCTTGTCACTGTCAATGCGTCCAGCCCGCAGAGCAGCTTTACTATGCCTGCCGGCAGTATCACAACGCCCAGCGGCAGCTACATGACCTACAACATTCTGGACGAAGAGTTGGAGGGTTACTTGCAGCTTGTCAAAATCGACATTGAAACTGGCAAGCCTGTAAAAATTGTCGACACCACGTTCAACCTTTACTATATTGCCGAGGACGGCCGTGAAACCCTTGTGGAGATGAACGACCCGAAATCCGGCAATGCCTGGGCAAAGACCAGCACTTTCTATACCGACTCCAACGGTGAAATGAAGACCCCGGAGAAACTGCCGCTGGGCAAGTACCGCATCGTTGAGGTCGAAGGCCCGCATGGGTATTTCAACGACCGCCAGTACAATGTTGTGTTTGAGCTGACATCGGACCGTGTGTATCAGGTCAGTGGCGGCAGCGCCGACGGCATGGATGACTATGTTATCACCGAAAGCTACTATAACCACGAAACACTGGGGCAAATCAAGATCCGCAAAATCGGCAACGTGCTGACCGGGTATGAGAACGGACAATTCGTGTACGAGTCCGACAATCTGGCCAATGCCACCTATGAGATCCACGCGCAGGGCGACATTCCCACGCCGGACAATCAAGGTACGCTCTGGTACGCAGACGGCGACCTTGTCGCCACCGTTACCACTGCCGAAGATGGACAGGTGGACGAAGTCCGGTTCAGCCCCACGCGAACCACTGCAACCTACGATTTTCTGAAAGTAACCCACGATGGCACCAAGGGCGAAGTCACCATCACACTGCCGCTGGGCACCTACACAATTTCTGAGGTGCAGGCTCCTTACGGTTTTGTCCATACCGACCACACCTACACCGTGGTGCTGGACTGGGATAACCAGTACAACGACTTGGTTCTTGCAAAAGCCGTCACTGACCACACGCAGGATGGCGATGTTATCTACGATTACTCTATTATAAATGTAGGCAATGCCAGCGCCGAGCAGATGGAAAAGCAGATTCTCGTCTTTGAGAACGCCCGTGTGCTGCCGGTCGTTGAGGAGGGCAAAGTCGGTGTCGGGCTGTATAAGCTGGACCGCGACACCTGCGATTTGACCGATGAAGCGCCCTATTCGGACGGCTGTAAGACCCGCGCTTCCCTTTTGAATGGCGGCAGCAACCGTGCCGATATCCCGGCTGATGCCAAGATGGTTGCGGGATCCATCTATGAACTGTACACCGCAGACGACATTTACAGCATCTCAGGTGAGCTTCTGGCCGCCGCCGATACGCTGCTAGGCACAGCCACCACCGATCAAAACGGCCTTGCCTATTTTGACGTGGATGTTCCCCTGCGCGGCGAACATTACGGCAGCAGCGATGCCCACGACTGGACGACAAACAGTGGCCGCTACTACCTGCGCGAGATCAGTGTGCCGGACGGCTACCTGATTGAGCAGAGCGTAATTCCGGTGGAGTTCACCTACGAAAACCAGTTTATTGCATGGCAGATCGTTGACTGCCTGCACTCCGACAAGCAGACCACCGTGGAGATCGACAAGCGTGCTTTCGCCTCTGATTCTGATACCACCTTTGCCCTGCCCGGTGCCACCTTGACCGTGACCGATTGGAACGGCAATGTGGTGGATAGCTGGGAAAGCAGCGACACGGCTCATGTGATTCGTGGACTGCATCTTTCCCACGACTTTGCCGGGAACCGCGATACCACCAAAATCTATACGCTGTCCGAGACCCGCCCGGCAGACGGCTATACCACCGCCCGCTCGATTCAGTTCCGCTTGGAGCAGGCCACGGGCGATAACAGCTACTTGCAGGAAACGACGGTCTGGGTACTGCATGAATCCGAAGATGCCGAGTACCAGTCCGGCAGTATTATCTCCCCCACTGCATTCTCCGATGATTCCGTGGCTACGATTCCCGCCAAGCTGCGTGCTTTCTGGGATAAGTTGCTGGGCAAGAATCCCGATGCAGACGGCGTTGTCATTGCCAACTGGTACTGCGTGAACGGCATGCTGGTGGTGAATTTCACCGATGCAGCCAATGACCGTGTGATTACAAAGTGCCTGCGGGAGAGTGACTTCTCCGCTTTGACGTTTGATAAGGTCTATCTGAACGGCGCGGCGGCTCCTGCATTCTTTGCCGATAAGCAGGTTGCCGACAAGCCTACCGATGCCGAAATCACCTACTCTGCAAGTTGGATTCTGCTGAAGGATTCCGATGGGTTCAGCCAGACCGTTACAATGCTGGATGCCCCGACCCGCGTAAAAATCAGCAAAGCTGATATTACGACTCACGAAGAAATCCCCGGTGCCACGCTGCGCGTTCTGGACAAGAACGGCAATGTTGTAGACGAATGGGTATCCGAAAACACACCGCACTACATAGAGGCTGTGCTGGTTGCGGGCGAAACCTATACGCTGGAAGAAACGCTCGTACCCGATAATTCCGGGTATGTGCCTGCCAATGCCGTTCAGTTCACGGTCGAGGATGACGGCGAGGTCCAGCACGTTTTCATGCAGGACGACTACACAAAAGTGCAGATTTCTAAGACCGACATTGCCACTGGCAAGGAGATCAGCGGTGCAAAGCTGAAAATCACGGACGCAGACGGCAAAATCGTTGCTGAATGGGTCACGGACGGCGCACCTCACTATATGGAGCGCATCCCAATGGGTACGTACACCCTGACCGAGACGATGGCTCCCACCGAGCAGGGCTATGTCCGCGCCGAGAGCGTTACCTTTGAGGTTGGCCCCACCGGGGATATTCAGCGCGTAGAGATGAAAGATGACTTCACCAAGGTCGAAATTTCCAAGGCTGACATGACGGATGGCCGCGAACTGCCCGGTGCAAAGCTGAAAATTACCGATGCCAGCGGCAACACCATTGCCGAGTGGGAGACCAACGGCCAGCCCCACCGTATCGAGCGTCTGAAGCCCGGTGAGTATACGCTGACTGAGACAGCTGCCCCGGCCGGGTATCTGCTCAGTGAGGAAGTACACTTTACCGTGCAGGAGACCGGGGAAATTCAGAAAGTTACGATGTACGATGCCCCGGCGCACGCGCTGATTCTCACCAAACGAGATATTGCCACCAATGCAAAGCTGACAGATGCCCGCTTAACGATCCGCGATGCCTACGGCACGACCATTGATCGCTGGACAACTACGGACGGCGACCATGCCATTCGCGTACTGCCGGAGCGCTCCGCCGCCAAAGACCCGCACAAAAATCTGCTGCTTTTGTCCGATGACACCAGCGAACACGTCTACACGATGGTGGAAGAACTGGCCCCGGACGGCTATCTGGTTGCCGAGAGTATCACGTTCAAAGTCATGCAGATGAACGATGCCCTTGTTGTATTCATCTGGCAGGACGGCGGCTGGCAGAAATCTTCCGAGGGGTACCTTGCCATGTACGATGAGCGCACCGATACGCCCGTGCCGCTTATGAAAACTTTCCCGCAGACCGGCAGCATTTTATAAAAACTGTGCCAAACATCGGTGTACAAGGGGTACAAACGAGATAAAATAGAAATGAGGGGCGATAGAGCGGAAATATCAGATTTTCCACTCTATCTGAACACGGTCGCTGGTGGCCTTGATTGTAGAGATCAAACCATCGGCGGCTTTTCTTTTGTC
>QWCH01000537.1_pt1 | contig 67888 bp, 48 predicted proteins | sample 1972671 | NCBI WGS metagenome assembly QWCH01 (sample SAMN09866713, study PRJNA288562) | Human gut metagenome isolate term3_stool, whole genome shotgun sequencing... | isolation source: gut | host: Homo sapiens | place: USA: California
GTGGAGTACGGGAAGGCTTTTTTATACACGGTGGCGAGGCATTTGTATTGGAATCATTGTAAACATCAGCGTGCTGCGGCTCACTATTTCGCACAGTTGGATGAAGATGATGCGGATGATTATAATTTTCTGGAAGAGGCGACACGTCAGGAAACCATACGGATTTTGTACGCGGCAATAGAGCAATTGCCACCCCGGACTCGTGAGATTATTCGATTGAATTTGGAAGGTATGAACAACACGGAGGTTGCCGAAGAGTTACAGATTTCCGTGAACACGGTGAAAGATTTGAAGAAATCGGCTTACGTGGTTTTAAGAGATTTATTATCAAAGAATTATTTTCTTATTTTGATATTCCTTTTAGGTGATTAAATGTTAAAATCGTCTTTTTTTGATTTTTTTTTGCTGTTTTACCCACCCACTTGGGTTTTGAAGTAATCTCTAGGGTAAAACAATAATAATTATATGGATTTATTAGAACGACGAATGATGATTGCCCGGCTGATAGCGAAAGAACTGACGGGAACGATGGACGAGAGGGAACGGGAGGAATTATCCCGTTGGCTTGCGGAAGACGGGCGACATCAAGAGGAGTACGAGCGGTTGAAAATATCGCTGGAAACAAACGATAAGGTGTGGGAAGAACAAGCCGCGGGACGCCGGATGACGGATGCCCGTTGGGAACTCACGAAACAACGGATAAGGAAACAACGGCGTATCGTGTGGAGCAGATATGCGGCGGCGATAGTACTGCCATTGGCAATTGCGGCTTTCTGGCTTATGAGCCGGGATACATCACGGGAGCAAATACCCGTGCAGACGGTTGCCATTACTCATGGTGTGGTGAAGGCCCAATTACAATTGGCTGACGGGCGCAAGGTCGAGTTGAACGATACGACACGATTACGCATAAATGAGGTGGGAGGAACAGAAATCCAAACATCGGACAAAATGGTAAAGTACACGGGGAGTGATTCCGTGGCGATGTCGTTAGTGGGCGAGAGGTATAACACGTTGAGAGTACCCCGCGGCGGAGAGTTTGCCTTGGAGTTGGCGGACGGAACACGTGTTTGGTTAAATTCCGAGTCAACCTTAAAATATCCCGTTCATTTTACCGGAGACCTGCGGAAAGTGGAGATGACGGGAGAGGGATATTTCGAGGTGGCGAAGAATGCCGGGAAACCCTTTGTCGTGGCGGTAAATGGTGTGAATGTTAGGGTGCTGGGTACAAGTTTCAATGTTTCGGCGTACAGCGAAAAGGTGGTCACGACGTTGGTCGAGGGGAAAGTACAATTGCAAAGAGGGGCAGATAGCGTGACCTTGATACCTAATCAACAAGGAATATGGCAGAACGGGAAACTTGGGTTTGAGGTGAAACAGGTTGAGGCTCGGAATTATTCGTTGTGGCGTGAGGGAATTTTTTATTTCGAGGATACGGATTTGGAAACGATTTTGGATGTCATGGCTCGCTGGTATAACGTGAATATTTTTTACGTGAACCCGGGGGTGAAGTCCATGAGGTTTTCCGTGGAAGTTAAACGCTACGAAAATATAGAGCAAATATTAAGGAGAATAGAACAGACAAAACGAGTGAAATTTGATATAAAAGATAGGACTATAAACGTGTGTGAATGAAAAAAAGACAGGTAACGCCCCCACGCTACCTGTCAGAATACATTCAATAAATTAATTCAATGTAAAATTCAGAAACAAAGTTATGAAAAAAAAGTGTAACTCGAGTGGTCTTATGAAAATAAGGCTACGTAAAAAGTTGTTGACTATGAAATTTTTTGTGCTTTTTTTCTTGTTATCCGTGTCTGTGTCGGCAACGACTTATTCGCAGGATACAAGATTGACACTTTCGCTGGAAGATGTTTCTTTAACGGAAGTATTTTCAGCGATTAGAAAAAACACTGCGTTCACGTTTATTTATAACGTGGATGACGTGAGAAGTTTGCGGGTGAAATCCTTGAATGTGAAGGATGCCACGGTGCAACAGATTTTGGACAAAGTTCTTGTCGGTACGGGGTTTATCTATCGGATAGAGGATGAGGTTATCGTGCTCCTACCACAAGAATTGAAAGAGAAGAAAAAATCGGTTCGAGTGAAGGGATTCGTGTACGATATGCAAAAACAACCCCTACCGGGAGTGACTGTAAAAGTAGTTGGTGTTGCCGTGGGCACGGCTACTAATGAAAAAGGATGGTTTGCTATCGATTTGCCGATGCAGAGTGGCTCGTTGGAATTCTCTTTCGTGGGATTCAAGAAGAAGGTGATTGAATTCTCTGAAAAAACGACGAAAGACACGTTGCATATAACCTTGGAAGAAGATGTACAATCGTTGGATGAAACCGTGGTGGTTGCGTATGGTACTACCACGAAACGGGAGGCTACAGGTTCAATCTCCGTAGTAAAAGCGAAAGAGTTGGAGGGTATTCCTTCTTCGAGTATTGCTAATTTGTTGCAAGGAAGAGTGGCCGGTTTGGATATTACCAATATGTCTGGTTCCCCGGGAGCGGGTGGTACTTCTATAGTGATCCGGGGATACAACTCGTTGGATCAAGATCTTTATCGACGCTTTTCCAATCCCTTGTGGGTGGTGGATGGTGTGCCGATGAATTCTTTCACCTCTCCGGTAACCGGAACGAATATGTTGGCAGACTTGAATCCGGATATGATTGAGTCCGTACAAGTTTTGAAAGATGCCTCAGCAGCCTCTATCTACGGTTCTCGAGCTGCTAATGGAGTGATTATTGTTACGACAAAGAAAGGGAAAAAGGGACAGGATGCAACATTCTCTGCTAATGTTTCTTATACTTGGTCTGTACTTCCGGAATTACCGCCCGTTACTATTGGACGAGGTGAAAGAGATCTTCGTCGTTATAGGCAGAAATGGAGATCAATGAAAGCTTATATGGATCCCAATACGATGTCTTATGTTTACCCGACTACGCATAAAGAGGTGTATGATCATAAATATACTAGCAGATTGGATTACTATTGGATTCCTGATCCCGCGGGAAATAGAATGAATGGTGGGGGAATTCTTCAAGATAGTTTGAATGACTTCTACAATAATTCTACCAATTTTTTCCCAGTTTATTATCGTACGGGAAAGGTGACGAATGCAAATATTCAAACTTATGCAGGTTCAGAGCGGATGAATTATAGTATTGGTCTTGGTTTTTATGACGAGACAGGAGTTTTACGAGGTACGGGGTATACGCGAGTAGATTTGAGTTCGTCAATGACTGTACGACCGGTGAAAAAATTAAGCGTGGATATGTTGTTGAATGCTACTTTGGCTAATAGAAAAAGAGGTGATCATAATAGAAATGACATAGAGGTTGTTCCGGGAGATCCATATGAATTAAGTTCTTTAAAACCGGGAGAAGGAACTGCTGTTTGGAATGAGGTATTGGAAAAATTGAACGGGTCGGATGATAAGAATCGTTCTGTTCGTTTGCGTGCTAATTTCCGGTTGACGTATGATATCTGTGAGGGGTTATTGTTTTCGACTTCTGGTGCGGCGGACTACATGATTAATCGGCGAAATTATTTTCAACCTTCCACGTTGAATTCTAGTGGTTATTCCAAGAGCACGGGGGAGACGGGAATAAACCTCATGGTATTGAACGAGAATACATTGAATTACAAGAAGAGTTTCAACGAAAAACACAATATGAATTTATTGGTGGGGTTCTCTTATCAGTATGACCAATTAGAAAATAATATGGGATATGCTCAGAACTCCCCGAGTGATAAAATTCATTATGCACCTACTTCACTCCCGCTTTTGGGATCAGAAGTAGTGGGTGGTTATACGCGTTATTTTGCGTTTAAAGATTATACTTCGGATATGCAGGAAAAAATATTGCTTTCTTATTTTTTCAGGGCAGAATATAACTACTTGCAAAAATACTTGTTCTCGTTGAGTTTGCGGGCTGACGGAAGTTCGACTTTCGGAAAAAACAATAAATGGGGGTATTTCCCCTCCGTGGCGGGGGCTTGGGCGTTTTCCGAAGAACGTTTTTTTGCTTCTCAATCGCGTTGGTTGTCGTTTGGTAAAATTCGGGCTAGTTGGGGACGTTCCGGGATGGATTTCGATCATTGTTATTTAGCGCAGGGGCTTTTGGAAGTCGGTAATCCTTCTGAAGGAAATTCCAGTTTGCAACCGAATTATAAAGAAGGACTGTATAATGATGATCTTTCATGGGAACAAACAGACCAATATGATTTCGGGTTGGATTTAGATATGTTTGATAATCGTTTTGGCATAGTGGTGGATTATTATTATCGTTACACGAACAAAATGTTAGCTTCTGTTGCATTACCAGGAGCGGGTGCTATTTCCGGCTTTGTGAAACAATGGCGGAATGCTGCGGCTCTTTCTAATGAAGGCTTAGAATTGTTAGTAAAGTACGAGATTTTCCGGACTCCGGATTTATATTGGAAAATTAGCGTGAATGGAGCTCGAAATTGGAATAAACTTAGAGAAACTTCGGATGGGAGGGATTTGATAGGAGTTATTGGACGGAGTATTAATGATATAAAAGTATTGAAAACGGAGGGATTCATCGATTATCAAGATGATATACCAGCTTATTGGAGAGCGGATGGATACAAAGCTTATTTGAATCAAAATCCTACTTCTTATTATAAACCGGGTGATTACAAATATGTAGATTTGAATGGAGATGGTACTATTGACGGGAAGGACGTGATATATGTAGGTAGTGCTTTGCCTATCTTTTCAGGAGGATTGGTGAGTGAATTTAAGTGGAAAGATTTTGATATTAATTTGTCGATGGCTTATCAAATGGGGCGTCATATGATTAATGCAATGCCTATTTCCTCGTTGCAGCAGAATGAAGGAGTACTTTTGTATGATGCTCGAAAAATTACGTTTTGGAATCAGCCGGGAGATAATGCTGATTATCCATTTGCAGCACAAGCGACAGTAGTTGATCGAGATGTTGAGAAAGTAAATTGGTTAAAATTGAAGACATTAACGATTGGTTATAGTCTTCCAAAAGCGTGGATGGCAAAAGTGGGATTGAAACAAGTACGTTTTTTTGCAAGTGGTGAGAATTTATTGACATTCTCGAATTATTCCGGACTTGACCCGGAAACGGTGGATATTCGTACCGGTTATGATGGCGGACGTAATTATCCATTGGCACGTAAATTTACATTGGGTTTAACTGTAAAATTTTAAACAAATATGATTCGTAAAATAATCGAGATATTGTGTATATCACTTTCATGCGTGGCTTGTGGTGATATGTTGGAACTGGATCCTGAAAATTCCTTGACATTTGAGAATGGTTTGGACTCGGAGTTGGCTTTGGAAAGTACGTTAAATAGTGTGCAATATAAGATTCGGCAAAGTTTAGGATGTGGGCAATGGGGAATGATTGTACGTGGAATCATGTGTGATACGACGGAGGCAAGTGTTGCTCGTAATTTTGAATATACGACTGCTCCAAAAAATTCTTGGGACGATCATTATGAAGTGATAGCGGGAGCGAACGTGGTTTTACATTACGTGGATCAGATTTCTATGCAACAAGAGCGTCGTGATTATTATCGGGGTGCAGCTTATTTCTATAAAGCTTTTGCATACCTTGAATTGATACAATATTGGGGTGATTGTGTGTTAGTGGAAGAAGATGTCCCCATGGAATCATTGGCAAAATCCTATTGGACGCAGGTTGCGGACCATGCAATTGAGTTGGCCGAGAAAGCTGTGGCGTTATTGCCTGATTTTGATAAAGTGACGGCCTCAAATGGAGATGCGGTAAAGTATAAATCTGCACCTTGTAAAGGTGCTGCCAATACGGTATTAGCTCAATTGGCAGCTTGGAAAGCAGGTTGTAAGTGGTTTGCCCAGTCCTCTGAGCGAAATTACGATGAAAACGAGTTGTGGGAAAAGGCCGAGGCGGCATGTACGGCAATTATAGGTTCTGAGAGTGGGCCTGCCACGGGTATTTACCAGTTGGTATCTTCTCCGGAAGAGGTATGTGGCAGTGTATTACTTGGCGGGAGTAAGGAAAGTTTGTACGAGAGTCAGTATATTGGATTTTGGGAGGAATTTGATCTCTACGGATGGCATCCTTTACAGGATCAGGCCTTGCTATTCCAGACTTGGCCGATGATGGATTGGGGAGAAGAAGAAGTGAAAGATGTTAACGTGCGAATTTATGCGAATACTGTGAAAAAGATGTATGCGGAGAGTGATTTGCGTCGGGAAGCATACTTTTATAAGTTGGATTCTATGTCGCACGATACTTTATTGGGTATTACCGGTGGATTTGCATATCCTTACAAGTATCGCAAGGTGGCCGTGATGACAAGTGGTTCTCAGATCGGGGAATTTTGGCATATTGACCAGAATCGAGTTTGGTGGAGATTGGCAGATATTTATTTACTAAGAGCTGAATGTAGGGCACGTTTGAATAAAACTGAATTGGCTATTGCAGATGTGAATGAAATTAGGAAACGGGCAAACGCTCCTCTTTATGAGGCTTCCGAGAATGGAGGTGATTTGCGAATGACTGTATTCAAGGAACGGGAGAAAGAGTTGATTTTTGAAGGATATCGTTACTTGGATATCGTGCGTAACAATTACGTACGTGGCATGATGGGAAGAGGTTATCGTGCGGCTTCCGATCAGGATTATATTGATGGTTGTTTATTTTGGGCTATCAATACCTTTGCTTTTCATTCTAATCCTCGGATGCGGCAGAACACTTATTGGCAAAAATATGCGAATTGATATTATTAATTAAGAGAGAAATATATGGGAAGAATAGTTATAATTTTCAGTATATTATTGATTTCTGTAGCATGCACGAAGCAAACCGTGTACGATACGGGAATATGCAGTCCTTATCACGATTGTTCAATCATGGATTATTTGCGGGGCAATGATTACGAGTGGGGATACACGGTGGAGTTAATCGAGCAAGCCGGCTTGGTGGATCTTTTCGAGGGGAAGGTAGATTCATTACCTGAAATTACTTTTTTAGGTATCCCGGGTATGTCGGTAGAGCGTTACTTGTATGATCATGGCTATGATAGTGTTCAACAAATATCATCTAAACTCTGTAGAATGATGGTGTTACAACACGTGGCGAAAGGAAAAATATTGCAACAGGATATTGCTTTTCGTAACTTGGAGTACACGGGAAATTCTCCATTGCAAGACGGTTGTACAGATATCACTATGTTGAATGGTAATACCGTACGCTTTTGGTTAGATAAATCGGATTATGCGGGAGTACCTGATGCCGGTCCTGTTGCCATGAGCGCTTGGTCGTTACAAACGAATTTGCAAATACCTTTAGCCTCTCCTAATATTCAACCGTTGAACGGGGTTGTACATTCTTTGAATTATAATTACAAATTAGATTTTAGACTATGAAAATGATGATGAAGATATTGTTGTATAATTTCGTGATTATTAGTTTATTCGTAGCTTGTCATGATGTGCCGGAAGGGTATCTTTTTGTTGAAGATGCCGGGTACTTGCCTGATAGTATGGTTGTTAAAGTTAATTTGGATACGGCTTCTGTGCCGGGTCCCAATCCTATTTGGGAAAGTTACGTGAACGAGTATTACGAGTATGGTTATGAAATGTATCCTTCCTTGGAGGAGTGGAAAGAGTTCTTGAATGAAAATGGTATTTATGAAACGATACTGGTAAAAGGTGAAGATTACGATCGAGAACGTTTGGATATACCTTGGGTAAGTACGGCCATTCAAGGAGTGGAAGGAACGAATCCCATTTACGTGACAATCACGAGAGTGACAACCGACACGGGGGATGTGGATAAAATGATGAAGTATTTGACTGTTCGTAATAACGGCATGTTTACTATCCCTTGCCACCATGATATTCCGATAGGACGTTATAAAGTATCTCTAAATTTTAAAGGTCCCGGTTATGAAGCGAATTTTGATAATATTTTCACAATTGTAGTTAAATAGATTTTTGTGTTTGTATGAAAACGTGGATTATATTTTTCCTGCTATTGGCGGGAAGCGTGGGGGCGTACGCTCAAAAAAAAGGAACCCTTCCCGAGGATAAGACTATACGCAAGGGGATATTAAAGAATGGAATGACGTATTACATCGTGAAAAATGATAAACCCGCGAAGCATGCCAGTTTTTATTTGGTGACGCGAATAGGGGCATTAATGGAAGACGATGACCAGAACGGTTTAGCCCATTTTTTGGAACACATGGCTTTTAATGGCTCCAAATTATTTCCTGGTAATTCTTTGATTTCTACAATGGAACGTCAAGGAATAGTGTATGGAGAAAATTTGAATGCTTATACCTCTTACGGGGAAACGGTCTATAACATTACGGATGCTCCAGTAACGAATTCAAACGTGATTGACACGTGTTTGATGGTCATTTCCGAGTGGAGTGATGGTCTGCTCTTACGCGATGAGGATATTGAAGCAGAGAGGGGAGTGATCGTGGAAGAATGGCGAACGGGTAGAACTTCCGATGCCCGTATCGGGGAACAAGTGATGGATGTGATGTTTAATGGGGCAAAATACGCTCGTCATAATGTTATTGGTGATGTAGATGTTATTAAAGGTTTTGCCCCTCAACGTTTACGCGACTTTTATGAACGTTGGCATCGTCCGGATCTACAGGCAATTATCGTGGCTGGTGATATTGACGTGAAAGACATGGAGCATCGAATCATCAAGCGATTTGAGAATTTGCCGGTATTGGAAGATGCTCCACGGCCCGTGTATGACACGATTCCGGATCAAGTTACCCCTCGTTATGTTGCGGCAATGGATCCGGAGCAGGAAAATATAGTGATTTCTATCGCTTTTCGTCATAAAAATGTGACAGGAAAAGACGTTGATTACGAGTGGTATAAAAATGATTTTATGACTCGTTTGTATAATAATTTGATCTCGGAACGTATAAAACAGTTGAAGAATGAACGAGATGCTTTATTGCATGTTCAGATTGCTTACGGTGAATTTATACCTGGTTATTCGACTTATTCTTTGATCATCGTACCTCGTCCTGGCAAAGAATTGGAGGCAGTTCAACAGGCTTATTTAATTCATGAAAATGTAAGAGTTAATGGGTTTACTCAAGATGAGTTTGCGCGGGTAAAAGCGGAATTAATGCTTTCCATGTCTATGGCTTACGGGCAAGGGAGTAAGTCTTCAAATGAAGGTTATGTGCGTCAGTGTAAGGAAAATTTCTTGTACGGGATGCCGATGGTGAGTCGGGATACTTATTACAAATTTTTTTCTCGGGCAATCAAGGAAATTAAATTGCAAGATATTAATTTATTGGTTACTAAATGGGTGAATTCTCCCAATCTGGGAATTGCCGTGGGAGGACCTACTCGAATGAAAGAAAATTTCCCGACAGAACGGCAAATTTGTGATATACTCGGTAAGACCGTGTTAGGTCAAGATAATCTGACACGTCAGCAAGAAACTCCTAAAACAATCTTTACCCGGAAAGTGATTCCGGGTAAAATCGTGAAAGAAGAAAGAATCGAGGAGTTGAAAGCAGAGAAGTGGATGCTGTCCAATGGGGCTACGGTCGTGTATAAATATTGTGATAAATCGAAAACACTCGTGAACGTAAAGGCTTCTAGTGATGGGGGATTATCATTATATTCTCCGAAAGAACTTCCCTCCGCTGCATTGATTCCGTTGTATGCTCGTCACGGTTTGGGTGATTATGATTTTGAAGCGATTTCTCGTTACATGATGGGGCGTAATGCTGCCCTGTCTCTAAGCGTAGAGGAGTTGTCAGAGGATTTGGATGGTGGTGCAGACGTGAAAGATATTGAAACATTGTTTCAACTTATGCACCTCGTGTTCGTGAAACCTCGTTTTGATCAGAATGTATTTAATATGATGGTTTCTAACACGATGGTTCAAGTGCGTCAACAACAAGCTAACGTGAATAAGCAATTGCAAGATACGATTACGGCTATTTTAAACGGGCATTCTCCTCGGGTTCGTCCTATGAACGAGTCTTACGTTGAGGATATGGATTTTGAGGTTTTCAAACGAATCATTAAAGAACGTTTCGGTGATGCTGGCGATTTTGTCTTTTATTTTGTCGGAAACATCCAGAAAAAAGAACTGGAGAAATTAGTGGAAAAGTATATCGCTTCTATTCCATCTTCGGGTAAAAAAGAGAAATTCGTGATTCATGAATCTACCCGACCGAAAGGGAAATTTTCTTATCGGTTACAAGCCCCGATGACTCAAGCTAGAGGAACGGTGATTCTCTCGTATAATAAAGAAATGGCGTTTGAGCATAAGTCCGCATTCTGCTCTTTGATATATTGCGAGATATTAAAGATGCGTTTATTTGAGGTGATTCGCGAAAAAATGGGGGGAACTTACGATGTTTCCGTGCAAAATCACGTGTCGCGTGTGCCTCGGGAGGAAGTGAACGTCAATGTACAATTTCAATGTGACCCAACTCGCTTGGATATTTTACATGATTTGACGTTAAAAGAGATTCAAAATCTGTTGGAAAACGGTGTGCGGAAAAGCGATTTCGTGAAAGTGGTAAGTGCCTTACAGAAACAGATGAATATTTCGGTTAAAGATAATGATTACTGGATGAATTGTTTGGAACAATACATCCAGTTTGGGGATAATCTTGATACACCGGGAATGACAACTAAGTTGGTCGCTTCTTTAACCATGGAAGATATTAATGCTTGGATGAAAGCTTATTTCTCTGATATAAATATAGTAGACATTAGGGTTTGTCCTTGTGATTAGATTTATCGAGTAAGTGAACACTTGTGCAAGAAAGTTGTATGGCTTGAATGCTTGATATACAATTTGTATAAATGGCTTGAGAGTTTTACTGCCGGGGAATTCTTTTTTTGTGTGAAGAGAGAAATTTCTCCGGCTTTCTCATGAAAATGCATAAATTAAATCTGTCAGGAGGAATGTTTCTTGGGACATAATATCTAATTATTATGACACAAAAACAATCTGAAATGGAGATAGTAAACAACCTCCCGGACTGGTTAAATGGGAGGCTTACAAAGTCTCGATTTCTTTAAAATGGAATTTTACAATGGTAGTTGTGTGGAATTGCATATTGTTGGGAGATTGGTTCTCCCGAGCTCGAATAATAAACTTGCGTTCGGCTATGCCGTGTTTTATTTTGGTTGATAGGAACCTTGGGGAAACGAGTGGGGGTATCGGGGAGAACGGGAAGAAGAGAGGGTAAGAATAGGAAGAGAACGGGCTACAACTCCAGTACAACACTTGACGACCACCCGTTTAACACCGGAGATGTCGAATGTTGGTTGATTATGGTTGAGAACGTGAATGAATTGCCATGCTTTATTTTTCCCTGTTTTTAACCCATGCGTAACGGGAAATTTTCCTAAAGTTTATATAACAACTTTTGAAAAATCATGTGATGTGGTGTATTTCCTCGAATGATTTTGTATCTTTGTTCTGAATTTATCGTAGAAAAGTGGTATGAAAGTTTTCATGAAATATTGTGTGCTGCTTATTTTGGCGGTAGTCTATCTGGGACAACGGGTAGATGCCACTCGCTACATGGAAAAGGTAGTGAGCCAAGAGAGGCTTGTTTCCAATGAAAAGGAGGCTTTCGAACGCTTGGCAATGTTGACGGCGATGAACGGGAATGCGCTACCGGTGAACGTGGCGCATGAAGTGTCTAACATACAGCCTCCCTGCCGTCATTTACAAAGAAATAGTTTCTCGATTCAGTTCGAGGAGTATAAAAGGGTATTTACACCTTACTTCAGGTATGTCGAAAATGATTATCTCGACTTTTTCGCGTTAAGACAGGACGGGGGATACTACGTCTTTGCCTTGCGTGAAATCATTGTATGATTCAGGTTTATTTCGTGGGAAGACTTTGCTTGTTCGTGAACGGGTGAAGTGTGTTTTGGTGTGCTGAAATTTAAACATTATAAATTATACATAGAAATCATAATCATGGAAACAAAATTTGACTATATAGATGACGTAATCTTGAAAGTAGATGAAGGTAAAGTAGAGAAAAAGAAAAAATCACCCGTGAAACCCTTGGGCTTGTTGATCGTGGGAGCCGCTATTCTTTGGGTGGGGGCAAATCATATCAACACGGCACAAAGCGATACGCTTTCTTCTATCATTATTATGCTCGGGTTGGCTGTTGTGGGTTGGGGAATTATGGCATTTATCATTAAAAAAGAAAAGTACGTGTACAAACCGACGGGAAAAGCCATGAAAAAGCACAAAGTGTACGTGGCTGCCAATCAATCTTCACAGTTGTATGATATCATTGAACAGAATAAATTTGATAATCTTCAGTCATTGAGTCGTTCTGAACAATCCAATTTAAGTTTGGAAGTATTTTGTAGTGAAGATGAACAATACGCTTTATTGCAGGTGATGGAATTTGTTCCTTACAACGATGTGCCGAGAACTGAGGTAAAAGTTTACGAGGGAACTCCTGCCAAACAAATAGCTTACTTCTTAAAATAGAAAGGAAAACCCTTTCTATTTTGGTTTATAAAGTTTATAAGGTTTATAAAGTATTTAGAATTAGTTGCTTTATAAACTTTATGAACTTTCTAACTCTTTATGAACTCTTTTGTATTCCCAATTCGGCAGCTACCTTGAACATATATTCTCGGGCTTCCGCGGGATCGTTACTTATGATGCCGTCGAGGATAGCTTCTTTGATGGCATTTTTAATATCTCCGATGGCTTTGCACGGGGGTAAATTGAAGATTTCCATGATTTCCTCGCCGCTTACCGGGGGTTGGAAGTTCCGGATGGCATCTTTTTCCTCGACTTCTTTTAATTTTTGACGAACGATCCGGAAGTTGTGCATGAAGCGACGCACTTTCTCTTCGTTCTTAGAAGTTATATCCGCTTCGGCAAGGGTCATTAAATCGTCGATGTCGTCCCCGGCATCAAATAAAAGACGGCGGACAGCCGAGTCGGTCACGATTTCTTCCGAAAGGACAATTGGACGCATGTGCAGGAATACGAGTTTTTGCACGTATTTCATTTTCTCGTTCTGGGGCAGTTTGAGGCGGTTGAATAATTTGCCGACCATGCGTTCGCCGACGTGGTTATGCCCGTGAAATGTCCAGCCTTGTCCCTGCACGAATTTTTTGGTAACGGGTTTGCCTATGTCGTGAAGCAAGGCTGCCCAGCGAAGCCATAGATTGTCTGATACCCGGCTAACGGAATCCAGCACGGTCAACGTGTGATAGAAGTTGTCTTTATGCCCGATACCATCCACGGACTCCACTCCCTTGAGTGCTGTGAGTTCCGGGAAGAATATATCCAGTAGCCCGGATTGTTCTAGTAATTTCAGTCCCACGGAAGGACGGGGGGATAGCATGATTTTATTGAATTCATCTATGATACGTTCTTTCGACACGATTTTCAGACGCTCTTTGTTGGCGATAATGCCCTCGAAAGTGATCGCTTCAATCGTGAAATTCAATTGCGAGGCGAAACGAACGGCTCGCATCATGCGTAGCGGATCATCCGAAAAAGTTATCACGGGGTCGAGCGGGGTTCGTAATATCCCGTCTTCCAAGTCTTGTATTCCTCCAAACGGATCGACCAGTTGCCCGTAGGTATCTTGATTTAAAGAGAACGCTAAAGCGTTTATAGTGAAGTCTCTGCGTTTTTGATCATCGTCAATGGTTCCTTCTTCCACGATCGGTTTACGGGAGTTCCTTTGATAGGATTCCTTACGTGCCCCGACAAATTCGATTTCCATTCCTTTGTATCGAAACATGGCTGTCCCGAAGTTTTTGAACACGGAAACAGTCAGATTGCCCAGTTGTTTTGCCGCGTTTTCTGCCAATTCTATCCCGCTACCTAAAACTACGATGTCAATGTCTTTGGAAGGGCGTTTTAAAATCAAGTCGCGGACATATCCCCCGATCACGTATATCTCTAGACCTTTTTCTGCTGCTATTCCGGATAAGATTTTAAAAATGGGATGAGTTAATTGCATATTTTGAGGCATAAACTTTAGTAAACTGATTCGCGTACAAAATTATCAAGTTATCCCTTACAGACCAAATAATTTGATTCTGATTTGCTGAGGGAGATTCTTTTTCGATATATTCGCGAACAGTTTTTTAAGGATATGATGAATAGAGAAAGAAGATTTGCAGCATTGTTTGATATGGATGGAGTGGTTCTCGACACGGAAGGACAATACGATCTTTTCTGGATAGAACAGGGAAAGCGTTTTCATCCCGGAATGCCTGATTTTTACAAGAAGATTAAAGGGATGACGACGGAGAAGATTCTGGAGGATTATTTCGGGGGTAATATGGATTTGCAGCAGCAGATTTCCCAAGAGTTGGAAGAGTTCGAGGAAAAAATGAATTATCCTTACGTGCCGGGTGTCGAAAATTTTATTCGAGTATTGTTAGATCATGGCGTGAGGATTGCTTTGGTGACGAGTTCCAATAACGTGAAAATGTCGTATGCCTTGAAGGCTCACCCGGAATTTACCGAGTATTTCGAGCGAATAATTACTGCCGATAAGATCACGAAATCCAAGCCTGCTCCGGAATGTTATCTACTGGCGGCTAAAGAACTGCAGATGGAAACAGATGTTTGTTGCGTTTTCGAGGATTCTTTTGCCGGTATCGAGGCTGGACGTAATGCCCGCATGAAGGTAGTCGGGTTGGCTACAACAAACGCGAAAGAGAAGATCGAGGGAATGGTGGATCGGGTAATCGCGGATTTCACGGGATGCTCGTATGACGGGTTCGTGGATTTGATGGATGGGGGAACAATGATGTTTTAATCTTTTTTTGCAAGTCATTTAATTCTTTTTCCGAGAGATAGTGTATTAATAGTGAAGACATCGAGGATTGGTGTTATTGTTATTAATAATAAACTAAATCGAAAGCTTATGATTTTTTGTGTACTAAAAAAGCGGACAATGTTTTTTCTTACATTATTTTTATGTGTTTCATTTGTAAATGTGCAGGCTGGCACGGGGATTCCAAAAGCAAAGAATGATAAAAAAACGATGTTCAGGAGCAATGTGGCTATTTCTACTTTTCCTGTCTGGCTATCCAATCAATTACTTCACAGGCATATTCCTTTTAGCGTTAATCTTGCAGAATCCGATTACTTGTTTAATAATATTGCTTATGTGGATACGTTGTCCACAAGAAATGGATTTAATCACTCGTTTTACCGTGACGAAAGGCGGTAAGATTAAAAATTGTGTGGTGGAAAATCTTCCGGATTCTGCATTTGCAGATGAGGTGGAACGTCTTATTTTGATTTCTCGGAAATGGAGAGCCCCTGAAGAGAATGGTCGAAAGACCTCGGCAGAACAACAATTCTCCATTCCACTCGAACTAAAAGGAAGTGTCGTGATTCTTGATAAAGGACCGGAATGGGGTGAAGCTGATCAAAAAATTTATGACAAAAGGTATAATCTTACTAGGTATATACATCAGGTGGCGATGCATGTAGGAGCAAAACGTGCGGATAGTGTAAGTATGATTGAATATCCGAATCAAATGTCGTTTTTGGTAGATGGAATTTTAAAACTCAGTTTTGTCATAGATAAAGAAGGATATTTTTCGCATCTGAGATATGGGCATGATTTACCGGTTGCGGCACAATTAGACTATGTCATAACCCGGCAAATGTATCCCGGTCGTTTTTTTAGTGACGAGGTGAAATGGAAACCAGCAATGCTTGACGGAAAACCCGTGCGGGTGCGAGTGGAAGCTTGCATTGATTATAAAAAGAAAGAATTTTCATGGGATTGTTATTTGATGGATTAAATTTGAGATATACCCAAAAGAAACGGCAGCTCTTCACAGGGGCTGCCGTTTTATTTTATAGAGCAAATATTCTTATTTGACGATTCCGGAGAAGCCCATGAATGCCAAGGCTAACAATCCCGCGGTTACTAGAGCGATTGGAGTTCCTTTCATGCCTTTGGGGATAGAGGAAAGTTCCAATTGTTCGCGGATTCCGGCAAAGATGGTTAAGGCGAGCCCGAAACCGATAGCGGTAGAGGCAGCGAAAACCACGGACTCGAGTAAGTTGTAGTTTTTTTGGATAACCATGATGGCAACTCCCAGTACGGCACAGTTTGTCGTGATCAAGGGAAGAAATACTCCTAACGCCTGATAAAGCGAGGGGCTTACTTTTTTCAGAATGATCTCCACCATTTGCACGAGTGCTGCAATAATCAGGATAAACACGATAGTTTGCATGAATCCTATGTGGAACGGATCAAGTACCGTTTTTTGCACGATGAAAGTAACCAACGTGGCCAAAATCATCACGAATGTCACGGCTCCGGTCATACCTAAAGCCGTGGGAACACTCTTGGAAACCCCAAGGAACGGACAGATACCCAAGAATTGCGCCAATACGATATTATTGACAAATACTGCGGCTATGAATATAAATATGTATTCCATTTTTCTGATTTTAAATTTTAGATTTTAGATTTTAGATTGGATTTTGATTTGCAATTTAAAATCTAAAATTTACAATTAGTTGGTTTTTCTTATTCTATTAATAAACGCGATCAAGTAACCTAGCGCGATGAAAGCTCCCGGGGCTAACACGAAGATGATCATTCCGTAGTTTTCACTGTACAGGGTGATGTTGAAAATTTTTCCGCTACCCAATACTTCACGGATGCATCCCAACAAGGTCAGTGCCATCGTGAATCCCAAACCGATACCCAATCCGTCGAGCATGGAAGGAATGGCTTTGTTCTTGGAAGCAAAAGATTCGGCACGTCCCAGCACGATACAGTTTACCACGATCAACGGGATGAATAACCCGAGTGATTCGTGCAAGCTAGGTAGATAGGCTGCCATACACATATCAACGACGGTAACGAATGCCGCGATGATAACGATAAATCCGGGAATACGGATTTTATCGGGAATCGAGTTTGCCACGAGCGAGATAGCAAGGTTGGATAACACAAGCACGAAGGCGGTAGCCAATCCCATTCCCAAGCCGTTGATTGCCGACGTGGTGACTCCCAGCGTGGGGCACATCCCGAGCAATAGTACAAAGGTGGGATTTTCTTTAAAGAACCCTTTGGTAAAGTTTTGCCAGTTGTTCATATCTTTATTTTTTCGATTGTTCTACTTTTGTTTGGTATCTTTTTCCAGTGCTTTGGCTGCCCGGTTTACCGCGTCCAAAAAGGCGCGGGATGAAATAGTGGCAGCCGTGATAGCGTCCACGTCCCCTCCGTCTTTTGAAACCTGCAGTCCTTTCGTTCCCGGTGTTTTACCGGTAATGTCACCTTTGGCGCCTTTCACGAACCATGTATCCATTTTGGAACCTAACCCCGGGGTTTCTTTGTGGCTCAACACGGAATAATTGTAAATTGTTCCGTCGGGAGTAAAACCTACCATTAATTCTATTTTTCCCCCGAATCCGTCGTTCGTGTAAGTTTTAATGGCTGTTCCTACTAATTCCCCGTTCTGTTTGGCAGGATAAAACTCAACTTCTTCTTCATTTTCCGAAGGTTTTACCGTGTATTTTTCTGTCATGGGGTCATTATCGAAAGTCGGGACCACGGCACGTATTGCTTGTGTCTGTTTTTCGATTTGTACCTTCTCGATTAATCCCGACGTGAATGAGTTGACAACTCCCACGGCGGCTGAGGATATGAGTGTTACCAAGAATAACACCAATACCATATTTTTAAAGCTCGATTCTAATTTCTTTCCCATCATCTTGTGATTTTAAATTTTAGATTTTAAATTTTAAATTTCAAGTGTAAGTAATTTACAATCTACAATTTAAAATTTAAAATCGAACGGGTTTACAATATCTGTTGATCAACGGGGTGAAGCCGTTCATGATCAATATGGCAAATGACATTCCTTCCGGATAAGCACCGAAGGTACGGATTATCACGGTCAGTAGTCCGATACCGATACCGAAAATGATCATACCTTTATGCGTCATGGGGGATGTTACGTAATCCGTCGCCATAAAGATCGCTCCCAACATCATACCTCCCGTGAAAAGATGGAACAGGGGATCAGCAAAATGTGCGGGATTTGCCAAGTGCAATATTCCGGCAAACAGGATTACTGTGGCGAAAATTGTCACGGGGATATGCCATGTAATAATTTTACGAATCAACATATAGGCGAAACCGAGCAGAAGACCGATAGCGGCAACTTCTCCCAAGCTACCTCCCATGTTACCGATAATCATGTTGCTTGTCGAGATTCCGCTGGACGCGAGTGCATCAGCCACGGATTGCCCGTTCTTTACTGCTTCTTTAACGATAGCTAAAGGTGTAGCCCCCGTTACGGCATCTACTGTCGAAAATCCGTGAGGTACAGGCCAAGAAGTCATTTGTACTGGGAACGAGATCAATAAGAATACGCGTCCCACGAGTGCCGGGTTGAAAATATTGTTTCCCAATCCCCCGAAACTCATTTTGCCGATACCGATTGCCACGATAGCACCGATTATCACAATCCATAAAGGAAGGGATGAGGGAAGGTTGAATGCTAATAATACACCCGTGATGATAGCCGAACCGTCCCATATCGTGGGGCGTTGTTTCATCAGGTATTTCTGGATAATAAATTCAAAGATCAGACAGGCTGCCACGGAAGTAAGGGTTACCAGAATGGCTCCTATCCCGAAAAACACGATAGAAAAGATAAACGCGGGGATTAAGGCAATCAGTACCCCGTACATGTTTTTTTCTATCGAATCCCCGCCATGAATGTGAGGGGAGGGTGATATGGTGAAATTACTCATACAAATAATTTTAAATTTTAGATTTTAAATTTTAAATTGAAGACAAGTAAATTTACAATCTACAATTTAAAATTTACAATTAAATTAGTTTTTACGTGAACGTATCATTTGTCCTGTTCTGGCTTTACCCAAGCGAATCACGTCGAGTAACGGACGGTTTGCCGGGCAGGTATAGCTACAAGAACCACATTCGATGCAATCCATTATTTTTTCGGCTTCCAAAGCATCCAGCTTGTTGTGTTCGCTAAGTTGCATCAGGTAATACGGTTCCAATCCCATCGGGCATACGGTAACGCATTTCGAACAACGGATACAGTTGCGATACTCTTTCCGGACGGATTCTTCCTGCCGCATGAGTAATACTCCACTTGTTCCTTTCGTGATAGCAATGTTGGTTGTCGTCAAGGCTTTTCCCATCATCGGACCGCCACCGATCACTTTTCCCGTGTCCTCGGGAAGTCCTCCGGCTGCCTCGATGAGTTGAGAGAGTGGTGTCCCGATACGGCATAGATAGTTACCCGGTTCTTTCAGCGATTTCCCGGTAACGGTAACCACCCGTTCGAATAACGGTTTGTGTTTCATGACAGCCTCGTAAACGGCATATACTGTCCCGACGTTTTGAACGACGGCTCCCACGGCGATAGGTAGTCCGCCGGACGGAACGAATTTACCCGTGGTGGCTTGTATCAATTGTTTCTCTCCTCCTTGCGGGTATTGTATTTTTAACGGGCATATCTCGATACCATCGCTCAATCTGGCGTGTTTGCCAAGTTCTTCGATAGCGTCTTTTTTATTGTTCTCGATGCCCACGATAGCACGTTTCACGTTAAGAGCTTTCATTAGCAGTTCAATCCCAGCGATAAGCTCTTTCCCGTGTTCCAGCATCAGACGGTGGTCTGCCGTTAAATACGGTTCACATTCGACACCGTTGATGATTAATACTTCAGCCGTGTTTCCGGGAGGCGGGGATAATTTCACTTGCGTGGGAAACGTTGCTCCCCCCATACCCACGATACCGGCGGCACTGATAGCCGCGATGATTTCTTCTTTCGTGAAAGTATTGGGATGCTTCGCGATCGGTTCCTTCAATATATTCTCGTCCCATTCGTCACCCTCGACTTTTATCGTGATCGCTGGTCTGGGATAACCACTGGCATCCACCACGGGATCGATACTCGTGACTGTCCCCGATACGGAACTGTGGATGTTGGCGGAAATGAATCCGGCGGCTTGACCGATAAGTTGTCCTACTTTAACTGTATCACCTTTTTTCACCGTGGGAACGGCAGGTGCCCCGATATGTTGAGATAGTGGTATGATCACTTGTTCGGGAAGGGGTAGCGTGATGATTTCCCCTTGTGCTGATAATTTATTTTCAGGTGGGTGTACACCCCCAATTTTAAATGTCTTAAGCACGGCGTATTAATTTTAGATTTACGATTTTAAATTTTAGTTTGAATCGGCAATCACTGAATCGATTCGTTGTTTTTCACTTCCGTGGTCGCTGGTTCGGTAATCTTTCTCGGGGGGAAGTTTACCTCGTGGATCGCGTGTGTCGGGCATACGCTCACGCACTTCCTGCAAAGTTTACACTTGCGGAAGTCGATGTAAGCCAAGTTGTTGTCCAAGGTAATTGCCTCGAAAGGACATTCTTTGACGCATTTTCCACAACCGATGCAGGCAACCGTACAAGCTTTGCGGGCGATGTTTCCCTTGTCTTTGTTCACGCAACACACGAAAACCCGGCGATCTTTGGGACCCTTGTTTCGCAATTCGATAATGTTTCTCGGGCAAGCTTTGACGCAAGCACCGCAGGCAACACAATTTTCTTCGGAAACAACGGGCAGACCGTTGGCGTCCATATGAATGGCATCGAAAGCGCAGACGTTGACGCAGTCGCCACAACCAAGGCAACCGTACGTACAATCGGTTTCTCCCCGGTAGAGAGAATGTTCGATAGCACACGATTTGTATCCGTCGTACGTGCTCGTGCGTGGACGATTGTCACACGTGCCGTTGCATTTCACGACAGCAATCTGTGGTGTCTGTGCTGTTACTTCCATGCCTAAAGCGGAAGCGACTTTCGCCATCGTATCCGCTCCTCCCACCGGACAAAACAGTCCATCTAGTGAAGTGGCTTTCACCGTGGCTTCCGCGAAACCCCTACACCCGGGTTTGCCGCATCCCCCGCAATTCGCGCCGGGAAGGATACTTTCCACGATATCGATTCTAGGATCTTCTTCGACCTTAAACTTTTGTGCCACGAAATATAGGATTACGGCAGCCGCAATACCAATGGCACACAAAGAAATAATAGTGTAGATAATGGTAGTAGTCATCATAAAGGTGTTTATTTTGTCTCCTCTAGTTTGTTATAGCGCCCGTAAAGTTATTATTTTTTTTCTAGGTTATGCTATTTTAACCTTGAATTTTATTTTCCGGGTGAAGCTATTCCTGCATAAATATAGGATAACAAAGTAAACAGCAACGGCTAAAAGTACAATCGCGGCGGCTATAACTTCACTTGTCTCCGCCGTGATCAAGAGGGCAAGAAGTACTATTATTAACGCGGACGGAATGATATAAGCAAACGCGACCGAGAGCATGGCATTGCGGGTACTGGCGGTAACAATAACTTTGTCGCCGACAGCCACGGGAACATTCGGTTTTTCCGCCGTGATATTCTTTTGTGCTACTTCCGACAGTCCACACGCTCCCTTGGAATGACAAGAAGCACACGCCGATTGATTTTGTATCTGCACGATAATGGCGTTATCTTCTACTTTTATAACAATTCCGTCGTGTTCTATTGTGTCCTTTGCTGCCATGATGAGTTTTTAAGGTTTATAAAGTTCATAAAGTTACCCCTTCGGGGGGTAAAGTTTATACGATACACGTACTATAAAGTATTCACGAGTTTTTCACCTTATAAACTTTACAAACCTTATGAACTTTATGAACTCATTTATTTCTTTCGCATAAATATTTGAATCGGCACCCCGGTGAAATTCCAGTGTTCACGGATTTTGTTTTCCAAGAAACGTTTGTACGGTTCTTTCACGTATTGCGGTAAGTTGCAATAAAACGCGAAAGTCGGCGTTTTCGTGGGTAATTGAGTCACGTATTTTATGCGGATGTATTTTCCTTTTAAACTTGGTGGGGGGTAGTTCTCGATTTCCTCCAACATGATGCGGTTCAATTCCGAGGTTTTCAGTTTTTGAGCCCGGTTGCGATAGGTTTCGATGGCGGCTTCCAGTGCTTTTAGTAAACGTTGTTTCGTGAGCGCGGAAGTGAAAATGATTTCTACATCATTGAATGGTGCCATTTTAGCACGCAGGTCTTTCTCGAAGTTAATAGTTGTTTTATTATCTTTTTCGATTAAGTCCCACTTGTTTACCAGTACCACGACACCTTTTTGGTTGCGCTCTATCAAGTGGAATATATTCAAATCCTGAGCTTCCATACCCCGGGTGGCATCAATCAGTAACATACAGACGTCACTGTCCTCTATGGCACGCACGGAACGCATCACGGAATAGAATTCCACGTCCTCGTTTACTTTGGCTTTTTTGCGTAGTCCGGCAGTGTCCACCAGCAAGAAATCATGCCCGAAGCGGTTGTACCGGGTGGTCAGCGTGTCACGGGTAGTCCCCGCGATGTCCGTAACAATATTCCGTTCCTTGTCTATCAAGGCGTTAATGGTGGAAGATTTTCCCACGTTAGGGCGTCCCACGATAGCGATTTTGGGAAGTTCATCCTCGTCTTCCAACGGGTCGCTCGTGAAATGAGATACCAGTTTATCAAGTAATTCACCGGTCCCGGAACCGTTTATAGATGAGATCGGGAATATTTCTTCCCCGACACCCAGTTTATAGAATTCGTGAACATCATAAAGACGTTCGCCATTATCCACCTTGTTGGCGATGAGGTAAACAGGCTTCGTGACCTTTCGCAACATACGGGCGAAACTGTAATCCAGATCGGTTATTCCTAATTCCACGTCACACACGAACAGAATCACGTCTGCCTCGTCCATCGCCAGCAGTACCTGTTTGTTAATTTCTTCCTCGAAAATATCTGAGCTGTTAGAAACGTACCCACCCGTGTCAATGACGGAAAAATCTTTACCGTTCCACACTGATTTCCCGTAATTCCGGTCACGGGTCACACCGCTTTCCTCGTTCACGATGGCTACTCGTCCACCGACCAAGCGATTGAAAAGTGTTGATTTTCCCACGTTGGGGCGTCCTACTATGGCAACAATATTACTCATTTTATAAATTGAAAATTGAAAATTGAAAATTGAAAATGATGATTTGCAATCTCAATTTTAGTTATTAATGTTATAGTTGTTTGTAACCGAAGCGTTTCAAATCGTTTTCTTTGTTCCGCCAGTCTTTCAGTACTTTGACGTAAAGGTTAAGGAACACTTTCTTGGCGAAGAAAGCTTCGATGTCTACTCGGGCTTCCGTGCCTACTTTTTTCAAGGCGGCACCTTGGTGTCCGATGATAATGCCTTTCTGTGAATCACGTTCGACGTTGATTACCGCCATGATATTGATTCTTTTGGCTTCTTCTTTGAATTCTTCTACAACCACCTCGACGGAGTAGGGGATTTCCTTGTCGTAGTGCAACAGGATTTTTTCCCGTATGATTTCCGTCACGAAGAAACGAGCGGGCATATCGGTTATTTCTTCTTTGTCGAAATAAGGTTCTCCGACGGGAAGCAATTCCAGTATCCGCTTGTACAGGTTGTCGACGTTGAAGTTCTCGGTTGCCGAGATGGGGAATATCTCCGCTCGCGGGATGATTTCCTTCCATTTCGCGAACAGGGCATCCAGCTTATCCGGCGTGGTCAGATCAATTTTGTTCAATACCAACAAGATGGGTACTTCGCTTTGCTTCACTTTATCGATGAAGTCGGCGTTCTTCTCGAAATTTTCCACCACGTCGGTAACGTAGAGAATAATATCCGCGTCAATAATGGCGGTTTTCGAGAAGTCCAGCATGTATTCCTGCATCTTGTAGCTTGGTTTCACGACTCCCGGGGTGTCGGAAAACACGATTTGAAAATCCTCCCCGTTCACGATACCTTTAATGCGGTGGCGCGTCGTTTGGGATTTAGATGTGATAATCGATAATTTTTCCCCGACTAATCGATTCATCAAGGTGGATTTCCCCACGTTGGGGTTTCCTAAAATATTGACAAAACCTGCTTTATGCTCCATGTACTCAAAAATTTATTGGGCACAAAAGTACAATTAAAAATTGGAATTGAGAAATTTGTACTTCTAAGTTGGATGGTCTGAAGTAAAATGTAAGGTCTGATTAACCTTAAACCTCGGGTATTTCTACCGTAATACTATATCTACTCGCTTACGGGCTCGCTATAAATCACTTCTTCCACCGTTAGGTAAGGACGAAAGAAGTGAGGTGTATCGACCCGGTAAGCGTGTAGAAGTAGGATTACCCTAGGATTACTCGAGTAATACCGTGTGTTTATTTATAGGTATATTCTATCTTTTCCGTGTTGGCGGGATTTTTGGGATCGGTTTTAGCGATCCATGCCCCGGTGTTGTCGTACTCGTATTTGTATCGCGGATCGACTTGATTACCGAATTCATCGTAATGGATGGTAATGTTACCCGTGATTTTTTCGTTTTGCAAATTTTCCTTCTCGTATGATATAACGGTCAAGTAACCATATGGGTTGTAATCGTAATGTGATGTTTGTTTCGTGATCGGGTTGTGGATGTCCGGTTTGAGGTTTATTTTGATTTCTTGTGTTAAACGTCCCTTGTTGTCATATGTCAAGTCGGTCTGGGCGTATATTTGCCCGTTGTCGTATTCTTGTATTTGAATGAGTTGTCCTTGATTGTTATAGGTTTCCGTGTGACTCTTGTCGTTATTCCATTTGATGTTTTTCATGCTGATATGCCCTTGTATGTTGTATTGACAACTTACTTGACACAGAATATTTCCGGATAGGGAATCCACGGATTCTTCCTCGAAGCATTTGCCGAGGTTGTTGTATTTAAAGGTGGTCGTGATGTTTGATAAACAAGAATCTTTTACACGTGTTTTTTTCACGGATTGCAGCAGGTAGCCGTGGTCATTGTAATTATAATAAATATTCGTGGTGGTGTCCCCCGAAACAAGGATTTCTCGGATGATCTTGTCGCCCGTGTAATATTTGGTGTACGACGGAGTGGTCCAAATCATGGAATCCACGAATTGTTCTCTTAATTGGATGGCTTTATCTCTGAACTGTTTATACTTGTGTTCTTGTAAATATTGTTTTACAAGCGGGAGTTGTGCGGATGAATCAACTTGGGCTATGAGGATTACCAGATCAACGCTGTCATTCGTGTATTCGACTTCCGGGAGAAAGTTTCTTGAATAGCCGGAAAGATACGGGCAGTTGATGTACGCGTTGATGGCAGTTTTCATCTCTTCCGGTTTTTTGGCGTTTTTGACCATGTCGTATAAATGGATGTCATACATCTTTTCCACGTCGGTTTTATAAGGACGGGGTTCTTTCGCTCCCGCGTAGAATGTTTTCAGTATAGGGTTGTTGAAATATAACAATATGGTTGAGTCGGTCGTGCAAGTGCAAACATTGTCGTACAATAGTTTATTATAGATGGTAGCGACGGCGGGATAGTTATACAAGGTGTCGAAATCGGTGAAATAGGTTTCACATTTACCCAAGGTCGGTTGTGCTTTCAAATCGGCGAACTGTACTTTTTCTTTTAGTGCGATGATCGAGTCGAATATTTTCGGGGTTATCATGTACTTGTATTTTGTCAATAATCCGAGTACGGCGCGTGAATCTTGTAATTGTGTGTCGGAGTAGGTCAATAGAGCGTAGATCGTGGAATCGGCTTTCCAGACGAAAGTTTCGAAGTTTAAGCCGGCATCCCGGCAGATGGAACGAACACGAGCCCCGTCATCTTGCCGGTTTTCTTCCATACTGGTTTTCAGATAAGGTTCTACAGCCCCGAGATTCGGGTCGAAAAGAAGTGTTTCCAAAGCATCAGCAAGAGCGATTTCATGTTTATACGTTTCGGCACTTTTGGGGTCGATCCTCTCTTTTACCCTCGCGTATTTGTCCCGTTCGGCTCTCGCGATATGCTCGTAAAGTTTTTCAATCCTGTTTTGCTTTTGCGCGAAGAGATTCGTGTTGAATATCCCCGTGAAAAGGGTACAGATGATAATCGTTGGTAGTAATTTTTTCATATCGTTCTCAAATTTAGCGTAGTATCTACGTAAAATTAGGGATAAAGTTTGATATGAACAATATTTTTATTGGTGTTTTTTATGAATAAAGTTTACTTATATTGTTGATTTCGATGGGTATAGGCTTCTATAGGTAGAACTGGGTACTTGGTATCTTTTTGGTATTGGAAAGCGTAATAAGAGGAGAAGATTGAGGGGGAGATCATATGATGTCGATATATTTTATCATGAGGAATGGATGGATTTTGAGGTGTATATGTTATCTTTGTTAGGCATTATAAATAAATGTTATGGTTATAAATATAATAGGTAATAGCGAGAGAATAGAGAGTCTGAATCCTTATTTCAAGGCTGTGTTCGATTATATAAAGACGCACGATCTGGCAGGTATGCCCGTGGGCAGAGTAGATATTGCCGGCGAGGATGCTTTTATTAAAATCGAGGATGCACGGGGACGAAGCGTGGAAGAGGCCGTTTATGAGCGACATGATAAATATATAGATATTCAGATGCCGCTGCTCGTGTCGGAGTCTTACGGGTGGAAAGCCAAAAGTCGGTTGGGGGAGGCTTCTGCTTCTTATAACGAGGAAGGGGATTATACTTTTTATAAAGATAAGGTGGAAGGTGTGTTCACGCTTTCTCCCGGTGAGTTCGTGATTTTTTTTCCGGAGGATGCTCATGCGCCTTGTATCGGTGAAGGGGTAATCCGGAAGATGGTGGCGAAAGTTAAACAATTGTAGATTTAGTGATTGACGATTTACGATTGTTGCGTGTGAACTTTTTGGTAAATTACAAATTTAGTTGTATGAATAAATGGCATAAGATAGTTTTAGCGGTGCTGGTTGTTTTGACAATCGTTTATTTCTGTCTGCCTTATTACGCCCGGCAGGCTTTGATATACTGGTATCCTTCGATTGATGATTTGTCGATGTTCGAGAAACACACGGTGCAGAAGGCCGATTCGTCATGGACGTGGGCACACGCGAAAGATTATAACACTTACGAGATGAGTCCGGAGGATGATGCTTACCTGAATGATTTCCGTACGGTATCTTTTCTGGTGATTCAGAATGACAGTATCGTTTACGAGGAATATCGTTCCGGTTGGAATGACACGAAGACATCGAACATTTTTTCATCGACGAAGAGTATCGTGGGGTTGTTGATCGGGGCGGCTTATGACGAGGGGAAGATCGAGAGTCTGGATGATCCCGTGTGGAAATATATTCCGGAATTCAAGGTCGGGGAAAAGAAAAATATCACGCTCCGCCATTTGTTGACGATGAGTGGCGGGTTGAACTGGGACGAGGCTTACGCTTCTTTGTTTTCCGTGACGACGCACGGGTATTACGGGAATGATTTATACGAGTTGGTGACCGGGTTGGACGTGATTGAAGAACCGGGGAAGCAATTCTCTTACCGGAGCGGCGATACGCAGATATTGGCGTTTATCGTGGAAAAGGCAACCGGGAAAACAATTAGCGATTACGCGGAGGAGAAGTTGTGGCGACCGATGCAGGCGGCACAGGATGCCTATTGGTTGTTGGATAAAAAGGACGGGGATGAGAAGTCATTCTGTTGTTTCCATACCACGGCGAGGGAAGTGGCACGTTTTGCCCGTCTGATGCTTCATCACGGCAACTGGAACGGGAAGCAATTGATCTCTGAAGAATATATCAATGAAGCCATGAGCCCGGCAAGTTACTTGAAAGACGAGTGGGGTAAGGATTCGTTGGATTATTACGGTTTCCAGATATGGATTATGAATTATCACGGTCAGCGGAACCCTTATTTCCGGGGAATGCTGGGGCAGTATATTATCGCTATACCGGAACGGAATGCCATTATTGTTCGTTTGGGACATAAGAAAGATGAAAAACGTATCCGGGAAACTACCCGTGACGTGTATCGCTACATGGATATCGGGACGAAGATTTTGGATGGTAGAAAATAGGGGGAGTTGTAGATTTTAAAAGAAAAATCTATCTTTGTAGTGTCAACAAGTGTTGATTTACATGGATATGGATGAAATGCGTTCAGATGAAATTTTCGAAGCTATAAAGCGGAGGGAGCATAGTGTCTTTAAGCATCTTTTTGAAACTTATTTCAAGAAGATGACGCTTTTTGCCGAGTATTTTCTTTTGGATAGGGATGAGGCGGAGGATATCGCTCAAGAGATTTTTGTGGATTTGTGGAATAACGCACCGATGCTTTCCGGCATTTCGAACTTGAAGTCTTATCTTTTCGTGCAGGTTCGAAACAGGTGTTTCAACCGATTGAAGCATCTGCACGTGGAGGATAATTATAAACAATGGTTGGCGGAAGCACAGGCGTACGCGGAAATACCGGAAGTGGAGGTCGACTCGGAGTTGTTGCAGCAGGTGTACGAGGTAATCGAGGAATTGCCCGAGCAAGCTCGTCTGGTATTTAAACGTTGTGTGTTGGAAGGGAAGAAGTATAAAGATGTGGCAGAAGAGATGGGAGTGTCCGTCAATACGATCAACACGCAGATGACTCGGTCGTACAAGTATATCAGGAAACGAATGGGAGTTTCTTTCTTGGTGATTCTGGCTATTATTTAGTGTCTGTTCGAGAAATTAATTCATTTTTTTGATTTTTTGTCACTGACTTTTCTCATGAAGTTGTCTTTCTTTTATTAAGTTAAAAATTGATAATATGAAGGCAAAGATTTTAATGGTTTTTGCATTGTTTTTAATGCTGACCGGATTCTATGGAGGAGATAGAATCGTAGAACAAAGTGGTGTAAACTTACAGGAAGAAGTTGATGGTTTTGCACCTACACCAATTAGTAAACCTAGTGTTTATGGGTCTGACAATGGGAATACTGTTATTCTTGAGATTCGATTTAAGGCAAAGCCTAAGGCTAATGTTATTTGGTATCATGGTACAAAGGTGGTTGAAGAAGACCATAGGCACGAAATTATTGAAAATGCAAAATCTTCAGATGAATACACCGCAATGTTAATAATAAGAGATATAGAAATGGGGGATACTGGAGAGTATAAAGGGAATGTTAAAAATGAATTTGGAGAATTTAATGGTATAATAAAATTAAATTTTGATCCAGTGCAAAATATTTGATTTTACATTAGTAACTAAAAAAAGAGGGTGTCCCAAAAGTCTTGTTTGTCATCCTGAACGTAGTGAAAGATCTCATGGCAAGAGGTACCCTGTGGCAGGAGATCCTTCGCGATGCTCAGGATGACAGTGGGGGCGTAGTTCGTCATCATCTGTTTATTTCACGTTAAACGTGATGGGGGCTCAGAAGGACAACGATAGGAAAAGGACTTCTGAGACAGCCTCTTTTGATCCGGTTAGTATATATAGATTATTTGCCATATTATAAAAAAATAGTAATCATGAACAGTAATCACATTTTGATTGAAACTTCATACGAGTTCAAGCGTTCCCGTCGGAATGTAATCTTTTGGTTGTTTGTCGTGTTGGGGGTGTTGGGGATAACTCTTTACATGTTCACGCCGTTGTCTATATTGTTTTCAGTTAAAAGTCTCGACCAACTGGTGAAGGGGGCTTCGATGACGTGGGTAGCCCAGGTGTTGCCTTCCTCAATACCTTTCAGGTGTGCTTACTTGTTCAACGTGTTGCAACTTTTTTTCGTGACGGTACTCGTGATCAATGACACGAGGTTGTCCCGGGTGGATGCCTTGGCGGCTTTAAAGGTCCACCCGCAAGGGAACACGGAGAGTTCTATAGGAAGTGTGGCGGGGAAGGTTCTTGCTTTCTCGCTGGTGAACGTGGTGGTGTTTCTTTTTTGTGGCTTGCTGAATTTTCTTTTTTATCCCCAGGTATTTGGTGCTGGGTATTACTTGTTTTACTGGTTGACGTTAAACTTGCCGACGCTGTTTTTTTGCCTGGGGTTGTCAACACTCGTGGTGAGGTTAGTGAAAAATAATGGATTGAGTATTTTTGTTTTAATTTTGATCCTGGGTGTATTTGCCCTTCCGGGCTCGGTTTGGTTGGACGGGTTGCTTGACCCGCTTGCGGCAAGGATACCTAACCTGTTTTCCGATTTCACGGGGCACGTGAATCTTGACGTGTACTTGTTGCAACGGGTATTTATTTTGTTTCTCGGGGTGGGGTTAGCGGTGTTGGCAGTGATACCTTATCCCCGGATTCATAACAACGTGCGGGCCGGGTACCGGTTGACGCTGGCGGCTTTACTTCCCTTGCTTGTTGCCGTCGGGGGTGCAAGCGTTTATATTTATGATTTGCAATCGGTGTCGGGTAAACGGGAGACTTACCGGGAGGTTTATTCCAAACACGTTTCCTCGGAAGTGTTGAAAATTGCGGCGAACCGGTTACAGGTGAAGGAAGCCGAGGATGGGGAAATTTCCGTGAAAAGCGAGATGAGGGTGGAAAACAGGAATAACGAGGCGCTTCCCCTGGTGTTATACCTGAATCCCGGGTTAGAGGTGTCGTCGGTCACGGTAGATGGTGATGCGGTTGCTTTCCGTCGGGAGGAACAAGCGCTTCTCGTGGAGGGAGAAGTCGCTCCCGGCGAGAAGAAAGAGGTGGTGGTGCATTACGATGGAAAGATCGATAACCGTTTTTGTTTTCTCGATGTCCCGGAAGAGAAGTACGGGGCGTCGAACCTGAACACGATAGACATGTACCGTTTCGGTTACTCCCCGGCATTTTGCGAGAAGGGGTATAAACTGCTACCCCCGGAATGTGGCTGGTACCCGGTTAGCGTGCCTCCTTACGATTCGCTGGGATTCCGGCGAGCGATGTTTACTCACTATAGTTTGGAGGTGGAGCATGACCCGTTGCTAACAGCAATATGCCAGGGGGAGGCGAATAGAGAGACGGCGGGAAAGACAACGTTTATCTTCGAACATAACATGAAGGGGATCAGCCTTTGCATTGGTAATTACAAGAAGCGGGAGATCGTGGTTGATAGCTATTTGCCTCCGGCAATGTTTGAGTTCAAGGATGGTAAAGCAATAAAGATAACGCCACCTGTAAATGTTCCTCCAGTAAAGTTTGAACTTTTTTACTTGTCCGAGCACGAGTTTATGCTTGATGATTACGACCAGTATCCCGAGGAAGAGTTAAAGGATATGATCGGGCTTGCGAGATCTAACCTGGAATTCGATGGCGATGATTACTGGGAACGTCGCACGAAGAAAACAGGTTTTGATCCCACGGTGCGGTATCCTTACAATTGGGTCACGCTTATAGAGGTGCCATGTAATTTTCACGCTTTCACGGGAAAAACATGGCGAACGGGCGAGAGAGTGCAGGAAGGAATGGTATTCTTGCCGGAAAAGAAATACTCGGAGAAAGTCAGTACCTCTTATTATAATGCAGAATCGCGACTGGTGATGGAATTAGCCTTGTTCTATAGAGGAAGTTATGATTTCGGGGCACTTTGCAAGGGTAACACGAGTTTTGTCTATTCTGACGACATCCCTTTGGCTAATGATGTACTACGTACAGCTTTTTGTCGTGATTTGAATATGGAGTTAATAGACAGGGATAGAGAATTTTATGTCGTCGATTACCTGAAAGACCATAGTCTAGAGGAGGCTTTGGTGGATCCCTCGTTGTCCCGGGAACTGCTAAACGACATCATACAGAAAAAATGCGAGTGGTTTAATACTTTGCTGGCAATACTGGTTGGAAAAGAAGAGTTTGAAGAGGTTTATCACGATTTCCTGAAGCGCCATGTTTTCGAGGAAGCCTCTTTTGAAGATTTTTTCCGGGAGTTTTTTGACCGTTATCATATTCGTTTTGACTCGATGATCGATAGCTGGTATCGTTGCAAAGAATTACCCGTTTTCGAGATAGAGGGAAATTTTATAATAGTCAACGGGGGAAGGAAGCGTGGTTATATATACGATTTTAAGGTGTTTAACCGGGGGAAAGTACCAGGAATTGTTTACCCAGGCGGTAATCACTCGGGATGGATCATCCCGGCGGGAGAGGGGCGTGCTATACGAGTACAAACATCTAGTGCTACTAATAAAATGATTTATTTCCCCTTGTCTTTAAATGTACCGGGTGGGATGTCGTTGTCGGTTAAGACAATAAATAGAGATGTCGACACGGGTATTGATACAACCTCGTGGTTTTTACCCCTTGACGCCACGTTCTCTTTTACCCAAGAAAACGAGGGCGAGATCATCGTGGATAACGACGACCCGGGATTCTCGATTCATGAAACTCGGAAGTTTAACATTGCTTCCCTTTTCGGACAGGTAGAAACCCGTGCGAAATGTTACAGGAATGTTCCCCGCGATCACTGGGGATGGATGGTTACCGATGGATGCTTGGGTTTTCCCGTGAGGGGGGCGTATTTTAAAGAAGGCGGCAAGGGAAACCAGAAGGTGCAGTGGGAAACCGACCTACCCGAGGGTACTTACGAGGTGTTCTGTCATATACCTTTTAATGAGCAGAGTAGTCATAAAGGTACAGGGGTGCTTTGTTTTGACCGAGAGTACCATTACACGGTGTTTGACGGACAGGAAGAACACGAGGTCGTGCTCACGATGGACAGGGAGGATTGGCATTGGATGTCTTTGGGAGTTTTCAATTTTCAGGGAAAAGGGAGCGTGACTTTAAGCGACCGGGACCGGGAGAATGCTTCTTTTTTGGAAAATGAGCAGCCGCAAGTGATTGCCGCAGATGCCGTGAAGTGGGTTCGGGTGCGGTAAGTTGTCGATTAGTTGTAAGGAAATGATATTTATTCAATTTTTTGTCACTGTATTTTCACGTGAAGTTGTCTTATATATATGATTAAAAAAACTATAATTATGAAGAAGAAAATTTTATTTGTTTTAGTATTATTTTTTATGTTAGCCGGATTCGATGGAGAGAGTAGAATCGTAGAACATAATGGAGTGAACTTACAAGAAAGATTTAGTGTTGATTATGAGGCGCCTGAGATAGTCGAGAAACCCAAGGTTCGAGTATCCGAAAGTGGCAATCTTATTACGATGGAAGTCCGATTTAAGGGGAATCCTGCTCCTTCTGTTACTTGGTATCACAATTTGAGGGAAATTATAGATAATGCTGGTGATAGATATACGATACGTGTATTTGCGGATGATTATGGTACAATAACAACAGTGTTAGAAATAGAAAATCCTGGATTGGAGGATGATGGATTCTATAAGATAAGGCTTAAAAATAAAGCGGGAGAGACTACTGCAACGATAAGATTGGCTTTTGGAGAGGAAGTTTAATTTTAATTATGATAGAAAGACTTCAAAATATTGCAAATATATTTTGAAGTCTTTTGATCCAATAAGTAAGCATAAGTTCGTTGCCGTATTATTCCTGGAATAATAGTCTGAACAGCAATTATATCTTATTCAAAATTTCATATAAATTCAAATATTTGAAAAGAGGATGTTGTTTTTTGAATCGTTTTTGCTGTAATCTGTATTAATCTCTATTGAAAATTTCGGGTAATATGATGAAGGTATTTTCTATACAATGAAGAGAGTGAGGTTGTAGGGGATAAAGATAAATTTTAAGAAAAGATATTTAGATTTAAGATGCAGAAAATAGATTGGCATATTTTAAGAAAATCCATAACGGGTGGGATGACCGATGAAGAGAAGAGCGAGTTGCAGGGGTGGTTGGAAGAGTCGGGAGAGAATAGGCGTTATTATCGGAAGATGCAGGGATTCTTTACCCGGGCTGGACATGGCGGGGAGGTCGATGTATTGAAGAATTTCAGGGAGTTTGAACGGAAAACATTTGGTAAGCGGCGACGTTTGGTTGTTGGCATATTAAAATATGCCGCTGTATTTGTCGTACTCGTGGGTAGTGTTGTTTTGTGGCGGGGGATGAATTTTGATTCCCAAAAGACGAATATGCAGCAATTTGCTTTCGCTCCCGGCGTGGAGAAGGCTATATTGTACACGGGGACGGGTGAGCAGATCGTGTTGGAATCACAGGTGCGGAGAAATATCGTTGTTGCCGATAGTTTCCAAGTGCGGCAGGATAGCAACGTGCTGAATTATGCCGCGATGAAGATCGAGGGGAAGTTGATAGACGTGACACACATGATACGGGTGCCAAGAGGGGGAGAGTTTTCTATGAAATTGAGCGATGCCACGATGGTGTATCTTAATGCGGAGACGGATTTAAGTTATCCAGTACAGTTTTACGGAGAGGAGAGGAGAGTGAAACTCACGGGTGAGGCGTATTTCGATGTCACAAAGTCGGATAAACCGTTTGTCGTGGAGGTGAATGGATTCGAGGTGAAGGTATTGGGTACTCGTTTTAATATTCATGCTTACCAGGAAGAAACACGATTCGAGACGACGTTGGAGCAGGGAAGAGTACAGGTGCAGACGAAAGATCATACTTTGTTGTTGGAACCGGGGGAGCAAGCCGTGTTGACGGAGGAGGGGGAATTGAGTAAGCAGAAAGTAGATGTTCGTCGTTACACGGCATGGAAAGACGGACAGTTTGTGTTTGATGACGAGCGGCTGGAGGACGTGATGAACAGGGTGGCGCGTTGGTATGATATAAAGGTTTTTTACAGGAATCCAGAGGTAAAGGACATTCGGATTAATGGAAATATCAGTCGCTACAAAGATTTCTCCGTTTTATTGGAAAAGATTGAAAAATTGGAAATAGTTTATTTTGATATAAAAGGAAATGTAATAACTGTGATAGGTAAATAGAGAAAAGGAGAGGAGTGTCCCCACACTCCCCATCCTTAATTTAAATTCATTGAATTATTAACGAACAAAATTATGACAAAAAAATGGAAAAACAACTTTCTTTATTCGAGAAAGTGGTGCAAGATTTTGTGGTTTACGAAGTTTTACGTGTTACTAACGATGTTGGGAGTGATGTATTCCTACGGTGATGCGCAAGCTCAGACTTTTACGTTAAAGGTGGAAAACTTGGCGTTGAAGGATGTTTTTAAGAAGATTGAAACGGAGTCTGAGTATCGTTTTTTATTTAAGTCGGAGGATGTGGCTCGAGTAACTGGAATTACTTTTTCGGTTGCGAATGCCGGTATTGACGAGATTTTGGCTTTGTGTCTGAAAAATACTCGTTTGATTTACGAGAAGGATGGTTCTTTGATTGTTATCAAACAAGGAAAAGATGACACTAAAGAGAAAAAGCAGGAAAAAAGAGTCATTCAGGGGAAGGTGTTGGATGAAAAAAGCGAGACGTTGCCGGGAGCAACCGTGTTGTTGCGGGGAACGACGCTCGGCGTGGTGACGGATGCTGACGGTAAGTTCAGGATGGAGGTCCCGCAGATGGATACGACAGTGTTGTTGATTTCGTTTATCGGTTACCAGACTCATGAGGTGGTGTTGAAAAAAGACCCGAAAAACGATGCCAAGGAGCTGGTGATTCGCATGAAACTTGAGGTGGCGGAGGTGGACGAAGTCGTGGTGACGGGATATGCTCAGATCCGTAAGGAGAGTTTCACGGGTAACTCTATTTCTGTATCAAGAGAGGAGTTGTTAAATGTGTCGAAGACGAATGTGATTCAGGCGTTGCAAGTTTTTGATCCCTCGTTCCGTATTCAGGAGAACAACCAGTGGGGATCGGACCCGAATGCCGTGCCCGAGATGTATATTCGCGGACGTTCCGGAATTGGGGTGAAGCAGTTGGATGCGAATAGTTTGTCGAAGTCGAATTTGGAGGAAAATCCGAACTTGCCGTTGTTTATCATGGACGGGTTTGAGATTACGGTGCAAAAGTTATATGATATGGATCCGAATCGTATAGAGAATATCACGATATTGAAAGATGCGGCAGCGACTGCCATGTATGGTTCTCGTTCTGCAAATGGGGTTGTTGTGATCACAACGGTGGCTCCGAAACCCGGTGAGGTGTCCGTATCATACGGTTTGACGGGTACGCTAAGCATGCCTGACCTAACGGATTATAATTTGATGAATGCGGCAGAGAAGTTGGAAACGGAACGGGTGGCAGGATTGTACACGTACGATTCGGATGAGGAGGTGGCATATAATCAATTGACGCTGGATGAGGAGTATTACAAAAAATTGGCTAATATAAAACGAGGTGTGGATACCTATTGGTTGTCAAAACCTTTGCGGACGGTGTTTAATCATCAGCATAGTTTGTATATCGAAGGGGGGAGTACGGATATGCGTTTTGGTTTAGACGTGTTGTATAACAATGATAACGGAGTGATGAAGGAGTCGGCTCGTAACCGTTACGGGGTAGGACTTTCGATTGATTATCGTTTGGGAGATTTCCAAATTAAAAATTATATCTCTTATAATGTGACGAAATCCAAAGAGTCGCCTTATGGTTCTTTTTCAGATTATACGAAAAAAATGCCTTATGATGAGTATAAAGATGAAAATGGTAAGTATTTAAAGGAAACTCAGGAGTGGATCGTTGGTGGGGATGAAGAGAATCCTTTGTATGAGGCTACATTGAAAAATTATGACGAAGACCAGATCGATGAGTTGATAAATAATTTAGCGATAAATTGGTATATCAATGATTATTGGCAAATTAAAGGACAGTTTAGTGTGACGAAGACAACGACTAGGGGAGAACGTTTCCTTGATCCGGAGTCGCAGAAGAACGGTGACCTTTTAGGGAAAGATAATCCGATTTCGGGAGAGTTACGTACAGAAGAAAATAATGGCTTCAAGTGGGATTTGACGGCGACTGCCGCTTATAACCGGAGTATCGGGAAAAACTATATAAACCTGACATTCGGTATTAACGCTAAAGATGAGCAGAGTAAGTCGCTTTCTTCTTTCTACAAGGGATTCCCGAACGGTTCGCTAAGCTCTATTAATTATGCCAATGAAATAGTAGAGAAGCCGACTGTGAATCAGAATAAGAGTCGTCTGTTCGGTATGTTGGCGAGTTTGAATTACACGTACGATAATATTTATTTGTTGGATATTTCGCTTCGTATGGACGGATCGTCTGAATTTGGTGTGGATAAGCGTTTTGCCCCGTTTTTTTCCGGTGGGGTGGGGATCAATATTCACAATTATGAGTTCATGAAAAACTTGGGTTACGTGAATATGTTGAAAATACGCGGTTCTTACGGGGCAACCGGTAAGGTGAATTTCCCGGCGTATGCGGCAAGAACGATGTATAAGATTCAAAACGATAAATGGTATAGGACGGGTATTGGAGCTTCATTGGTGGCCCTAGGCAATTCAGGATTAACTTGGGAAACGACGAATACTTTGGATGTCGGGTTTGATATACAGATGTTGGACGGGTTGATTTATGTGAATGCTTCGTATTACCGGAAAAAAACGGTGGATTTGATTAATGATGTGACGATTGCCAGTTCTACCGGTTTTACGACTTACGTGGATAACATAGGAGAGATTATGAATAAAGGAATTGATGTACAAGTACGAAGTGATGTGTACAAGTCGAAAGACTGGATGGTTGCAGTATTTGGGAACTTGTCTCATAATGAAAACAAATTGTTGAAAATATCCGAAAGTTTGAAGGCTTATAATGATCAGGTGCAGGCTCAATATGCCGATTATGGTACAGGTTATTTAGGTGCAAGTGCGGGTGATACTAAATATAGTAAGACATTTACACAATATGTAGAAGGTGGTAGTACTACTTCGATTTGGGGTATGAAATCCTTGGGAATAAACCCGAGTGATGGAGAGGAGGTTCTGGTACGTCGGGATGGCTCAACGACTTATGAGTGGGAAGCTGCGGAACAGGTGATATTAGGTGATACGGAACCTAAAGTGCAAGGAGCGTTTGGATTTAACGTGCGTTACAAGAATTGGAGTTTGTACACTACCTTTCTGTATAAGTTGGGAGGTCAAGAATATAATTCAACGTTAGTGAACAAAGTGGAAAATGCACGAATTAGTTCAGAGAATGTGGATAAACGAGTGTTCTCCCAGCGTTGGAAACAGCCGGGCGATCACGCGAAATACAAAAAACTGCAGACGAAAGGAGTGATTCAAACGACACGCCCGACGGAACGTTTTGTGCAGGATAATAATGTGTTAACATTAAATTCTTTGACTTTAGGATATGATTTTGGACAGAAGATATTGAAAAAAATCGGATTTGGTGTGTTGCGTTTAGAGCTTGGGGCAAATGAATTGTTCCGAGTGTCTTCGGTGAAGTTTGAACGAGGAATAGATTATCCTTACGCGAGAAAGATGAATATTTCATTAAAAGCAAGTTTTTAGAAAGTAATGAGTATGAGAAATAGAATATGGATTATAATGGGGTTGATTGTCGGGTTATCAAGTGCATGTAATGACTGGCTCGACGTGAAACCGGATGACGAGGTAGATGCAAATGTATTGTTCGAAACCGGTCAAGGGTATCGTAATGCATTAAACGGGATTTATAATAATATGGCAGACGTGACGATGTATGGGAAACATATGACATGGGGAACGGTGGATGTTATTGCGCAATTGTACGAGAATTTCACGACGAATGATGTTTGGTACTATGCAATGAATTTCCAATACACGCATAGTGGCGTAAAATCAATAATATCGGACATTTGGTCTAATGCATACACGGCGATCTCAAATTGTAACAATTTATTGGCAGAAGTAGAGAAAGCGGAGCCCGACTTGTTTGCGTATGGGGAAACGGAGCGTAACTTGATTATGGGGGAAGCATACGCTTTACGGGCATTTTTGCATTTTGATATATTGCGTTTATTTGCCCCGGCTCCGATTGTTGCTGATAACAAAGGATATATTCCTTATTTCGAAAAACACGGGTCGTTGTCAGAACCCTATTTGAGTGTGGATTCCGTGATAGGAAGAGTGGAACGGGATTTATTGCGAGCGAAGAATTTGCTTGCTACCTATGATACGGTAGGAACAAATAGTGAAGGGATAATGAAGGGGCCGCGGTTAGAAGGGGAGTTTACATTACATGGAAGCGAGGATCTTTTCTTTTTAAATCGTGGTTACCGAATGAATTATTATGTCATAACGGCAACTCTTGCCCGTGTGTATGATTATGCCGGACGTGGAGAAGATGCTTGTAAACAAGCATTAGAGGTGATTCATGCTAAGGGATATAATGGAAGTAGTTCTGACTGGTGTTTTAATTTTACAGAAACGACCACTTCCCTTGTAGTGCAAACTCCGAAACTGCATGATGGTGTGATATTCGGTTTGTCAAGTACTACATTAATAGACGATTATGAACCATATTCATCGAAAAGTTCAAAGAGTGGTAGATTGAGATTAGATAAAATTAAGATTTTTGAAAACTCGAAGGAAGACGTGAGGGCATCTTTGGTAACAAATGATAATTATTCGTTGAAATATGAGGCTCTTAGTAGTGGAACGAGTAGGGTAGATGATTTGATTCCGATGATTCGCTTGAGTGAGATGTATTTTATTGTAAGTGATTACTTGTATCGAAATGGAAAAACAGTTGAAATAAGGGATTATAGCGGTAATATTGCTAATCAAGATGCTATTCGTGTGTTGCGGGATGTACGTTTCGGACGGAAAATTACCGAGTGGAATGAGGCGAGTGTAACTAATATGGATGAGATGGAGAATGCCATTATTACTGAGGCAAGGCGGGAATTTATAGGAGAAGGACAATTGTTTTTCTATTATAAGAAATACAATAAAAAACCGGTAGATAAAATAGTTTATTCTTTCCCGTTACCCGATAATGAGTTAATACATTAATATTTGGATTATGATGATACGATATATTTTATTGATAGCGATTTTCTTTTCTTTCTTTGCATGTTCGGAGGATGAATTTAAGAAATACGATACAGGACATTATTTATTTTTCACGACGAAGAATGGGGTGGATACTGCAAAGTTTTCATTTACACATTTTCCTTTGGAAGAGGAACATGCTGTTCGGTTTGAGATTAATTTGATTGGAGATCCATGGGAGTCGGATATTGAATATGCGGTGCGTGTGGTTGATTCTTTGACGACAGCAGGACAAGATCAGTATAAAATATCTACCTCGATTTTTCGTGCGAATCAAACAAAGGATACTTTAGTAATTACTTGTGTGAAAACGGAGGATTTGGAAAATGACGTGACTTTGGTGCTAGCACTTGAGGCTAATGATTATTTTCAACCGGGATTATTCGGAAAGCGTCAGGTGAAAATTACGTTTAATAATGTATTCAGCCAGCCATTATGGTGGAAAGGTAAGATTCAGACCTTGTATCTTGGAACGTTTTCCAAGAAAAAATTCCAAGAGTTCGTGAAATGTACCGGAGTATCGGATCTCACGGATGTAGAAATGAGTGTTGTACGTATGCTCGCTTTGAAGTTTAAAGCATATGTTGAAGAGAACGATATTATAGATGTGAACGATGTCACTGGAAAGGAATTTCCGATGGTAGTACCGGCTTGTTAAACTGATTGGGATATGATGAAACAATTTATTATTAGTATACTGGTGATAGCAGGATTGTCTTCTTGTTATCGAGATAAGGGAAATTATTCTTATAAGAATATCAATCAATTGGAGATTACTTTTGATGATAATGAGTCGAATTGGAAAGTTGCCGTAGGGGATACAATTCAAATTACTCCCCATTTTGAATTTGAGAAGGATAGCGTGGAGGAGTATTTGACTTACGAGTGGGAGTTTCAAGAACGGGTATTGTCTACAGAACGGAATTTGTTTTATATTGCTGATATGTTGGGCAAAGGTGATTTGATCCTTCGAGTGACGGATACACGTACAGATGTCGTTTATATTCAATCAACGCAAACAGAGATTGCATCGGAATTTGGTGTAGAAGGTTGGGTGGTACTTTCAGACAATGGAGGTGCAATGTTATCCTATTTTAGAAATACGACGAAAGTGGTTGAAGAGATTGTGAATGGTAAGAAGGAAGAGAAAAGGGTGTATGATTGTAAAGATTATATTGGCGTATATCAAACGATAAACCATGAGGCGTTAGGAGGAACTCCTGTGAAATTGTTAGAGCATTTTGCATCTTATGATTATGTAAATAAATTTGGGAATTTTTGGGTTATTCAGCAAGGAGGTATCGGTACGGTAGATGTGGGGGTAACTACATTTATGAAGGAAACTACTTTAGCGGAACAATTTATTGGTAGTGTTTATCCGGAAGGATTCAAGCCTGTTTTGATGGCGGGATCGCTTTGGTTGACTCTTGCAGTTGGTGGGGATGGAAAGACATATAGTCGGAAAAAAGCAGATATTGGATTGTACCATTCTGGTTTTTTTATTTCTACGCCTTTGACTTTTCAAGATAAAAACGGAAAGGTTGTTGAACTTGACGGTCGGAAAATGGTTATTGCTCCTGTGGCGGATTTGCGTGCAATAGTCGTGTGTGACTTGACGAATAAATGCTTTGTAGCAATCAATGATAGTGGAGAAAAGAGAGCTGGGGAGGTTGGTTTGATTCGTATTGATGAAAAAATGTATGATGCTTACCCGAGTTTTACTCGTTTAGACGATTTAAGTGGGTATGAGATTGTCTACTGTGGTTCGAGTGTGAATGGAGGTGGTAATGGTGAACAACAATATTATACTATTTTGAAAGATGAAAAGACAGGAGAATATTATTCTCATGCTTTTTGGGTTGAATACCTGTGGGATAATAATCTTCCAAAGGTGTCTAGGATTGTTGGACAGGAGAAATTGAATTTTAGCTCTTTGAATATTAACGAAAAAACGGTATTTAATAATTCTCGGAGGACTAACTACTTGTGGATTTCTCAAGGAAGTGAGTTATGGTTCTATGATCGCGTGACCGGACGATTGGATAAGTTCTATACTTCTTTCGCTGCAGATATTACGGCGATAGATTCTGAACGGTATAATGGAAATTATCTTGGAATAGGATTGGCTAATGGAGAGTTTCATGTGCTGTCGAGTTCTACGAATGATATTGGAGATGAGGCTTATGACTCCCGAAAAGATAAGAATAAGTTGTTGTACTCTACTCCTAAAGACAAGAATTTGGGACGAATTGTGGATGTTCGTTATAAAACAATGGGAAATAATGGTTGGGCGATAGAGTGATGGATTAATTGTCTGAGTAAAGTTTCATTGTCAAATAAAGTATTGTGAAGAAACTCCCTAATACAGGGTGAGTTCGGGGAGTTTCTTTGCTTTACTTGGAATGACGACGATAAGAAAAGATGAATTTTCGATATGCTAGAATAAATAGGTTTTAATCTAATCTATAATGGGATAAGTATTTTTTAATTTAAACTGTATTGTAATGAATTTTAGAAGAGTAGTATCACTGGTACTTGTATTATTTGTTATGTCTTTGTCCGTGGAGGCGGGAGAACTTTTCCGGAAAAAGAACAAGAAGGGAGAAAAAGTTGAAGTGAAGAAAGAATCGGCTTACGAGAAATTCTTCAAGGGGAAAAAATGTGAAACGGTGAGAGGATTGTTTACCGTTCATAAAATGGATAACAAAGTGTATTTCGAGTTGCCGTTGAGTCTTATGGGAAGGGATATGTTATTAGGCTCGACGATTGCGGAGATTTCGGATAATAGTTTCGGTTGCGTGGGAGAAAAACCGCATACGCCGTTACATATCCAATTCACGAAAAAAGATTCGGTGGTAAGCTTGCGTTACGTGAGTATCGGTTATATTACGGAGGACAAGAATATTCAAGACCGTCTGGACGTGAGTTTCGTACCGGCTATTTTGCGTAATTTCGAGGTCAAGACGTACAACGAGAATAGTACTGCCGTGGTTATCGATATGACGGATTATCTGTTGAGCGACGACCGCACGATAGATCCTTTTTCCCCGTATGCACCTATTTTGGGATATGACGGTAATTTGAGCCGGGATTTCAAGAAAGATAATTCACAATTCGAGAAGGTGAAGGCTTTCTCCGATAACGTGAGTGTACAGACAACCTTATCCTACACGGTGAGCGTGAGCAATTCACGAGGCTATTACGTGTATAATATGCCTTTCAGCGCGGTGATGACACGTAGTTTTATCTTGTTGCCGGAAGAACCGATGCGTCCGAGGATGGCTGATCCCCGTATCAATATATTTTTCACGGAGATGGCTACTTTCGCTAATTATGGACGAGGGATACAAAACACGTTTTACGCCAATCGCTGGCGTTTGGAGCCGAAAGACATGGAGGCTTACAAGCGGGGAGAATTGGTGGAACCGGTGAAACCGATAGTGTTCTATATCGACGATGCTTTCCCGGAAAGTTGGAAACCTTATATCCGGCAGGCGGTGGAAGTGTGGCAGAAGCCTTTTGAGGCTATCGGGTTCAAGAACGCTATTATTGCGAAAGATTTCCCCAAGGATGACCCGGAGTTTGATCCCGAGAATTTTAAATATTCATGCGTGCGTTATTGTCCGTCTTGGGTGGAAAATGCCATGGGACCCTCTTGGGTAGACCCGAGAACCGGGGAAATATTGAATGCGAACGTGTCGGTTTACCATAATATATTGAACGTTGTGCAGGCTTGGCGATTTATCCAAACGGCACCTGCCGATGATGAGGTGAGAACCCGGGTGATGCGGGAGGATATTTTGGGAGATTGTTTGCGCTACGTGGTGTCGCACGAGGTGGGACACTGTCTGGCGTTGATGCATAATATGGCTTCGTCTGCCGCGATACCGACAGATTCTTTGCGTTCGCCGTCGTTCACGCAAAAATACGGAACAACTTATTCTATCATGGATTACGCGCGTAACAATTACGTGGCTCAACCCGGGGATAAAGAACGGGGTGTACGTATGACTCCTCCCGAGTTGGGTGTTTATGATTATTTTTCCATAAAATGGTTGTACACGCCTCTTCCGGAAGCCCGTACTTCAAACGAGGAAGTTCCCACGTTGGATAAATGGATCGGCGAGAAGTCCGGTAACCCGATTTACCGTTACGGGAAACAACAAATTCGTTCCCGTTTAGACCCGAGTTCTTTCGAGGAGGATTTGAGTGACGACCCGATAAAAGCCGGACGTTACGGGATCAAGAATTTGAAATATGTATTGGCTCACTTGAATGAGTGGATTCCTGCTGCGGATGATAAAGATTACAGTTTCCGGCAAATGATATATAACGAAACGGTTTACCAGTATTTACATTATTTGAAGTTGGCTCTTTGTAATATCGGGGGAATCTATTTGTACGAAAGATATGACGGGGATAAGTTCCCGAGCTACGAAACGGTGACGAGAGAGAAACAACGAGAATCATTGGAGTTCTTGTTCGAGCAATTGAAAGATTTCTCTTGGTTGGATGATGAAGAGTTGCAGAAAGGGTATCCTATTCGTAATAATATCGGCAAAGATTTCGAGAGTGCTATTATTGACGGAATCTTGCATCGTTTCGGTGCGGTAGCTTTGTGTTCGGAAAAAGCCGTGAAAGATGCTTATTCGCAAGAAGAGTACATGAAGGATATCTATGACCGCGTGTGGGCACCGACAAGAAAAGGGGCCGCGTTGACGGGAATGGAGAAAAATTTCCAGATGCAGTTCCTGACATTTTTGATGGAAGGTTCCGGAGCCACGGAACGGGGATTGAGCGGTAGTGCATTGGCATTCAAAAATGAAGGGATAGAAGTACCTGAGTACATCACGGCTAAAAGGATGGAATATTTCGGGATGCAACCGGAAAAGGGGATTTGCCTGTGTGGCGGTAATCATTTGAACGGGAAACATCATTTTGCCCCGCAAGAAACATACGGGTTTAGTTTCGAGGTTAGAGTGGAACCTTCGTCCGAGCCATTGAAGGATTTGTATTTCAAGACGTTGAAAAGTTCGTTAGAGTTGTTGAAGAATAAAGCAAATACCGGCTCGACGGAAACGAAACAACACTATCGCCTGTTGATTTACAAGATTGAACAGGTATTGAAATAATGGTCTTGGGTTATAAAACAAAAAAGAAGTGCATGAAAAAAATATTATATTCTTTAGTTGTTCTTTTGCTCTTTGCTGGTGTTTGTGAACCCGTGTCTGCCAAGCGTAAGAAAAAGGGAGAGGAGAAAGAGAAAAAGGAACAAAAGACTCCGTATCAGAAATTATTTGACGGGAAAAAAATGATTTCCGCCGATGGGTTAATGAAAATTCATTTGGTGGATGGGAAAACATGGGTAGAGTTCCCGTTGAATTTGCTCGGTAAAGATATGGCGTTGGCTTCATCTATCACGGAAACCAGTGATAACGGGGAGGGAATTGTCGGTCAGTTTGCCGGGAGGGTACTTCCCGTGCGATTCTCGAAAGGGGATTCCACGTTGCAAATGCGAGTGATTTTCACGAAAAAGATGTTGTATGACGGTCGGGAAGAGGGGTTGTCCAAAGCCTTGGACCAAGCTAATATCGGGGGAATATTCAAAACTTTCAAGATTAAAGCTTATACCCCGGATAGCACGGCGGTAGTTGTCGATATGACTCCTATTTTCATGGAGCACTCTTTTTATACCAATCCGTTTGCTGCTTATGCCGCAAATTCTTTCTTCAGAATGATAGACCGTAGAGCGGAATTGGAGAAGGATAAATCTTGCTTCACTGGTATCGCTGCTTACGATGATAATATCGTGGTGAAGGGAAATTATTCGTATTCCGTGAATCACTATGGTATGGGCATGTTGATGTATCAGGGAATACCGGTGACGATGTCTGTAGATAAATTTTTGATGTTGCTGCCGGAAGAACCGATGCATCCCCGGATTGCCGATGCCCGTATCGGGGTACGCCCCGTGAACCAATCCGTGTGGAACGGGAAAGGAAAATTGAAACGTCTCAATTATACCCGTCGGTGGAGATTGGAACCGGTGGACGAGAAAAAGTATGCCGCCGGGGAATTGGTCGATGTGAAGAAGCCGATAGTTTTTTACATGGATACGATTTTCCCTCAAGAATGGAAACCTTATATCAAGGCAGGAGTCGAGGAGTGGAACACGGCGTTTGAGAAAATTGGCTTGAAAAACGTGATACGGGTGATGGAATTTCCCAAAGATGACCCGCGGTTCGATGCCAATAATATCAAGTATTCCACGATTCGTTACGCTCCCTTGTGGATGAGTACTCCCGACATGTCTATGCATATTGATAGCCGGACGGGCGAGATATTGAATTCATCCATGTATATTTTCAATAACTTTATTTCGAGATTGTATTTCACGCGTGCCGTGCAAACGATGGCCACCGATCCCCGGGTGCGGGCTTACGAGTTGCCGGAGGATGTGATGGGAGAAATGATTCGGGTGGAGATGATGCAATTGACCGGAAGATGTTTGGGATTGTCGCTCAATCCTGCCGGGGCGTATGCTTATCCGGTAGATTCGTTGCGTTCGGCATCATTTACGCGGAAGTATGGATTGGCTGCCTCTGTCTTGAATGACGTGTATTGTAATTATATCGCGCAACCCGAAGACGTGGAAAAAGGGGCTCGTTTGACTCCTGCCGGATTGGGCGAATATGACATGTATGCTATCCACTGGCTCTATAAACCGATACCGGAAGCAAAGACCCCGGAGTCAGAAAAAGAGGTGTTGGACGGATGGATTCGCGAGAAACAAGGAAATCCGGCTTATCGTTTTGCTTATCAGCAACCTAATTTAGGTGGTGACCCGACAGCGAAAATGAAAACTTTGGGAAACGACCATATTAAAGCGTTGGAATACACGCTTAAGAATATAAAAATAGGGATGGCGAATTATTTCGATTGGTTTACCGAGCGGGATAAAACATTGGATTACAGGAGGCGTGTGCGTGAGGAGTTAGTGGATTTGTTCACGCGTGGGGTAGATAATGTCGCTTCTTATATAGGGGGAATACAAGTGAACGAGGTGTATGCCGGTGATGCTGTACCCAGTTACGAGTTTATTCCCAAGAGCAAGCAGAAAGAGGCTATGAATTATTTATTGGCATTGGCAAAAGATGTCGCGTGGGTTGACGATGTGAAACGCCAGCAAGAGTTCGAGATCAAGGACTTGCAGGCAGAGAAAGTACAAATGAGAATTCTGGGGACATTATTGGAACGGATTCCCGTGGTGGAATTGAGCGCGGAGAAAGGCGGGAACTATTCCCCGGAGGATTACGTGAACGATCTGTACCGTGTTGTATGGGAAGGAACTTTGAAAAAGCGTTCCTTGTCAAAAACCGAAAGGGAGTTACAGCTAATATTTTTGGGAAGTATCATCACAACCTCTACTGTGACTGCGCCTGCCGCTAAATTCGATGCTTCTAATGCTATCAGATTTAGAAATAAGTCTTACTGGAGAACGCCGGCTAGCCAAATTGGGAAATCTTCTGACGAGGCTCAGGTGAGCTTCTTTGCCCCGGTGCAGCCCATACGTGTTTCCAGTTACTCCACTTCTGCACGTTATTACGATTTGTTGTTGAGAACCCGGGATATGTTGCGGGAGGCATTACCTTCCAGCACCGGTGACACAAGACAACATTACGAATATCTCTTGTTTAAAATTAAACAGTCTTTGGAGAAGAAGAAATAGTTGTTAAATGTTTGTGTAAAACAGAACAAAGTCGAATCCTGCTTTAAAAGTATCGGATTCGACTTTGTCATATATCCTATTTGTAAATTCAACGGATAATGCTTATTTTTGTTTTACAAATGGGTTATAATAAAGAGTTTTACAGATGCAAGGGAGTGATGACAAGATATGTTTACTATTGCAAAACGGTAAGGAAGAAGGGATCGACTTGCTTTTTGTGAAATATTACAAAAGCTTAGTGCTTTGGGCTGATACCTTTTTGAATGATATCGTGAAGTCGGAAGATATCGTGCAGGAATTTTTTGTCAAATTATGGGAAAGGCATTTGATAGCTGATTTGCGTCCGGATACTTTAAAATATTATCTTTTTACTTCTGTAAAAAATTTAGCTTTGAATGCACTCGAGAAAGTGGATCCTTTAAAAAAAGCATATGATGTAAATTTGATTGATACTCCCCAGATTGAATACGATGATTTGACCGAGGAATTGTTATGTCGGGTGGAGAGTGAGATCGAGAAATTGCCTCCTCGGAGTAGAGATATCGTGAAAGCGATTTATATGGAAGGGTTGCGATACAAGGAGGTAGCGGATAAATTTAATATTTCTGTCGCCACGGTTAAAACTTTATTAGTGAATGCATTGAAGAAACTGAGGGCGAATTCGACGGGAGTAGATTCTATTCTTTTACACTTTTTCTTGAAAAAATCAGCGATAAGATTCAACCGTTTTTAAATTCTTTCTGTATTATAGTTAGAAAAGTAAGATGACTATAATATGGAAGATATAGAATCAAGGTTAATGGATTTTTTTCTTGGCGAACTTGATAAAGAAGAAGAGAAAGAAATTTTGCATCAAGTAGAAATTGATGAGGAATTTCGGAAAATATTTATTCAAGTTCGTTCAAAACATTTGGGTATGCGATGGGGTGCCCGGGGGAAATTAGTGAAAGGCGACGTTCATCGAGTGAAACGGTTGATTAAACGTCGGCGATTGATAAAGGTGGGTATGCGTGTGGCTGCTGTCTTTGTATTGCTATTAGGTGTGGGTATTCTTTGGATGCTATCCGATTCTAGGGTTGAAGAATTTGCTCAAGAGCATCAGATAACTCCGGGAAAAAATCAAGCGTACCTTTATCTTTCCAACGGGAAAAGTGTTTTACTTTCTCGGGAAAATCGAGAATTACGTGAAGATAACGGGGTTTCCATTTCGGTGAGTGCTGAGGGGAAAGTGCACTATAATGTTGAAGAGAAAGACGGGGCGGCTCGTTCTTTGTTCAATCGTTTGGTTGTGCCTAGGGGAGGGGAATTTATGATCACGTTGGAAGATGGAACGAAAGTTTGGTTGGATGCGGAAACCGAGTTGCGCTACCCGACTAATTTTGATGCTCAAAACAGGGTAGTCTATTTAAAAGGAGAGGCTTATTTTGAGGTGGCGAAAATGGAGGGTAAACCTTTTGTCGTGAAAATAGATCAGATGTCGGTCAATGTATTGGGGACTAAATTCAATGTGAATAATCGAGAGGCAGGCGTCGTGCAAACCGTGTTGGTTGAAGGAAGTGTTAAACTAAAATCCCCAAGGGGAGAAGTTTTAATGGTACCTAATCAAAAAGCTGAATACCATGGTGGTGATGAGTGGGTTGTTGAAGAGGTGGATGTTTCTCCTTATGTAGCGTGGAAAGATGGTAATTTTGTTTTCAATAATGAATCGTTAGAGCGTATTATGAATAAATTATCCTCGTGGTATGATGTCGATGTTTTTTACGCGAATGAAGAAGTCAAAAATGTGAAATTGACAGGTGATATGATGCGATATAAAGATATCCAAGAACTATTGTATTTTTTTGAGAAGATATCGGATGTTAAATTTTTAATTAAAAATAGGACTGTAACAGTAAGTTATAAATAAAATGATGAAGATGTGCAACCATCTCCATCATCTGACTAAAATCATGAACAAGTACATTGGGAAGCGTCCTTGTTCAATCGTTTAATTATTAATTACAAATCTATGAAATGTAAATTGATTTTTGCCTTATTGAGGCGAAAAAAAACAAGAATGTTCAGAATTATGAAATTATTTTCGTTTTTTATGTTTGTATTTGTCTTTGGGACAGCTGCTAGCAGTTTTTCTCAACAACAAATTGTAACGTTGAATATGCATCAATGTGATGTAGGTACATTGTTGAAGGAAATTCGTAAACAAACGGGTTTGCGATTCGTGTTTAACGAGGAACATATTATGAAAGTGGACCGTTTTGATGTAGTTGTAAAAAATAAAACGGTAAAAGAAGTTTTGGATAATGTATTTGCAAAAAGTGATTTGAAATGGTATTTTGAAAATGATGTCATTTTTATTGTTCATCAAACTTTCCCGAAAGTGGCACAAGATTCTATTTTATCGGTAAAAGGTATAGTGAAAGATGAAAAAGGGGAGGTTCTGCCGGGGGTTACTATTTTGGTTAAAGGTACGACGCTGGGTGTAGCGACAGACGTGAACGGAAAGTTTACCCTGCATATGCCACAAAGAGATTCGGTTGTTTTACTGGTATCATTTATCGGGTATCAAACGGAAACAGTTTATGTGGGAAAAAACAATAAGGAATTGGATATTCAATTAAAACTTGATGTGACCGAGATTGCGGAAGTAGTGATCACGGGTTACGGGAAAGTAGATAAGCGATTGTCCGCCAGTGCGACCACGTCGATAAAGATGGATGATATCCGCATCCCGAACGTGGCTTCGGTGGATGCCATGTTGCAGGGACGGGTACCGGGATTGATGGTGATGACAAGTTCCGGTAGTCCGAACGCTACCCCTCGAATGAGAATCCGCGGTTCTTCCACGATTCATGGTAATGCGGCTCCGGTATGGGTTGTGGACGGGATAATTCAGGAAGACCCGGTGGACTTATCAAATGACGAGATTAATAACGTGATTGCCGGTACGGATGCCACGTTGCGGGGACAATTGAATGATAACGCTAGTTTCAGTTTGTTGGGTAACGCTATTTCCGGGTTAAATCCGAGTGATATTGAAACCATTACCTTTCTGAAAGATGCGTCAGCCACGGCAATCTATGGAACCCGTGCGGCTAATGGTGTGATAGTGGTTACGACTAAGAAAGGTCAAGTCGGTAAACCTTCTGTCAATTTTTCTTCTTCTTTCGGGTTCACGGCTCGTCCGAGATACGAGGATTATCATTTGATGAATTCAAAAGAACGTGTTGGGGTGTCGAGAGAGGTGGCAGAGAGCGGTTATCTGTATTCGATAATGCCATTTTCTACCGGTTACGAGGGAGCTTTGTTTGATTACTATGACGGAAAGATAAATAAAAATGAATTTGATGCACGTGTGGCCTCTTTGGAAACGATGAACACGGATTGGTTTAAAATCCTGTTCCGGAACGCTTTCAATCAGGACTACGCTTTGAGCGTATCCGGCGGAACGGAAAACACCCGCTATTATCTTTCCGTGGGATTTAATGACAGCAAGGGAAGTACCAAGGGCGATAATTTACGGCGGTATAACGTGAACATGAACGTGAACACGAAAATCGGTCGTTTCGTGGATGTCGAGGGTAAGTTAAGTTTTTCAGACCGGAAATCCGACGGTTTCTACATGGTAAATCCTTTGGATTACGCGTTGAAAGCGTCACGGGCTATCGGGAAGGATGAATTTTACACGACTCGGTTGACGACGGTTGCGGGTTTATCATCTAATTATCCGTTGACATATAATATCTTGAACGAGCTCAAGCATACAGGCAATGAGGCAAAGGTTCGCCAGACAAACGCCAGCGTGGGTGTTAATGCCAAGATTTTACCCGAGTTGACACTGAATACGCTTTTCGGGGTGACTTATGCCAACACGTTGAACCAGAAGTGGGCGGGCGAGCGTTCATTTTATATTGCCGAAATCCGGGGATATGATTACGGGAGTGTGGCACCGAATAGCGCGGAGGAGAAAGCTTCCCGTTTGCCTAAAGGGGGAATTTTGATTTACGAGAATAAGAATAACACGACATTCACGGCTCGTGCGTCCATGAATTATAATAAGGTATTTGCAGAGAATCACGTGGTGAATGCCATGCTGGGGTACGAGATTCGTTCCATCAAGTACGACGGTTTCAACACGACGGAATGGGGGTATTTCCCGGATAGGGGACTGGGTATCAGCTACGAGTACGACACGGGAACTTCCGGAAGCACATCCCTGAATGGTAATTCCTCGTTGGATAAACATACCGCGAAACTAACCAATACGATATCCAACACGGTTTCGGGATACGCTACCTTGGTATATGCTTTTAAAAACCGTTACGTGTTGAATGCTAATATTCGTATGGATGCTTCCAATCGTTTCGGGCAATACACGAACAACAAGGCTCTGCCCGTGTGGAGTGTGGCAGGACGTTGGAGTGTGTCGGAGGAACCTTGGTTCCGCCGTTTGGGTGAACAGGCTGAATTGAGTTTGCGTGCTTCTTACGGTCGGCAGGGAAACGTTCCTACATCCGTGGGACCGAACTTGGTGGTGAAATACCCGCAAACGGTAATTAATCGCTGGTCGGGAGAGTACGTGTTGAATATTAGTCGTTTGCCTTACCCGAATTTGCGTTGGGAAAAGACGACCACGATTAATCTCGGGTTGGATTTTTCATTCTTGAAAGGACGTATCAGCGGTACGATGGATTACTACTACAAGAAAGGAAACGATATTATCTTTAGTCTGGATGTACCTGCCGAGTTCGGTGTTGCCAAAACTTACAAAAACGGGGCGGACATAAAGAATACCGGTTTCGAGTTGGCTTTGACCTTCGTGCCCGTGCGGACAAAGGATTTCACGTGGACGATATCTCCGATTTATTCGAAGAATAGCAACAACGTGGAGAATACCGGAAAGAGCGAGTACACGTACACGGATTACTTGGTAGGAAACGCTTTCGAGAGCGGTAAACCGGTGAACGCTATTTATTCATGGAAATTCACGGGATTGGACCCGCAATACGGTTACGCGACTTTCGCGCATACTTCACGAGTACAAGGTGACGTGGAAAAAATGGATGACCCGAAACAATACTTGGTTTATTCCGGTCAGAAAGACCCGAAAATCAGTGGAGGTTTCACCACCAGTCTGCGTTACAAGAATTTGACCTTGAATGCTAATTTCGCTTATAGTTTCGGGAACGTGAAGCGTTTGAACTTCTTGTACGAGGGCAAGTTTATGATGCCGTCGCCGCAAGATAATTTGCATTCCGATTTGTTGAAGCGTTGGAAGAAACCGGGTGACGAGGCAAAGACCAATATCCCGGGATTCGTGCTTGACGGAACGAGCGAGTATAATTTGTATGTACCTATCCCGTCAACCGTGACGTTGAACTCTTATGATATGTACAATTACTCGGATATTCGGGTGGTAAAAGGAGATTTCCTGAGATGCCGTAATTTGTCGGTATCTTACGTGGTGCCACCGAAATTTGTACAGAACTTGGGATTATCCACGGCGTCCTGCACGTTTAACGTGACAAACCCGTTGACGATTTGCAGTAGCAAATTCCGTGGGCAGGATCCGGAACAGGAAGGAACAGGAGGCACGGCTTTGCCGATAATCAAGACCTACACGTTTTCTTTAAACATCAGTTTTTAATCTTTCAAAACGAGTGTAACTATGATTTCTAAATTGAATATAATCTTATTGACCGTGCTCGTTTTAGCGAGTGTGTCTTGCGGTGATTTTTTGAAAGAAGTTTCGCAGGATGAGTTTGAACCTTCGACAACAACTGCTTACACGGAGTTGTTAAACGGGGAAGGATACAGTTATAGTACGCTGGATGCCTTGACTTGGTACATGGATGACGATGTAGACGGGTGTACATCTTATACTCCGACTAAAGAACAGATGGCCTATAAAGATGTTTTCACGTGGCAATATGATATGGACCAGTCTTTAAAAGAGGCACTTTCTCAAGATCAAAGTACGTATGAAAATTTTTATGCCAAAATTATGGCTTGCAACGTGGTGATTGATAATGTAGAAAACTCTTTAGGGACAGAATCCGAAATCGCGAATGTTTTGGGTGAAGCTTTGACCTTGCGGGCGTATTATTATTTCCATCTGGTAAATATTTTCGCTACCCCGTACAATGATGCACGCTCAACCCCCGACCGGAGATTAGGAGTTCCGTTGGTTATAAAATCCGAGATATTGGATGAAGGCTATGCCCGTAACACGGTGGCGGAAGTGTACAAACAGATCACGGGAGATATCGAGCGGGCGATTGTTTTGTTGGAAAAAGACAAAGTGAATAACGGACGTTTCCGGGTGAACTATGTGGCAGCTCACTTGATTGCTTCTCGGATTTATCTTTACATGGAAGAATGGGATCAAGTGATTGACCATGCCACGAAGGCTATGGCGGGAGCACCGAAATTGGTGTATTTACCGGATTACGTGTATAATGTTCCTGCCCGTCCGGAAAATTCAAAGAATCCGGTCGTTTCATCCGATTTCCCGGAAACGATATTCGTTTACGGGGCTATGCCCGGAAGTATGAGGTTTGCCGGAACTCCCGTTTGTCTGTCGGATGATGTTGTCAATAGTTACACGGATAATGGAGATAGCCGGAATGGAAAATATTTCAAGAAAACGGAAAGTTATCTTATTTATCCTTACATGGAGTTGAAACACGGAATTGCGGAGCGGGGTTATGTATGGCGTACAGCCGAGTTGTATCTGAACCGGGCGGAGGCGTATATGCAGAAATACAAGGCAGGAGAATCTTCTGCGGGACAGTTGGCGGTAGACGATTTGAATGAATTGCGGAGTAACCGGATCACGAATTACACGCCTTATCAATTGAGCTCTGCCGAAGATTTGGAAACGCTTTGTAAGTTGGAACGTCGTCGGGAATTGATATTCGAGGGACACCGTTGGTTTGATTTACGTCGTTACGGGATGCCGCAGATTCAGCACAAATGGATTGCCGACGAGGGGAAAACGACCACGTACACGTTGAGCGAGAAAGATCCGGGTTACACGGTGCCTATACCTCAAGCCGTGTTGGATAGGAACAAGAATTTGGTTCAGAATGAATTGGCTCCGGATAGACAAGGTTATTAATTGATAAAACACGAAAGAAATGAAAAATATATTATTTCTGTTATTGTTGATGGCGGGCATTATTGTGGCTTGCGATGAGGATGAGCTGACTCCGTCGGCACCTCAAGAGTTTTACGAATTCCCGCAGGGAGATTCCGATTATGATCGGGAGTTCGTGGCTTTCTACGAGAAATATAACACGCAATTCTTGTATAAATATAAGGAAAGCGATTTCCGTTGGAACGTGACGAGTTATATTCCTTTTTATTCTGTTCCGGCGGAAGAGGCATACGTGGAGAAAGCTTACCGTTTTATAAAAGATAGATGTCTGGATGCGTGGGGAGAGAATTTCTACAAGAATATTCTGCCGATGCGAATTTTGTTGGCATCCCGGATTTATAGTGTGGAAGTCAATTACCGGTGGGGGTACAATGATGAGGGCGAATACGTGCAGACCAAGGTGTACGACACTACTTATCATGCTTCCGCTTACGGTTTGAATCATATCGCATTCGGTTACACGAGCGAGAAGTTGGATGAGTTGACTCCTGAGGAACAATTGAACACGGTGGGAGAGTTGAACAAGTCTTTGATCGGTTATGCTGCTTCCCGGAATAAAATTGAAATACCGGCAGAGTTTGTAGAATGGTACGATAAATACAGAAACAATGTTTGGGATGGAGGTGAGTACGGTTGTGGTTTCCTTGAATACTACAAGGATATGGATGCTGCCTATGACTTCGGACTTTACGTGAAATACTTGACCACGATGAGCGAGGAGGCTTTTAAGGCATGGGCGTTATCGGATGAGGTAGACTCGAGTCAAGATTGGGATCAGGCGTCCGGCACGTACAAGCGTACCCATGCGATTAAAAACAAGTATGAGATTGTGTTGCAATATTTTAAAACTCAGTTTAATATAAATCTTCACGCGATAGGAAATCAAGCTAATTAAATAATTCTGTGATTGATTATCGATTAATCAATCACAGAATAGATAAAATATAGATAATCACTATGAAAAGTAAGTTCGTAATTATTGTAATGCTGTTATGTAGCCTTGCTGGCAGAGTATTCGGGCAAGAGGAAAACGTCGCTCAAGACCCGCGAGAGAACTCTCGATTAACATTAAATCCGGAGGTTCCGATTACCGGTCAGCCTTTAGAATTGGTTTATGCTCCGGCAGGCGGTCCGCTAGAGGGGAAGACAGACTTGGTCGGGATAGTGTATATGTATAATTTCTATCGTTGGGAGATCAGCGACGTGCAGTTGAAACAAGACGGAGAATTGTGGAAAGGTACATTCGACGTACCGGATAATTGTGCTTTCATTGCCTTTAAATTTCAATCCACCTTTACTTTGCAACTGGATACGACGGATAACAATGGAGATAAGGGATTTATGTTCATCCCGAAAGACGTTGTCGGGGATTACCTGCCGGGAAGGTATCTTGCTTGGGGAATGTTCCGTATGCCTTCATTTGGTGAAGGTGCTGGAAATTATTTCTCGGGGAACTACAAGGAAATTACCGATGAAGCCTTGATGTTTTGGGTAGATCAGGAAACGAAACATTATCCCCAGTACGGACGTCATTTTTTCGGTATAATGAAGTCCGTTTTGAGAAAGATGTACGGGGAAAATGCCAGTCGGGGAATAGCACATTTGCTTAAAACAATGGAGAGCCAAGCTGATTTGACAGAGAATGAATACATGGAAATAAGCCATACCTATCGTTATGATTTAAAGAATAAAGAAAAAGCGGATAGTGTAGATCAGGTTATTCTCGAAATGTTTCCCCGTGGCGGTTTAGCCCGGTTTAACCGTTCTTTTACATTAAACACCGTTCCTCCCGATGAATATTTTGTCGTTGCCGAGCAATTCAGGAAAGATTTCCCGATAGCGGAGTGGCGAAAGAATCCCGATTCGAAAGGATTCGTGTACTCTAATTTTTACCGGGAACTGGCTGTAAAATATTATAAGGAAAGCGACTACAAGAAATTGGAGGAAATATTGCCGGAAATGGATATGGTTATGCTTAATGCTGTTTACAAGAAAACCGTGGAATACGCGATTCGGAAAACTCCCATCCCGGCAGAAACTTTTGTTGACGTATCCAAGAGATTTATTGACGAGATGATACGGAAAGTGAATGACGGTTCTTATATGCAAGGATTGCAATATTCACCTCGGCAAGCGGAAGAATTAGCTCGTCAGTGGTTGTATTATTATATTAGTGTTCACGCGCAGGTGGCAGAGAAAAGTGGGCGTTACGAGGAAGCCGTCAACACGATGAACGCGATAGAAGAAGAGCAACGATATCTCTTTTATCCGGCAGGGAACGAGGCGTATGTGGCAAGTTTGGAGAAATTAGGACGTCAGGCTGAGGCTTTCGAGGCGATGAAGGGGGCAGCAGGTGCAGGACAGATGACTCCGGTTATTTATGACAAATTGAGAGTGTACTACAATGGCTTAAAAAAGAAACCGGCGACTTTTGAAGCTTGGGTATCATCATTGAAGCCCAAAAGTGAAGTGGAAAAAATAAAGAATAAACTTCGGGCAAAGATGATAGACATACCTTTTGAGCCGTTTGCTTTGGAATCGCATCTCGGCGGTAAGGTAAAATCTGCAAGTTTCAAAAAGAATGATATCGTGATTCTCGATTTTTGGGCATTGTGGTGCGCCCCGTGTATCGCGGCGTTAGACGGGATGCAAATGGCTGTAGACCTTTATGCCGGTGATTCAAGCGTGAAATTCTATTTCATTATCACGCAGGACGAACCCAATAAAGAAAAAATAGATGCCCTGTGGAAAAAGAATAATTTCCACGACATGGAGGTGCTTTACGATGCTAACCGAGAGGGAAAGAAATCTCGTGATATGGTGTATAAATCCATGTTCCCCGGGACTTCGGGCATTCCCCAGAAAGCCATCCTTAAAAACGGTCGTATCCGTTATCTGGCAGAGGGATACGGTGGAAGCCCCAGCGGTTTGATGGATGAAATTTCTTACGTGGTTGAAATGCTAAAAGAGGAAAAATGATGGTATTCAAAAATAGTTTTATAGTCCTGCTGCTTGCGGTAGCGGGACTCTTTTGCTCCTGCGGGGACGGGAATAATTACACCCTTGTTGGTAGCCTGCCTACTCGCTATGACGGATGTCGGGTATTGTTATCCCCCGCAACATATTATTTCTCGCCGGATAAATCCACTCCGGTAGATAGCGGTATAATCAAAAACGGAGAGTTCCGGTTTCGGGGAACGGTACAGGAACCTGCGGTGTTTGTATTGACCATAGAGGACGTTCGTGACAATAGGATTCCGGGAATATATTCCGTGCCGGTGATTATCGAGAGTGGTAATATTAGAGTCCTTTATGACACGACAGGGATAACCTTGTCCGGAACCCCCGTGAATGAGCGCTATATGGCGACAATCGGGAAAGGAAAACAGGAAATTCAACGCAGAAGCCAAATATTATTTCGCGAGCGGGATAGCGTGCAGCAATTAGCGGGAAATGTCAGTAACGAGATAAATAATTACTACAACGAGCAAAGTCGAATTATCTTTAGAGAAATCATGGTACCTGCTGCCGAGGAATTTATCAGCGAGTATGCCGGAACAAGCACGGGTGATTACTTTTTCTTCACTTGTTGCTCGAAAGATATTTATAGTGATGCATTTGTCGAGAGAATTTACCCGACAATCAATCAGGAACTTCGGGAGCAATACGAAACGTTCATAAGGACACGTCAGGAAAAGCAGAATTATTTTTCTAGTTCGCAAAAAGCAACGGAAGTGGGGAGGCCTTTCCGTGAGATTGTCGCGCGAACTATCGAGGGGAAAGAAGTCCGTTTGTCGGAACAAGTGAAAAAAGGAGGACTCGTGTTGTTGGATTTTTGGGGTTCGTGGTGCGTGCCCTGTATTCAAGAAATGCCTTTGTTGAAAGAATTGTATGGAAAATACGGGAAAAAAGGCTTGGTAATCATCGGTATTTCGCTCGACAAAGAACGGGAAAAATGGCAAAGTTCTCTTGAAAAACACAAACCGATAGGAATTCAAATTTCCGAGTTGAAAGGTTGGGAAAGCGCTTCCCGTAATGATTACGGGGTTCAAGCCATACCGTTCACGCTGCTGATAGATGGTTCCGGGAAGATTATTGCCCGCAATCCGCACGGTCCGAAATTGGTCGAAGCCGTAGAGGAATACTTTAATCGTAAGTAAGTTAGTGCTTGTAAATAGATGTGGTGTTGTAAACAGTATGCTTGCTTATACATATTCGAAATGGACATAAAAGAAACTAGATTAAAAGCTTTCATATGATTATATAATTTTCTTTGAAAAGCAACAAGTTTTTTCGGGAGGTTCTTCATAGGTATATTCAGTAAATGCACTAAAATAGCAAGTCCTTATTTAATGCATTTACACGGTGTTTCTTCTAAACATTCAAAATGGTAGGTAAAATCAGGGCATATTTTTCATGAGGAGCCTTTTTATCTTCCCTTGGTCATGCATTGTTTAGGCAACCTTCTTTTGGCCTTTTTTCTTGCCTTCTTGATTATTTTGGCAGCGTTTGCGACGTGAATCCCGAAAAATATCTAAAGTATCTCGTTTTTCTTGTTTCTAGCCTTGTTCTTGTCAAGAGAATAATATTTCGGGGTACTAAAACTTCCTCCTAACCGGATGATATCAACCGAAAATTTCACGTTTGCTCCTCTTTTAAATTTTCTAATAGATAGAATGAAACACTTTGGGCGGGAGGAAATTCTTCTATTACAAACAAAAATAATTTTTTTTGAGTTTTGAATAGTATAATTCCTTTATTTTGGTGTTATATAATTAACAGAAACATTAGTGGATTATGAAGAAAAATCATTATGATAGCATATTTCTTCCGAGGAGAGGGCTAAAAATGGGGAGAAATAACTATTTCTTATTATTGAGGCTTTCTTATTTAAAATGTATAACTATTAAATTGAAAACTATGAAAAAAATCTTTAAAACAACGATGGCAATATGCCTATTTATTATGGCTATATTGGTAATGAATACTTTTAAGGCCCAGGCTCAAGTTGTTATTGCTTCTGAAAATTCGATTACGATGAGAGTGGGAGAACATCGCGAATTTTTATTAATCGCAAGATTGGGAGAAATTGTAGATGTGAAGATTGAATCAAACGGTTTTCCTTACATAATGCTATATGACAAAAATCTAGTAGATGGTATGTGGTATTGTACGATTGCTGCAATAACAAGGTCTACTGTAACTCTAAAATTTATCGTAACTATCCTATTTGGTGATGTTTGGATAGAAGAGGTATATATAGTTGTTACGGTGAATGATTAATCCTAAAACAAATTAGCAAATTTAATTCATATGGAAGAGATTATCTTTTTCGAATAACCAATAATTGAAGGAAAGCTAGGTTGTTTGAGTCCATATGTAATGTGACTAGTCCTAAAAGACTGTTCTGATTTTAATAACAAAAATGTATTTGTATAGGGATATTCAGTAGATGGACTAAAATATTAGTAAATCTTTTAAGGTCTACAGCTATTTTGTTTTTTATCCGAAGATTGTAGAGTACCTTCAAAATATTCGGTAAAATTAATAAACTGGCTATGCCTTTTCCAAGAAAGTGCTCTCGTCTTCTCTCGTTTTACTTCGGGATATTCCTTAATACCAAACAAATACATTTTTGTTATAATTAAGAGTCTGTTTAAAAATATCTTTCATAAAAGTTTTAACATAAGGCAATGAAAGCACAATAAATCATACTTTCAGAGGTTCTTGTTGTTTATTCATAATCTTGCTCAACTTACGAAAGTCGCCAACTAAGCAAATCATCTCCCTGTAACCTGGCGTTTCGGAATGGTTGGAAAGTAGTTGATTTGTTCGAACGCAATGTAATCTCCATATCCAAACCAAGTTATTTGTTCACTTTTTCTACCAACTCGTCTCGATAACCACCGTCGGCATAAACTTTCTGAAGTTGCGGGAACCTATATTTATACAATTTAATAACTTCAAGGTTTTGCTGTCGTGTTCGTTTGTGGCATATACCTTGACTGCTAGTAGAAGACCTTGGGTGTCGGTAATAAATGAGTTTTCATTTCGGAAAGCTCCATACACATTGGTAACCAGTTTTTTTATTCTAAATATTTTTTATAGACTCTCAAAATAGACTTAATTATTTTTTCTCTCCGCAACCGCCGCATCCTTTGCAGTCATGCTTCTTTCCTTTCACTGCCGGGTTATCTTGTCCGCCTCGTTGACTGCGGTGGTTCATGCCTTCTTTGCGGCGTTTTTCCATTTCTTGTTTTCTCTTTTCCAAGTTGATTTGGTAAATTTTATATTGCTCTTCCGTCAAAATCTTTTTTAAGGATAAGTTTTGTTGGTCTTCTATTTTTTGGTTGTAGAACGTCATGGAATCACGTTGTCCTTGGTATTTTTTCATGACTTCGCCTATTTTCATGAAATTTTCCGTGAACAATTCTTTTACTTGTTTTTCTTGTTTCTCATTGAGTTTCAGTTCTATTTTCGTGCGCTCGACCAGTTTATTGACCCGTTCTTCTTGGTTCATGTGACCTCTCTGACCGCGATGTTGTTGCCCGCGTTCTTGTGCATTCAAACTTACTGTCATTAAAAGAAACAATGACGAAATGATTAGGGTTAAAGTTTTCATGTTTTTATTTTTTAATTGTTTATAATCGCGTGGAATCTATACGGAAAACTCCATGCTCGTTTTTGAAATATATCTGATTCTAAGACAATACGGGGATGAAAAGGTTTATCGCCATGTACTCTATTTTTGATGATAATTTTGAAGACCAGTCTTAAGAGCGATGAATCGTAACTTTTGTAAAGTCCGATTCTTCATGAAACATGAATGTATTTCATAATCAGTATAAAATAAATCGAAAATAATTTTGTTCCTCTACTTTTCTTTATAATTTTGCTTTGTCTGACATATATGTCAGACTTGGGATTCGATTATGAAATTGTTTATTATGAATGTTTATAAAGTCGGTTTGGATATAGGTTCTACCACGGCTAAGATTGTCGTATTGGATAAGAACGGAAGGGATGTCCTTTTTTGCAGGTATGCAAGACATCAGGCAAAAGTGCGGGAATGTTTGTCGGTTTTTTTCGGTCAATTGAAGGAACTGGTTGGGGATGCACCGCTGGCAGTGAATATTACCGGTTCCGTCGGGATGGGAGTTGCCGAAAAATGCTCTTTGCCGTTCGTGCAGGAGGTGGTGGCAGCCACGAACTATATTCGTCGGCATCATCCGGACGTGTCCACCATGATTGATATCGGTGGGGAAGATGCCAAGGTGGTATTCTTTCAGGATAATCAAGCTACCGATTTGCGGATGAACGGGAACTGTGCCGGGGGAACGGGGGCTTTCATCGATCAGATGGCTATCCTGTTAGGAGTATCGGTCGACGAGTTGAACGAGCTAGGGAGCCGGGCGACACGAGTGTACCCGATAGCTTCGCGATGCGGGGTATTCAGTAAAACGGATGTACAAAATTTAATCGCCAAGAATATATCGAAGGAAGATATCGCGGCTTCAATTTTCCGGGCGGTAGCCGTGCAAACCGTCGTGACTCTTGCACGTGGGTACGATATCGTTGCCCCGGTATTGCTTTGCGGCGGACCGTTGACTTTTATTCCGGCTCTCAGAAAATCATTTGCCGATTATCTCAAGTTATCTTTGGAGGAAGATTTTGTATTACTTGAAAAAGGCAATCTGGTTCCCGCGTGGGGGGCAGCCTTGACTGAAACATCGTGTAGCGTAAATCTGTCCGCGCTGGTGGAACTGTTGGAAAAGCAATCGGGTGAAATTCATTATTCGAGTAATAACCTGCCACCTATATTCAAAGACCAAGCGGATTATCAGCAATGGAAGGTGCGATTGGTGCGGCATGGAATACAGCGGGCAGAAATGAAAACGGGCGTACAATACGCTACCATTGGAATAGATTCCGGTTCAACGACAACAAAAATCGTAGTGCTTGATGCGGATGACCGGATACTTTATTCTTATTATCATGATAATAACGGAAATCCTATAAAAGTCGTCGAGGACGGATTGCAGAAGTTGCACGAGGAGTGCCGGAGAAAGGGAACGGTCTTACGTGTGAAAGGCGGGTGTTCCACCGGGTACGGCGAGGAATTGATTAAGGCGGCGTTCCAAATGGACGCGGGTGTTATTGAAACCATCGCTCATTACACGGCTGCCAGACATATAAACAAAGATGTATCCTTTATTCTGGATATCGGGGGGCAGGACATGAAGGCGATCTTTATCAATGACGGAGTGATTAATAGAATAGAAATTAACGAGGCGTGTTCGTCGGGATGCGGTTCATTCATCAGCACTTTCGCACAATCTTTGGACTACAAGATAGAGGACTTTGCCAAGGCTGCCTGTTGTTCGAGGGCACCGAGCGATTTGGGTACCCGTTGTACTGTATTTATGAACTCCAAGGTGAAACAGGTACTTCGGGAGGAAGCTTCCGTGGCGGATGTCGCGGCGGGACTGTCTTACTCCGTTGTCAAGAATTGTTTGTATAAAGTGCTGCAATTAAAGAATACGGATGAACTCGGGAAACATATTGTCGTTCAAGGCGGTACCATGCGCAATGATTCTATCGTGCGGGGACTGGAAATACTCACGGGTAGGGAGGTCTTCCGTAGCGACTGCCCGGAACTGATGGGTGCTTTGGGGTGTGCCTTGTACGCGAAACATCTTCCGGATGCCAAAGAAATGGATTTGCAGGATATGATACATCTTGCGCGATTCACTTCCGGTCAGTTGCAATGCCGCGGTTGTGAGAACCAATGTGCCGTGACACGATACACGTTTAATAACAAGAACAGTTATTTCTCCGGAAACCGGTGCGAGAAGGCATACACGAACAAGGGAACTGTCACGGGAAGAGGGATAAACGTGTACGAGAAAAAAGTCGAGTTATTGTTTAACCGAAAAGCGGATATTCCCCGTCCCCTGTTGACAATCGGTATTCCCCGCTGTCTGAATATGTATGAAGAATACCCTTTCTGGCACACGTTGTTTACCGGTTGCGGCATACAGGTCTGTTTGTCGGCACCTTCCACGTTCGATAAATATGAAACGGCAGCCAACAAGGTCATGTCGGATAATATCTGTTTCCCGGCAAAGCTGGTACACGGGCATATTCAAGATCTTGCGGAGCGCCGTGTCGACCGGATATTCATGCCGTTTGTCGTGTTCGAGAAAATCGACAGACAACAACAGAACAGTTACAACTGCCCCATCGTGTCCGGCTATTCGGAAGTGATCAAAAGTGTCGGGACGGAGGATATTCCGGTTGATGCGCCTGCAATCACGTTCAAAGATCAAGCCCTGTTGTACAAGCAATGTGCCGAATACTTGGAATCGTTGGGTGTCAAGAAGCAGGTGCTTAAAACGGCGTTCGGGCGTGCACTGGAAGCTCAGGACAAATTCGATTGGGAGATTGGCGCTTGTAACCGGGAGGCACTGGAAGAAGGTCGTCGGAAACATAAATTGATTATTCTGCTCGCCGGACGTCCTTATCACTCCGACCCGCTGATACAACACAAGGTGTCTGACATGATTGCTGCGATGGGGGTGCACGTGATAACGGACGATATCGTACGCCAACAAAAGATACAACTGGAAGAAGTGAATTTTCTCCCTCAATGGGCATTCACGAATCGTGTATTGAAAGCGGCGAAATGGGTAGCCCGGCAAGATAGCGATGTGCAGTTCATGCAATTGACGTCGTTTGGTTGCGGTCCCGATGCATTCTTGACGGATGAGGTACGTGCTTTATTGAAACAGTTCGATAAAAATCTTACATTGTTGAAGATAGACGACGTGAGTAATATCGGTTCCATTAAACTGCGCGTGCGTTCTTTGGTAGAGAGCCTGCATATCAGTATGCGGGAATCCGGTAACGAGGTGAAACGATTCGCCGCCACGGCACCTTTCACGAGAGAGGATAAAAAGAAAAAAATCATCGTCCCGTTTTTTACCCCGTTCATTTCGCCGCTTATCCCCCCGCTCATGAAAATGGCGGGATACGAAGTTGAGAATCTGCCGATAAGCGACACTCGTTCATGTGATTGGGGGTTGAAGTATTCCAATAATGAGGTGTGTTACCCGGCAACGCTGATCGTGGGCGACATCGTGAAGGCTTTCAAGGACGGACTTTATGACCCGGATAATACTTGTGTCGCTATCACGCAGACGGGGGGACAGTGTCGCGCGAGCAACTATATATCTTTAATCAAGAAGGCATTGATAGAAAACGGTTATATCAACACCCCGGTCGTGTCGCTTGCCCTAGGGAGCGGGATTCGTAACGAGCAACCGGGATTCGGTATAAACTGGGCTAAGATAATGCCGCTGGCATTCGCGGCAGTTTTGTATAGTGATTGCATCGCCAAGTTCTATTACGCGTCTGTCGTTCGGGAGAAAAAAAAAGGGCAGGCTGCCGGGTTGAGAGATTTGTATCTGGAAAAGGCGAAAGCTGCCATACTGAAAAACAGCACGGGGGATTTATATCGTGATTTGTCGTTGGCTGCCAAGGAATTTGACCGGATTTGCGAGCAAAAGTCAACACCCAAGGTGGGAGTTGTGGGTGAAATTTTCTTGAAATTCAACCCGTTTGCCCAAAAGAACGTGATGTCATGGCTTATTGATAAACAGATAGAGGTGATACCGCCGTTAATGACCGATTTCTTCATGCAGAGTTTTGTCAACTTGAAGACGCAACAGGATAGTTACTTGAAACGGAAGTATATCCCTGATGTGGTGATTGATTGGATTTACGGGAAAGTGCGGAAACAGATCAATAAAATCAACGGGATTGGCAAGGAGTTCAAGTATTTCCTTCCGTTTGAAAGTATCTACGAGAAAGCGGAGAACGCTAAACGGGTGATCTCCCTGAACGCCCAATTCGGAGAGGGGTGGTTGATTGCCGGGGAGATGATGTCGTTTGCCGCGCGAGGCATCAATCATGTCATTAGTTTACAGCCCTTCGGGTGTATAGCCAACCATATCGTGGAAAAAGGAATAGAAAAACGAATAAAATCTTTTTATCCGCAGGTGAATATACTATCTTTAGACTTTGATAGCAGTGTCAGTGATGTGAATATTGTCAATCGGATGTTATTGTTCATTGACAACATAAAAAGGTGAAATATGGGAGCAGTAGAAAACAACGAGTTAGAGCAACAGATAATCGAAACGGCGAAACAACTTTTCGTGGAAAAAGGGTTCGTGGAAACCAGCATGAGCGATATTGCCGTGCGAGTCGGGATAAACCGTCCCACGCTGCATTATTATTTCAGGACAAAAGACAGGATGTTTCAAGCGGTATTCAGTTCTATCGTGATGTCATTGTTACCGAAGGTACAGGAAATCATGAAGCAGGATATCCCTTTCATGGAGCGGGTAAGCAGGGTACTGGACGAGTATCTGGCTCGTTTCACGGAAAATCCTTATATCCCTAAATTTATATGTGAAGAAGTGCAGCGTGACGTGAATCATTTGCTTGCCACCGCCAAGGATATGCAGTTTGAAGAGACTTTTTCTTTAATCCGGACGAGTTTGTTGGCTGAAATGGAAGCCGGTCGATTGAAGACCGTTCCCCTGCGTATCGTTTTCCTCACTTTCTATGGGTTGCTTCTTTTTCCGCTTTTATCGAGGAATTTGGTCGTATCCGTGTTTCTGAAAGATGATAGCGAATTTGAACCTTTGTTGCGGGAATGGAAGCAGTACATCATTCTCCACATGAGAAATCTATTATGTAATGATTGTTAAATAATAAAGAATATGAAGCAAGAAGTTTTATTTATTATTCTGGATGGATATGCCGATTGGGAAGGGGCATTCCTCGCAACCGCGTTGAGTACCGGAGTTATGCCGGGCAGTGAAGTGAAATACACGGTAAAGACCGTCGCCCCGACTTTGGAACTCGTGCCCTCGATAGGGGGATTCCGCACGCTGCCCGATTATAGTTTCGAGACCATGCCCGATGATTACGCGGCTTTGGTTCTGGTTGGTGGAACGAGTTGGTTTTCGCCCGAGGCGGAACAAGTAGTACCTATCGTCCGGAGAGCCTTGGAACGAGGGAAAATCGTGGGTGCGATTTGCAACGCTTCCGTCTTCATGGGTATCCACGGTTTCTTGAATGACGTGAAGCACACGAGTAACACGCTTCCCTACCTGAAACAATATGCCGGAGAACAGTACACGAATGAAGCGGGTTACGTCGAGGCACAAGCCGTTGGCGACCGGAATATCGTGACCGCGAATGGCTGCGGGTACATCGAATTTACCCGTGAATTGCTGTTGCTGCTGAAAGCCGACGAACCCGCTAGAATAGAGGAGTCTTGTGATTTTTACAAGAATGGATACGTGAGATAGGGAAACGTTTGGTTTGGATTCATTACAAGTATGATAGGTGTTTATGAATATTGAAGAATACAGAGATTATTGCCTGTCTGTTAAAGGGGCGACGGAATGTATGCCGTTTGACGAGTACACCTTGGTCTATAAAATCATGGATAAGATGTTTACTTTTGCCCCGTTGCGCACTAAGGACGGACGATTCTGGGCGAACTTGAAATGTGATCCGGCTAAATCGGTGGAGTTGATGGAGCGTTACGAGGGGATTTTCTTTGGTTTCTATTCGGATAAAAAATATTGGATAACGGTATATCTGGAAAGTGATGTGCCCGATAAACTAATCAAAGAATTGATAAATCACTCGGTGGAAGAAGTGGTCAAAAAGCTGCCTAAAAAGAAAAGGGATGAATATAACGCGTAGATACGGGAGTGCCCCGTACTCCGTTGTTTTGGTTCATGGCGGACCGGGTGCTAAAGGTTCTTTAAAGCCTATGGCTGAAGAACTATCTTTACAAAACGGAGTGTTGGAACCATTCCAGACCCGCTATTCGATCGAGGAGTTGATACAGGAACTTCACGAGCAGGTTTGCCGTGAAACCGATGGGGCGGTGACTTTTGTCGGTCATTCATGGGGGGCATGGCTGATTATCTTGTTTGCCGTGCGATATCCGGAACGGGTAAAACAACTTGTGCTGGTCGGGTGTCCCCCTTTCGAGGAAAAGTATGTACCTCAAATCATGGATAATCGTTTGAAAAGACTTTCGCCGGGAGAGCGGGAACGTTTTGAAAGATGCCTGCGGGAATTATCGGGAAACGCCACGGATAAAGATATGGAAGAATTGGGTAAGATCGTTGCCCAATGTGAT
>QWCH01000540.1_pt1 | contig 67697 bp, 41 predicted proteins | sample 1972671 | NCBI WGS metagenome assembly QWCH01 (sample SAMN09866713, study PRJNA288562) | Human gut metagenome isolate term3_stool, whole genome shotgun sequencing... | isolation source: gut | host: Homo sapiens | place: USA: California
CAGCGACAACCGTAACATCATTCCGATAAACAGTAAACATGAAATATTTTAATGAAACGGAAAAAGACATCGTCGTCCTAATCGTCAAATTATCGTCAAAAGACTTCATTTCAGACACAAATGGTTCACTATTTCCCATTCTGGAAGAAACGGAATATTGTCCGACCTGTTCTGGCAGAATCGGCAACATTTCATTTTCCTTCAAAAACATACCGGAAACATCAAAAACTACGGCAGTACTATCCGGGTTATAAGCCAATATCTTGTAGGATGCAACTATCGGATCCAGATTATTCCGGGCTACAGCTTTTTTCATCGCTTCCTCCCGTTGCGTGCAGGTCGTTGTAGAATTAACTTTCCGCAAGCAAATCAATGTATCATCTTTCGTGAATTTAACATGATTCGTACTTTTCACCCCGATTTCACACACGAAATTATTGCTCGCGGCAGCCGGTGATGAAGCAAGTAACATTTCTCTCTTTAAATATTTCAACGGAAATTCAAAATAAACTTTGTCCTCTATTTTGTGAATCGTGATAAACGTACTTTTCACGCTCTTACAAGACTTATCTTGAAACAATTTCTCGTAAGCCGTCGGCTTTTTCACTTCATCCTTTTTTTCCTTTACCGTATCCGCTTTGACAACGGTTTCAACCTTTTTACTTTGCAGCGCGGCTTGTACTTCCCGATAAAAAGGAAATACCAACAATAATACCGCACTTACCATTTTCCACTTTTTCATAACATACTTTTATTTATTACATACAAAACCTACTCCCTCCACTTCCCCCTTAAGGAAAGCACAGGATACAAGGAACAATTTTCCGGACTCTACTTCCGTTTATATCAAGGAAGAAGCAGAAGGAGTAGTATATTCAGACATCACTATTTCAATTTCAAACCGGAAAGAGCTTCCAGATCGATACCGTAAATACGCTTCATCTCGTCGACTAGGATTCCGCATTTTTTCTTAATCATACCTTTGGAATCAACACCCCAATCATCCGGACTCGCGAACCAGAAATAATCAAACATAAACTGGTCTTCCGTGAAAATCAACTCGATGAAACCCAACATATCCTCCTTGGCTCCAATACCGGAACTCCATTTCACGATACCCCAGTCCTCGGCATTCTTGGACGTCACTTTAGAGTAATCCACTTCCGCGTAAAAAGCTTCCGGCACGTCCATCTTCTGATAATCGATACAATATGAAATATAAGCAAAATTCAACATCGCCTTGTATTTCTTCTTCCGGGATGAACTCGTAATCAAGTTAATACTCTCGTTCACGTTCCCGATACAAATATTATCAACCGTGTACGTGTAATCGACCAAAGCACCTTCATCCGTCAGACTTTTCTTCCGCAAAACAGTATCCGCCAGTAAAATCTTTTTCGGCAAAGTTGCTTTTAATGTCTCGGGGGAGTACAACCCCAGCCATTCGGAAAATAGCAAACTAACCGCCTTTTCCAGATACTCCTCTTTCGGGAGAGTCACTTTCAACGGGTACGCGTTATTGGGATACAAACTTGTCACGTTCCAAACAGCATCAATCAGATCGTAACGATACAACAAAAAAGTACCCGTCGACTGATAAAAATCCACAATCTGGTCATCAAACTCATGTTCGCCTTGCGGCACACTGTATTTTTCCTCGAGTCCCTCCGCGTCAATCTTATCGTCCTCATAACTACACCCGCACAACAAAAAACACAAGGACAAGATTCCTAATCCGATAATTATAGTTATTCTATTCATATCTTTCATTTTAATTCGATTTATAACGGCATTCTTTGAGGTTCCGAGGCTCCCGGATTCTGTTCCAATTTTCCGTTCCGGTCAATGGCTTCGGAAGGAATAGAAAGTACATACATCGGATCACCCTCTCTCAACACGTAAGTTTCATTCTGTTGTTCATTCAACTGCCAGATTTTCTTTATTTCAGGCATACCGAAACGTCGCAAGTCAAACCAACGCTGTCCCTCGAAGCAAAGTTCGCGTTGACGCTCTTCACGATAAATTTTCAACAAATCATCAGCTTCCTGCATCGGAATTTCATCCAGAACTTCACCGTCTCCCGGAAATATTCGCTTAGCCCGCAAGGCATTCAATAAATCCAATCCCTCTTGCCCGGCTTGTGCATCCCCAGTTTTCTTGTATTTCTGCAGTAAAGCCTCACACCCGTTCAGCCAAGCCTCGGCAACCCGGAATGCCTGACCGAAAGTGACGGACTTAGCCGCCCACTTATCCACCTTCTGACCAACCACCTCGCCTGTTATCCAATCCGTAATATCCGAAAAATAATATTCCAAACGGCAATCTTTTGCCGGAGCCGTTTGTTCAAATAACTTCATCAACTCGTTGGAAGGACAGTAGCTATCCGTAGCAGAACCACCCACATTATACCAGTTCTGTTTAGCCCCGTACATCCAGATAATCTCTTTATTTCCATTCTCCAGAACCTTCAATGTTGGTAACTCACCCGTTAAGTCTACCAAATCCTTACGCTCCATCACGTAACGGGAATGCATCAAAGCTGCATCCCAATTTTCCATGTACAAATAAACACGGGAAGCAAGCAAATGAGCGGACAACGCGTTCAAACGGTAAACAGCAGATTCCCTTCCTCTCATTTCCAACAAACGGATACCTTCATTCAAGTCCGACAAAATTTGCCTGTACACTTCGGATACCGTATTCCTCGGCGAACCGGTTTCTACAATATCCGGACTCAAGACAATCGGTACTCCCGGATTCGTCAACGAATCTTTATTGCTGTAAGGCAGTGCGTAATAATTCACCAACTGGAAATAATAGAAAGCCCTTAACACAAGAGCTTCACCTTTTAAACGCTCCTTGTCCTCGTCCGTCCCGATTGAGCCATCCGCGTATTTCAAAGCAATATTACATCCCAGTACCCGTTTATAATAATTCTCCCAACAATTCATCCCGCCAGTCATGCCATATCCGCCTTGTTCTTCCGCATCCAAAGCAATTTCATAAGCCAACGGTTGCCAAGTGTAAAAATTCTGGTATAGCAAAGCCTCATCCGATCTGCCGGAAGAATACAAACTGGTATACTCATCACTCAAATAGGAACAAACCACATCCATGGCTCTTCCCTCTGCCGGATACCCTTCCCCCCACAACAATTCATTGAAAGAGGTCGTCGTTTCCGGAATCATTTCATCCTGAGGTGTCTTCTCCAAAAAACTATCACAAGCAGAGAAACACCCCGCACATAAAATCAATATATATAATTGCTTCATCGTTCTCATAATCATCATAAGCTAATATTAATAGTAAAATTATAAGAAGGTTGTCTCGGTACGGCCGAACTCGATGTTTCCGGATCTTGGTTGCGCAACCGTTTGTTAGCTATCACGAATAAATCATTTCCCGAAAGCTCCATTGTCAACCCGTTTAATCCCAAACGAGAAGCGACACTTTTCGGGAACGAATAATTCAATCCGATACTGCGGCAACGCAAGAAATCTCCACTCACCACCCGGTGATTTCCCTCGTCCCACATCGTGTACATACTTTCCGTGCCCGCCGGGTGCACGTACATATAGGTACGTCCCGGTTTCAAGAACCCCGGGTTATCGGTAAATTCCTCGTCCCCCGGCTTACGCCAATGTGTCACGAATTCCGCCGGAACATTCTCGTAGTGGCTTGGAGCATCCAGCGCCATACGGGAATCATACACGGGACGCAACCGGATTTTAGCTCCCAGATTATAAGCAAAAGAAGCCCTCAACGTGAAATTATAAAAAACGAAACGAGTGGAAAGCCCTCCGGTCACGACCGGGTTACGACGCCCCGAGTATTCAAGAAATTTCGTCGGGTCCTCTTTCATCTCTGTGTTCGTGTACCCGTTTCCACTATCATACTCGAAAACAGGAAAGCCATCCTCATGTGTCAATCCCTTGTATTTCCATGACCAAAACGAACTCACCGCATAATCATTCAACACAACTGTCCCCGACAAATACTCGCCATAAGACCTGTTCTCCGTTTTACGACGAATCTTATCTCTGTTCCATGAAAGCACGGGAGAAAGCGTCCACCTAAAATTCTGTGTTTTCAACGGTACAAAAGTTAAAGAAACATCTATCCCCTCGTTCCGGATATTCGCCCCGTTCTGGTAAGCCGCATCCACACCTTGTTCAACGGGCACGTTCAACGTGTACAATAATTCTTTGCCCCTCTTCTGGTAATATTCCACGGAACCGCTGAAACGACTATCGAACATAGAGAATTCGAGTCCCAAATTGACAGTTTGAGTCTTCTCCCACCGCAGATCGGGATAAGGCAAACTTTTTAAATTCAGAACATATTCACCGATATACTCGTCTATGGGCTTCAAGGGATATTTCGCTATTAAATCCGGTCCCACTGTTGAAATCACATTTCCCTGCAAACCGTAAGATACTTTAAGTGACAAATCGTTAAACCATTTCTGCTTTTCCATCCATCTCTCCGAAACCACGTTCCAACGAGCGGCAATACTCCAGATCGGCAAAAAACGATTGTTCGTCTTCTTACCGAAACGACTGGATGCATCCACCCGGAAATTCGTATTTAAAATATAACGATTCTTATAGCTATAAGCCAAGGTCGCCAACAAAGACATTTTATTATTAATCTGGTCGGTCAAGGACACAGGATGCTTGCTGGCGGAAGTACCGTAGAAATCGTACAAATTCCCGGCATCTGCCTGATTATATTCATAATAAATCACTTTACCTCTATCGGGGAAGTAACCGTATTCCGCCGTTTCAAACCCCGTTTGTTTATGTGAAGTCATCTCTCCCCCGACCATCACGTTCAATGAATGCACGTCATCCCACGTCTTCATATAATTCAACCGGGCATTCACCATCCACAAATCACTATTCTCCTCGTCCCGCTCGTACCTGCCCCCGTAAGGATACATTGACAATTTCTCGTTGATACTTCCCGGCTCCACGCTCCCGTAATCATAACCTCTCAAATTAGCCATATAATAAGAACGGTCGGTAGCCCACTTTTCCGTTAACCCGCGAGTGGCAGAATAAGAAACCAACACATCACCTTTCAATCCTGCCAGAATATTCGCCCTTAAAGAAAGTGCTGTCGAGAATGATTGGTTTTCTCCCTCGGAACCTGATTCCCTTAACTCATCCAGCACGTTATAAGTCAAATCATACGTGAATTTATGCACTCCTTGATACTGTCCCTCTTTAATCTCCTGCGACACGTAATTCGTCGATCTCACGTATCTCTCGTCTGCTGCTAAGGTACGGGCAGTTCTCAACGCGTAATTCATCGGATTCACGTCGTAAAAAGAAGAGACCTGCCGATTGGAATATTCCATTTTAAAATCGGCATCCAACCATTTGAACACGGGTAATTCCACTCTGGAATTCAACGTGTAACGCTTCACATCATCCCCGTTCGCCGTTCCTTTGTCACTGGCAAAACTTGCCGAGATATAATAAGATATTCTATCCTTTCCCCCCGAAATAGAAAGCGAGTGGGAATGGGAGAAGGCATTAGAAAACAGCACGTCAAACCAATCCGTGTTCATAACCTCCCGTCTTGAATACTCTTGTTCTACATCGCTAAAAGGTATCCTATTCTCCAAATAATCAAGCATCGCTTTCTCATAACCGTAACGAGGCGTAGATGCCAGTATCAACCCATCCTCGAAAAACTCTTTCGATAATTTCATTCTCTCTTGGGAATTCATCACATCAGCCGATTTCCGGTAAGAAGGACGCTGTTTCACGGTATAAGTTCCCGAATAATTCACTGCCGTCCTCCCCGAACGCCCCTTCTTCGTCGTCACGACAATCACACCGTTTGCCGCCCTTGTCCCGTAAATCGCAGTGGCGGAAGCATCCTTCAAAAAAGTGATACTTTCTATATCCATCGGGTTTAAACCCGATATAGCGTTACCAAACATTAAATAATTCGGGTTCGTCATTTCCATCGCGGCAGCAACGTCTTCATTAGCGATATTCACAGGATCTTCTCGGATTACTCCATCAATCACCCAAACGGGAGCCGCATTTCCCAATAATGTTGCCGTTCCCCTCATTCGTATCTTCGGAAGAGCTGAAGGACTCCCCGAGGTATTCACAATCATCAATCCCGGGATTTCGCCCTGCAACATATCATCGATCGAATTCATTCCCGATTTCATAATATCGGCGGCTTTCACCGTGTAAGTGGAACTGGCAGACAATCGCTTGTCAATCCTTTGATACCCGGTCACCACCACTTCTTCCATTTCCTGAGCGTCTTCTTCCATCACGATCACCCAAGGATTCATCTCTTTAAAGCGCAAGCAGGACAATGTCTGTGTTTTCATCCCAATAAAGGACACAACAATTGTCGCCTTTGATAAATCGGGAACCATCAAAACAAATTTCCCGTTCTTATCCGTCGAGACACCGACAGTTGTCCCCTTCAACAACACGGAAACCCCGGGTAACGGCAAACCTCCCTCATCCTTCACGTACCCTGTCACCCGCGCATTCGTTAAAGAATCGGTCTTCGATTCTATCAAACGTTTTACGACCACAACCTTATCATTCATCTGATAATAAAGCCCCGTACCTTCCAGTACCTTACCTAAAATTTCCTCTAAAGACGTATCTTTAAAAACTGCATCCAGCCCTTTGATTCCGGCAACATCTGCCACGTTATAAAAAAAGGTAATCTCACTTTTCTTCTCCAACGTCCAAATAATCTCTTCCAAGGTAGCCCCCCTCATCTCTATACTCACCTTCATCTGTTGAGCCCGCACACTGGCAGACAGGGACATAACAGAACAAAATAACACACACATACATAATTTCATAATCCTAAAAATTTTTCCATACTTCCCTTTACAGGGGAAATACTCTTTCCACTTTTTTTTCATAACTTTGTTTTTCAAAATTTTTAAAACACTTATCTCATGAAAGTGAGATATTGACAGGCGATGTTCGCAGCATCGCTTGTTTTTATTTCACTCCTAAAACAATACGTTTCCCATTCACTTCTACTGTCAACTTATCCGTGGCACGCAGTACATTCAATATCGGCGTGATATCCTCGCTCCTGTCCAATTTCCCGGCAAAAGCCATATCTTTTATAGATTCATCAAGATAAACGACTTCCACGTCATACCAGCGTGCCAACGTCCGCATGATATCTTCCAACCTGTCCTGCCGGAAAATAAACTGCCCGTTTCGCCATGCCGTAAATAAAGCCGGATCGACCTCACGCACTTCCAACGCCGCTTTCTTCCGGTTCCATTGCGCTTGTTGGGCGGGTATGATTCCCACCTCCTCTTTTTTCCCGAATCCCGTGAAAACAGACACGTTCCCCTTCAACAATGTGGTTTGCACATTCAACTCGTCGGGATACGCCTTCACGTTGAACTCCGTCCCGGTCACCAACACATCCATATCTTTCGTCTTCACGATAAACGGGTGTTTCTTGGATGCCGCCACTTGAAAATACGCCTCTCCTTCCAACGTGACCACCCTCTCCTTGCCCGAAAATTTCACGGGAAACTCTATTTTACTCTCGGCATTCAAATAAACCGTTGTCCCGTCACTCAATATCAGATTATACTCTCCCCCGGTCGGAACAATAACTTTATTCGTCAATCCCGTTCCCTGTTCTCCCACCTCCCGGTTATAGTTAATTCCCGCGGAATCGTTCATGATGATCTTCCCGTCTTTCTCGACGATTTCATTCATACTTCGAGTATCCAGCTCGACCTGCCTCCCGTCGTCCAACACCAACACCGCCTTCGCTTGCCCCGGCACGATCGCGGCATCCGCCAAACACGGCTCCCCCGCATCCTTTACCGTCAACACCCAAAACACGATTCCGACAGCGACCAATGCCGCAACTGCCGCCGCATACGCGCACCATTTCCCGATCCTTCTGTCGTGCTTCATATCTATTTCCTTCCCGAAGGCATTCGCGTATTTCTCCACGTCAATAGAAGCCCATTTCTGGATTCTCGACCTCACGTGGCTTTTCTCCGTCATCTTCTCGTAGAGAATCCGGTTCTCCGGCTCCTTTAGCCACTCCTCCAATTCCCGCCTCTCTTTTTCGTTCACCCCTTCCAAAAGTTGTTTGGCTATCAATTGGTATATTCTTTTGTCTTGTATCATCGCTTTCGACTGTTTTATCGCATTGTATATTCATATAACAACTGAAAAAAAGAAATCGATGAATCCCTTTTCAAAAAAACAATGTTAAATATTGAAAATACAATATCAAGGCAAGCGAGTCCAGTCCACCAAGAAAAGAAGATAAAAATAGTCTTTCAATAAGCCCCGCAGTTTCTTGTAAGCATTCTGTTTCAACGTCCTAACCGAATTGATTGAAATATTCAATTGCTCGGCGATCTCCCCGTTCGAGAGTTCCTGAAGTGACATTAGTATCACTTTGCGGGACTGTGGTGCCAATTCGTCGATAGCCTTGTAAACCAAAGCGTATACTTCCTCCTCGATTATATTATCCCGCGTATATTCTTCGGATTCCAGCATTCCTTTCTGCACGTAACGGGTAACAATCGCACCGTGTTTCAATTCGTTCAAGGCAAGATTTCTCGCCGTGGTGTACAAAAATCCCTTGATCTTATCCTCCGACTCGAAAGTTAAATCCTCACGCCATAATCGGATAAAACATTCTTGCGCAATATCGGCCGCAATCTCCATATCATCAATATATTTATTGGCAAACATTACCACAGACGAGAAGTTCTTCTCGAAAAAGACCTTGAAAATCCGACGATCCTTGTTATTTATTCCGATAACCGTATCCATAATACACCACTGTTACAGAACAAATATAGGCAATAATCGAAATTTCGCACAAAAAACGACTAAATATTTTCCGTTCTTACCAACAAGGCACGTTCCACATCCCACACTTTCCTCCTGCCAACTACCCCGGCAAATAGTATCAATCAACATGTCAAAGAACTTTTCCTATACAAATATACTTCCCGCTTTACCCTTTTCCTACCATTTTTCATAAAGAGCCCACGTGTTTTCACGAACACCCCTATTTAAGACATGAACACGTCTTTAAGCAACCGATATCCCGTGCCAAATCCGCTCGAATCAGTGTACACGACTGCATCACTTTTAAATCACTCCCGTATCAAAAACGCACCCAAGCGCCTTTGATACGGGAGTGATTCGAAGGTAATACGTGTTTGACTCAGGACTTCAACGGGTTCTCTTCAAATTCTGTCCGAATTCTGATAAAAAGAAGAATCCCAAACATAAAGGTCATCTTTCTCTTAAAGTAAGCACCTTCACCCAGTGTTCTATCGTTATTGCTCCGTTGTAGATATACCCCGAAGCGTTTCTACTCTGTATCTATAACAAACGTACGACCACATTACTCCTCAAGTATTGCCCGTTCGAATACTTAAAACAGGGGAAACGGGACTCAATTAAAAAAGAGGGCGTGTCTAAACATGCCCTCTTGTCCATAAGATCTGAAAATCCATAATGTCGTAAGGTCAAATGTACAGGTTGTTAGCATATTATAACACTGAACATCATTGCGTTTTAAAACACTGACTTTATAAACTTTAGGAGCCGAAGGCTCGACTTTATGAACTTTATAAACTAGAGGTGTGTCAAAACACACCTCCAATCCATCCAAAATTCACACGCGCAAAGCTGGCGCGAACAACTATTTTTGTCCGGCGAAAAGTTCTTCCATCTTTTGGGCTAATGCCTCTCCCCGCAAATCCTGCGCGACGATTTTCCCTTCCTTGTCGATAATGTACATCCGCGGGATTCCGGTTACACGGAAGCGTTGCGCTATGGGACAATCGAATTTATTCAAGGTTGACACGTGTTTCCAATTCAACTCGTTCTTCTCGATGGCAGCAACCCAAGGTTCTTTTTTCGAATCCAGAGAAACTCCCAGTATTTCCAATCCCCGGTCGTGATACTTTTTGTAAATCTCTTTCACGTTAGGCATTTCAGCCATACACGGACCACACCACGAAGCCCAGAAATCGAGCAACACGACGTGTCCCCGCAAACTGTACAGGGAGAGTTCCTGCCCGTCAGGAGTCGCAGCCCTAAAGTTCGGGGCTATTCCCCCGACACTTACCATACCCATTTCATCGATATTCTGCCTTAATTTCACGCCCGGTGCCGATTGTTTCACCCGATCGGTCAGATGATTATAAAAATCCTGCACTTCCTCGAACATGTAGTTATCCATCAGGTAACTCTCGAAAAAATAAGTCGAAGCGTAAGCATCACGGGTTGAATCCATGTAATTTCGAATCGAAGCGGTAAGCGCACTATCCAGAACGTGGAACATGTGCTTGAGGGAATCGACGGCAGCTTGATCGCTGTAATCCACTTTACCGGCAGCCATCATCTTTCCCAGTTGCATGAACGACACTGTCGTTTTAAGACTGCTCCCTTTTTCAAGCAGTTCCTGCTCTTTATTGCCTTCACACGTGACCGTTATCGAGGTTGTCTGTTTGCCCTTCCATTCTTTGGTAGTTTCCTTGAAGGTGATCGTCATCGGTTCGCCGTCCACTATGATTTCTTTCTTTTTGTCTTTGCCATAGGTCAATACCATTTTCTGTACCTCATCTACATTTCCTTTTAAAGAAAAGGTGAAATCAGGAGCCACACTGACCGAATCTATCACCCGTTGATTTTTGCCATCAACGATTTCATTCAAGTACAATTTGTTACCTGCCCCGTTTTCCCACGTGCCGGTAATCCGGTAGGCGACACCTCGTGAACAGGAGAACGCGAACACAGCACACGCGAGGATTATTACCCCGTTTGTCAATATCTTTATCATATACAGTTTATTATTTTATTCTTGAAAAAGTTCATCCATTTTATCGCGCAATTCTTCGCCGCGCAAATCTTTGGCAATAATTTTCCCGTCTTTCCCTATGATATACAGTTTCGGGATAGCTACCACTTGGTATAATTTCGCTATCGGGCATCGGTTCATTCCCTTCAGGGATGAAACGTGATGCCACGTCAATCCGGCTCTCCCGATTGCCTTTTCCCAATTCGCTTTGTTATTATCCATAGATACACCCACTATCTCCAGTCCGCAGTCGCGGTATTTCTCGTACAAGGCTTTCACGTTAGGCATCTCGTCCATGCAAGGACCGCACCATGATGCCCAAAAATCAATCAGTACGATACGCCCCCGCAAATCTTTCAGAGCGAGTTTTTTCCCGTCGGGAGTCGTCAATTCAAATTCCGGGGCAGGACTCCCGGGAGCCAGTTTTTTCAATTGGGCGATACGTTCCCCCATTTCTTTTCCTTTACCCGTTTGCTTGACACGCTCGGACAGACGGTTGTAAAAAGAAGCGATATCATCGAGTGACATCATTCTCAACATATTCATCTCGATAAAGAAAGGAGCGACGTCGCTATCATTGTAATGTTGAAGAAAGTGTTCTATCTGATCGTGTTGCTGTTTTTTGACTTCGGCTATCTGCACGGCGACAGAATCCCGTTTCGCTTTTGTTTCAGCCCGCTTCAAAGTCAGTCCCAAACCACCGAGAGAAAAATTACGGACGTAGTCATCTCCCCAGAATCGTACCATATCTTGTGCTGCCGCATGTTCCCGCGTCTCTTTCTCTAGCACGAAGGCTGCCGACGGGTCTTTGTACGAGTACTCCACGTCCTTGATTCCCAACTTGACGGGGGTCCCGTCCAGAAAAACGGCACGATAGCCCTGTTTCACGCACGCGATCATGGCACATTGTTTCCGGTCGAGCTCCCCCCGCAGCGCAAAGGTTCCGTCGCTAGCCACAACCACGGAATCCACGAACACGCCCTCGATGTTCCCGTTTTCCAAACTACGCAGGCTGAGCGTTTTCCCGGCACCGCTTTTCCAAACGCCCGTGATGTCATAGGCGACTTGGGAATATGCTGCCTCACACGCGAGGCAACATACTATAAAACTCAAAAATCTTTTGAACATTATCTTTTGTTTTTACTTTAATCAAAATAACCGACAGGAAGAGGATCGTTGGGACAGAACGAGTTCTGCAACGCTATCGGGTCCATCTCCATCTGTTTCACGATAAATTTGGCAATCAGGAAGGCTCTCTGTTTCACGATATCGAAACGGGCGAAAATGCGATCCATTTCCGTCTTGGGGGTCGACATGAGAAACGACAGGTAGTCCCCCAGATCGGCACCATCCTTGTGCGGCATGAAATACCCGTAATCCGGATAATGATCGGAACCAACCAGCCCGTGTGAATAGAGCACATAGTGGTAGGCATCAAATTCTCCTTCCGGGTCGGCGTCCTCTTCCTCATCATACTGGTAAATAAACTGGTATGAAACCAACGAGAAAAATTCGGCGGGCACATCCATCGAGTCGTAGATTGTCCCCATGATACCCGTAACGATGCCGGAACGGACTTTTTCCCAGTCGCTGTCACCGAATTGATCCATACCGCTCCCGACGTGCGAAACCGCCATGCCGTGGTTGTTCAAGTTCAGCGTGGTGACCAGATTAGACCGATTGTAAGTGGAAGAGTTGCAAACGGAATCGACCAGATAGATTTTCTTCGGCAGGAACTTGGCAATAAACGCTTCCGGGTAACTGGCGAAGACATCTTCCAGCATGAAGGTGACCATTTGCCCGACGTAGTTTTTATTCGCTTCTTTCACGGGAGCGTACCAGTAGACAGTCCTACTGTTCCATGTCGTGTAGAACTCGGTCCGGTCGAAATCATAAAGCACGAACGAGCCGTATTTCTCGTAAACGGAATAAATTTGTTCTTCCACGGAACCTGCCTCTCCACGCGGCAGTTCGAAAGGCGGATTACCCAATTCCGGCAGCGGTTTAAGCGAATCTTCTGAAGTACAGGCAAACACGAGCGGTACAAACAGAATCACAAGGCTATATATTAATTTTTTCATCATACTCGTTTTGAATTATTGTTCATGTTCTTACTGTCCCACGACGGTCACCCGCGGATTGTCGGTTACCCCGTCGTTGTATTCTGTCTCGGAAAGCGGGATGGGCAACAGGTAGTTCGGGCTGCCTGCCTCTAACACGAATGTTTTGTAAGTATTCATCGAGGAATAGAATTTATGCTCGATTCGCGGCATCCCTTGCCTGCGCATGTCCCAGAAGCGCATCGCCTCTTCGAAACAAAGTTCCCGACGGCGTTCTTTCCAGATGAACCGGATTAACTCGTCCCGCGAGGCGAAGTCTGAAACGGTTTTCGGGGTATAGGACGCGGCTAGAAATTTCTTTTCCCTCAACTCGTTCAACAGGTCTATTGCCTTTTGGCTGATGTTATTATCTTTACGGGCATAGGCTTCTGCCATATTCAGGTACACTTCCGGGCTTCTCCAACATTCGCGCGCCTGCCCCACTCTTGAAAACCGATCGGCTTTCAACGGGTAAGCCTGTCCCGCGAAGTATTCCGGTCTTAATCTCGTACCGCCTAACTTGAACAATCGGGCGAAATAGACTTCCTCACGCAGGTCGCCTTCCTCGTAAAGGTTCAGCAATGCGTTGTCACCCGTCCACGAGGTATGGAATCCCCAACCGTAATATGTATAATAACTGGCGGGTGACATAAATTTGTATTCCTTGTCATCTTTACTAAAAAGGAATACCGTTTCGCTATTACCTACTTGATTAATAAAGAAATAGTCGCTACCGGACAACCCGCAGGAATCCCGGTTGACGTTATTCAGATCATAGAGCGGATTTCCTTCCAATGTCATAAACTCTTCGGAAGCCCGGATGACCTCACTCCAGTCCTCCCGGAACAAAGCCACGCGAGAGGCAAGGAAATAGACCGCCGCCGGGGTAATTTCCCACTTGGAATAATCGGAACTCGCATCCGGCAGGTATTCCTGTGCTTTGGTCAAGTCCCCGTTAATGAGCGTGTAGATATCTTCTACCGATGCCCGTTCGACCGCATCCACGTCGACCACGGGAGAGGTTCGTTTGATTACACCCAATTTACTTTTGTTTTCCTCCGACCAAGGGGCGGCATAGGTATTAACAAGGCAGAAGTAATGATACGCGCGCAGCGTGTAAGCCTGTGCCGCCAGTTTACAATAAGTTCCCCGCTCGTTCTCGGCATATTTCATATCGGGTAAAGCGTCGATAACGAGATTGCACGCCAGTATATTCTTGTAACGGCTGTCCCAGAACTTGTCCGTGATGTATTGCGAATAATCTTCCCACCATGTATAAAGTACCTCGCCGTCACCCGCATCCCGATCGACAGCATCTATCATGTCCACTTTGCTGTTGTTGTACATGGATTCGTCGTAATAGAGCGGTCCCATTTCCACGTCATCGGTCATCAAGGCTGTCCACCCGATTAGAGAGGCAAATTGATCGGGATAGGCTTCCCCCAACAACAGCGGGACAAAGTCATTCACGTCCGTCGGAATCAAAAGATCGGCGGAATCTCCCTTTAAATAATCATTACAAGCCATTGCCAGCCACGGAATGAATAACAAGAGAATGTATTTATTTATCGTTTTCATAACAGTCTGTTTTTAGAAAGATACATTAACACCAAAACTATACGTGGGCAGAGAAGGGATATTCGCCCCGTTGGTTTCAGGGTCTAATCCTTTCCATTTTTTATCGGCTATCGTGAACAGGTTCGTGACTTGGAAGCGCAACACCATGTTGGAAATATGCAAATAATCGAGTACTTCCCGGGGCATATTATAGCTGAGTGCCACCATTTTCAATTTCAAGAAATCGGCTTTCGCCACCCTTATGTCACTGTAATTGTACAAGACGTAAGGGTCGGGACTTCCCGTGAGTCCGGTTGAAATATCATACGCTGCCCCGGCTTCCGTTGCCAGATAATTTCTGAAATCCGTGTAATTGTAGGGCGCCGGGTAAATGGTGTTGTCCCCTGCCTGCTTCCAGCATTTCAGCCATTCGTCGGAAAGATTGGTCAACGGGTCTATGGTGGACGAATCGTAGAATTTCGGCAAGCGGGATACACTTCCCACGCTATACGAGAAGTTCATGGATAAAGAGAATGACTTCATGAATGTAACCTGCGTGTCGAATCCCCCGGTAAGTTTCGGAAATATGGAACCTCGATGGACTAATTCCAGATCCTGCCGCAATGCTTTATGCACGATTTCCCCGCTCTTTGCATAAAACAAGGGATAGCCATTATCTTGATTCAACCCTGCGAAACGGTAAGCGTACATGGAGCCAATCGGTTTTCCCTCTATCGCGAGGGTTCCCGCCAACATCTGATCGACAACGCTCGCATCGCTCAAGTCATTCCGGTTCGCCAGAGTGATCTCGTTTACATTGCGCCCGAAATTGAACCCGAAACGCCAGTCCCAATCACGAGTTTCCACCAATCCCACGTTGAGGAATCCCTCGAAACCTTTGTTTATCATTTTACCGGCATTGTAATACAGGATATTTTGTCCCGTCGATGCCGCCACTTGTTTCGACATGATTAGATCAGAGGTGTTTTTGCGATAAATATCAAAACCGCCTTTCACTCTTCCGTTAAACAAGGCGAAGTCAACCGCCGCGTTCCATGATTTCGTTTTCTCCCAACGCAGGTCGGGATTGGGCAGTTTGCTTATCTTTGAAACCGGCAGTCCGGTAATGTCATGCCGGTCACCGACTTTAACAATCAAATAAGGCGTGGCATCCTCGTGGATATTCCCCTGTATCCCGTAAGACCCGCGTACGGCAAGATTGCTGATCCATTTCACGTCTTTCAGGAATTTCTCGTTGGATACATTCCATTTCAACGCGAATGAATAAGTGGGCAACCAACGATATTTCGGATCGCTACCGAATTTGTTGGAACCGTCGGAACGAATATTGGCATTGAACACGTAGCGATTGTCGTAACAATAGCTGACGATACCAAAGAACGACGCCACTTGAGTAAAGGAATTCGTGTTTGTCGGTTTATTGTCCGAGTAGTTAGCCACGTAACTGTCGGTTTGAACCGGGCTGAACATTTCCCCGAATTCGGGCACCCAACCGTAACCGGTTTGTGACACCCCTTTGTATTCATTCCGGCGAGCCTCTGTTCCGGCGGAAGCGGAAATATCATGTACATCAACCCGATAAGAGTAGGACAACATATTCCGTATCGTGTAGCCGCTTTTTCTTGTATATCCTTGGGTAAGCATACCCCCGTAAGGTAGTTTTGATTCAGAAAACTCCGGGTCGTATTCCGTGTAAGCGCCGTACTCGTATCCGCGGATATCGGTTACCTTGTAGGATTGAGCGGTAGCCCAATCGCGGGTAGAGGTATTTCCCGTGTGCCACGAGAATGTACCCTCGTATTTTAATCCCTCCCACAAATTCAATCTTATGGCGAGCAAAGCGTTGAAGTCATCCATTTTGGAAGATTTTCCCGTGTTCTCCAACTCTTTGAGGATGTTATACCCGATATATTCCCTGCCGCTTACCCCTTTTCCCCGGTAACTCATGTAGTAGGAACCGTCCTCGTTGTAAGCCGGCATGGTGCGGGTGGTAGAATACGCATAATCAAAAGGGTTTACCACGGCCGAATATCCCTCGTTCGAGGTGGATGCAAAGTCTATTTTAGCCGTGAAACCCAAGTATTTATTGTAATTGACGTCCACCTTTGCCAAGGCACTGTATTTCTCGGAATTAGAACCGCGGGCAGCCCCCTCGATATTGGAATAACCTGCCGACACGTAATATTTCACGTCTTCGGAACCACCGCTCACGTTCAACGCGTGAGTATGAGTCACGTCCGAACGAAACAGAAGGTCAAACCAATCCGTGTTTCTCGTTTGCAATTTATCCACTTTCTGTTCAAATTCCGTTTGAGAAATTTTCTTGCTCATTAATTCCTCGTAAGCCGCCTCGTAGGTTTCGCCGACAGGGATACGACCGAAATTCATATTCGACTCGACCAGTTGCCGCGAAAACAATACGCGTTCCCGTGAGTTCATACGGTGATAGTTGTTGTAGGAAGGACGGGTGTTGATCGTTACGTTTCCGCTGTAACTAATCCTCGGGCTACCTATCTCGCCTTTTTTAGTGGTAATGACAATCACCCCGTTCGCCGCCTTTACCCCATAAATGGCTGTCGCCGAAGCATCTTTCAGAACGGTGATGGTTTCAATATCTTGCGGGTTCAATCCGGCAATAGCATTACCAATTAGATATTCGGCGTCTTCACTATTAATATCCGACGCGGTGAAAGGTACATCCTGTTCAAGAATTACCCCGTCGACAACCCACACCGGGGATTTATTCCCGTTAATGGTCGCATTACCCCGAATCCTGATTTTCGGCGTGGCACTCGGCTCCCCGGAAGTATTCAATACCATCATGCCCGGAATACGCCCTTGCAACATCTGGTCGATAGACCCGACTCCCTGTACCATGATATCTTTTGCTTTGATGGTCGAAACGGCACTTGCCGATTCGCGTCGGCTGACGGTCTGATATCCCGTGATAACGACCTCGTCTATATCCTGCGTGTCTTCTTCCAAAACGATATTCAACGTTTTTTGTCCCGTCCATCTTACCTCTTTTGTTTTCATCCCTATAAATGAAAACAGAAGCGTCAACGAATCCTGCTTCACTGTCTCCAATGTAAACTCTCCCTTGGCGTCCGTGGCTACGCCGACACTCGTTCCCTTTATCAAAACGGTTACGCCGGGCAGCACGTGTCCTCTCTCGTCTTTCACTATACCTTTTACCGTGAGCTTTTCCGGTTTTTCGTCTTTCTGCATCTTCTGCAAGATGATTACTCCCGCATCATACAAGCATGTTATGCCTTTGTCGGCAAAGATTTCATTCAGCAGATCCATGACTTCCCGTTTCTTTACCTGCACGTCAAAACGAGGGATAGCCTGCACGTATTCACTCTTGTACATGAAGCGGATTCCCGTCTGATTTTTCACCTCCCGCAGGAATTCTTCCACGTTGCAATTTTTCAAATCTATACTGACCAGCTGATTCTGGGCAACCACGTCCCCCCGAACCTGCATCAGCAACACGAACATTAGAAAACACATCATTTTCATGACTCTAAAAACTTTTTGAGTCGAGCGTAAATTTCCTTTACATTCTCCACTTTTTTCCATACTTTTGTTACCTTAAATTATTACTTGCCAGGTTTCTGGCGCTCTCTATGACGGAAGGATCTGCCAATCCTTCCGTTTTTATTTTGCACTCACAAAAATTGCCTTTCCCCGCACTTCGAATTTGGCTCCCGTACTTATCTCCAAGAATCTCAAAAATTCCTCCACCTGCCCGTAACGTTTCATGTCACCGGACAGACGCACTTCTTTCAACTTGGCATCCAGATAGAACACCTCACAATCATACCACAAGGAGAGTTTGTCCATCACGTCTTCCAACCGATCGTCACTAAAGATAAAATCTCCGCTTTTCCAGTCGATGTATTTTCGTACATCCACGTCTTTTACCTCAATCTGACCGGATTCAGCGTCATAAATCGCCAATTGATTCGGTCTCAACATTGCCCGTGTCTGACCTTTCCGTATATTTATTTTCCCCTCCACCAATACCGATTCGACTTTATTTTTTTTCCGGGTATTCACATTAAACTCCGTGCCGACGGCTGTTACTTCTACTCCGTTTACCTCCACCGCGAAAGGGCGTTCCGCATCTGCACGCACCTTGAAGTAAGCCTCTCCTTGAAGTTTCACTACCCGTTTTTTCCCGACAAAACGAATCGGGTATACCAGTTCCGAAGCTGAATTTACCCAGACTTCCGAACTATCGGACAACACGATCTTGTACTCACCTCCCTTGTTCACTGCCAGACGGTTATAGGCAACAGTAGACATTGCGCCAGAAGCTGAGGTATCTTGATAAGCGATAATTCCTCCCGTGTTGACTTTTATGGATACATCCTGTTGCTCGAAAATATCCATGTTCTCCCGTTCAAGTTCGACAGTCTTTCCCGTGGATAAATATAATTTCGCTTTTGCCGATCCGGCTTTAATCTCTCCTTTCGCAATAACGGGAACAGGTTCCGGTTGAGGACGGGAACCATAATATCCCACACCTAACGCAAGCAGCACGGAAGCGGCAAAAGTGGTAATCACCCGGATCATCTTTCTCTTTTTTGCCATTTTCCGGTATCGTCTTTCGTCTTTCCTTCCGATCAGACGCTCCCGCATCGCCCAACGCTGCCGCAGGTAATCCCGTTTCAACGTTTCGTAATATTGACGGTGTTCCTCACTTTCCTCCAACCATAGCAGGACTTCCGCCTTCTCCTCCTTCGAAAGTGTTTCCCCTTGCCAATAGTCAAGTAATTGTATATCTAATTTCTCCTTATCCATGATTTATATCTTGTTTCTACTTATAGTAGACAAGAACGTCAAAAACGGTTGACAAGAAAAACAGTTTTTTTTAAACTTTTCGAAGTTAAATGTCTTTCCCCCTGCAAATCAAGACATACACGAGGAATGCCGAACCGGAAACAGATTCTCTTAGCGTCTTCAAACTCCGCACTAAAAGAGTCTTCACGGTCGCAACTGAAAGTCCCAGATATGCCGCAGCTTCAGCATATTTCATGTTTTTCAAATGCACACATTCAAGCACTTCACGACTTCTCGGCGGTAATTTATCCAACTCTTGCAATACCCGGTTCACTATTTCTTCACGAGAAAAATCCGTATCCTCCCAAATCCTTTCCGCCTCAATCACGTCCGACAACGGCGTCATTCGCTTTTGTTCCTTCAGTCTTCTGACCGCCATATTCCGGACAGACACGTATAAATAAGACCGAAGTCCCTCTTCTTTCAAGTTTTCGTTCAATTTTTTCTCCCACAAACGCACAAAGAAATCCTGCACGAGATCTTCAGCCTCATCCATATTATTCAATATGGAATCAGCCCATAATACCAACTCGTTGTAGTAATGATCATAAAGATCATCCACGGTAAACGTTTGATTTTGCGCATTATCCCTTTGCTTCTCTCTCTTCACGGTGATGAAAACTTCAATTAATAATCTTCAAAAATAAACAATTTTCAATCACCTGCTAGCGAAGTATTTTATTTTTATGCCAAAGTCTCTTTTTTTGTAAAAAATAAGAGGCTGTCAAAAATCATTTTAAACTCCCTCCCCCCTTCGGGTATTGAGCCCGAAACGGTCTCGAATCGGCTCTCGCTCGATAGACAACGAGCAAGTTCTCTGTCTGTTCTCGCTTACTCGCCGATTTCCCTCTATAAACAGAGGGAGAGCTTAGTTACTCACCGTCTTTGGCGAGAGTCACCAGCTCCTCCTCTGTTTATAGAGAAGGTGGATGCGAAGCAGACGGAGGAGTTTTTAGAAGAAAATGACTTTTGACCCTCCTTATTCTCTTTCACAATGAAATCACCTACTTCAATAACTGTTCTTGAATAATCTTTTCGTATTTTTCCGGTAAAGCGCCTGTTTCTATAATCGGTTTACCCCCGACAGGAATAAAAAACAAAGTCGGCAGTGCCACCACGTTGAATATACTGCACAATTCCTTCTCTTGATCGGCGTTCACTTTCAAGAATATAACTTTATCCTTGTATTTCTCCGCCATCTTTTCCAATTCGGGAATCAATCGCATACAAGGCCCACACCACGTCGCCCAGAAATCAATCACGACAGGCTTGTCGCCCTTGAACACGAACTCTTTCCCTACACGGTAATCATACACGTGTTCGAGAAAATAATCACGGGTGATCGGGTTCAGTTTGCCCGCTTCTACCGTTACTTCCGCCCCGGATTGTACCTCATCCTTCACTTCCGCCAAGTCAAAAGATTGGAAATACACTTTCTGTTTTTGAAAATCAATAGAAATAATCCCCTCGTTCAATATCCCGGTCCCCAGCACGGAACAGGGTAAATCCTTATTTTCCGACACGAGTACACCGAGCAAATCATTTTTCACGAAAGTACATTTCCCCATCAACTTCGTGTCATTCGTGGTCACGGCTTCCGCGTAACCGTTGAACAATTCGGTAGAACTTCCGGTCGTACCGTTTATTTTGGTATAATCGGCGGGAGTCAACGTGAACATTCCGTTGTTCCAAGTATCAAATACTAACGACAAAGCAGTACTGTCAAGGGTTACGGGGAATATAGCCACACTTCCCGGCAGCGTGTTCATATCCGCCCGATGATCCAATTTCATGTACGAGGGACGGTAAGGTACGGAGGTCGTGATCTTCTTCCGCTTGCTGTCGATTGTCAGCACGACATTTTGGAACAACGCCCCCCCGATTATTCCCGCCACTCCAAGTTTCCGCAAATAAGGTTGCTCTTCCAACACGAAAGCCGATACATTGTTCCCGAACACGTTGTTCCCGAAAGCCATCGTGCCGATGGAAACGCTTCCGGCAGTGGGGACTTTTTTGTACAAAAATGTATCGTAACGGAAATCACCTTTCGAGGCGGTATCTATATGGAATTTTTCGGCATATTCCGGTAAAATGGCATTATGACCGGACAAGTCCAGCACGAAATCCGCCCGCTCACCGTTGACGACCATTTCGATAATGATTTTACCGTCCGTTTCCCGATAATCCCTTACCTCAGTTGCGGTATTTTTGGATTGGGCAAACGTCAATAACGGGAGTAACACGATTGCCAACGACATAAATATTTTACTTTTCATAGGTCTTAGAATTTTCTAATTTCAACTTTCTTTTCTTTACCGTCCTTCAAGATTACGATTTCGGTTCTGTCCCCTTCAATAGCATCGAGCAAAGCATCTATCTCAAACTGACTTTGTTTCAACCCGGACAAATCTTTCCCGTCTACCCGAATAACATGATCTCCCAACGCAACCTGTTCCGGCACGCTGTTCCATACCGTCGTAATCTCGAAATGGCCTCCCACGGGCAATATCCCCACGTTCCAAGTTTTCAACCTGCCGGACAAATCTTCGATCGTATCTTCATAAGGGAAAAAGTAAAAACGGTCACGAGCATAATCTATCACCACTTTGCCATATTGCAACATCTCCACTCCCAACAAAGACATTCCCATTTTGATCGTGACGCTCTCCATGTTCGTGAATTTCTTTCCCGTAAAGTTGACCTCGTTGATTCTGACCTTACTCATTTCCGCGGCATTCTTCAAGTCAAAGCCGCCTATACCGACGTTTTTTATCCCGTTAGCCGTTCCCAACAAACAGTTGCCCGCATTGTCTTTTAACCCGGTGTAATCATCGGCGGAAAGCGATAACAATCCGCTGGCACCGGTATCGAATAACACACGGCGGGTGATTCCCCCGAAATCAACATCCACGATCGGGTGATTGGCACCACCCGGGTAAAACGGCACGCCGTCCGTGATCTTCAAACCCGCGGGACGATACGGATAGTTAATAACCATGAGCTTGTTTTGGGCATCAAAGGTAACAACCGTTTGCGCGAAAGCGTCGCTCCCGAGTATGCCAGCAACCCCGAGCTCTCGAAAGAAACCGTTCGGCGGGAAAATGATACTCTTCATCTGAGCCAATTTATAATTCGGGCTTAACTGCACGTCCTTTAAAACGGCTTCCTCGTAAGAAAGGCTCATCCCGTTCACGTCTGAAACCCCGCGGACACCCATCCCTTGCATCGCTTTCATTTCCGCAGCGTACTCTCTCACCGTGCCTGTCTGCCCGCCCGTGTCCACGATATATTTCACGGTCACCCCGTTTACCGTCACGGGAATAATGATTTTCTCGCGGATGAACTCGTAATGAATCGTGTCACATACCCGTTTCGTATTTTGCTGCGCGTTCCCATTTAAATATAAACACGCGATGCTGAGAAACACAAGTAATATTTTAATATTCCGCATACGCTATTCCTTTTGATAAACGATTATTCTCTCCCCTTGTCGGGTCTGTATCGCCAGCTTGGTTTTCTTTTTCGTTTTTAACTCGGGAATCCCGTTAATAATACTCTCGCAGAAATCGTATTTCCCCACGGGCTTCCCGTTGATCTTCGTGACTTTGTCACCGACCTCGACCACGCCTTTCATATCGCCCCACACGACAGACACGATCAACTCGCCCTCTTTTACCCGCAACGCCACGTTATAATGTTTGCTCTCCAGAGCGTTTTCCGGCTCATAAGCTTCAAAATAAAAGCGGGCACGCGGATAATCGAGCGTGACGTTACCGTAATCCAACAATTTAATACCTAACAAAGTAAAGGGCGGCGTAGATGTTTCGGCACTCACGTTTCTAAATTTCGTACCTCCCACGGACAACAGAGGAAAACATACACGACGGGATACATTAGCGGCAGCCATTCCGGCAACCCCGATGGAACCTTCCCCGTATCCTTCCGCCAGAATATCAAACGCAGCAGCGGATTGCAATGCCTCGAAATCCGTGTCTTTCAACGAAAAAAAGCCGGGACATCCGGTATCAAACAAACAGACGATGTTATTTCCCGCACCTGCCTGCAACGCTATAACCGGTATACCCGACCGCGTGAAAGGAATCATTTTCCGCAATGATATCGCAGAAGCCCGCTCGGCAGAAGTGAGCGTGACCGTTTTCGCCTTCCCGTCAATCTCGACAATCATACGCCCGAGCAAATCGCTACCGATTAACCCGTCGGCACGGAAACACTCGAAGGGCGAGGGTTCCGGCAATTTCATCGCCGGCACGTTTCTGAAATTGATTTTCTCGTCGGAAGTGAGCAAACTTTCGATTGCCACAATCGGATAGGCTGCCACGTTACTGTTCGCGTCCGTTACCTGTAAAGAATCTACCACGACCAATCCCAATTCCTCGCATATCTCTCCGGTCAAAGCCGTACGCCCGCCCGTATCAAAAATAAAAGAGCGAGGCGTTCCGTTCATTACCATATCCACGATCATTTTACCCCCGATTACCCGGTAGGGCAGCACAGCCTTATATTGCTGTGCCGCCACCGGATATATGATCATAAAAAACAGCCATGAAAAGATTATCTTATTTCTTATCCTCATATTGAAATCATAAATTATTTACCCCATTTATCGGCAGCCACAAGGGCACGGTAAGCGTTCAGTACTCCGCCCGACAAGCACAAATCATCGAAAAGGAATAAATCCTGTGCCTGTTTCCCACCGACTTGAATCCCTTTCTCTACCTCTGCCCCCTTTCTGGATGTTACGTTTTGTAACAATATATCACGTACTTGAGAGCCCGACAATTCCGGGTAATAAGCCTTAATCAAAGCTGCCACCCCCGCCACGGACGCTGACGCCAGACCGCCACCGCTTCCCGTTTGGTATGTATCACCTGTATAGGTAGAGTATATATTGATACCCGGGGCAAATAAATCCAGTTCCTTTGCCCCGTAGTTCGCGTTCAACGACGGGTTCCCCTCCTTGTCCGAGGAGCTGACGATCATGAGGTTTGTCAATTCCTTGTCGCCGGTCATCCGACGGTTCGGGTAAAACATCTGTTTTGCCAGATCCTGAGATAATTCCCACGCGGGTACAATCACTAATACCCCCTTGCTTTCGGCATAACGCAAAGCCTCGCTCATCCACTCCTTCTGCCCGTCGGGATACAACGTGTTTTGTTGAGGCAACACGACCACGTCAGCACCGTGATCCACCGCATAACGGATGGCTAACACCATATCTTTGATGTACGGCTCTCCGCCAGAAGCCAATACGCGCAATGTCATGATTTCCGCCTCATCCATGATACCGTCACCGCCTAAGCCATTACCTCTCTTTCCCCCGATAATCCCAGCCTGCATCGTTCCCAACCCCGCATCGGATGTCAACAACACGCTGTTGCCGTATTTATTGTCATTTATATTCAAATAATCGTCACCGACAATATCCTCCCGGCCATCATAACCGTATTGTTTCAACACCTCCTCGTAGGCCTCTTTACCGCGGGCAACACTGGTTTCCACGAAAGTTTTGTACACGAAGTCCATGTCATCGGTTTTATATAACTGGAAACTCATCGCGATAAACGAGAATACCACCTCACTCAAAGTATCTTGAGGGGCATTCAGGTCGTAACAAGTCTGAAATTCCTGCAACGTGATCTTCTGTCCGGGAAATCTCGCGTTCAATTCCTCCTTAAACTTTTGTCCGTATTCCTCAATAACATAAGCCAAATTCCACCCGCCATAGATTCGAGCAAGCTGGGATTCGGGCATAACCACATTCTTGTAATAAGAATACTCGGACAAGTTCTCCGGTGCCTGCACCTTAACCCTTTTCCCGTCTATTATCTTGAAAAATTCCCCGTTGCTTGTGATATAATCAGCGTATTTATCTTTCAGACGCAGAAATTCCCGATCGCCCTCCCGCATCAGCCATTCCATAACCTGTCCCTCCTTACCGCCCAAAAAGTTCCAACCGTTAATATCATCCACCAAACCGTTCTTGTCGTTATCCTTACCGTCCGCCTTTTCTTTCGGGTTCACCCAGATAGCCTGCCGCAAGTCCTCATGCTCCACATCCAACCCGCTTCCGATCAATGCGACAATCGGTCTTTTCTTTATTTTCTTTCCTTTCAGAAATTCATAAGCCTTATTTATCTCTGCCCCATACACCCCGTCTTCCTCGAAAGAACAATTGTACCAATCCAGATCCGCTTGTTTCTTTTGGGACTGGCTTTCCTGTTTAATCAATTGTGCACTCGCCACGCAAGCATACAACCCGATCACAAGTAATAAAAAATACTTTTTCATCATCTACAGAATTTATCATGTTATACAATACGAAAAAACTAAAAATATAAAGTTACTCGTGCGGCTGGAATCAAAAATCTAAAATCATAAATCTAAAATTATTCCCGTCTGGCTTTTAAAATCGCCTCTCTCACTTGCTCTCCCCGTAAGCCGCGTTCAAGGATTTTACCCTCTTCGTCTACCAGAAGGATAAAAGGTATACCGTAGAAGCCATAGGCTTTTTGAATCTCGTTCGGGGTATCGCCGATCGTGAATCCCTCTTTATTCCAAAGCATTACCCAAGGCAAATTCTCCGTTTCCAACATTTTCCGCCAATCTTTTTCCCGTTTATCGAGCGAGATACTGATAAATACCAGATCATCCCCTTTCAAATCGTTATAGATCGGCAAAAGGCTTTTCATCTCATGCCTGCAAGGACCGCACCATGAAGCCCAGAAATCAATTAACACCAGTTTCCCCCGGAAGTCACTTAAACGAACCATATTACCTTCCGGATCTACATAATTGAAATTAAAAGCCTGTGTCCCTACCGCGAATCGAGCCAGACTATCCACCCGATTAGCCAACCATTGCACGGTCAAAGCATCCCGTTCTTCTTCCGCAATTTGTTCCAGCAACATTTTGTTCGGTTCATACGCCTCGATTTCAGACAGATATGCCAATGCACTGTACATCGTTCCCCGTAAACGCCCTTTCACCCCCGGATCGATCGTTTTCTTTTTTTGACTTTGCTCCGCGGGCATCCATTTTAACAATTCCAAGAAATCGTCAATCCCGGAAAAACTCAAAGAACTGTTCTCCGGTTTCACCTCATCGTAATACCCTTTAATGGTAACTTCGGTATTCGTCAGGTACACCGCCTGTCGCGTAGTCCCGATCCATAGGATATACAAATCCGGCTCGATTTCCCTGCTCCCGGAGGAAAACGTTCCCCCGCTAGGGACTTGAACCGATAACAAGGATTCTCCGTTTATGGTTTCCACGCGAATCTCCGTGGGATTCAACACGCGCAATTTACCCGACAATTTGAATCCAGTTTGAGCAAAAACGGATACTGTACTTCCCAAAAACAGAAGCATGATTCCAAATCTTAACATACGTCAGTTTTATTATTTGCAGGTTGTCCGAAGTATCGGACAGCCTGCAATTAAATTCAATTGATAGCGGCATCGCCTATCCTCTGCAAATCAATCCCATAGCTCTTGAAATGATTTATGATCGCCGTGTATTTCTTTTTGATTAATCCATACGTGTCCTTACGGTCATTCAGTATACCGTGGAAGGAATCGTCGTCCTCGTCCACTTCACGCGTCAAATCATCGTATGACGTGGAAAGTATCGCTTCCAGATAATGTTGCCAGTCCGTGTTCGTTTTATCATTATTATCATACATGACAAAACCGCGTTCATAATAGTTATAGCGCGACATATCCGAGCCATAATCACTGTAACTATAAAACTCCGTGGATAGCGGTATTTTAGCGTTACTATTCAACCTTGCCAAAAAGGTCAAATTTATATCTAACCTTATTTCAGTCTTCTCCTCCGGCGACAAAGACAGTATTCGCTCCGAACCCCAGTTAAACGCCAAAAGATCAAAGCTACTGAATATATTTACATCCCAACGTTCCCCGGCACGGTCTACTTGCTCTAACTCTTTGCACAACAACATCTTTAAAGGCAAACACCGTTGTAAGGTGGAATCCGGATAGAAAGACAGGAATAATTTCTCTATCAAATCCAACTGCTGTCCCACGTACTCCTCGTCCGCCTGTTCCCCGTAATATCCGGCAACCCATGGATAAGCATTCGCATCGGTATCCTCTTGCGCCTCATTCCACTTCGTCGGTGACCAATACAAATCTCTCGGACTCCACTTATACAAAGCGAAAATGTTGTAACGATTCTTCCAGTCAACAATCTTGTCATCATAGTCATGTTCACCCTGCGGTACGAAATACCCATATATATCCCCCTCGGAAGGGCTCAACTTATGCTCGTCATTACAAGCGAGCATACTTATAGTAAAACTTAAAAGTAAATATCCTATTATTTTATTCATAACACGCTCTGTTTAAAATTCGACAATTAACGAGGATTTTGTTGCAAATAAGGATTACGGTCGCTTGCCTCCTTCGGTATAGGTAATACATACCACGGGGAATTAGCTTCCAGCACGAAAACCTGAGCATCATTTTCAGAATCGACGAAGAACTTATGTTCGATACGAGGCATTCCCATCCGGCGCAAATCGAACCAGCGATGATCCTCGAAATCCAACTCCCGACGTCTTTCTTCCTGATAAAATTTATACAAACTTTCCGGTGTTGAAACATCTATATCCGCCCGCTCTTCAATATTGACATACACCTCTTCCAAAATGTTATAGCGACTCGCTCGCAAAGTATTCAAATCGGCTAAAGCTACCGTACGGTAACTGTTGTCCCGCGTTTCCATGTACTTCTGAATATTTGCTTCCGCCCGATTCAAATACACTTCACCCGTGCGGATCCCTTTCGAACCCTTACCCGTAGCTGTCCCCTTGTAACCGAAACAATAGTAAGTCTGATAAGTCGTGAAATCCATTCCTCTTTCATGACCGGAAATTAGCCTCAGATCATCCTCCTCAAACGAATCAATCAAATCATCCGACATACAGAAAACCGGACGATGATCATAACCACCGTAAGAGAAGAAAGCATTAACAGTTTCCCGACTCTCGTAAATCCACAATACCTCGGTACTAACATCCAAGTCGTACAATCGCGTAAAAGTATAATAATCCCAATCCGCCCCTTGCGCCAAAACGGTAAGCACGGGTTTCTCGTTCAGTACTTCCGTCGCGTATGCGGCCGCTTCATCCCATTTCCCCATGTACAAATACACGCGGGATAAAAGAGCTTTTGCCATTAACGGGGAAGCCTTATATAAAGTCACGTTCAGCCGGTTCTCATCCATCAGTTTAATTCCCGTCAACAAATCATTTTCAATCTGTTCGTACACATCGAACACGGAAGCACGGGTAAAATAACTGTCATCTACTCCCATGTTCAACTTCAAGGGAACTCCCGGATTTTCTCTAGGATCACCCACCGTATAAGGCAAGCCATGAAGATTTACCAGAAAGAAATAACTCCATGCCCTCATCGTCAACGCCTGTCCCCGCACATTCTCTTTCATTGCCTGCTCTCCCTTTACGCGTTCCAGATATTCCAACACGGTATTACAACCCATGATTCTCGTGTAGAATTTCGCCCACGAGTTCATCCCTTGCAGACCGATCAGATCTTCATACATTCTCTCATCCCATGAAAATATCAAACGACCGTTTTCCAACATACTCCTGTATTGCTCCTGATTCTGTAGCCCGTTGCATTTGGCGTTATCCGTCAATAACTCCAAGTAAGGACATTCATACGAATTCATCGGGTAAACCTCGCCTGCCATCAATTGGATCAAATCATCCACCGTTGTCGGACGAACCTCGTCCTGACTTGTTTCTTCCAAGAAATCGCTACAAGCGCTTAAACCAAACACGAGTAGCACACCCCATATAATTATTTTATACTTCATACTCTCTTTTCATTTATTAAAAACTCATTCTTACACTAAACGTATAGTTCTGACTTATAGGCTGTGAACCCGTGGCTACTTCCGGGTCTTTTCCCTTGAAATCCTTGCTCACGATAATGAACGGATTGGAAACGGAAAAAGACAAACCTACATTTTGGGCAAACTTCGAAACCAGCGATGAGGGGAGATTGTAATCCAGCGAAATATTATTACATCTCAGGAAAGAGGCCTTGGCAACCCGGATATCCGAGAAATTGTACATCCGATAAAGTAAATCCGAACCGGAAGGTAATTCTATCGAGGCTCTTCTATACTCCGGCAATGAAGGAATATTCGTGTTTTTCTCGTCACCCGGCTTTCTCCACCTCTTCACGAGGTCTTTCGGCAGATTATTATATTCATTCGGCGTCGTGTTGGTCATATCCGAATCAAACATCGGCGCTAAAAATTTCTTCCCTCCCAACTGTACATTAAACGATGCAGACAACGTCAACGTTTTGTAACGGAAAGAGGTCGATAATCCTGCCGTTAAATCCGGATCCAGTTTACCCATATATTTCATGTATTGCGTCGCATCCGTTTCTGCCAGAATATTGTTTTCCATTCCACTCAGGTTAAATTCGGGATTCCCGTTCTCCGCCGAAAGTCCGGCAAATTCAAAAGCCCAAAAGCCGGAAACCGGATACCCTTTCTTATGCAACGTCCCGGACTTTGCCACCTGCCAACTTTCGTTTGAAGCCAACTCGCTCGTCAACTTATTGTAGTTCTTCGACGTGTTGAAACTCACTGACCACACGAAATCCTTCGTCCGCACGGGTGCGAAACTCAAGCTAATTTCCCAACCGGAATTTTTCATCGTTCCCCCGTTCATCGGCATGTTAGCAACTCCATTTTCCAACGGAACTTCCTTCATCACGATAATATCTTCTCCTCTTTTCCAGTAATACTCGAAAGAACCGGAAATCTTATTCTTCCAGAACACGAAATCCACCCCTAAATCCGTCGTTTTATTCTTCTCCCACTTCAATTTCGGGTTCGGCAAACTCTTGATTTTAAGCAAATATTCACCCGTCGCATCACTGATTCCTTGTGAACCGTCCGGGATATAAGCTATCAAATCCGGTCCCGCACCTTCACTCACGTTTCCTTGGAAACCATAAGAAGCACGGATGCTGAACTCGTTGAGTATATCCTGTCCTTCTAGGAAACGCTCGCGTCCCATATTCCATCTCAAACCAACAGACCATACCGGTTGATAACGGGCACTTTTATCCTGCCCGAAACGATTGGACGCATCCGTACGGATACTGGCATTCAACACGTAACGTTCATCATACGTGTACGTGAAAGCGCTATAAAAAGAAAGCGTGTTTATTTTGCTATCCGAGATTTTCGTGGATATTTGGTTGTAAAGTGTATTCTCCCGTAAATCTCCCATAGTATTCTGTGTCGTCAGAGGAGGATTGACCACAATCTTACCGCGTCCCGGTATATAGCCGTAAAGTGTTTGCGACAAACCGTCGTATTTTGCGCTCGTCACCTCTTGACCAGCCATAGCGGTAATTAAATGAGTACCAAAATTCTTCACGTATGAAAACTGATTCCTCCACGTGTAGTTTGACTTTCTATTCTCTGTAATAGACAATTCACCGCCATGAGGCAAACTCGACATCTTATAATCCAGATCCGAAGACAAGTATTCGCCGAACTCGTACCCGCGGATATTAGCGATATAATTCGAGTATTCGGTAGCGTGCGCCTCCCCGTAAGAAGACGAATAACTGTACCCGAAGGTAGACTCGAACTTCAATCCTTTCAAGATTTCTAACGTCATTTGCAAATTCGCGTTAATGGAATTTGTCGTGTTTTCATTCCCGGTATTTTCCAACTCGTTCAGTACATTATATTTGCCACCATTACGAGCCGTGTAGTAAAAATATTCACCCTCATCATCATAAGCCGCGATCACCCGGCTCGTGGTCGATGCGTAATTGTAAGGCGACACCTTATTGAAACCGGTTGTTTTAGAAACATTTCCCGCCATTCCGGCATTTATTTGAAGTTTATCCCACAACATCGTGTTCAAACTCACGTTTCCGGAATAACTTTCGGAATCATTTCCCTTAGCGGTTCCGTTATTCTTCGTGATACCGAAAGAAGCGTAATACGAGGTATTTTCACTTCCCCCCGAAATACTCAGGTTATGCTTATGGCTAAACGGGTTCTCGAATAAAAGATCGAACCAATCCGTATTCGTAACCTCTAATTTTTTTACCCCCTCGTTAAACTGGGCATAAGTGATTTTCTCCTGCAAATAAAGCTGCATAAGCCCCTCGAATCCCACGGGTGTCAATGCTTGACTTCCCACCAAACCTCTTTCGAAAATTTCTTTCGACACGTCCATACGCTCCTTGGAATTCATCAGATTCATCTTATCATAGGTTACTTTGGAGCCGACTGAAAAATTTCCGCTATAACTGAGCGACAATCGTCCTTTCTGCCCTTTCTTCGTGGTGATCACGATTACCCCGTTCGCCGCTTTCACGCCATAAATAGCCGTTGCCGAAGCATCTTTCAACACGGTTATATCCTGAATATCGGACGGGTTCAACCAAGCAATGGCACTCCCCACGAAATTACGGATCACATCAATATTATCCTGATTATTCCCGAACAAAGTAAACTCCTCTGTCTTGAACGGAAGCGGGTCTTGTTGAATAATTCCGTCAACCACCCAAACCGGTTCCTGACTTCCCAATAAAGTGGAAGTACCGCGAACACGCACTTTCTGGCGGGTTCCCACCAAACCGTCTTGATTGGTGATTACCAATCCCGGTAGCTTTCCCTGTAATGCCTGTTCCAATGACTGTGTTCCGTTCAATACCAATTCGTCCGCACTAATCGTACTCACGGAACCTGCCATATTGGATTTCTTGACAGTTTGGTAACCAGTTACCACGACTTCGTCCATTTCACGGGCATCCTCTTCCAACACCACGTTCAACTCTTTCTGCCCGTGCCATACCACTTGTTCCGTTTTCATTCCCACGAACGAGAATAAAAGAGTGACGCTATCTCTTCTTACCGTCGTGAAAGTAAATTCTCCCTTCACGTTGGAAGCCACCCCGACACTCGTTCCCTTTTCGATAATTGTCACGCCGGGTAAGGGCTCTCCGTTTTTATCTTTCACGCTACCCTTAATGACTAACATTTTATCTTCCGGCTCCTCGTCCTTCGCCCGAATCACGATCAGACGTCCGTTAATCTCGTAAGTCAATTTCGTTTTAGCCAGACAGATATCCAACACTTCTCTCAAATCTGCTTGCTTCACGTTAATATCAATAGCTGAAATATGATCCACATCCTCAATAGAGTACAGAAAAGTAAATTCCCCCTTCTGTTCTATCATTTTGAATACACTCTCCAACTTTCCCCCCGTCACGGAAATATCATATTTCGCTGTCTGGGAATACGCTCCTGCCATACTTTGCAGAACGCTCATCAAAAGTAATAACACTGTCACTCTCATTTTCAAAAAAGTAATTTGCATTTTTCTCCTGCCGAGAAAACTCGATTCTCGCTTTTTTTTCATAGTTTTGTACTAATTATTAAGGTTAAACCCGATTGCAAGCTTGTTGGCGCAAGCAAACAATCATGAAACTTTAAGCAAGGACGTGTTGGCGCACGTCTTTGTTTTTTATCTAATTCTCACAATAATTTTCTGTTCATCCACTGTAAATGATACTTTACCTGTTTTTTCCAACATCCTCAAAGTTTCCGCGATATCGGAATATCTTTCCATTGTACCGGAGAACAAAATATCCTTTGTCCGGCTCTGCTCGTAGAACACAGTCACGTTATACCACCGCGCGACATCGTCCAGAATAGACTCCAAACGCTCGCGACGGAAGACAAACTGTCCTTTCGTCCATGCCCGATACGCCTCTGCATCCACTTCCCGTACTTCCAGTTTATTCTCCCCGACAATCAAATCCGCCTGTTGGTTCGGTTCAAGTATCACGCTCTCCGATAGTGTTTTTACCTCCACCTTTCCACTAAGCAAGGTAGCGGTCGTCCGCTCGTCGGAAGGGAACGATTTCAAGTTAAAGGAAGTACCCAACACCGTTACCTGCATCCCGTTTACTTCTACACGGAAGGGTTTCGTATCATCTTTTTTTACTTCAAAATACCCCTCACCCCAAAGTATTACCCGCCGTTCATTCCCCACGAAAGCAACCGGATAAGTCAACTTCGACCCGGCATTCAGCCACACCCTCGTTCCATCAGCCAAGGTCACGTTAAACTCTCCCCCTTTCGGGACTTCCAGCACATTCAACCTTTCCGCCTGCACATCGGTTTCCGCTTGATAAACCAAAGTATTGTCTATTTGCTCTATTTTCCCGGATAGGCTATCGTTCACAATCACACCGCTATTTTTTCCCAAGACAACTTGTTTGCCCGTCTCCAGATGCAAAATAGCTTTCCGCTCTCCCGGTACTATCGCCACCACCTTCTTCACCTCCTTTTGCTCATCTACCCGTCCCGTCATCATAACGGCGAACCATCCCGCCGCAACCAGCACAATCACGGAAGCCGCGTAACCGATCCATCGCCACGACAAGTTCCGGCGACGGGGCGCAATTTGTTGCTCCAGCCGACGCCACACCTCTTCCCGGTGAATCGCACGATACTCGTCATAACTCCTGCTCAACGCACTTCCCTCGGACAACTCGTCAAATAGCTGACGATTAAAATCAGACTCATCCACCCAAGCGAACAACTCCCGTTTTTCCTCATCGGTAGCAATCCCTATTTTTACTTTGTAGATTAAATCCGCTATCTGAATATATCTTTTTGTCATATATTTATTGCATTTACATTACTAAAACAACCGAGAAGAAAAAACGGGTAGTGAAAATGAGAAAAAAATTTGGAACGTCTTAAATAAAAAACAGAAGGTAGAAGTTATCCCTTAATTTCTCACGCAACAATTTATAAGCATTCTTTTTATGAAATTTCACCGTGTTCAACGTGATCTTCAGTTCCTCGGCAATCTCCTGATTATCCATTCCCTCCATATACAACAAACATACTTTCCTGCTGTGTTCGGGCAAAGAATTAATCGCCGTGAATATCAACCGTCGGGTTTCCTCCTCTATCACCGACTTCATGTAATAAAGTTCGGAGTCCTCCTCCCGTAGCATATCATTCACGTATTCCCGCTCCACTTTACGATGCTTCAACACGTTCAACGCCTTGTTGCGCACCGTGGTATAAAGATAAGCCTTCACCGAAACCTCATCCGGAAATTCCCGCCTATTCTCCCACAAAGCCAGAAAAGTATCCTGCACCAATGACTCACATTCTTCTCTCTCTCCCAAATAACGATCAGCAAAAAGAACTAACGTATTGAAATATTGATTGAACACGTTCTTGAAATCAAGACGTGTACCGTTACCCAATATAATACTGTAATTCCTATTCATAACTGCATCTTTACTCACCTCAGAGCGTAGCAAATATGCAAATAAATTTTGAAATACGCTAAAAGTCTTGTATTCTATTATCAGAATACAAGACTTGACAAATTTTCTTTTTCCGAAAACAAAGCTTGATATTTACCTTTTGGTTAAAACCAACAATTTTCAAAAAAAAGGTATTAACTATTTACTTTTTCAACAATTGCTCTTGAATAATCTTCTCGAATGCCTCCGGCAAAGCGCCTGTTTCTATAATCGGTTTACCCCCGACAGGAATAAAAAACAAAGTCGGCAGTGCCACTATATTAAACATGCTGCACAATTCCTTTTCTTTGTCGGCGTTCACTTTCAAGAATATGACTCTATCCTTGTATTTCTCCGCCATCTTTTCCAATTCGGGAATCAATCGCATACAAGGCCCACACCACGTCGCCCAGAAATCAATCACGACAGGTTTGTCGCCCTTGAACACAAACTCTTTGCTTGCACGGTAATCATACACGTGTTCGAGAAAATAATCACGGGTGATCGGGTTCAGTTTGCCCGCTTCTACCGTTACTTCCGTCCCGGATTGTACCTCATCCTTCACTTCCGCCAAGTCAAAAGATTGGAAATACACCTTCTGTTTTTGAAAATCAATAGAAATAATTCCCTCTTTCAATATTCCGGTTCCCAACACGGAACGGGGCAAATCCTTATTCTCCGACACGAGTACGTCCGAAAAATCATTCTTCACGAAAGTACACTTCTTTGCCAACTTCGTACTATTCGTTACCACCGGTTCTCCGTAACCATTAAACAATTCGGCCTTGCCTCCGGCAGTACCGTTTATTCGGGCATAATCGGATGATATCAAAGTAATCATACCCTCGTTCCATGTATCAAAAGCTAATGGCAACGACACACCGTCAACCGTCACGGGAAACGTGACCACCGATCCCGGAAGTATATCCAAATCCGCCCGATGATCCAATTTCATGTATGACGGACGATAAGGTACTGAAGTCGTGATCTTCTTCCTTCTGCCGTCAATCGTCAACACGACATTACGGAACAGAGCTCCACCGATAACTCCCGCCACTCCCAGTTTCCGCAAGTAAGGTTCATCTTCCAGTACAAAAGCCGCCACTTCATTGCCGAACACGTTATTCCCGAAAGCGATCGTACTTATTGAAACACTTTTGGCGGTCGGTACTTTCTTGTGAAGGAATGTATTATAACGGAAATCTCCCGGTTGATTCGGGTCTATTTTGAATTTCTCCACGTATTCCGGCAAGATAGCGTTATGTCCCGTCAAGTCCAACACGAAATCAGCCCGTTCGCCATTTACAATCATCTCCACGATAATTTTACCGTCCACTTCCCGGTAATCCCTCACCTCCGTGGCGGTATTCTTGGATTGGGCAAATATCAACACGGGTAAAGATATTATTGCCAGTAATATAAATATTCTATTTTTCATACTTCACTCTTTTTCGTAAACGATAACTTTCTCCCCTTGCCGGGTTCGGATCGTCAATTTGGTTTTCTTCTTCGCTTTCAACTCGGGTATGCCGTTAATAATACTCTCGCAGAAGTCATATTTACCCGTGGGTTTCCCGTTAATCTTCGTGACTTTATCGCCCACCTCGACAATGCCTTTCATTGTACTCCACACGGTAGACACGAACAACTCACCATCCTTTACCCGCAACGCCACGTTATAGTGCTTACTCTCCAAGTCATTCTCCGGCTCATAAGCCTCAAAATAAAACCGAGTTCGGGGGTAATCCAGCGTTACCTTGCCGTAATCCAACAATCTTACGCCTAATAAAGTAAATGGCGGAGTAGATGTCTCGGAACTCACGTTTTTGAACTTTGTACTTCCCACGGATATCAAAGGGAATCGTACCCGGTAAGACACATCCGCGGCAGCCATCCCGGCAACACCGATAGAACCTTCACCGTATCCCTCGGACAATATATTAAACGCCGCGGCTGATTTCAATACCTCGAAATCCGTATTTTTCAAAGAAAAAAAGCCGGGACACCCGGTGTCGAACAAACAAGTGATATTATTTCCCACTCCCGCCTGCAACGAGATGAGCGGCATACCCGCTTTCACGAACGGGATCATTTTTCGCAATGATATAGTGGAGGCTTTCTCGGCTGAAGTTATCGTGACCGTCTTCGCTTTTCCGTCAATCTCCACGATAGTACGTGCCAACAAATCGCTACCGATCAACCCGTCCGCGTGAAAACATTCGAAAGGTGACGGTTGCGCCAATTGTAACGCCGGAACGCCTTTGAAATTTATTTTCCCGTCGGGAGTAAGCAGACTCTCAATAACCACGATCGGATAAGTCGCTTGGTTGCTGTTCACGTCGGTCACGACAAGAGAGTCCGTCACCGTTAATCCCAGTTCTTCACAAATCTCCCCGGTTAAAGCCGTGCGCCCTCCCGTATCGAAAATAAACGAACGAGGTGTCCCGTTCATAATCATCTCCACGATCATTTTACCCCCGACCATCCGGTAAGGTAGCACAGTCTTGTATTGCTGTGCCACTACCGAGAAAGTCATCATACAGAATAACCATATAGTAATAATCCTATACTTCATACGATACTTGTTTACAGACTATTTACTCCGTTTATCCGCCGCCACGACAGCTTGGTACGCGTTCACGATGCCACCGGATAAACACAAATCATCAAAAAGGAATAAATCCTGAGCTCTTTTGCCATTCACCACGATACCTTTCTCTATTTCCACCCCCCTTCTGGATGTCACGGTTTCCAAAAGAATCTCACGTATTTGTGCTCCCGTCAGATTCGGGTAATAAGCTTTTACCAAAGCCGCCACCCCAGCGACCGTGGCTGATGCCAACCCTGCCCCGGTTCCCGTTTTGTACGTATCGCCCATATAGGCAGCGTAGATATCCATACCGGGTGCGAACAAGTCCAGTTCTTTCGCCCCGTAATTAGAGTTCATCGAAGGGTTTCCGTTTTTATCAGAAGAAGCGATGACCATTAGATTGGTCAACTCCTTACTTCCATCCATCCAACGATTCGGGAAAAATTCTACTTTGGAAAGGTCATACGCCAATTCCCAAACCGGAACAATGACCAAACTCCCTTTACTCTCGGCATATCGAATTGCCTCGTTCATCCAAACCTTTTGATCTTCCGGGTACAATGTATTTTGTTGGGGCAACACGATCACATCCGCCCCGTGATCCACTGCATAGCGAATAGCCAAAGCCATATCTTTTAAATAAGGTTCTCCGGCACCTCCACTCACCCGCAAGCACATGATTTCAGCCTCATCCATAATACCGTTTCCTCCCAAACCGTTATCTCTTTTTCCACCGATTATTCCGGCTTGCATGGTTCCCGTGGCAGCTTCGGATGTCAGCAATACATTATTCCCGTATTTATTGTCTTTTATATCCATATAATTATCACCGACAATCTCCTTACGCCCGTCATTACCCAATGCTTGCAATGCTTTCTCGTAAGATTCCCTGCCTCTCTGCACGGAAGTCTGGACAAAATTTTTATAAATCACATCAAAATCCTCCGTTTTATATAGACTAAATCCATACGCGATCAGTGTAAAAACGACATCGCTTAACGAATCTTGAGGGGCTTTCGGATCATAGCAAGTCTGAAATTCTTCCAAAGTATGGTTATGCCCGGGGAATTTAGCATCCATCTGCTCCTTGAATTTTTGAGCATACTCTTCTATCACATAGCCTATTCTCCATCCCCCGTAAGTTCCGGCAAGCTTGGACTCCGGCACGACTTTATTCTTGTAATAGGAATACTCCGCCAAATTTTCGGGAGCCGGAACTTTCGTCCGTTTCCCGTCGATAATCTTAAAAAATTCACCGTTACTCGTCATGTAATCCGCGTATTTATCTTTCAAACGCAAAAATTCCCGATCTCCTTCCTGCATCAAGGATTCCATGACCTGCCCATCCTTACCTCCAAGGAAATTCCACCCGTTAATATCATCCGTGAAACCATTCTTGTCATTATCCTTTCCGTCTGCTTTTTCTTTCGGGTTTACCCAGATCGCCTGCTTCAAATCCTCGTGCTCCACGTCCAGACCTGTCCCGATTAAAGCGACAACCGGTCTTTTCTTTATCTTTTTCCCCTTCAGAAATTCATAAGCCTTATTCACTTCTACCCCGTATACGCCATCTTGGTCAAAAGCACAATTATACCAATCCAAATCCGCTTGTTTCTTTTGTGCCTGCTCATCTTGTTTAATTAACTGTGCATTCACGTTACCTATACCGATGCACACCAGTAATAATAAGAAATACTTTTTCATCATTTACAGAATTTATCTTGTTATACAATACGAAATCTTTAAAATTTACACGCAATGATAGACAATCGAGTAATCCACAATCACACAATCTAAAATTTAAAATCTAAAATCGTAAATTACTCTCTGGCTTCCACTATCGCCTCCTTCACTTTCTCCCCTCGCAAACCTCTCGCGAGTATCCGTCCTTCCTTATCTATCAAAACGATAAAAGGGATTCCGTAAAATCCATAGGCTTTCTGAATCGTGTTAGGTTCATTACCGATCGTGAACCCCTCTTGATTCCATAACATCACCCAAGGTAATTTCTCTTCCTCCAACATCTTACGCCAGTCCTTTTCCCGTTTATCCAACGACACGCTGATAAATTCCAAATCATCCCCTTTTAACTCGTTATATACCGGTAAAAGACTTTTCATCTCATGCCGGCAAGGTCCGCACCATGATGCCCAAAAATCAACCAATACCAATTTCCCCCGAAAATCACTCAATCGAACCCTTTTCCCCTCCGGATCAACATACTCGAAATCATAAGCCTCCGCACCCACGGCAAACTTTCCCAGACTATCCACCCGATGAGCCAGCCATTTCGCGGATAGAGAATTTCGGTCAGCTTCCGGTACTAAATCCAATAACATCTTATTCGGTTCATACGCCTCCATATCGGCAATATAGGCCAACGCACTATACATGGTTCCATGTAACTTCCCTTTCACTTCTTCGGCAATTGTCTTTTTCTTCGGATTTTTCTCCGTGGGTATCCATTTCGACAATTCTAAAAAATCGTCTATCCCATGAAAGGAGAGAGAGCTATTCCCGGGATTCTTTCCATTATAAAATCCTGTTATTGTTACCTCCCGACCACCCAGATAAATCGGTTGTTCCGTGCTGCCCACGCTCAAAATATACACGTCCGGCATGACTTCTCCGGACATAGCTCGAAATTCTTTCCCATTGGTTACAGAAATAGATAATATCTCTTTTCCATCAATAGAAGTTACTTTGATTTCCGCAGGTTCCAGCAATCGCAACTTCCCGGATAGCACAAAATCGGTTTGAGCTATCCCGGGAGCAAACGCTCCCGAGATTAGCAAGAATACTAAAACAATTCTCAGCATATTTTTTTATTATTGCAAAACAACATTACCAATAGCTTGTAAATCTATCCCGTAGTTCTCCTTAAATTTATTTACAAGAACATCATATTTCTTCCGGATATAACCATTTACATCTTTTTTGGCGTGCAATATTCCCTTGTTCGTGTAATCGTTAGCAGCCGGTTCGGCGATTAAAACTTCATACGGGGTCTGAATGATCGCCCGCATATAAATCTCGACATCATCTTCCAGTTTCGTACCGGATTTTATATAGCCCCGCTCATACATATTCGCGTTCGTCACTCTTTCCTCGTAATTCATTCCCTCGTAAAACGCCGCATCTTCCACGATCTTACTATTATTCAGCAACCGACTCAAAAAGGCATTATTAACATCATATTTAAACGTATTTTTTTGAGCATTTGTCATGGTCAAAACATTCTCGTTTCCCCAATTAAACGCTAAATAATCGTACCCGCTGTATACATTACGCAATGTTGTTGTACCATATATCGTACGCCAATTCAATTCACTACATAACAATAATTTTAAAGGTAAACAACGACGTAAAGTGGAATCCGGATAAAAATCCAGAAGCAACGTTTCAATCAAATCCAACTGCTCTCCCACGTAAGTTTCATCCGCAATGGCACCAATCAATCCATTATTGTACGGATATGCAGAACTGCTACTTTCCGGAGTCGGTACAGACTCATTCCAACCGTTCAAGTCCCAGTACAATTCCTTTAAATCGAATTTATACAAGATAAACGTATTACACCTTTCATTCCAATCCACAATACGATCATCATAATCGTGCTCTCCCTGAGGCACACTATACCCGAATTCAGGAGTTGCTGTCGGCGTTAAAGCATTCTCATCATCGCAAGCGATCAGAGATACTGCTAATATGAACAAATAAATAAAATGCAATTTCATAATTTCTTGATTAACGTTCATTTTGTTTCAAATAAGGGTTACGATCTAAAGCAGATTGCGGTATCGGCAATACATAACGGGGATCTTCCCGATTCAAGCTGATTTCCTGTTTAGATTCCGGGGCAATAAAATACACGTGTGTCAATTCAGGCATCCCGTAACGACGCAGATCAAACCAACGATGTTCCTCGAAACATAACTCTCTACGGCGTTCGTCTTTATAGAACTGTAATAATTCGTCAGCATCCGCGATATCAACCTTCGTGTAAGTGACATTCCGCGTATCATAACGATTTTCACGCAACCTATTCAAATCATCCAAGGCCAATGTCCGGTAATTATCTTCACCTGTTTCCATGAATTTACGCACATACGCTTCTGCCCGATTCAAGTACAATTCTGCCGTACGAATTCCCCGTGTCGCCCATTTATTATTTTTTCCACCTTTAAAACCATAAGAAGGATAAATAACAGCTCTAAAAGTAGACCAATCCATCCAAGCCTCATATTTAAAATACATATATCGCCGCAAATCCCAATGATTATCACTCTCCGCAGAAAACTCGTACAAATCCATTAACTCGTCCGACGCGGTATAAGGAGCTGTTGCCAAACCGCCCCCTCCGGGATAACACGCGGATTCCGCTTGACCTCCATACATCCAGATAATTTCATCACTGGTAGATTCATTATAGACACTCCAAGTACTGCTTCCCTGATATTGCATGGCATCTTCCGTCGCGCTCGCCAAAGAGGTTAGAACGGACTTCTCTCCCAACACCATGTTGGCATATTTCAAAACATTATCCCAATCTTCCATGTAAAGATACACTCTACACAAAATTGACTTTCCTGCCAAGGCACTGATTTTATACAAGGACATGTCTATCCTATTTTCTTCCACTAGCTTAATCCCTTCTTCCAGATCGGTTACTATCCGTTTATACACCTCTGCCACGGTATTCCGTTCCATGAAGCCATCGTTCACCTCCATCTCCAATTTTAAAGGTACTCCCGGGTTTTGAGCCGGATCTCCATAATTATAAGGTAGTCCGTAATAATTTACCAGTAAAAAATAATAATACGCACGCAATACAAGAGCCTGTCCCCGCATATTATTTTTTGTCTTCTCCTCCCCGCTTACCCGATCCATATAATCCATGACCGTGTTGCACCCCATGATTTTATTATAACAAACCTTCCAAGTATTATACCGGTTATCAGTGAGTTTCTCGTATATATCATCCCCCCAAGAAAACAAGGGATACATATTCTCGACAGAACTTTCCAGCGTTTCCTGTCCTCCGGCACCGTTACATTGCACATCGTCCGTAAAAAAATCAATATAAGCATATTGCAAATAGTTCATGGGATATGCCTCACCAACCATTACCTGCATCAAATCGTCAACAGTCGACGGACGCACTTGGTCCTTACTGGATTCTTCAAGGAAATCGCTACACCCGACGAATCCCAATAACAGTAGAAAGAATAATATATTTCTCATACGATTTATCATATATAGTCATTAGAAACTTAAATTCAAGCTGAATGTATAATTTTGCGACAAGGGTTGAGAGCCGGTGGCAACTTCAGGATCTTTTCCTTTAAAATCCTTACTTACAATCATAAAAGGATTGGACACACTGAACGAGAAGCCCACATTTTGAGCAAACTTCTTGATCCACCCCTTGGACAAGTTATAGGACAGTGAAATATTGTTACACCGAAGAAAAGAAGCATTCACAACCCGGATATCCGTGTAATTATACAATCGGTAACTATAAGTACTCCCGGAAGGTAAATTCGTACTGGCATTCGTTTTCTTGTATTCCGGCAAAGCAGGGATATTCGTGTGTTCTTCATCACCCGGTTTACGCCACCGGTCTACTAAATCTTTTGGTAAATTATTATACTCGTACGGGGTACTGTTTATTATGTCGTCATCAAACATGGTCGCTAAAAACTTTTTACCTCCGACCGATAGATAGAAAGAAGAAGAAAGAGTTAAATCCTTGAATCTAAATCCCATGTTCAGTCCGGCCGTAAAATCCGGATCTAACTTTCCCATATACTTCATATACACGGTAGCATCCGTGCGGGCTTCCGGGGTATCGACATCGGGCAAATTATACAGAGGGACTCCGTTCTTCGGGTCTAATCCGGCAAACTCGAATGCCCAAAATCCCGACACGGGATAACCTTTCTTGTTCACGTTCCCGGCAACTGCCTGCGTCCAGTTCTCGTTCGATTCCAATTTACTGGTAACTTTATTATAATTCTTGGAGGTATTTAATCCCATGGTCCAAATAAAGTTCTTCGTCCGCACGGGGGCAAAACTAAAAGATAATTCCCAACCGTAATTTTCCAACGAACCTCCATTCATCGGCATACTCAACACGCCATTCTCAAAAGGAACCTCTTTATTAATAATAGCGTCTGTGGTCTTTTTATAATAATACTCGAACGATCCGTTAATTTTATTCTTCCAAAACACGAAATCAGCACCGGCATTCACTGTCGCTGTCTTTTCCCATTTCAATTTCGGGTTCGGCAAACTCTTTATTTCCATGTAATACTCACCCGTGGCTCCGGATATTCCAGCTCCGGACGGTATTCTGGCAATCAAATCCGGGCTTGCCGCCTCACTTGCATTTCCTTGGTATCCGTACGTCAATCGGAAACTAAATTCATTCAAGAAATCCTGTCCCTCCAAAAAATGTTCCCGTCCCATATTCCAACGCAAACCGAAAGACCAAACCGGAAGATAACGGGCATCCTTGTCCTGCCCGAAACGATTGGAAGCATCCGACCGAACACTGGCATTAAAAACGTAACGCTCATCGAAAGTGTAAGTAAAAGCGCCGTAGAAGGACAGTTTGTTGGACTTGTTATCAATAATAGAGGTTGTCGGTTGAGCGTACAACGTGTTCTCGCTAATACTTCCGACGTTCTGTGTCGTCAAAGGCGGATTCTTTATCGTCTGTCCTCTCTTTGGCAAGTAACCATAATATGTCCCCGTGAATCCGTCATATTTTGTACTGTTGACTTCCTGCCCCACCGTGGCGGTAAGCAGATGTCTTCCAAAATTCTTCACGTAAGAAAATTGATTCCTCCAAGTATAGTTCTCACTGCGTGAATCCGACATATTCAATTGTCCCCCGTGAGGTAATCTTGAAAGTTGGTATTTATCATCATTCGGACCATACATACCAAATTCATACCCACGTATTTTCGCGATAAAATGCGTCATCTCCGTTATCCAAGATTCCCCGTGAGTGGAAGAATAGTTATACCCTAATGCCATCTCATATTTCAATCCCTTAATAATTTCCCAATTCAAACCGATATTCACATTCAATGAATTTGAGGTATTCCCGTTACCGGACTCTGCCAACTCATTCAACACGTTGTATTTATATCCGTCACGAGTGGTATAATATGCCAATTCTCCATTTTCTTCAAACGCGGGAAGAACCCGGCTCGTGGTAGACGCGTAAGAATAAGGCGAAATGCTATTGTGAAAACCATTCGTTTTTGAAACGCTACCGGCAACTCTAGCCGAGAATTGCAATTTATCCCAGAAAACCGTGTTCACGTTTATACTTCCCTGATAGCTCTCGGAGTCATTTCCTTTGGCAGTACCGTTATTATTTGTAATACCGAAAGAAGCATAATACGTAGTTTTGTCACTTCCCCCGGAAATACTGATGTTATTGGAATAACTAAACGGATTTTCATACAAGAGATCGAACCAGTCCGTATTTATGACTTCTAATTTCTTTACCCCGGTATTGAATTCGTTGTAAGAAATTTTTTCCTGCAAATATTGTTGCAACAAAGCTTGGTACCCCACATTTGCCAAAGAGGATGAACTGCCGACTAATCCGCGTTCATACATTTCCCGTGAAACATCAATCCTCTCCTTGGAATTCATTAAATTCAACTTATCATACGTGACCTTGGAACCAATAGAGAAATTACCCGAATAGCTGATAGACATCCGCCCTTTCTCACCTCTCTTCGTTGTGATCACGATGACTCCGTTTGCCGCTTTCACACCATAGATTGCCGTGGCGGAAGCATCTTTCAACACGGTTACATCCTTGATATCGGAAGGATTTAACCAAGAAATGGCACTCCCCACGAAATTCCGGATCATATCGATGTTATCCGGACTGGTATTATACGTGGATAAATCGGTTGCTTTAAAAGGAAGCGGATCTTCTTGTATGATTCCGTCCACAACCCATACGGGCTCTTGGCTACCCAACAATGTCGAAGTTCCCCGCACCCGTACTTTCTGGCGCGTCCCCACCAAACCATCCTGATTTTGGATAACCACTCCCGGCAGTTTCCCTTGCAATGCCTGCTCCAGAGATTGCGTCCCGTTCAATACAAGATCTTCAGCCTTGATAGTACTCACGGAGCCTGCCATGTTGGATTTCTTTACCGTCTGATAACCCGTCACGACAACCTCTGTCATCTCGTTAGGCTCTTCCTCTAATGCCACTGTCAACATGGGTTCTCCTTTCCACGTGACCTCTTTCGTCTTCATGCCCACGAAAGAAAACAATAATTCCACGGTATCCCGCGTCGCACTCATGGCGAATTTTCCTTCAACATCCGTGGCGACACCTATTTTCGTGCCTTTCACGAGTACAGTAACCCCGGGTAGTGTTTCCCCCTTCCGGTCTTTTACAACCCCTCGGATCACCTTGTTCTTATCCTTAGGCTCTCCATCTTTCACCCGGTGAATCACAACGGCATCCCCGTTAATCTCGTACTTCAAGTTGGTATTACGCAAACAAAAATCAAGGATATCGCTTATCGATTTTTGTTTCATGTCCAACGACAGGTTTTTCACCTCCTTGATTTCATACGTCCAATACATAAAAGTAAAGTCCGTCTTCCTTTCCAGCTGCCAGATTACCTGTTCCAGAGATACATTTTCCAACTGTACATCCAATAATTTACTTTGAGAATGTACGGCAGCCGTTACCTGAAAACAAGAAAACAGAATCAAAAATACTTTCAATTGCATAATCCATGAAATTTTTTGCCAATTTCCTCGTGAGAGAAAATTAGAATCTCGTTTTTTTTCCATAATTTTGAATGATTAATAAAGAACAATTATTATTAAGTTGATTCGGATGCGTTTATGTTACCAGCATAAACGCATCTTTTATTATTTACTTGAAATATAATACACGCCATCCCTCAAGGAGATCGACATTGACGAATTCATTTGCAGCATATCAATAATCGGATTCATATTGTCGTACCGGTTCAATTTGGCTCCAATCCTGATATTCTTCGCCTCTTCATCCATAAATTGATATTTGACATCATACCACTTGGCCAGATAAGACATTATATCTTCCAAACGTTCATTCCGAAAAATAAATTTCCCTTCCCTCCATGCGATATAACGCCCGACATCCACTTTATTGATTACCATCGTTTTCGCGCCTTTTTCGTAAATCACCTGCTCCCCGGGAACAATATCCTCAAATTGCCGACCGTCAAAAACCTGCACCTTTCCTTCTGCCAGAGTTGTCGTCACGCTCTTTTCATCATCGTAAGCCCGCAGATTAAAAGAAGTTCCCAATACCTTGACGGACAAATCCCGAGTCTTTATCACGAACGGATGTTTTGCATCCTTCGCTACTTCAAAGTAAGCTTCTCCGGACAACTCGACCATCCTCTGCCCCCCTTTGAAACTCACGGGGAAACTTAATTCCGATTCCGCGTTCAAATAGACTTTTGTGCCGTCCGACAAGGTTAATGTATATTCCATCCCCGTCAAAGTACTTATCGTGTTTCGGATTTCCTCCTCATCCTTTACATCGTGTGCGACATAATCTATTCCCGTCGAATCCGTCACAATCAGAGTCCCGTCCGTTTCCTTCATCATGAACGTTTGGTCTTTCACGATATCCACCGTTTTCCCGTCAGCCAATGTCAGACGTGCCCCGGTGGTTCCCGCTTCTATCTGGTAAGCAAAAACAGGTTGTTTCGGCTCTTCTTCATGAGATTGATTCAACCAAAAAAACAAACCGCAAGCGATTAGTATTATCCCCACCGCCGCATATCTGAAAACGAACTTAAACCGACTCACCCGACTGCTTTGCTTTTCTCCCGGGAGTACCTTTGTCCTCCGATTCTCCTCGAAAACCTGCCATCCCTCTTGCCGGTCAAATCGTCCAGCGACATGTTCAAATTCATCATAATTCTCCCGTTTAAAGATATCCTTGGCCAAACAACTGTTTTCCTTCTCCCAAAGCTCATACCTCTTCCTATCCTCTTCCGTCTGAGTATTCATGAAAATAGCTGCCAGAATTTCTGCAATCTTAAAATGTTTCTTAGACAAACCCATAATACTTGTCGTTATAATTTTATACTATAACACGCTAAGTTCAAAACAGGAATAGTCCGAAATCAAAAAAAAATTACACAGCGGATAAGCAGAAGCATTAAAACTTTAGTAATGAGAAGCATAAAACATCAGCAAAACAATAACAACAAATAAAAATGTTCTTTCAACTGCTCTCTCAATTTACGATAGGCAGTTTGTTTCAGAGATTTCACGGAACCTTCACCAATCCCCATTTCTTTTGCAATCTGGGGATTCGTCAATCCGTCAAGAGAATAACGAATGATAGTCCGCATCTGCGGCGGTAATGCGTTTACAGCCTTCCACACCAAAAGATACGTTTCCTGTGCAACAACCTGATCCTCGAAAACACCCTCAGATTCCAACTCCCGCCCGTACTTCTCCAAATACCCCTGACTTACTTTCTCGTGTCGCAAGATATTTAAACAACGGTTGCGGGTGATTGTATAAAGATATCCTTTTACCTTATAAATATCGTCAAAACGCTCTCGTTTTTCCCAATAATCAGCTAAGGCTTCCTGAGCAACATCCTTACATTGCTCATCATCTTTCAGGTATTTAGCGGCAAAAACACATAACATGATATAGTAATCATCAAAGAATTCCTTGAATGCCTTCAAATTCCCTAATTTTATATCCGATATAATATCTCGCATTACATCACCATGTTATCTTTATTTATGAAACAAAAATAAACAATATTCATGTATTACCCTGAAAAAAGTCGAGGAAATTCTTTTATGAAGAATTCCCTCGACCTTACTAAAATACATTTATGCTTCCCGACTATTTTTTTAATCTTCTTTCTAACATAAATAATAATGCTTCATAATGCATAAGCTCCGCACCTTGTGACATGGAAACTTTACTTTCCAACAAACGTTGAATCCGTTTCCCTAATGTATATATATGAATGTCCGAATTATCTATAGCCAACATGGAAATTTGTCTTTGCCATCCATACCCGGAACCGAATTTAATAGTTTCCGGCATATCCCGGCATTCTTCTCTTCTTAATTCACCGGCAAATTTATTCGTGAGTCCGGATTCATCCAACCCGTAAGCAAGCACATCTTCCAAGGAAGGTCTATACGCGTCCTGTGCATTCACGACCCCGAATAGTCCTCCGGATTGTTTATCCTTAAACGTTTCCGCTACCATATTCACGGCAGCCATTTGCAACATTTTGTCCCCCTCTGTCAAAGGTTTGCCATTAATCGTATTTTCAAAAACCAAATTGTAGTAATCATCAAAGAACTCCTCTACCGTGTAAGGATCCGTCGCAACGTGCGCGGACAACATCACACCCTTATACAATTGATGCAAACTCAAGGCTAATGATTTTTGGATCATTACTCCCATATCAATTCCAAGAGGGAATTTACTAATCAATTTCTTATCACATACCCAATCCGAATTGCGAAACTCGTTCATCACCCATTTCATCGAAGCTTTCTGTTTTTCTCTGGGAACAGAAACAACCCGTTCTCCCGGAGTCCCTTCTTTCACCTCGGATAAATAGATTCCCCCGATATTATACATCACGTTACGAATATACCGATAATACTGGTTACAAATACCTTGATAAAGACTCAACTTGTGAGAATCGTCCGGATCATCTTTAATCCAAGAATCCAAATTTGACAAAATGTATTTCAAATTTTTAATCCCGTACTCTCCCGCCTTCATCGGATCATCACCCAAATCTTCCTCCAGCGCACTCGGATCATAACGGCTATATACTTGTTGACGACCGTAACGATACATCGGATCCCCGGCTTTGGCATCTACCATTTTTTCCAGAATTACCGCTTCTTCATTCATACTTTTAGCTGTCGGGAAATACTCGTAATTCCATTTTACCAGATATTCATCATATACACCCAAATCAGGGGGAGTCAATCTGACACCTTTATCCCCGGGTTGCGCGACATAATTGAAACGGGCATAATCCATGATAGAAGGTGTTGTCCCGTATTTTTTCGTGAACTCCGCCGAACGTAAAGATTCTACCGGGATTGCGGCAGACGCCGCCATATTATGCATAAATCCGAGTGTATGACCGATTTCGTGAGCTACCACGTATTCGATAGATTCATCCATAATCTTTTTAGGCATTTTCTTGTTTCTCACCAACGGATCTATTTGTGCAGTCTGGACAAAACGCCAATTATTAATCATCTGCACCATATTACTGTAAACTAACACGGAAGCACTGATAATTTCTCCCGTGGTAGGATCCACGTACGAGGGACCCATGGCATTAGCGATACTCGTGGGTAAATAACGCACACAAGAGTACTTCAAATTATCCGGATCAAAGATCGTATCATTTTTGGGGAAATCCCGTACCTGCATCACATTCTTGAAACCGATTTTCTCGAACGCTTTATTCCAGCGCAAAATGCCTTTCTTAACCGGTTCGATCCATTCTTTCGGGAAAGCCGTATCCACGTACCACACGATCGGCTTTTTCGGCTCTACCAGTTTACCTTGCTTGTAAGCATTGACATCCTTGGGTTCAACACGCCAGCGATGTGCCACGGAATAAGTGACCAACCGGTCTTCAGCTTGCGTGAAATGTTCCTTATCCGTCAAAAAGATGCCGACACGCGAATCACTCTTACGGGGACGCATTTTATCCTCGGGCAACAACATCAGGGAACGAGTAGCAACCACCGTCACATCCGCTCTCGCATAGGTTGACATTAGATAAGTCAGACTCACCGTGTAAGGCATAAGTACCTTTACCGTCAGATTATCATCAAACGTTTTGATACTACTCACAACCGAAGCACCAAATTTCATTTTCGGCAAAATATTAAAAACGGAATAGCTTCCCCGGAATAATGGCAAATACTCGTTCTCTTCCGTGAAAAATTTAGTTACCTCGAACACGACTGTCGTTTGATCCGGTTTAAAAGCTGAAATTTTAAATGCCTCGACAACAACATCTAAAGAATTAGCCTCGATCGCCGACTTGATATTTTTTTCTTTCGCGTCATAAGTAGTCGTGGTATTTACACGTTGCAAATAAACTAATGAATCGACCAACTTGAATTTCACGTGCATCATCGTTCTGTGTGCCATATCGGCAAACACGCTGTTACTTGTTTCCGAAGCCGCAGAAGAAAGCACCATTTCCCGTCCGAAATATTCAAGAGGCATTTCAAAATAGAGTTTCTTGTCTATCTTGTGCAGCGTGATAAAATCACTTTCAGAAGTTTCAAATGCCTTGTCTGCAAACAAGCGATCATAGGCGGTTTTCCGTTTTTCCGAAAATTCCTTCAATTTTCTTTTCGCTTCTTCCTGCGCCATTTTAGCACTATCATTAACCAAGGTATCACTTTCAGCGACCTCTTTCCGGTTGGATTTCTTTTTATCCATGACCTCTTTCAATTTTCGCCGCACCTCGGTTTCTTTAGTACTATCCTTGGTCAAGGTATCATACAGACATCCGTAACCGCTCTTCACCTCATTCGAGGCAAACAATTTTCCATAACCCGGTAATAATATTAATATTACCAACAATGCATACATACAATTTTTCATACTATTCTATTAAAAATTAGGTAACAAACTTCCATTTCTATTCGATTACAAATAGAGTCACAGGGAAAGAAGGTTCAAAAAGTCTTTAAACACTTTTCGAACAACTTCTCCCATAAACATTAAAACTCGCTCTAATCCGTCAATACTTTTCCGGTCAACAATTCCAAATCTATATCATACAATCTCTTCATTTCGCTCACGAATAACTGTACTCTGGTTTTGCATGCCGGATAACTCCGAAATCGCATATTGATGATCGTTTGACTCGTCGACATCAAATAATCTATTGTTTTTTTGAAATCTTCCTGAAGGTTCAATTTGTAAGTACTCCCATGAATAATTCCCATATTATATGCTGCCGTCAAATTTGTCGCTAACGAATAATCCAAATTCAATGCTATCGGAACTTCAAATTTCCCGTTATCAATAATATAGGTCCAGAAAGCACTATTGATATTCTTTTTGAAAGTACTCTCCGCCGTTGCTGTCATGTTCTGCAGGCTCTCGTTGATATTACCGAAAGTAATACTGATATTTGTTGTCAAATTCGCCGCATTTGAATATCCGTTCCAGATACTGTCCGCCAGATAAATATAATGAGGCAGGCGTCCCACGAAAAATTCTCCCGGATAAAGATCCAACCATAAATCAAACAAACTGTTCACTCCCGCTTCAAGACTCTCTTTTTTAGGCGGAACGATACGGTAGAGTCCGTACCCTTCGATAGACTGGATATTCCATAGCGGATCATGCGCCCCGTACTCGTACAGAATAAATATTTTATTCTCGTTGTAAAAATCGAGTATCAACGAATCGTACTTCTCGTTCCCCTGCGGGAGAACGTATTTCACGGATAAGGCCTCGGAAGGAACTATCGGATCGTCATCCTGATTACATCCTCCTATCATGAAAGAACACACGGCAAATACAAAAACTACCGGTTTCAAAAAAGTCATCCTATTCATATATCTTCTAATATTTTTATTATAAACTCACGGGTAAACGCGGAGACGATAACGTCTCGTTCAATTGCAAACCACTATTCAAATCTGTCACGTAAGCAGGAATTTCCAACACGTACAGAGGGTCATGCTTCTCCAACACGTATTTTTCTCGTGCATTCCCGTCAAGAGCCCAAATCTTTTCCAAACGAGGCATACCGAAACGACGCAAATCGAACCAGCGTTGTCCCTCGTAACACAACTCCTTCCGGCGTTCTAAACGATAGATATCTATTAATTCGTCGGCATTTTTCATCTCAATACCGGGAATGGCAGTTCCGCCCGCGGACACGTAACGTTTGGAACGGAAGTCGTTCAACAATTGCAATGCCTCATTTCCTGCCCCGGAATTTCCCGCCTTGTATTGCCCCAACAATGCCTCGATCGCGTTCAGGTAAGCCTCCGTCACCCGCACTCCTTGCGTGTAAGCTGATGTCGAAGTCGGGTATTTCAAAACGGAAACCATGACACTCGAACTAATAAGTTCCTTAATAACTTGTCCCGTTTCATAATCGTAATACGAGTCAAACACACTATCCCTTGCCACAGAGAAGAAACCGTCAGCACGGGCATCTTTCCATTCTTCACTCTCGAAAGATTCATACAGACTATAAGAAGCGACAAACGCACTGCTGGAAAGATTGGCATCACCTATGCCCCACACGTTATCCTTAGTCCCGTACATCCAGAGAATATCATCATTTTCAGCCGTAAAAATAGCCGTCGGTACACCTTGTGTATAATCACACAATTCTTTTTGTCCCATAACCACCCGGGCATGCTCCAACGCCTTTTCCCAATTTTCCATGTACAAATAGATTCTTGAAGCCAGCAAATGAGCAGTGAGAGAAGATACCCGGTATTTCGTACTTTCCTTTTTCCCTTTATCAAAATATCTTATACTGTTCTCGATATCTTCGACGATCAACGAATAAACCTGTTTTACCGTACTCCGGGTAAGACTTAACGCCCCGATTTCCGGTTCGGTAACAATAGGAACCCCCAAACTTACCTTGGGATCATTTTTCTCGTCATTATAAGGCCAACCGTACAAATTCACCAGCTGGAAATAATGGAACGCACGCAGACAATAAGCCTCTCCTTTTAAATAATTTTTGTCAATTTCCGAACCGACGGATTCATCCGCGTATACCAGAATAATATTGCACCCCAAGATACATTTAAAATGAGCCTGCCAAGGTAACACCCCCTTAGTCGCACTATAAGTATTCCCCGCCGTATTATTAATGACATCATTTACAGCCCCGGGTTGCCACGTGTAGAATAATTTATTCTCGATATCAGCATCCCTGTATCCCGAAGAGTAAGTACTGGTCGGATAATTATTCTCCACGTCATCATCCATGTAATAGAGCATCCTATTCACAACCTGACTATTAGGCAGATATCCCTCGTACAACAATAATTCACTAAATGCTTGGGTAGATTCCGGAGTTACTTCATCCGAAGGAGTTTTCGCCAAAAAATCATCACAAGCCTGGCAGATTAGCACAAGACTTATCAACAGTAATATATTCAATCTTCTCATGGTACTCCTATAAATTTAAATTAATTGAAAAATTATACGATGGAAGAATCGGTACATTCATGGAACCGGCTTCCGGATCTTCTTTATGCAACCGTTTATTCTTTATCACAAACAGATTCGTTCCCGTCAAACTGAAAGACAAAAAGGATAATTTCACGTTTGACAATATCTTCTCGGGCACTTTATAGGTCAAAGTCATCGATTTGCAACGCATGAAATCGGCACTCACTACTCGATGCTGGGAAGCATCCCACATTTCATAGATATTACTTGTTCCACCGGGGTGTATGCAAGATGCCGATTCCGTGGGACGCAAGAAACCCGGTTTGTTGGTTGTATTTTCATCCCCGGATTTTCTCCAGTGTTCAACAAATTCCACGGGCAAATTTGCATCGAATTTCGGAACGGTAACCGTATATTGCCCCTTCTGATAAACCGTACGCAACCGCTTCATTGCTCCCAAAGCAAAAGCGAAACTCGAATTAAAGGATAAATTCCGATAGGATAGGTTCACGTTAAATCCTCCTACTATATCCGGATTTTTACTACCGGAATGTACCAGATATTTCATCGGATCACTTCTTAATTCTTCTTTCGTGTAAGAGGTGTTTTCCCCTAAATCAAAAATAGGCATTCCATTGCTTCCCAATTCTTTAAAGTTCCACGACCAGAAAGAACCCACGGAGTAACCTGAAAAAGCGGAATACCCGTTCAAATAACTCAAGTACACATCTCTATACCCGGGACGTTTAACCTCGTTACGCGTAAAAGCCACGTTAGCCGACAAAACGAAGTTCCAATCTTTTGTTTTCACGACATTCCCCCTCAATGACAATTCAACACCCTCATTAGTCAACTTACTATCATTAAAATAAGTTTTCTCAACCCCGTACGCCAATGGCAATTGTCTATCATATAATACCTTATCACCAAATTTGATATAGTATTCCGCTGATAGCGAGAATCTGTTTTTCCAGAATCCCAAATCCACTCCAAAATTCACGGTACGCGTCTTCTCCCAATCCAGATCGGAATTGGGGATATTTCTCAATTGTAATTGGAATTCTCCCACGTAAGGATTTATCGCATTATTTCCGGTCAGATACCCGGCTATCAATTTCGGACTCACGCCATACACCACGTTTCCCTGAAAACCGTAGCTCACTTTCACGTCGAGAGCACTTAACAAATTCTGATCTTTCATCCACTTCTCCTCCAACATGTTCCAACGACCACTCACGCTCCATATAGGAGAGAAACGGAACTTCTTGTTCTCACCGAAGCGATTGGTTCCATCCACGCTAAAACTAGCATTCAGCACGTAACGACGTTTGTAATCATAAACCAATGCTGCCATTACTTTCACGGCATTGTTGGGTCTGTCCGAAAGTGTCACGCGGTGTTTCGACGTCGAAGAACCATAATTATTGCCTAAAAAACCGGAATCATCTTTATTATATTCATAAAAAATAGTCTTTCCCCTGTCCGGGAAATAACCATAATCACTGGAATTAAAGCCACTGCTTTTCTGTGAAGAAATTTGACCTCCACCCATAAGATTCAACGAGTGAGCCTCCTTCCACACGTGGGTAAACCGAAGTGTTCCGCGAAGTTCCCATCGGTTATTATCCTGATCGCGGCGTTGGTAATATCCCCCGTACGGGTATTGGGAAAGCTTACTTTCCATTCCCCCGATATCGACAGTACCGTAATCATACCCTCTTTTTCGTGCCATATAGGCACTTTGCTCCGTGGCGTAACCAATCTCCACTCCATGTGCCTCCTTATAAGCAAAAAGCAGTTCGCCCCGTAAACCCTTCCAAATATCCATTTTCAAATTTGCAGAAGCAGAAAATTCCGTTGTCTGGGTTTTCTTGGAAGTGTTTGCCAACTCGTCGAAAATATTAAACGTGATCGGGTTCTCGAATTTATATTTTATCCCGTCAACATCCCCGGATAAAGATTTTATCTCGGTGATATAACGCTCGTCAGGAGCAATCGTTCTCGATGTCTGCAAGGCATAATACATCGGGGTAGTTCCCATGAAACCCCATACTTTACGGCTCGAATAACCCATTTTTAAATCCGCTTTCAACCATTTAGCCAATTCCGTGTTCACCCGCACGTTAGCCGTGTAACGTTTCGTGTCGTCACCTTTTTGAGTTCCCCGGTCATTGGCAAGTCCCAATGAAACATAATACGTTGTATTTTGATTTCCACCGGAAACTGACAACGAATGATTATCACTTACCGTGTTCTCGAATAGCAAATCAAACCAATCCGTGTTAAGTTGCTCGCGGTATTGATACTCTTTCAAGGCATCCTCCAGTGACCCTTTCCCGTTCAAATAATCAATCATGGTTTTCTCGAAACCGTACTGTGGCAACACTTCAAACACAAGGCAATCGTCAAACATCTCTTTCGTGATAGCCATTCTCTGTTTAGAATTCATCATGTTAGCCGACTTCCGGTAACTCGGACGCTCCGTGAATTTCAAATTTCCCGTGTACGACACCGTCATTTTTCGGGCACTTCCTTTTTTAGTAGTAACCACAATAACCCCGTTGGCCGCTTTCGTTCCATAAATAGCGGTAGCTGCCGCGTCTTTCAGAAAAGTGATACTTTCAATATCCATCGGGTTCAAACCGGAAATGGCATTACCGAACATAGAGTAATCTTCCCCGTCCGACAAAGCCATTATATCTTCATTCGACAGGTTCATGATATCTTCCTGAATCACCCCGTCGACCACCCATACCGGAGCGGCATTACCCAACAATGTTGCCGTTCCCCGCATTCTCACCTTTGGCAAAGAAGAAGGACTGCCGGAACCATACAGCAACATCAAGCCCGGGATTTCACCCTGTAGAACATCTTCCACGGAAGTAGCTCCCGGCACCATAACATCTTCCATTTTCACCGTGTAGGTCGAAGCTGCCGACAATTCTTTGGCAATAGTCTGGTAACCCGTTACAACAACTTCGTCTACCTCTTCCACTTTTTCCCGCATCACAATCTCGTATACCATCACTTTCGTCACCGGAACAACTTGCGATTCCATTCCCACGAAACGGACAAGTAATTTCTCTTCTATACCGTCCTTCACGTTGATAGAAAAAAATCCCAGCGAATCCGTCACGGTTCCCTGTCGCGGGTTACTTTTCAAAAACACCACAACTCCCGCTAACCGATGCCCTTGCTCGTCTTTCACCACGCCATGAATCCTACGCTCTCGCTGTTGTGGTTGACTAACCGTCGCTTTCTTTGCGGATATCAATATCGTTTTATCAGAAATCTCGTAAACTAAATTAGTATTCTTCAGGCAGAGTTTCAACACTTCCTCCACGGTCGCATTTTTCACCTTCAGATCGACTCCTTTCACGGCTCTCACGTCCTGAATATTATACAGGATATAATACCCGGACAACGCGCGCAACTCCTTCAGCACCTGTTCCAGTGTCGCACCTTTCACTTCCATTTTAATTTGCTGTTGTCCCAATCCCGGCAATGCAGACAGCAAAGTCGGGAACAGCATCATGATTACAATTAGTCGCATCACTCGCAAAATTTTACTTTTCCACCCATGCAGGTGAACAATTAATCCTTGTTTTTTCATACATTTGTTACGTTTTTAATTTATTCTCGCGTCAATTGCCAAACCGAGGCGAGTTTAATTACAATCTGTCCGATAAGATTTACCCGATCTTATCGGATTTCTTTTATCACGATATTTCGACCCTTAATCGTGTAGTCCACGTTCTGGGTCTTTTTCAGCATATCCAATATTTTTGAAATATTCTCGTACTTCCGGATCACCCCGTAAAAAGTCTTTTCCCGCAACACGGGCGACTCGATCGTGATATCCACGTCATACCAACGGGCTAATTTACGCATCATACTCTCCATATTCTCCTCGTCAAACACAAAGAGCTGCTCTTTCCATCCCACGTAACTCTCCACGCTGACTTCCCGGCTCTCGATATTCCCCGTGCGTACATTCATCTCGGCCTGCCGTCCGGGAGTCAGCACCACCGGTTGTCCCGGCTGTATTTCCGAAGTTACCCGCACACTTCCGTTTACCAACGTAGTCTGTATCACGGGCTCATTCCGATAAGCCATTACATTAAACGCGGTACCCAACACCCGTATTGCCACACCTTCACAATGTACCTCAAACGGTTTTCCCGTGCGTGTCACCTCGAAATAGGCTTCACCTTCCAGATACACATCCCGTCGCTCACCCGTGAAAACCACCGGGTAACGCAACCGGGTTTCCGAATTCAACCACACCCGTGTCCCGTCTGCCAGTGTCAATCGATACTCTCCCCCGCGGGGAATAATTATCGTGTTGTACTCCAACTTTGTCCCCGAAACATTTCCATCCACTTGATAAGCGAGTATATTTGAATCATTCTTTACCGTTATTCCGGCCATACGCGAAAGGTCTTTTGCCTCTCCAGCTGTCAAATCTATCCTGCTGCCGTCAGCCATTTCCAATATAGCACGTTCTCCACCGGGAAGCACATCCGCCACCACCGGACTCGGCTTCTGCTCTTCGCTCGTGAATAAAAGGATTCCTACAGCCAGCAAAGGTATCAATAACACGGCAGCCACCCGCACAAACCAACGTATCCGTCGAACTTTTCGTCCGGTCTGCCGCACGCCGGACATTACCCTCTCCTTCATCTTTTCCAAAGAATAAGCCTCATATTCCCGCAATCTTCCGGCAACAAATTCCGCCTCCGTCACCCGTTCGTAAAAAGCCTTATGTTCATCACTTTCCGCCAACCATTCTTCCAAAGCTTTCTCTTCATCCGGAAGAATAATTCCTTTCATTCGGGCTGCAATCCACGAAGCTATCTTCAAATTATTCTTGTCATTTACCATACTTGCATTTCTACCATTTGAACAAATAACGACTACCCTATCAAAAAGAATGACAAGTTTTCCATTTATTTTGAAAAAAAATAATCCACCTTAAAAATTAACCGATACGAACTAAACAAAATCCGATATAAATTCTTGGAAACTACACCGTGTTTTACACGGATTTCGCCATACCGGATTATTCGGCAACAATCTCTACAGCCATAAAAAAGCTTCCCCGAAAACCACTAACACGACTCCTGCACCAAAACGATTTTTCAAGATCGTCATCGCCCGTTGTTTTTGTGTTTTCACCGTGTGGATAGATACTTTCAACGTGTCGGCAATCTCTTGATTACTCAAACCTTCCAATCCCAATTTGAATACCCGGGCACATTCGGTCGGCAATTCTTCTATCGCCCGATAGAGTTGCCCCAGCAATTCCTCCTCGATCATCTTCTCGTCCAAAGTATCTTCGCTCAACTCCCGAATCAGCTCGTTTTCATGCTTCTCTATCACTTGCTGATGCTTTAATTGATCCAAACACTTATTCCGGGCACTCTGGTAAAGAAATACACGAATCGGTAGTAAAGCAACAAAATCTTTCCGCCGCTCCCACAAACTCATAAAACTTTCCTGTACAATGTCTTCCGAGAAAACATCATTTTTCAGAATAGAGTTACAATAAAAATAAAGAGACTTGCCGTAAGTTGTCAACAAGAAAGCCAAAGCTTCCTCATCGCTTTCCCGGAGTCTTTTCACCAGATAATCCGGCTCTTCCCGAAATCTCTTGTTTTGTAAACTTCTATCTATCACGATGCATAAATTTATACAGGATCATTTCAGTATCAACGGTATTCGCTTCCGGCAAATAATTCCATTTGTCGTGATTCCCTCCACGGTAACGGTATATTTCCCGTAAGTATCAGCGGTATAGAACGACAGCTTTGCCGGATTTCCCTTGTCTATCATCACAACCGGCTTCCAGTAAATCGTGGAACGTTCGTCATAGCGATTATCCTTGCGTACGGAATCCACGTCATATTTCGGTACATAGAATTCGTCCGGTACTTGATAACCCAGTAGTTTAAACGGTAATACGTTCGGACGTCCCAAGGGTTTCGGAGTCCATCCCGGTTCCGCTGAAATAATCAACACCCCGTTCGCTCCTCGTTCGCCAAAAAAGATCTGTCCCTGCATACGGTCTAACAAAGATATATTCCGTAACGCACCTACCGGAATCAACCGGATTTGATCCATCGGCTCCTCGAAATCATTCACCAGTACATAAAGTTTACGCCCGAACTGCTTGAAACAATCTTCCCCCTCGTCATCCTTCTCGAAAGTGACACCGGGCAACAATTGGATAATCTGGGTAATATCGAACATTCCGTTCTCGGCAATTTGGGCGGAATCCAACTGGTGGTTCGCCAGATTATCATAGAACGAGTAGGACTTCTTGATTTTCCGCCGGACGACTTGCACCTCGTCCAACACGTATATTTTCTCGCCATTCTCGTAATAGTAATTCAACCCGTGTTGCTTGTAAAATTCCTCTTCCTTCTTTTTCTCCTGCATATTATAGGGTAAGTCATAAACGGCAGGTAAAAATTCATCCTCATCCACTCTCACGGTAACACCCCGACGCCCTTTCGCACTCAATGCCTGTACCAGAAAACTCGTGCTGTCATGGAATGCTATTCCGTCCACGACAAAATTTCCCGTTTCGTCCGTTTCCACCATACGGCAAAGCCCGTAATTGGAAATCAACACGATATTCGCTCCTTTTGACTTCTTCCCCCAGAAATTATTTACCCGTCCGGACACGATTTGTCCGATTTCCAACGGGAATTTCATTTCAGAGAACTCACCTTTGGCAATCTTGGAAATATCAAACCGGGTCCACCCGTGAGTCATCATCACGAGGTCAAGGTGCGCGGCATCCTCCGGGGTCGTATCGTTAAAATAATAAGCGGGATGATCTATATACCCCTTTATATCGGAAGTCATCAGCAGATTGGACAAAATATTATCCTCCAGCGAATCCTGCACTACCTTATCATTGTCCGTGACAGAAATAGAAAAAGAGCCGTCCAGATATCCCTTGAAAGGTTCATCGAAATCAATTTCCATCTCCACCAGTTCCCGGCTGACATAAGTCGGTTTATTCGTGGTAATCTTCAATTCGGGACGCTGTTTGAGCTTCCTGAAAAACAAACGCTGGCTATACACGTTAGCATCCCCGTCCATCAACACGATATGTGAAATTCCTTCCGGAATAACGCTCATATCGATACTTCCTTTCATTAATCCGTTTACCCGGTTGGACCCCAGAAGCATACCGCGGCAATGTACCAGAACATACAACTCTTTCGGTAATTTCGCATTCACTGCCTTAATTACCCGATAATGTAACATAGAGTCCTGCCCGATAAGCGAGATACCCCACCCGTCGTCAGAAACCTTCGGCAAATCAAATCGCTTTTCGACCCCTTCTTCCGTTCTCATGACGGCATAAAATTCCTTACCCGGATTCACCGGTAACTTGAAACATCCCATCCCGTCATGTACTGTTTCTATCGTGGCAATCACCACGGAATCCTGATATATTTCTCCGCTGGCATGAACGGCACGCCCATCCGCCCCGATAGCCTTGAACGCCACTTTCTGCCAATTATTGGACAACAACGAACCGCCTTCCGGGAAAAACTGCACGTCAAAATCCCGCAAATGGGCTGGTATATGAATATATCGTTTGAAAGGAAACGGACGTCCCTCCGGAAACTCCACCTCGATAGTTTTCATCGTGGTATCAATCTTCACCTCGAATTTCCCCTCCTTATTCGTCCGGGCGTTTTTCTTGGAATACTGATCCTTTTTAATTCCGGCGATATATGTCAGTAAAACCCTATCATAAGGCTCTCCCTCGCTGTCCAGCAACCGAATCGTCGCCGTGTAATTATTCTCCCGGTTTTTCGTGTAAGTCACATCCGTCCACACCTTGGAATCTTCCGGATTTATAACCCGTATTTTCTTCTTGAACAGGAAATCCTCCCCTTGATTCTGCATATAGTAAGTATATCCCCGCAAACAATAATCCCCTTGTTGCAAATCCTTCGGGATGTTCACCTGACCGTAAAAAGAGGAATCCCGTGACACCACCTTGATACGCTGCACAATAGAATCCCGTCGGTCTACCAGATCAACATACACGAATCGACTGTACACGATAGGCTGCAAGCCCGCCGCGTGAACAAGATACGCCCGAAACCAGACTTTTTCCCCCACGTTATAGACACTTTTATCCGTGTGCAGATAAAGTTTTTCCTGCTGCAATTCCCGAATCTGTGCCGTGAGGTTACTCAATAGCTTTTTCTCGAACGGGGACATTTCCTTAAATGCGTAAGCCAACAAAATAATCCCTAAAATGACAACGACTTTTTTCATACACCTACCACATAAAATTATTTATTCCTTTTAAACAGACTTCTCATCACGTCCGCCAAATCATCCAGACTATCATGTGAATCCGCATGCGGTATACTCTTTAGCGCTCCAAGTTCCTGTTCACCTATACCTATTTGCATCGGGTAAATCAAAATACAACTATGCCTATTGAAATATTTGTTCAGATACGTCGGCACCAACGTCATGTTTTTCACGTAAGACGGGTAATTCCGACGGCTCATCACGATCATCAAAGCATCGTTCTCCTTTACATCACGGGAAATAATCAAGAAATCATCCCAATCGGCAAATTCATTAAATTCGACTTCAACAGCATGTTTCGCATTCACTTCCTGCAAGACCGACAACACCGAGGCATCAGCATAAAATATAATTTTACTACTCGAATTTTTAGCAATATTCCATATCCGTATAACCCAATACGGGAAACCGATTTCCCGTTCGGCACGAGGGGGAACCACCACGATATATCGTTTGATTGTCGATAAGGGTTGCGACGGACGGTACACCAAAGTAGTCGTCGCACATTTCGACAAAACCCGGTCTGTCAGATTACCTAGGAAAGTATCCGATATCTCGCCCTCTTTACGGAGTCCCAACACGATATCCGTGATCTTATGTTCTTTCGTGGCATTTTTAATACCGTTCACCACGTCGTCGTCGTAGCGCAAAGAAGTCACTAACTGGTTGTCCGTGGCGGCTGCCGCTTTCGTGGCTTTTTCCAATAACAGATTCGCTCTTTTTTCTGCCGTCGAATCACCCGTGTCCGCTTTAATCACGTTCAAAGCGGTCATGACCGACTTCGCTTTCTTTGATTTTATGGTTACGGCAAGATTGACCAACTCTTCCACGTTCTCGATATTACTCAACGGGATCAATATCCGGTCTTCCGCATCCTCGTCACTTTCCATCTCTTCCTCGGCAAACTCCGCCAAGGCTACCTCTTGCGCCCCTTTCTGCGTGGCAAAGGAAGCGACAATACAAGTCACCAGAATCATCACGATCGTACCGTTCAACACGCTCTCGTTCAGCAAACGAATCGGTTCCCCGTTCGGTGTTGTCCCTAATATCACGTTATACCCGACCAACACGGCTGCCAAAGTTGCCGCGGCTTGTGCGTTACTCAACCCGAAAATCAACGTTCTCTCCGAACTCGTGAATTTAAAGTTCCGTTGAGTCAACCATGCCGGAATAAACTTGGAAACCGTGGCTACCACCGTCATAACTACTGCTACCCATATCGAAGTCAGATCATTAAAAAACACGTGAAAATTAACCAGCATCCCGACTCCTATCAAAAAGAACGGAATAAAAAGAGCGTTTCCCACGAACTCGATCCGGTTCATCAAAGCGGAAGTATTCGGAATCAGACGATTCAATGCCAACCCCGCAAGGAATGCCCCGATAATTGCCTCCAACCCGGCGGCTTCCGCCAAGAAAGAAGCCAAGAAAACCAATCCCAGCACAAAAATAAATTGCCCTACCCGATCATCATAACGCTTGAGATACCAATGTCCCACGACGGGAAAAACCCACAAGACAATAAACGCGAACAATACCGTCGAAACTCCCAGTCTGATCCAAAAACCTTGAGTCAGTTCCCCGGTAGACATTCCGACAATCACCGCCAACACGAGCAAAGCGAGCAGACAAGTAATAACAGTCCCCCCGATCGCAACATTAACCGCCCTGTTTTTCGTGATCCCGTATTTACTGACAATCGGGTAAGTCACCAAAGTATGCGAAGCAAACATACTCGCCAACAATATGGAAGTCGGATAAGAAAAATCCAATAAATAGACTCCCGCAAACGTTCCCAGAATCATCGGAATAAAAAACGTGTACAAACCGAATATTAAACTTCTCTTGCTATTCTTTTTGAAATCCGCCATGTCTATTTCCAGACCGGCAACAAACATGATATACAATAATCCTACCGTCCCGAACAACACGATACTGCTATCCCGATCCATAACGTGCAAACCGTAAGGACCTATCACCGCCCCGGCTATGATCAAACCGACAATATCCGGAATCCGGAACCGGTGTAACAAGAGAGGTGCAAACAGAATAATAAAAAGAATTACAGAGAATATCAACACCGGATTGGTCAGAGGCAATGTAACACTTAATATATTCAGATGCATCATAGGAAAAAAATTTAATTCTTTGCATTACAAATTTATTCTTTTTTAATGAAGAGAAAATCAAAAAAAGATAAATTTGTAGGCAAAATCATCAAAACTTTTAAAATAGCAAGTATCCATGAGAACTCTCATTAGCCTATTTCTGTTTATATCACTACTTTACTCGTGTCAAGACACGAACGTAAAAAAGCAACCCGTTGATTGGGTAGACCCACAAATCGGTTCAGTGCATTGTCGTTGGTTCTTCTATACACCCGCGGCACTCCCTATGGGTATGGCAAAATTAGCCCCGACGACAAACGCCTATGGAAGTTACGGAAGTTGGACTCCCTGTGGATATGATGACCGCCATCATTCAATCGAGGGCTTTGCCCATTTTCACGAGTTTCAAATCGGGGGAGTCGTGACAATCCCAACCACGGGCACATTGAAAACACTTCCCGGTTCTCTTGAAAATCCGGATGAAGGTTATCGTTCCCGCATCGACAAGAACACGGAATGCTCCACACCGGGGTATTATTCCGTGAATCTCACCGATTACAATATCAAAGCCGAACTCACGGCAACAACCCGCACGGGTTTTCACCGCTACACTTTCCCCGAATCATCGGAAGCAAGAATATTATTCGACATCGGACACAAACAAGGCGAAAGCGCAACCGTGACCGACGCAGAAGTAACCTATCATCCCGAAAGCAACGAGGTGACCGGTTGGGTGGAAAACTATCCGGTTTACGCTATTTTCTGTCAACCGGAGGGAAAAGTGAAAATCTACTTTGCCGCCAAACTGGATAAGCAACCGGAATCCGTCGGTACATTTATCAATGACAAGATTACCGAAAATTCTCACGCCGTGCAAGGTCCCGGATGCGGATTATTCTTGAATTTCAAGACAAAAGAGCAGGAACAGATACAAATGCAGGTAGGACTATCCTACACGAGCATTGAAAACGCCCGCAACAATCGGGAAATAGAGTCAAAAGGCAAAACATTCGACAACGTGAGAAACAGCGCTCGCGAAACATGGAACGAAATGCTGGGACGCGTACAAGTCGAGGGTGGAACCGATGAAGACAAAACCAAATTCTACACCGGACTATACCATGCTTTACTCGGCAGAGGCATTGCCAACGACATAAACGGGCAATTTATTCAACATGACAAAACGGTCGGTCAAATTCCCTTGGATGAACACGGGCTACCGCAATACGCCCACCACAACACGGACGGCATGTGGGGCGGCTTCTGGAACCTCACGCAAATATGGACTCTCGCCTACCCGGAAATCTATTCCAGCTACGTGAAATCCAATCTCGACTTCTACAAAAATTCCGGTTGGTTACATGACGGCGAAGCCGCAGGAGTCTACACGAATGGCGTGCAAACCAACTTTCAAGGGCTAGTGATTTGTGCCGCTTATCAGGCAGGCATCCGGGACTTCGATATCCACACGGCATGGGACGCCGTGCGTAAAAACGAATTGGAATACATCGGCAGGGACATGGGTAACGGGAAATACGATAACGAATACTTTATCAAGAGGAGCTATATACCCCTGAAAGATTACCTGTACCCGAACGAATGGGTATGCAATTTCGGGGCATCCCACACGCTGGAATACGCATTCAGTTGCTATGCCGCAGCACAATTGGCAAAGGCCTTGGGCAAAACAGCCGAGTATGACACGCTGCTACATTACTCGCATGCTTACAAAAACCTTTTTGACCCCGAAACAAAATACATACGCCCGCGGGAAGAGGACGGCACATTCATGAAAGATTTCGACCCGATGAAAGGCTGGAAAGGATTCCAAGAAGGGAATGCCGCCCAATACACGTGGTACGTTCCGCATGACGTGAAAAATCTAATCTCCCTCATGGGAATAGATGTCTTCAACGAAAGATTGGAAAACACGTTCGCCGAGTCACGCAAGACTCTTTTCGGCGGCGGCAAAGAAATCGACAGTTTTTCGGGTGTCGAGAAACTGTACAACCAAGGTAATCAACCTTGCCTGCACGATGCTTGGTTATTCAATTATTCCGGCAAACCTTGGTTGACACAACTATATACCCGTCTAATTTGTGACGAGTTTTACGGACTCACTCCCGAACACGGCTATGGCTACGGGCAAGATGAAGACCAAGGACAACTGGGAGCATGGTACGTACTGGCTGCCATGGGACTGTTCGACGTGCAAGGAGGAACAAACATCACCCCGTCCTACCAAATCGGTAGCCCCAAATTCAACAAGATTACAATCAAACTTAACCCGAAATATTATTCCGGAAAAGAATTTATCATTGAAACGGAAAATTGCTCCCCGACAAACTATTACGTTCAATCCGCCACGTTAAACGGCAAACCGTTGGACGACTGCTGGTTCTATCGTAAGGAAATCATGAACGGCGGACATTTAAAATTAAAAATGGATTCTATTCCCAATACCCAATGGGGTATCGCATCCATACCCCACTCGAAATAAAAAAATAGAGGCGTTTCAATGAAACGCCTCTATTTTTTTATTATCAAACAATTTATTTTACCTCCCAAACGTCACCGCTGTTCAATAAATCGTCAACACAATGAATCGGTGATTTTGCTTTCACGTCTTCAATCTGTCCTTCCAGTGCATCATTATAAGTAATGCCTTCCACATCACGGATAACTCCCAATGCCACGGGATATTCCGGAGCTTTCATGTGCACCAGCATCCAATGTATAGAGGGATTCACACTATGAGCGTCATGTACCATGATATCGTCAAGAGTGATGCCATCTTTACCTATCTCCACAACTTTCAACTTTCCGGCTTTCATATCGAACATGATACCTTTATCTTTGTTCTTTCCAAAAACCATCGGTTCACCGTGTTTCAAAATCAACTGACGTTCCTCTTTCATTTCTTTATCGGTAATCGCAGCATGAGCACCATCGGCAAAAATCACACAATTCTGAAGAATCTCCACAACTGCAGTCCCTTTATGACGCACACCGGCCTCGATCACCTCGGCAGTCAAATTAATATTCATATCCAACGAACGAGCAAAGAATTTTCCTTGTGCACCGATTACCAATTCTCCGGGATTAAACGGAGTTTCAATCGTACCGTAAGGAGAAGTTTTAGTCTTCGTACCCAATTTCGTGGTCGGAGAATACTGTCCTTTTGTCAAACCGTAAATCTCGTTATTGAACACTAAAGTGGTAATATCGATATTCCGACGGATAGCGTGAATAAAGTGATTACCCCCGATTGCCAACGCATCTCCGTCACCGGAAACCTGAAGGATATTCAATTTCGGGTTAGCACTCTTTGCCCCGGATGCTATCGCGGCAGCACGCCCATGAATCGTGTGGAAACCATACGTGTTCATGTAGTAGGGGAAACGAGAAGAACACCCGATTCCGGAAATAACTGCCCACGATTCTTTCGGGTACCCCAATTCAGCCATGGCCTTTTGTACAGAGTTGATGATACCATGGTCACCGCAACCCGGACACCAACGAATCTCTTGGTTGCTCTTAAAATCTTTCGGTGTATATTGTTCTGCCATGATTATTTTCCTAATAATTCGGTTATTTTTTCTTTCAGCTCAACTACCGTGAAAGGTAATCC